>JAAGOD010057976.1_pt1 | contig 10222 bp, 5 predicted proteins | sample 8389681 | NCBI WGS metagenome assembly JAAGOD01 (sample SAMN13964374, study PRJNA552185) | sponge metagenome | biome: deep-sea hydrothermal vent fields; feature: spots directly above weak diffusing fluid; material: seawater and sediment | host: Tedaniidae sp. KZ-2020 ... | reverse complement strand
TTTTTCTTTATTTAGCTGTTTACGCGACATACACTTAAGCAAGGTCGACTACTTTTTATACAGATTATAAAAATTGTAAAAACTTATTGGTAAATTTAAAAAAGATTGGTGGAGGTGACAGCTAGGAGATCGACTAAAAAGCTAGCATAAATAACCTAATTACTTAGTCCTTATTGTTTATCTGATATTTTAATTTTCGCTTATCAAATGCAGGCTTTGTCCCCTCTAAAATTTGAACAATTTTTTTGTTTATTACTGGGTTTTCTATAGAACCCGAAATAAATGAAAATTTATTTTTCTGCGTTTTATCTATGCTAACATAGATAATTTGCTCAGCATCAGCCCCAACTGCCAAGTTAGGGTTATGAGTCACCATAATAATTTGCCGCCTCTTTTTTGCTTTCTTAATAAATTTGCTTAATATATTGTAAACACTTTCATTATCAAGGTTATCTTCTGGCTGATCTATAATTAATGGAATATCTTCTTTATCGATCATTAAATAGAAAACTAGTAATAAAGCACCCCTTTCCCCTGGCGACAACTGAAGAAGTGTTTTCCCTTCTGATTTCAACTCATATTTTGCTTCTATATATTCTAGAGAAAAGACATAGTTGTAAAAATTAAGTAACTTTTCTTCGTTTACCTGATCACTTATTTCGGCATCGCCCTCTTCAAGTGTCACAATAATCGTCTCTAACAATACTTTTATTTTATCTTCAGTGTCAAAACCACTCTCTACAATAATAGTTTTTATTTTTTCTACACCTTTTTCTTTACCATAAAAACAACCAGCTTTGCTTTGGTTAATATATCCAAGAAAACTATTATGGAAATCCACATCTAAATTAAATGACGAATCAATCTTTATATCATAGCCATCTAATAATTCAGAATTTTTATTAATTGTTTGATCAACGTTCGCCTTTAAATTGTTATATACAGCAATAATCTCATTTTTTGCCTTAAAAATTTCCAATGATATTTTTACTCTGCCTTTCCTTTTTGCACGTAACTCCCCTTGAAGTCTGTTATCCAAATATTCTTTCTCTTTCTTATAATAGTTTAATGTTTCTGGTTTTTCGCCTTTGTCGCCACCTTTTAAAATACTTATTGTCTCTTTTATTTTTATTTTTCTTTGTTCATTCTCTTGAAACTCTTGGCCCTTCTCTGTTAATTGAGATCGCTTGCTTTCTATGGTTTTTTTCAATGCATCTATTTTATAAAGAATACTTTTCACCTCTTCTGCTAAAGGGTTTTCTTCCACAGAATCAGCAACCTTAACAAGGTATATATCATTATTTGTCTGCTCTTCTTTATATGCTTTAAGCAATGTCTCCACTGAGGTATAATCTGTTTCTACTTTTAATATCTCATCAATTTTCAAACCTATCTCTTCATACTTACCCCTATTATTTTTTATAAAATCTTTAACTTGCTCTTCTTGTTCGCGAGTAGACTCTGCTAAACTTTTAAGAGAGTTTATTTTTGTAATAATGCTTGCTTGCAAGGCCTGCTTTTCTTGCAATGTCTTTTTCAGCGTACTCAATTTATTATTACATTCTAGGATACTCTCAGTTACTATTTTTACTCTCTGATCTTCTTCGGGGTTGGCTATTTCAGGGCACTTTGCCAATAGCACCTCTTGAGCTTCAATCTCTGATCCCTTTTGTTTTATGAATTCTTTATTTTCTATACGATATTTTTGACTATCCTTTTTTTCCAACCTAATAATATCATCATTAATTTTTTGAATTTTATTTTTTTGTTCATTTATTTTTAACTTAATAACCTTTGTTCTTTCTATTACTAATTCTTCAAAACTAGGGATTTCGGATTTCTCCTCATCTGGAATGTACTTATATATTATTTTTTCTAAAATTTTTTGAAAATTTAATATTTCTATTTCATTAGTTAAATCTTCAAAGTAACTTTGTGGAATAAAGCGAACTGCCTCTGGCACTTGCCCTTTATTTTCTTCATTTAATTGTAATTTCTCAGAATCATTGCCCCCCTCCCAAATAGCTTTAGCATAAAATTTACCAGCGAGACCTTCCCTCCAAAATTTATCCTCATGTAAAAATGAAAAATATTTTTTATCTATGTGTGCCCTACCAACTAAACCTAATATATCTGCTAATGCACTTTTTCCACTACCCTTATTACCAATAATGGCAACTAATTCCTTGTTGAACGGTATTGAGATATCTTTAAACCAGCTATCGGTAGAGGTATTTTGCTTGTTTTGATTAATCTCTAAAAGTTTTAAATACTTTGTCGGATTATCCTGCACCTTATCTAAAATTGGGGGTTTTTTCCCAATGAAAATTCTCTCTTCTGGTTCATAAATGATTTGTTTCAAACCTTCAAAGGTTGGGTCTGCTTTTATCCATGTAATATTTTTTTCTATCTGCTCCGTGCCATTTTTTCTAACTTGTTTTCCAAGCCAATTATCTAAATCATCAAAAGAATGTGCATCAGAGCCAGCAATCACCGGCTTTTTATCAGCAATCTCATCCGTTTCGTATCTATTAGTTCTTAAGTAATACTCGACATTCTGTAAACCTCCAAAAAAACCATCACATACTTTATCAATTTCATCAGTAATATTAAGCTTTCTCGGTGAAGAGGTGTCTGGACGAATTCCACTGTTATTTGCGGCAGCTAGTATTAAATAACAACGCTCTTTGCCAAAAACTTCCTTTAAGGTTGTTTTTATATTATCATAGCTGACACTTGCTTTTTCAAAATCTGATGTTTCTAACATAGCACACGAAATTTTGCCGCCATTTTTACTAATACTTGTATCTAATTTTGTCAAAAAAGAATTTAACCGTTCATTACTCACACTATCGTTAAAAATAACGTGCATATGAACCTCTTCAGCCCTACTGTTCACTGAAACATTCAGTCTAAATTCTATATTTGGAAAAAATATTTTTTTTGATTTTGGATATTTGTACTTATATTTTTGTATAAATGTAAAGTAATTGTCAGCAGAAAAGTAATCTGTCATAGCAAATACATCAACATCAGAATTGTGTATTTTTTGGCAAAATAAGTCCCATATCTCATCATCTGTTCCACGAGTGACTTTAAAGTTATCACTCAATTTTGTAAACGGGGTATGCACATGCAAATCCCATTTTCTCCACTCTGAACCCTTATTATATAGTGACATTATACTCCTTAATTCCCACCTTATCCGTCGAATATAGTACGAAAAGCAAAGTTTGTCTCAGATAAAATTAAATTTGTTTTATTCTGCAACACATTTTTTTTAATTACTCCAAAGACAGCATGAGGTTTAGCTTGATCACTAAAGCCTCTTCCAAGCAAATTCTAAATATCTTCTGACATGGTGGTTGTCATATAAATCTAAGCCGGCAAGATGTACTTTATGCTTTTCATAGATTTGGCTTGGTGATCATAGTGTTATTGACTTTATTAGTTGTGGTGTGCATTGATAGCCTACAATGTGAGGATAAATATGGTTGAATTTCTAAATCTGCTTAAGCAGAATTCTGAATCACTTACAATAATATTTACTGGAGTAGTAACTTTGTCCACAGTTTTTTATGCAGCATTAACTGGATGGCTAGTTGTTGAAACAAAAAAAATACGCGAGGTGCAGACCGAGCCAAGAATTCATATTGCTATTGAAAGTTATGACTTTGCCATTAATATTGTCAGGCTAAAAATTCAAAATATTGGGCTAGGCCTGGCAAGTGACATGAAATTTGTATCATCAGTTATAAAGGGTGATAATTCTGCAAAAGAACTACTAAAGGATTTTACTCAGTCCAATTTTTTTAAAATAGGTCTTCGTAATTTGGGGCCAGGGCAGAGTATTTATTCTGCTGATACAAACCTTACGGAAGAGTATGAAGGTAAAATAGCCTCCGTTCTTTCCTTTAAGGTGGAGTATAAAAATAGCACAAAAAAGTCTTGTTTTGAAGAAATCATAATAGATATGAGTGAGATTAAGGGCAAGTCTCAGCTTGGCAAACCTCATTTATATTCTATTGCAAATAGTTTAGAAAAAATACAAACAGATTTTCATCGTATCGCCAGTGGTGCTAGATTAATTAAAATAGATGTTTATTCTAGCGATGACAGAAAATCTGAAAAAAAAGAATTGAAAAAAAGTATGAACAAAATTTAATTTATAAAAACCAATATTTTGTTTTAAAAATTACACCTACTTTTTAAACGCACCTATAAAAAAGAGGCCAAACAATGCCATTTCCTGCGGATGACCATAAAAATATAAACCAACAAGTTCATTAAAAGCAATTCTTACAAATTCTTGTTTATAGTCTCGAGTAATAAGAACATAAATATTTTAAACATCAATACAAGCCACCGTATAAATGTACAAATATCGTATATAGCCATTTCAAGTGAAACCTAAATGCTTTTTGTGATTTATCATAACTTGCATGCTCATAAATTAAGCAGAATTATGTTAGTAGCCATAGGCGTTATTTTCAAGACAAAAGTCTTGTAATTTTAAAGTGGCTAATTATTATGGAGGACAATATGGCTACAAAAAAAAATTTAAAGTATAGAGATCTACCGTGGGATTTAAAAAGAAGAATAGATGCTTCTGGCCCTATGATGCAGCCACGGAAATCAGAAAACCCAACAGTTAAAAATATTTTAGACAGATTAAAGGCTTCTGAACAAAGAGCTTTAGCAACCAATTCTACAGCAACAGCCAGCCAAAAAAGAGAGATAATTGTTCTTATCGAAAAATATTTAATAAAAAATAATTTTAATACCTCCAGACCTCAACAGCCAGAATTATAAAACTGCTATCTATAAAAAGGAAAAACAGTGCAAAAAAAAATATCTTCTAAAAAAGGTGTGCTAAAGCCTATTGAAATTTATAAACACAAAGATAAAAAAAGAAAAAATAACCCTCATGTAGGGGCTGTTACAACAAAAACAGATAGCACAAAAATTAAAACAAAAAAATATGAGTATGACCCTCATTTATCTCCAGAGCTTCAGTGGGCTGGAAAATCTGAAGGAAATTCTTTTGAAGTTCCCAGCGTGTCTCTTCATGTTCATGAAAAAATTGATCCACGAAGCATTATAGAAACTGTACGATCTAGAAATTCAATAGATTACGAACAAATGTCTTTGTTTCATGACCCTGAACATCAAGTTAATTCCAACAAAGATGCTGAGTTTTATAAACACGAAAAACTTTGGGCTAACCGAATGATCGCAGGTGATTCTTTATTAGTAATGAACTCTCTTTTAGAAAAAGAAGATATGGCAGGGAAAGTTCAATGTATTTATATTGATCCACCTTATGGAATTAAATACGGTTCTAACTTTCAACCCTTTACTAATAAAAGAGATGTTAAAGATAAAAAAGATGATCACCTAACAGCAGAGCCCGAAACACTTAAAGCCTTTCGTGATACTTGGGAGCTTGGAATTCATTCTTACCTTACCTATATGAGAGATAGGTTATTGTTATCAAAGGAATTACTAACTGAAAGTGGCTCGTGCTTTGTGCAAATTAGTGATAAGAATGTACATTTGGTTCGCAATTTAATGGACGAAGTTTTTGGTGTGGAGAATTTTATTTCTCTTATTTCTTACACAACTACAAGCGGATTTCCCTCTACAACTATAAGCCGTGAAGGGGATTACTTAATTTGGTATACAAAAAATATAAAACGAATTAAATATCGTGATTTATATTTAACTAAAGGTGATAATCTTAGTCACTCAGCCTATCTCTATATAGAATTACAGGATGGCACTCATCGACCAGCTACAAAGTCAGAACTAAGTGGCCATATACATCTACCAGAAAATAGCAAAATATGTAGCTATGGAGATGCACAAGCAAAAGGGCCAAGCAACAAAGATACTCCCTTTGAATTTGCAGGGAAAATTTATCGCCCTAATTCTAATAGCCACTGGAAGGCAAACTACCCAGAAGGAATGGCACTATTAAAAAAACACAAAAGGCTTATGCCGGTGGGAAATACATTACGATATATTCGCTATTTTAACGACTTTCCAATGAAAAAGATAACCAATTTATGGAGAAGTCAACTGTCAGAACAAAACAAATCTTATGTTGTACAAACCGCAACTAAAGTAATTCAACGATGCCTACTAATGACAACAGACCCAGGTGACATCGTTTTAGATCCAACCTGTGGTAGCGGAACAACAGCTTTTGTAGCAGAGCATTGGGGTCGTCGCTGGATCACTTGTGACACATCTCGCGTAGCTATTGCCCTTGCTAAACAAAGATTAATGACAGCTACTTTTGATTACTACGAATTAAAAAATAATAAAGAAGGAATTAACTCAGGCTTTAATTATAAAACCGTTCCCCACATCACGCTAGGCTCCATTGCTAATGATGAACCACCAGCAGAAGAAACTCTTTATGATCAACCAATCAAAGACAGCAAAAAAACAAGGGTTACAGGGCCTTTCACAGTGGAAGCGGTTCCAGCTCATAAAGTGGACTCCCTATCAGATAGCTCTTTAAATAATGAAAACCACACTTTAAAAGAAAGCTGGTTTGAAGAAATTAAAGCGAACGGAATAAGAGGAAAAAAAGGATTTTCAAAAGATATTGAATTTACAAGGCTAGAGCATATTGGAGGAAGCCAATACCTTTATGCAGAAGGCGAAACCAAAGAAGATAAACCCAAAAGAGTAATTATTTGTTTTGGCTCTGAATACGCACCACTAGAACAACGGCAAATTGAAGAAGCTTTAAAAGAAGCGGAACCTTTTAAACCTGATCTTGTAATTTTTTGTGCTTTTCAATTTGATCCCGAAGCAGGAAAAGATGTTGATCACTTAAGTTTAGAATGGACAAGTGTGTTAAAAGTACAAATGAATAGTGATTTATTAACCAGTGATTTAAAAAAGAAAACAAAAGGCGATAGTTTTTGGCTTATCGGTCAGCCTGATATTCAAGTTACTCAAAAAAATAATAAATATATTGTTACTGTAAATGGATTTGATTATTACAACACCACAACCAATACTATCGACAAAGGTGGTAAAGATAAAATTGCCATGTGGATGCTAGACACAAACTACGATGAAAAATCTGTTTATCCAAGACAAGTTTTTTTCCCAATTTCAAGCCCTAAACATGATTGGACAAAGCTTAAAAAAACCCTTGGTGCTGAAATTGACGAAGACTTAATTAACAAATTTACAGGGACAGAATCCATTCCCTTTGAACTTGGAGAATATAAAAAAATTGCTGTAAAAATTATTGACGATCGAGGCATTGAAAGCCTTGTTGTAAAAACTTTGGCCTAACAATGTCTGAATCATCTAAAACTATCCCAAAGCTTATTGTTAACTCTCCCTTTAGAGAGCCTAATCAGCATTGGGTTTTTGACAAAACAAAAAAAGAATTTGTATTAGAAAGTGGTCGAAGGCTTGCTAGTTACATTATTGCAAGTTCAGACACACGATCTTACGATGATTATGGAACCATTGTTGAGATTCCTCTTGTAAATAAAATTCGTAGCCGAGTTAAAGAATGGGAAAAAAATGGCTTTACAGGTGTTACAGGGATAACCAAAAAACTTTTAGAATTTTGGCACCAACCTCCTGAAGAATCTGGAAGACAATTTGCGTTTTTTTTCTGCCAACTAGAAGCCATTAAAACTTTAATTTTTTTAATAGAAGCTCCCGAACATTTAAAAACAGGCCTCAACATTCCTAAAGACGAAAACTTAAATCGCCTTTGTGCAAAAATGGCCACAGGTACTGGAAAAACTGTTGTAATGGCCATGACAATAACTTGGCAAGTTTTAAATAAAGTGACTTATCAAAAAGATACTCGATTTTCAAAAAACATTTTTATTGTTGCGCCAAATTTAACAGTTAGAACTCGCTTAGAAGCATTAGAAATTGGTGGCGAAAATAACTATTACCAAGAATTTAAAATTATCCCTGATGAATTTAAAGAAAAAATGAGCAAGGGACAAGTGCTGACAAAAAACTGGCACCAACTTCAATGGGAAACAGAAGAAAAGATTATAAAAAGAAAAGGCGTAGATAAACGAGGTGCTAAAAGTGACACCGCTTATGTTCGAGAAGTTCTTGAAAACTTAGCTAATCAAAATATTGTAGTTATAAATGACGAAGCTCATCATGCGTGGAGACAACGCAGTGAGCTTAAGGTTAAAAAAACTGATGAAATGACAAAGCAAGAAGCAGAGCAGGCTACTAAATGGATCGAAGGGCTTGATCGAATCAACAGAAGTTTGGGCATCATTAATGTTTTTGATTTTTCAGCCACTCCCTATTCCCCTGCTGGAAAAAAGGCAGATGAAAAAGATTTATTTGAGTGGATTGTTAGTGACTTTGGTTTAACCGATGCCATCGAAGCAGGATTGGTTAAAACTCCACGCTTTGCCGTAGGTGATGATGCAAGTGTGGAAGTTAAAAATAAAAAAGCTAGGCTTTACCATGTTTATGACAGTGATGAAGTTCGACCTAATCTCAATCGAGCTGCCAATGAAAATGAATCTTTACCTGATATAGTAAAAATTGCTTATACACATTTGTCTCACGATTGGGATAAAAAATTTAATGAATGGAAAAGTTTTAATAAAGAGGAATCAGAATTTAGACCGCCAGTTATGATTTCTATTGTTAACAGAAAAGAAACAGCAGATAGAATTGAATTTAGTTTTAAAGAAAAAAATATTCCCGTAGCCAATCAATTTAATGATTCAGAAAAAATGATTAAGGTTTATTCTGATCTTCAGGACAATATAGAAAAATCCTCTGGCTCAAATAAAGTTTATCAAGAAGATATTTTAGAAAAACTTCATACTATTGGAAAAATAAATAAAAAAGGACAAAGTATTCATCATATTGTTGCTGTGGCAATGTTGTCTGAAGGCTGGGATTGCAAAACAGTAACTCATATTATGGGACTTCGTGCATTTAGTAGCCAACTACTTTGTGAACAAACAGTTGGAAGGGGTTTGCGAAGAACCTCTTATGAATTAAACAGTGAGGGCATGTTTGACCCTGAATATGTAAGTGTTTTAGGTGTGCCTTTTTCTTACTTGCCACAAGAGGGCGACGAACAGACTTCTGGGCCTGAAGTTCCAAAAAATGCTATTTTTCCTGATGCAAAAAAAAATGAATATGAAATTATATGGCCTAATGTAAAAAAAGTTACACGAGAATTAAAACCTCAGTTAACAATAGATTTAAAAAAAATGGAAACATTTAAAGTAGATGTTTCTAGTATTCCTCGCATTAATGAAATTGCTCCCGTGATTGATAATAAACCTAGATACGAAGATATTACCACTACAAGTTTACAGGAGTTTTTTGAAAATAATTATAAACCTGATAGAATGCAGACTCTAATTTTGAAAATGACTAGCGAGGTTTATGAAAAAACCAATTTAGAATGGAAAGAAAAAATTTTAAAAAAAGAAGCTATTAAACAGATTTTTAGCTTGATTGAAAAATTTATTAACTCTTACAAATTTAAAATTATTCCAGAATATGAAAAAGAACGAAAAAGTTTAATTCTAATGATAAAAATGGAAGAAATTGTAAATAAAGTTTTTAATCTTATCCAAAAAGATTCTATTGAAAAGCTTTCTGTTGTTTATGATCAACCTAAATTTTCTTCAACCAATGACTGCTTGGAGTGGTGGACAAAAAAACCTACTGATATTTTTAAAAAAACACACATGAACCTCTGTGTTATAGATAGTGGCTGGGAGCGTTCTCATGCCAGAGAATTAGATAGAAACAAACATGTTCAAGCTTGGGTGAAAAACGATCATTTAGGTTTTGAAATTGATTACATTGACGAAAAAGGAAAGCAGAGATGTTATATTCCTGACTTTATTATAAAACTAAATAATGGCGAGCATATTATTTTAGAAGTTAAGGGAATAAAAAAGAAACGAGATATTCAAAAATGGGATTTTATGTTTAATTGGTGCAGTGCTGTTTCAAAAGACTTAAATCAAAATTGGCACTTTAAAACATCCCAAGACTCCACAGGTGGTCTTGTTCATAAAATTATTGAAAAAATTATTTCGACCTAATGCCCTTCTTTTTATACAGATTATAAAAATTGTAAAAACTTATTGGTAAATTTAAAAAAGATTGGTGGAGGTGACAGGGATCGAACCTGCGACCTTCTGAATGCAAATCAGATGCTCTCCCAACTGAG
>JAAGOD010015192.1_pt1 | contig 10243 bp, 5 predicted proteins | sample 8389681 | NCBI WGS metagenome assembly JAAGOD01 (sample SAMN13964374, study PRJNA552185) | sponge metagenome | biome: deep-sea hydrothermal vent fields; feature: spots directly above weak diffusing fluid; material: seawater and sediment | host: Tedaniidae sp. KZ-2020 ... | reverse complement strand
TGGAATGGTGCAGAAGGATATCATGTTGTGGAGGCAATTAGCTACCATGGTGGGCTTCAGTTTTTGTGGGAATGCTAGCTTTTGGGGGTTCGTTCTGGAACTTATGAATTGGTGATATGTATGTATTTGGGAGGTGTTTGATAGCTGTGGTTTCACACAGTAACTATAGTGGAACCGATATGACGCATCAGGTCTACTGTCCTTTGTAGAGAGGTTGTCAGAGGGTGATTCTAATACAGTGCACTTTTGTGAATTTGAGTGTTCACTGTACAGAGGTTGTTTTTTTTTATTGGGGAGTATGTTTACCTGCTCCATCTTCCCCACCAGCTGCTCTCTTCTTTTTCTTTGTCATTTTCTTGGGCACTGAGTCCGGCACACCAGAAAATATATCGTCCGTGTTCCCAAACAGGTCTTCATCCGGACGACCTTTGGCCTTCTTGGTCTTCTTCACTTTCTTCTTCTCTGCCTCCTCTTCCTTGGGGGTGCCATCAGGACCCTGAGAGGTGAGCACATGTGTCTTGATTAGAGGAGTGGTCTCATTTAAGGGGGTGGGGACATTTAGGCTCAATGGAGGGGTCCAGATAGCTTATTCCTTACCTTTCCGGCATCAGTTTCTTCCAGGACGCCATTTGTCTTGGCACTCTTCTTGGTGGAGGAGAACAGATCATCCAGCTGCTTCTTTGGCTTGTTGTCCTTGCTGGAGGCGAAGATGTCATCAGCGCCGATGGCAGCTTGCCTGCTGCTCGAAGCTGAGGCAAAAATATCCTCCGGTGGCTCGTCAAACACATTCCCAGCAGCCGCGGGAGCTGATTTGGAAGGTTTCTTCGAAGGAGGACTGCTCCCAAACAGATCCGATGCTCCTTTCTTTGGTTTCGTAGAGGTCGCTGGTGCGAAGAGGTCATCGTCATCAGCGGCAGCTTTCATGGGGTCAGCAGTCTTCATTGACGCAAACAGGTCGTCGTCGACGCTAACTGGGATCTTCTTGGTTGGAGAGGTGCTGAAGATGCCTGTGTTTTGCTTGATCTCATCCTCCAGTCTGTTGATCAGGCTGTTGGGCTCAGTGATGGTGGGGAGGGCTGGTTCGGGACTAGTCAGATACATGGAGGAGGACAGCCCGCCACCGTCAGAGTCAGACTGGGAGGCAGTCTCTCGTAGTTTCTGTCTCGACGGAGGTCTCTTGTTCCCTGGACGTCTTGCTCGGTTCTGCACAAAGAAGAAAAACAATCAATGACATCATCGAGTATGGTGTAGCTAGCTGAACATGCATGTACATGTCCCTCCGCACTAGAGGAACCTCCCATTCCAGATGACTCTCTACTGTGTGGCACTATCATGTGACGATCATGTGACTCCCAGGACAGTTTCAAATCCCTACCCTTGTTCCCTTCCCACGCAGACTAGTGTCCCGAGAACCTATTTTTTCCCGCAGCGCTAAATGCGACCTGACCTCCGAGAGAGGACAGCCTCCCTACAAGGGACTTTGCTGTCCTTTATTCAGAGGTTCTTCCTGATATAGGTATGTGTATATATTTCTACGGCCGGAGAAACTCTGGATGACAATCAAGCAACTGATGACAATGCCCACACAAACATTTAACACTAAAGCAGCACAACTGAATTCCTAACTATGTAGCTATACTCTTGAGTTAGTTCATGGACTTGAGCGCTTTCTCCAATTCATCATAGAGTGCGGCTGTTTTTGCTTCATCCTCGTCTTTCTCAGCCTTGGCCACGTGATGAGAAGAGCTGCCAATGTCAGCGTTTGCTACCTCGACTGACTGCAACTCCACATTGGCATTCTTGGTCAGGACAAAGTCCATAATTTTCTTGGGGAGTTTCATCTTTGTGAAGTCTAAGTACGAGTTCTTCTTTGCTTCTCCTCCCTCGGAATTGCTGGCTGCGTCCACCATCTCCTCCAGCATGGCTTCCTCAAACTCCTCAGGCCCAGAGCTCTCCGTGAAGTCAAACATCAGTCCCACCTCGCTGGACCGCTCGCAGGCCTCCAGGCTGGTAAAAAGCCCCATTCCTCCCGACTCGAAGGAAGACATGGGAAGGGTGGATCGGAACACTCCAGGGAGGTCAAACCCGGCGTTGTTGGGGGGGAAGCGCTTGTTCGGCACCAGACGAGTGCGCGGAAGAAGTTTCTCGGACGTGAAGATCATGAATTCCGTCGGCATGGACTTGGTCGGACACTGCACTTGCATGCACTCAAACATGTCCTTAGAGCTGGGGGGCACTTTCTCGGTTAGGAAGTCGAATTCTGGGTTCGTGGATCGGCTGAAGATGGAGAGGAGAGCCTGGAAACCCCTGGGGCGCATCTCCGTGCGGATATAGCACGCCTGCTCCTTGAAGAGCGTCAGGTCGACACGCCCGAGTCTTGAACAGGCTACGCGGGTCTGGTTGGAGAGGAACCCGTCAGGCTGGATGAACTCGATGCCATCTGAGTTGTCACAAATGACACGGGAAATGGAATCCCTTGCGATGGAGCGCCTCTGCTCGGGCGTGAAGACACCCGGCTTCAGCCAGAAGAAGCGATCGCCTTCCCTCACTCCCTTGAATGTCAAGCCAAAGATGCAGCTGAAAGTAGCTCCCACCAAACTCTCCGGCAATCTCTCCTCAGCGAGTCCGCCAATCCAGAGATCCAGTGTCTCCAGAGAGCCGTACAGCTTCAGGAAACGAACCAGCGTCAGGTCGTTCTCGAAAAGGGAGGCAAGGCCAAACTTCTCCAGACAGAAGTTGCGGTAGACGAGGTAGGGGGAGAGGCCGTGGTCACGCCCCCTCTGCAGGTTGAGGGAGGCGAGGTCTAGCCCGGGGGAGAGGGGCGTCTGGAAGAGTTGAGTGGTGAGGACGCTGTTCAGGAACTCGTCCATCCTTCGGGAGTTGGTATTGACCCACCCCCTCATGATGGGGTCCGTCCCGAGGCTGCTTCGGAACTGATCCGGGGCAAAGAAAGCATCCACGAGCTTCAGGGGACCAATAGGAAGGGGGAGGTAGTCCTCGTTGAGACGATCAAAGAAGGGGCGGATCAGACTGTGCCCGTAACGATAAGCAGCCGTGGCAAAGGCATTGGGTATACTGGGGTCAACAGCAGGGAAATACCCGCGGTAAGGCCCAATGAAGATATTGAAAGCCTTATACCCCAGGACTTTCGGGAGATAGTCGCTGTAGGTGATCTTCTGGATCAGGGCCCCCACGATCCTTCTGCACGTTTGGTAGAGTTTCTCGTCGCTCCAAAATGGGTTAATCTTGGCCAGCTCCCTGGCACAGCGATTGTGCTCCCTGAACCAAAGGGTGTGCATGATGGTCAGCGAGAACTGCTCGTTGCATCGAACCTCCCCGCAGAGGAAGCAGTCCATTCGGTTTGGACACTGCACCAGCATCTTCGAATCGATTGGGAGCGAGGGCTGTTTCCCAGGAAATCTGATCCCCTCCAGAAGAAGCCCGCCCTGGAAGGCCCTGATCGGCAGGGACTGCTCCAGCCGAGACCCGTAGATCATGGAGCCGTCGATGAACGAGGTGAGATCGTTGAGCTGCTCCTCGGGGTTGAAGGTCAGCGGCTTCTCCGGCTCGATCACGGGAACGGATCGCCTGAAAGGCAAACAGGTACCGTTGTTGGGGGTCCCGATGCCGAAGGAACGGTCAAGATCAGGGACGCGGATTGGCTTGCAGATCTCCGTGAACTTGCACTCCACGCACTCCTCCTCCAGCTCGGGACCCAGGTCCAAGTCGTGGTCCAGAAACTGCCCCCACTGCATCAGCAGGTGCGTGAAAGGGATCTCGTCCTGGGTCACGTTCAGGATGACGGTTTCACTGATGAACCGAGCGCTGGGGTTGGGGGGGAGGAAGGGGTTGAACGTGGGGAACTTCTTCTGTGCCTGGAGGGTCCCTCGGAGCGAATTGATCCCGTCTTCGTACACGGGGGGAACGAGACGCTTGAAGGCCGTTCCTGAAGACCCCAGGAGCGGTTTCAGGAGGTTGTTGCATGTGCCGTCCTGGGTACGGAAGATGTTCACTGTCGGGAAGTTGCAGCTGATGGGTCTCGCCAGCAACTCCCCTCCAGCAGATTCCCACGCCCGTCCAATCTCCTGCGAGGTCAGCATGGTGCCGGGACGATGGAAGAGCATCTCTGCGAGGGACTCTGCCTTAGCCTCCGTCCCCTGGGTCTTGGCCACCTTGGCACGCTTCTTCTCAAACAGCTTCCTCTCTGCTCTCCGTACAATGTCCTTGTAGAGCAGCCTTGCCTTCCCCTGCTTGCGGGCATGCTCAGACGGTTTCTTGAAGAACTTGGCGAGGAGCTGGCTGGAGGTGTACTTGCCGTTCTTTTCGTTCTGAGTCTCGACGCGGTTCTTCTTGGCCTCCGCCTTGGCTTTCACATCCTCCTTAGCCTCTCGAATAGCTTGCACCATAACTTCAACACGCTCTGAGAAAATGTTGATATTTTGAACTTTCCTGCAATTTTTTTTTGCTTTTTTTTTTAATGGACTAACCTTCATCTGTTGCAAATTCTTCGTCTTTGATGAAGCTGTTGGCACTGACTGCAGCGATGCCCACCGCCAGCAGCAAAACTACGCAGCAAACTCGCATTATCTGTCTTTCCACAGAGGGATGAGAAGAAAATTTGTTAACCGTAATACCAGCAGCTGATTCTTGATGAAATCAGCTTGCAAAATCTTGCAACTTGGACGTGCAGCAATAGTTATATAGCAACCAGTGAGTAAGATGATATATTATGGCAATAAAATACTACACCAGTTATTGTTTCCGTGGTAGAAATAGCTGACCATATAGAGCAGGGGGCCTAGCAGATCATGAGATCCACACACACACACACACACAGACAGACGAGAGTTGTGTGATAAGACTTGTAAGGAGACCATGGGAAGACCGGATTACTCTGGACTAAGGTCTCCAAAAGGAAGGGTACTCCCTTTTAGTTGTAGTTCCGCTGTGCAAGCTGGAGATCATGGCAAAGATCCAACCTCCAAAAGCAAGCCAAGTACAACTCACAGCTGGTCCCCCCCGTAGAGAGGCGGTCCTTACTTCAGAGGTCTCTTTACAATGGAACTTCTTGATAAAGGACACTATGAATCTGCTGTCTATTGTAGAGAGGTTACAATCTTCAACTAACGAATTGGCTATTCAGATTGTCCACTGTACAAGAGGATCTGTTATCAGAAGTCCTCCAGCGCTGATAATAACACTCTCACAGTCCAACTGATCAGCATTTCAAACTTCAATGCAACAAAATCACACAAACATTGTACATAGACTACTTCAATACAAAAATTTAAAAAAATTTGATGGAGGATTGAGGCTAATGTTTACTGGTGCAATGATTTGAGAGCATCTTCCAATTCCTGCATCAAGGCTTTATCGGACATCACTTCCGCCACCTTCTCCTCCCCTTTCTTCTCAGCCTCTTTCGACTCAGAGGAAGGTTTCTTGTTCTTGACGATCTTGAGGAATGCCTCAGGGACCTTGTCCCGTTTCACTGCCTCGCTCTGCATGCTGGCGGCTTGTCGCGTGAAGTCAAATCCCAAGGCTTCGCCGGTCGAGCCTTCACATGCCCCCCTGGAGGTGAACACACCCCCTTGGTTGCGGTCGAACGTGGGCCGATCCCACTCTCCCATGTAGGCCCCGGAGATGCCGGAGGGGGGGATGGAGGAGCTGCTCGTCACCCTGGTCTGCTCCATCATGTCATAGTTGGAGTAGACGAAGACCGTCAGGGGCTGCCCTCTGAGGGGGCACTGGATCTCCTCGCACTGGAACTGCGGCTGGGTGCTGGGGGGGAAGGTCAGGGTGCTGAACTTGAAGCGAACGAGGAATCGGGAGGCCGCCAGCGTGTCTACGACGGCCTCGAAGGGGCGTGGCGCCATGCGGACTCGGAAGAAGCAAGGCTCCTCACGGAAGAGAGAGAGATCGGTCCGAGGGATGTTATTGCACGAGATCCTGGTCTGATTACTCAGAAAGGCGTCGGGCTGAACAAACTGAAGATTGTCCAAGTTATCACAGAGCACTCGAGAGAGAGAGTCCTGCTCGATGGACTGCAGCTGCTGAGGCGTGAATATTCCCGGACGCTCGTAGTAGAATCTATCACCGTCCCTCACGTTGGCGAAGGTCACGCCAAAGATGCAGGCAAAGGTGGCACCAAGCAGAGACTCCTTGAGACGTTCCTCTGCCAGTCCTCCAATCCAGAGGTCGACGGTGTCCAGGGACCCGTAGACGTTGAGGAAATGAACCTTGGTCATGAGGTTCTCGAATGGGGAGGCAACTTTGAAGACCTTTGTGCAGAAGTTCCTCCAGGTGAGGTACGGGGGGAGACCGTGGTCACGCCCCCTCTGGATGTTGAGGGAGGCCAGGTCGAGACCCACAGATGCAGAGGTCTGGAAGAGCTGGGTCGTGAGGACGCTGTTCAGAAACTCGTCCATCCTGAGGGCGTTGGTGCTTATCAATCCTCGGACAATTGGATCTGTTCCAAGGCTCTGCTTGAACTGAGGGGGGTTGAAAAACGCGTTAACGAGATTAAGGGGCCCAATTGGCAGGGGGTTGAAGAACGCGTCCAACCGGTCGAAGACGGGTCGGATGAGGCTGTGACCGTAACGGTAAGCAGCTGTGGCGAAGGCATTTGGAACACTAGCATCGACATTATCCCTGTAGCCCTCATAGTCACCAACAAAGAAGTTGAAGTTATCAGGACCGAAGACCTTGGGGAGGTAGTCCTTGTAGGTGATCTTTTGGATGAGAGCCCCCACGATCCTTCGACACTCCTGGTAGAGTCGCTCGTCGTCAAACTGGGGGTTGATAACAGCCAGCTCTTTCACGCAACGGTTATGTTCCCGGAGCCAAATGGTGTGCATGATGGTGAGGGAGATTTGCTCGTTGCAGCGAGCGTCCCCACACAGGAAGCAGTCCTTGCGATTCGGGCATGCAGTGAACTCCTTCGTCTCCTCGTCAATCCGTGGAAGGGACGCTTGGTTCCCGGGGAAGTTGGGTCCAGTCCGCAAGCGACCTCCTTTCAGCTCCCTCAGAGCAAGACTCAGCTCCTCGCTGGAACCATACACCATCGATCCGTCGATGTACGAAGTGATGTCATTGATCTGCTCTCTCGGGGAGAAGGATCCGGGCTTGTCTGTGGGGCAGGCAGCAAGTGATCGGCGAAACCTCATACAGTCCCCGTTGTTTCTCGTGCCGACTCCGAACGCAATGTCGTTATCGGTGACACGGATTGGCTCACAGATCTCCGTGAAGTTACAGTTGATGCACTCGGCTTCAACTTCAGGAGAGAGGTCAAGGTCGTGGTCCAGGAACTGCCCCCACTGCATGAGGATGTGGGTAAAGGGAAGCTCTTCTGGCTGCCTGTCCTCAATGATGGTCGAGCTGATGAACCGAGCACTTGGGTAAGGAGGGCCGAAGGCACTCGCGGAAACGATGTCGAAAAACCGGCTCTGCATGTTCCCGCGGGGTGAACTACAGCCGTCTTCGTACTGGCCTGGAAGAAGTCGGTTGAAGGCGGTGCCAGCCGCACCTTGGACTGGCTTGTTGAGGTTGTTGCAGGTGCCGTCTGGCGTCCTGAAGTCAAATACCCTCGGGTCGTAGCAGTCTGCCTGCACCAGTGCGTCCTGACATTCGCTCACCTGCCACATGTGGGCAATCTCCTGGGAGGTCAGCAGCGACCCTGGAATGTGGAACAGCTCCTTAGCGATGGTCTCGGCCATTTCTTTCGAGCTCTGAGTGCTGACCAGAGCCATCCTCTCCTTCTCTGAGAGCTTTCGCTCGGCACGGCGCACCATGTCTTCGAATTCGAGCTGCGCCGTTCCAATTTTGAGGGCTTTCTTGGATGCCTTCTTGAAGAGCTTCATGATGTCGTCTGAAGACTGCTTCATGGCCTTCCTGCTCTGAGCAGCAGCTTGGTTACGCTCTCCCCTGGAGGCCGTGTGGGACTTAGCCTCGGCAATGGCCTCAGCGATCAATTGTTTGCGCTCTGAGAGAGAGGAGAGATGCATGGATCATTGTATACCCATTGCAGCGTCATAGTAAACTAAAGAAAGGTTCTAGTATACTAACAGTATACTCTAGTATACTAAGTATATACTAGTGAAGAGGCCACAGGATACTATAGGAATCGTGCAAAAAGATGCAAGTTTGTAAGAGTGGGTGGGCTCTTACCTTCTTCTGAAATGTGGAATTTCTCCTTCCTGGCGGTCGCAGTGGAAATGGCAGCGACTGCTACAATGCAGAGGACCAGAAGATGGCTACAGTTCATCTTGCAGCCTTGCAGTAGTGAAGATGAAAAAAAAAATTTCTTAGTAGTTTTCAAGTTGAGGTGTGAAGAAGTGAGAACTGAATCTTCCTTTTTATACTCAAAATTCTAGGAAAGCCAAAGGAATTCCAAGAAAGTGTATTTTTCACAAGTCACTCCCTCACTGCAGCAATGTAATCATTTGTGTTGATTTGGCTAGCCTGCCAACTCTTCAAGACCATTTTAGTTGGATCAGGCCCCTCAGCATGGCTTCCAGGGCTGGTGAAAATGCTTTAGGAAGCATCATAATTTTCTCAAAACCAGTGTTGATGGTGCTTTGCCCTATTAAGGCCGGGCAGTGGGGGGAGAGGGAGGGACTTGGCACGCAGAGGTGTGCTACGACACCTTCATGTTCTCAAAAGGTAGCAGAGAGAGCATGTGCCATTTCCTGTGCCTTTCAGGCCACAAGCTTCACACAGTCATAACAAAACTCCTTCTCAAGGTGATTCATGATTAAGTGCCATTGGCTCTTTTCCAAATATTGGGTAGGTTGGATGCAAACCCCTTATAGTACACCACCACACTTCAATCCTTGCAATAACCCACCACAGTCATAAATCTACTCATTTCAAACCACCATGCAACTTTCAAAATAAAACCGTCTGCTACACTTTCACAATTGTATATTTGGACGCAGTTGATAGCAAAGGGTACAAACCCCTGGAGTGATTTATTGTTGATCTTTGCATATGCAACAAGGCAGCATTGAGGATGTTTTCTAAGCCATACATATAGACTTCACAGCAAGTGACGTCATGGATAGACGTCAAAATAAACATCACTCCATCTCAATGCACTTGCTATTATTATATTTGGCCATTTTGAGAGCACACATTATAAACCTTGAAGAGGTAGTTTTGGTTGCTCTAGTGCTGCTGCTCTTATATTTACGTATATATGGACATATCGAGAGCACCATTGTAAACCTCATGCTCGTTTTGATTTCTCTAGTGATGCTGTGTTTGCTATCTCTCCTGCACTAAGTCTTGGTACCATAGCAACCTCCTCTCCGCACTGAGACGCCACACACTGTTGCCTTTCTCTCTCACCAACATGAATATCTCCTAACATAGTGCTCAGGAGATGGATGATGTAGCAGATAGCCATGTGTGTGTATGTGTGCGTATGTATGTATGCATGTACGTATGCAGTAAGTTTATGTATGGTGTGTATGTATGGTGTGTATGTATGTGTGTTAGTTTATGTATTTGTGTAGCTACACTCGTTTGGCTCTCTACTACTTAATCATGTCTGCAAATTCTGATTTTTTTTGACGATTCTATGTCAAAGGCTATCTCCTTGCCAAGTGACATTCAATACTGCACACAGGAGACCCTACCAACACTGCACACACAAACGAGACCTTATCAGAGCCCCCCCAAAAACGTGGAGAAAAGCAGGAAATCGTGCACAGGAACAGGAAATTGAATCTTCACGTGCTACGATAGTTTATTCACCAAATACGTCCATACTCACTCACTCACTGGCCAAATCCTCAATTCCCCTTAGTCCCTGAATGCATTGTGTGGGAATTACACATACATCATACGTGTGTGTGTGTATGTGTGTGTTTATTTCCTGCTCTGCGCCAATAGGAAACGGAGTACACATTTGAGCTACTGATATGGTCAGGGAGCTGACTCACTCTCCAAAGGAAACTCATGCCATCTGAAACTCCGCTGCGTCCTTCGACAAAAAAAGTTTCAAAATCAAACATTACGGAGCATTACGCGCACATATCCGCTGAATTTACTCCGGCTTTCGATCCATATAGAACTCATAGTCATAACAGAGTCTTCACAGCCCTTGAGCGGACACTCGCCAAGTCATGTGACTGGAGGTGTGGTGGAGGTGTGTGCCACCATATCTACCATACGAAACAACCTGGCCTTTAACCTCAGATTGGAGAATATCATACTTCCCACCTTAGGAGGACTCTTGCCT
>JAAGOD010014962.1_pt1 | contig 10246 bp, 15 predicted proteins | sample 8389681 | NCBI WGS metagenome assembly JAAGOD01 (sample SAMN13964374, study PRJNA552185) | sponge metagenome | biome: deep-sea hydrothermal vent fields; feature: spots directly above weak diffusing fluid; material: seawater and sediment | host: Tedaniidae sp. KZ-2020 ... | reverse complement strand
GGGGGGGGGGGGGGGAGGGGGGGGGGCTGTGGAGGATGGGGTGTCTCTGGTCTCCATGTCTTCATCCTGCTGTCTTGCCTCAGTCTGTATGGCGGCCCCTCCCTCCTCCTCCTCCCTTCCCCCCAGGAGCTGCTCCCTGGTGGTGCGTACGGCAGCCACAGTCTGGGCCAGGGCGTCCGCCACTTGCCGCAGACTGGACCTCAGCTGGTCAACGCTGGATCCCATGTCCCTGGGGCTGTGGCTGGAGGGCGTAACCTGATCAGAAGGGTGAGGTGCCACAGGCACGGGTACACTGTTCTCCCCGGACTGCAGGGTGGGTGGGGCCGGGGTGAGGGAGGAGGGTCCAGCTGTGATGCTAGCCCCTCCCCCTCCCGTGGTGGCTAAACTGGACGCAGAGGCCGGGGCTGCTGAGGACTTGCCCTTTGCTGCGGTGGCTTCTTTGGAGGCGTTCTCCTTCCTGTAGAGTTCCTTGAGGTCTCTGAGGAGGGCCTCCCTCAGCATCCGCATGCAGAGGTGCGTGGCATGGCCGTCTAGAGCAATGTTTTCCTCCTGCCAGCGTGCGTAGGGCTTGGGAATGTGCGTGGACTCCAGCCCATTGTCCAGGGAGGGAGGCTGCGACCCACTGGTGCCTGAAGGTGCGAGGGGGGTCACATCACCATTAAACCACACACACACACACAAACTCGCCTCTGTTTCTGTGTGCATTGACAGCGACCACGCCAAACCCGAGGACCTCATTAGAGCCAGCAGCCGCACTGATATTGCTCAACAACTGCTGCATGGCCGACTCATGATGGGGCGTGTCTCCCCCTCCTCCAGCCCCTCCCCCTGTGGTCACGCCCCCAGGGTGGCTGCTGCTGGAGCTGGAGTTGTGGGCGTGGCTGGGGGTGGAGTCTACGTGGACACTGGGCCCTCCCACGGCCCTGGAAGTGAGCTGCTGGGGATGGTCGGCATGGCGCACCAGGAGGGGGTGGTACTCCGGGAGGGTGCGGGCTGTGGCTGAGTGCTGTTCCAGGTCCGTCCCGATGGTCTGGGACGGCCGAGAGTGGTACGCACGTGCAAAGAATGATGGAAGACCACCATGGAAATGGACATCCAGATCTGGTTCACCTGCAGTAAGGAACAGCAGAATTTAGCAAAAATTTTGGGTACAATTTCGCAGGCAATGTTGCATGTTCCTGCAAGCAAGTGCATGTGGTGGCAGGACTTACGCAGGCTCCAAGGGACGTCAACATGCAGATAGTCCCCCAAATCTTCCTCATCGTCATCATCATATGAGTACTCCAAATCCAACTCATCCTCGTCCACCTCATCTTCCTCCTCCTCCTCCTCCTCCTCCTCCTCAAACTCTGCAGCGGCAGCGTTCCCTCGCACCTCCTCCCCGCCCTCCACATCACCACCTGTGGACACACCCACAGCAGCTGGAGGGGGCGTGGTAAAGGGACTGCTGTCGGCCCCTCCCCCATCTCTGTTCTCCTGCCCCTCCCCCGCCTGCTGATGCTCTCCCTCCTGTTCCAACGGCTCCTCAATCTCCGTGCTGTCCTCCTCTGAGGAGCTGTCCGTGTCTGAGTAGCTCAGTTCCGACCCTCCCTCTCCCTCCTCCCCCTCCAACTCCCCACCTTCAAGGTGGCTCTCATCAAACTCGTCATCATCAACCTGACAAGACAAAGATTGTATATGCACAGAGAGAGAGAAATGTCAACTGACCTCCTCCCCTGCAGAGTTGTATCTGTCATCCGAGAGCAAATCTCCCTCTGAATCCTCGTCCTCTGACTCCATTCCTTCCTCCTCCTCCTCCTCCTCCTCCTCCCCCTCGCTGCCCTCCCCGTGGGACGGTGGGTCCTCCCCGGAGCCAAACGAGAGGACGTCGGCATCTTGTCCTCCCGTGTCCATGGCATCGGTGGAGTCCAGGATCTCCTCCACAATGTCTTCAGCGGCGGTCATGAGGTCCCCGGCCGCTGCTGCCATCTCTCCTAAACACAGACAACCACAGCATCACACAGCGGTCACAGCATGCACATGTCCGTACCTCTGAGGCGATGGGACCTGCCGAGGTCCCTGGCCAGGTTGACAACTTGGTCAAGCAGGTTTGAGCGCTGGTCCATGTCCATGGCACTGACCTCCTCCAGTTCCTCCTCCTCCTCCTCTTCCTCCAGGGGAATGAGGCTCTCATGGGTCGCCTCAAGGCTAGCCAGCTCAGCATCTGTGTGTGCATGTGAGCAAGGAGGAAAAGGGTGGCATGGAAGATAGATCTTTCACACGTATCCACAAGAACATACCGCGAGATGTGGCAGGCACGCTTCCTTCAGTCTGTGTTCCCTGAGGTTCCTCGCGAGACTCCACCCCTACAGCCACACCCCCAGTGGTACCACTCCCCCCAGCACCATCCACAGTTATGCTGACCTGACTTGCCCCTTGACTTTCAACCTCGCCCTGCTCCTGGGGCTGATCTTGCTGAGTGGCGACGCCCTCCCCCTGGCCACTCCCACTACCTCCAGCAGTGGGTGGGGCTGCAGTGGTGGGGGTGGAGCCTTTATCTTCCTCCATCTTCTTGCTGGCCGCGGCTACCTGGTTGACTATCTTGGTAAGGACCTCCAGGGGCTTTAGAATGCTGTTGACGGTGGCCGACAGCATGGGGCTGCTCAGATTGAGGCAATGCACTGCCCGGGCAAGGTCCGAGATGAACCCCTTCCTGATGAGCAACCTGGCAAAGTGGCTGGGGTTGAGGGCTCCCCGTGCGGCCGTGATGTAGTCTGAGATCTGGCTCAGCAGACCTGTCAGAGCACGAATACGGTTGTGTTTGAAGGTGGACTCCGGCAGACTGAGAGCTCGCATCAGCGCGTGCTTGAACTCCGTCACCAGCAAGGCAACAATGTCAGGGGACGGGTGAGAAACAGCCAAACACTGGATAAACGTCTTGGACAATTTGGCAATGGGGGGGACTTTGCCGGAAGAGTTTGAGGAGGCCGGGAGGAGGTGGTCAAACACAAATGCAAGTACCGTCATGTCCTTAGCTGGCTTCCCACGAACCTTGACCTTTCTGGAGCTCTCTGCTATCAGCTTGGCGCAAGAGGAGTATGTTTCTACCAGTTCGGAGAGCAGTCTCAGGATAGCAGCCTTGGACATGAGGGGATGGTGGTGACTGCTCTCAGTCTTGGTTGCACCCCCTCCTCCTCCCCTCTCCCCCGTGGGGCTGGAGCTGGCCGTGGCCCCGCCCAGGGAGCTGGCGATACGAGACCCTCCTCCAGTTTCCTCAGCATCCACCGCCATGTCCTCAGAGTTCACATCATCATCATCATATGTTCCTGTGGTGAGCTGCCGCCTGTACGACCCTCGACGGACACGCCCCCTCCTGTTACTGCTGTCTTCAAAGTGCATGGCCGGAATCTCCCTCTCCTCCTCCATCTTGGCCTCGGCAGCCTTGTCGTCTAGCCCAGTCCTGCCCTCCTCCTCCTCGTATGGCTCCTCAGCACAGAGGTGGTCCAGCAGCAGGTTCAAAAGGTCAGTCTGGACTGCATTCAGCGGGATGTGTTCCAATTTGGGAGGTGGTAGGCACTTTACGAGGGTGGTGGGCATGCGCTGGGTGGAGCTGTACACTGCAGGGGTGGGGGGTTCTGAACACAGTCTGATCGTGGACACAGCCAGCTCCATGAATAGTCTCGGATTCCGACACGCACATGGCCCCAGTTTTCTCATGACATAGTAGAGCTCCCTCCCCCCCATGGCCTGGGGACGCACCTCCTTGCTGTTGAAGAAGGGGCTGGTGACAGAGGCCCGGATGACAGACTCCATAGCCTGCTGCAGCACAGGACCGTCCTCTAGGCAGTGCTTAAACAGCAGGGTCACCAGTGATGCAAACCCCCGGAAGCCTGACTTCTGCGTTAGGGCCAGCAGTGCATGGGGGCCCCCTTCTTTTGCAAACACCACAGCCTGTTCAGGGGTCCTTGTCAGCCGCAGGCAGAGTCTGAGATTAGAGTGCAGTGTGTCTGCATCGAGTGGACAGGAGAGGAGCTGAGTGCAGCATTTGGTGGCTGCCGTGGCTTGCTCCCCCTTCAAGTGGCAATATGATTCAGTGGTGAATATCTCCAGGTCTCGTTGAGGTGCACCTACGACATCAATACTTCATATCACAACAAAACATCACAAATCTTGCAGCAGAGTTACCTGATTTGGGGACTTCTATCCTCACGACTGGCCTGTTCGTGTTGCTTTCTGCATTGCACTGTAGATGTAGGCAATAAAAGTAATTAATATCCACTGAGTTTTGATGTCAGCACTGATGGCCGAGTGGTTAAGGCGTTGGACTCGAAATCCAATGGGCTCTGCCCGCGCAGGTTCGAATCCTGCTCAGTGCGTTTTTTTTTTTTTCCCCCACATCCACCAATTCTTTTCCCCTCCCTTTCTTTTCTCTCATTTTTACCCCACCCCCTCCACATCTTTTTTTCCCTCCTTACACAGTAAATCTATGCAAACTAAATTTAGCCTTACTTGTAGCATGGGTCCAAAGTATAAGATGTTTCTGGTGTTGTCGGAACGATGTCTGCCTCCACGCACACTATCAGAGACACAGCACTGATAATCCCTGGGACAAACCAAGCATATATGGCCATGCCTCACTCACCTGACACTGCTCTCCTTCTCCTGGTAAGCCTTCTCAATCACCTGACACATGTCCGCTGAATAGGAGCACCAGCGTGTGTTGTCAAACCACTGCCACACCACATCACAGTCCTGCAAAGCAGACACAGCAACACCACCATTACATCAGTACAGGGAACACCCTCTAATCCCTGTCTCTCTTACCTTGCTGAAAGGTCTGGTCCACTCAGACACTGCTAACGCTTTCTCCCATATATCCAGCATCAGTAACAGAGGAGAGAGCCACTTTGGAGCCTGGGGGGGCTCCGACTGGCCGCTAGATGAACCTTGACCTGCAGCCGCAGCAGTCTGGACCTGCATCTGGGTGAGTTGAAGGAGGAGGAGGGAAGCCGAGAGGAACTGCTCAGAGCACACTGTCACTGCACATGTGGTGGGCATCTCCTGCAAAGGCATTAGTTGCATGTGTGAGCTGGTTGTTCAAACTGAAAGCGCGTACATCCATGAGCAGTGAAAGTAGCAGTATTTGACAGGCCACAGCGTCTCCCTTCTCCTTGCAGACAGCACACACTGCACTTGCCTCACCACTCTGCTCCAGATGACTCACCAGGCCATTCACACTCACTAGCACCTGCACAGGGGGTGGACCACAGTCATGACCACACCCCTAGCCACACCCCCTTCAGGACCCACCTTATCGTGCACAGTAACGAGGGCGTTGTTCCTCCAGCTCTCCCCGTTCCTCTTGGCCAGGGCAACAATGAGGTCACACACTCTGTACACGCTCTGTGCAATGGAGGAGGTCAGCTCCAGACAGCCAGGCAGCAGTTTGCTGCTAAAGTCATCTAGCACGGCCTTGTCCAGGGGCTCCATCACCCTCTGCTCCCTCTCATGCTCCTCAGTAAGCTTACGAGCCTTCTCCTCCTCCTCCTTCTTCCTTGTCTCCTCCTTTTCCTTGGCCTGCTTGGTGACGTCTTGGCCCAGGGAGAGAGCGATGGCCCGCATGATCTGCTCCTCCTCTGACAGCTCCTCCTCCCCCTCCTGAAACCACACCCACATAATTAATACAGGGGCCCAACTGCAGGGGGCCAGATTCATCATTTCAGGGTCCTAAACTAGAGAGGGTTCACTGTATATGGGGGTTCGCTGAAGAGGGACTCACGGCTGCGGCTGCTGTGGTGGGCTGGGGGTGATTCAGGATCCAGTCCATGGCGGAGGTGAGGTCATTGGCGGAGGCAATGAGAGCCTCCTCGGCATGGTCCCTGGAGAATCCCATGTCGCTCAGCTGCTGCAGCAGCGTCGGGTCCACGCTGGGGTGCGTGGGAGGGGGAGGAGGGGGAGGGGGGGGAGCGGAATCCCCTGAGGGGGTGGAGCTGGAACCAACTGCTTCGGACACAGGGGTGGATTTACTGGTGGATTTTGAGATGGCACTCGCTCCTGGTGGGGCATTGAGCTTGAAGAAATCGGCCAGCTTGGTCTGGATGAGTCTCTCGTTGCTGTAGAGGTGTTTGATGGTTGCTATCAGCAGCTCCACCACCTTAGGGTTCAGCTGCACCAGCTGGGGGGACTCCCACAGCTCCACCAGACACGGGAACACCGCCTGGAGGGAGGGGAGGAGGAGGAGGAGGAGGGGGGGAGAGGATGATATGTTGAACATGTGCGTTTTCCAAATCTGGCAAATTGTTGGACCTCAAATCCTCTTCGCAAATCCACTGACCTTCTGTGTCTGAATGACGAAGGCGAGGGGGTTGAAGATGGGACTGAACAGGAGTTTCTTGCCCCCAGCTTGCGAGGCAGGGGGGACAGGGAGGGCGTGGCTCGAGTCAAGGATGGCCGACGCATTCACCAGCTTCTCGGCAAGATTCAGCCACGCCTCCAGGAAATCCACACAGCTCCCTGAGCCAGGAGGGAGAGAGAGAGAGAGAGATGAACAAGCTCTCAGCTGTAGCTGCGAGAGGTGTGCATGGACCTACCATAGACAGACTTTGAATCTCCAGCTCCACCGACAATCTTCATGGCCATGTGAAAGGTGCTACAAGGATATAGACAGGGACATGCATGTAATTGTAAACACCACAGTCAAACTTTTCTTCGTCCCTCATTCTATACAGTAATACGGCAAAAATGTCTGGTGGGAGCGAGTTGTGGCTTGGTGAGTGAGGCCAAGCTCAGAGGCTCGCTGACCAGCAGTGATGATGTGGCACTCATCCCTACTGCAGCCCACCCACTGCAGACAGAGTGAGCTGCTACACAAAGAGTGCTGCCCAGCACACGGCTAGGGCTTGGAGCACGGCACATGGCCAGGGGCTGACCTGATGAAGGCATCCAGGGCGGCCTTGCTGTGGAAGGCATGCTGCATCATGTGGTAGGCCTGCTTCTGCTCGTCATACAACAGCAGCTCACAGAAATCCACAGCATACATCTTGAACGTCATCCTGCAGCGAGAGAGCCAATTAATCACAGATTCCCTCCTCCCTCCCTCTCTCCTCACCCTGCGAAGAGCCAGTCGCGTATGGGGGAGTGCATGGCGGAGAAGCATGCCTGGGGCATGGGCACCTCCCACTTGAGGCTGTCGACCAGCAGGTTGGTGACCTCCATGCAGACCTGGATGGCCTCCTTGGCAGGCTCCTGGTAGTTGTGGACAATGAGGGGGTGCCCCACCCCCCTACGGTGCACCCGGTGCAGGGGACTCGTGCTCAGTCTGACCAGAAGGCTCATCAGCTCCGCCAGGGACCGCCCCACGCGAGAGGTGATAGTCAGGAGAGGTGTAAGCTGCTTTAAGGACTCCACGAGGATGGACGGATGCTGGAGCTGGTCTGAGTCAGCAAGGGGGAGGGGCTTGGGGGGAGGGGGCGTGTCCCCCGGAGCGTCAGAGGGTGTTTGTAGCATGACAGTGGGAATGACGGGAGTTGTGGACGCCCCAGCTCCCTCCAGTTCCATGGGGACAGTGCCATCACTGGCCCCCTCCCCCTGCTGCTGTCCAGGAGGTCCCCCCGCAGAGAGGGCAGCCTCTGGTTTGGGGGGCAGGGAGTTCTCTTCCTCCGCGGCCACAGCCAGGAGGATGAAGCCCTCCCACACCAGGGCACGGTACAGGTCAGACAGCTGATGCAGCACAGTCTTGCCCATGTCTGAGGACCAGTGAGTCACACACAGCAGACGAGATTCAGTCTAAATCAAAACAATTGCCACGAAAAAAGGTAATTTATCCATGAAAACATCTCCCTGCTGACTCACATTGTAGCCAGCCTGGCAGGACCTGGACAGGTTGACAAAGAGCTGGATGAAGGAGTTGACGGCCACCAGCCTGTGCAGGACTGGGGTGGTGGAGGGGGACTTGATGGCGTCGGCCATGTTGGAGAGAGGGCCGATCTCCTGCAGCAGGACAGACTTGCTGGCATCCTGAGGGGAGTTGAGGAAGGGGCTCAGCTCCTTCAGCAGGCCTGACAGCTGACCCAGACTCGTGCTCAGCAGCTCAGGAGAGTGAGAGATATGCTGGAAGACGGACAATACGACCTTAATACAGTTTCCTAAGTTGCCCACTATCAACTGCCCCTTTGTTTTGGTAGTTCCAACAACGATCCTCAAAATCAAGAACCTTTATACAATGGACAAGTAAACTAGTGACCTCTGAGGTAAGGACAACCTCACTACAAGGGCCAATAGACATGACCCGAACCATGCACTCCCTTACCATGATGCTCCTGCATGCGCCAGTGATGGCCGTGCAGGCCGCTGAGGTGGGGAAGTCCAGTGGCAGCACTGGCAGGGCCAGGAGCCGAAGCAGAGGGTCCATCCCCCCCTGGCTGATGAACTCCTTCATGTGGTCGTCTGTGGAGTTGTTGCTCAGGATGGCGTCCAGGAAGTGCACCACGTTGATGATGTATTCAGTGAGGGGCGGGAGTGTCTTGTCCCCTCCCAGCCCCACCCCCCCAAGTCCGTCCGCAGTCTCCTGGGGGCGTTCGGACGAGAGGACTTTGCCCTCTTCCCGATCCCCCTCCGTGCTGCCGTCATCCTCAGAGTCAGTCTCCTCCACATCCCTCCCCTCTCCCTCCTCCCGGCCACCTTCGTTAAGGACTGCTGAATCAGCAGTCTCACCACTGGACACACACCCTGAGGGGTGTGGCTGTTTGGGGAGGAGTTTAGAGTCAGTTGGCACAATGGAACCCATCTCAATGGAACCCATCTCAATCAGCCGCTCCAGCAACTAAAAATACACAAGACTTCATTAATTTGCTCTGCCACGCCCCAACTCCCGCCCACTCACCCTAATGAGCGCGGAGATGATGTTGACCCTGAGGGTGGGCTGATGCCGCATGAGCTCATCCATGGCCACGCCCAGGTTGGAGGCGGTGTCTCCCACGGGGTCCGCCCCCTTCTTCTTCCTCATGGCGGGCAGGTAGCTGGGGGAGACGAGGACACTGAAGAGGTGGTCGAAGGGCTGGGCGGCAATGAACTCTTGCAGGCCACGGGCGTTGAGGCACATGGCACTGAGGATGTTGGGCAGGGCGGACAACACCTCCCTGGTGACCGGGATCGGTTTGCTGATGATGGAGTTGAGCACCACGCCAGGAAGGCCGTTGTCCTGGAGAGCAGACAGCTGTGACGGCTCATGGAATATGAACACAGTCGTCACTTCAGTGGCTGGGTGGAGAATGGAGAGACAGTGGCAGGGCATGGCAGGGCATGGCATGGCATAGTATGGCATACAAATAAGGGGCAGGGCCTTACCTGGTAGGTAGATGGAAGGTCCATAGTACTCCGCATTGCTGACAATGTGCTTAAGGGAACCAGGGAGAGAGGAGTCCACAACTGTTGGCATGTGTTGGCATGTGTGCATGCATGGCGTGCATGTGTTTGCATGTGCGTGATGAACTAGTCGGACACACAGAGCACTGAATGCTGGCAACATACATGTTCTGATGTTCTCGGCAAAGGTTGGTTCGGGAATGGCTTTCTTGAGAAAGTTGAGGATGGATTTGATAAGAGCTGCTCTCTCAGGCATGCACATCAGACTGCCCTCTCTCCTGGGCCCCGCCCCTCCTCCAAGCTCCTCCCCCAGCACCTCCCCTTCCTTCAGGGTCTCGTCCAGCTCCTCTGCATCGGTCTCCATGGCAGCCTCCTGGTAGGGCAGCATGACGAGTGGGTCCCGCCCCCCCTTGTTCCCCCCTCCCCCCTCTGCGGAAGCTGTGGGGGGCGCAGCCGGCTGGAGCTGGGAGGGGAGGATGCAGGGGGCGTCGCTGGCACAGTAGGTCACCTCCTGCTGCAGTCTATCCAGCATCTTGTTCCACCCACCATGGCTGTGGAACGCTGACATGTCCAGCCCCGTAATCAGATCAATCACACGCACCGCTCGTGTCACCAGCTGAGGGAGGGGGAGGGAGAGGGAGGAGGCATTGTGAGGTGACGAGAGAGGGAGTATTGGCTTACTGTAATGTTCATGGGCTCATATGCTTTCCACTCCAAAACCAGCAGGAGGGATTCCATAATGCCACTGGTCACCAAAGCATCACCACCTTGGGGAAGGAAGGAGGGAGGAGTGGGAGGAGGGAGGAGGAGTGGGAGGAGGGAGGAGGAGGGGGAGGAGGGAGGGGGGGGAGGGAGGAGGGAGAGGAGGAGGGAGGGGGGAGGAGGAGGGAGAGGAGGAGGGGGG
>JAAGOD010008754.1_pt1 | contig 10280 bp, 17 predicted proteins | sample 8389681 | NCBI WGS metagenome assembly JAAGOD01 (sample SAMN13964374, study PRJNA552185) | sponge metagenome | biome: deep-sea hydrothermal vent fields; feature: spots directly above weak diffusing fluid; material: seawater and sediment | host: Tedaniidae sp. KZ-2020 ... | reverse complement strand
GTGGGGGGGGAATATTGGTGGGGAGGGGGTGAGTTAGGGGGGTGAAGTGGGTGTGTCAGTGGAGTGTACAAGTCCCTTGGCAATCAAGAGGTCAAACATCTTCCTGGTCTTGTTGACGTCAATCTTGAGCAGCTTCCTGGAGTCAGCCAGCGTCAGTTTTCCCAGCCTCCCATACTCTGCCAGCATCAGCCGCTTGCACTGGAGGTACACCTCAGGCTGCAGACGACACATGGAGCACAGCTGTGGTGGTGGAAAAATCCTTCAATCTTGTGCGAGTGTGTGTGAGAGGAAGGGAGGCTGATACGTACACCGCACCTCTTTCTCTTCCTTGTCCAGTTTCTCCACTCCACTGCAGTAGGTGACGTCCAATGGTTTGGCCTCCTTAAAGGCTGAGTGCAAGAATGGTGGTTGTAATTGGTAGGGTCCACTCTCTTCCACCAGCAAACAAACCTTGTTTCCTTGCTCTTGCTTTGAATGGCCTGTGCAGAGGGAGAGAGAGGAATATTGCACGTTTGTGAACCTCTATACAAAGGACAAATTCTCCATGGGGCAATTAATATTCCTAATCCAAATTGTGTCCTTTATTCAGAGGTTCCACGCTTACCCTTGATGAAGAACTTGATATAGCAAATTTTCCTGTATTCACAATCTGAGTCAAAGAGTTGTCATCATCTAGCATTACAGCAAACATGTACCTCTGTGGAGTAATTCTTCCTGATCAAATTCTTCTGGCTAGTTTTTCTGTGTTTCCTCTCAGATAACAACCTTTCATAAAGAGTCACAGCTGCCCAAAGGGAGGACAGTTATCAATCACAAGGGGTGGCAATCAGTCAGTTAGTTTAGCTCAAAGCATGTTCACACCACAGCACTCCAGCAAACCTTTAAAGGTGGTAATCCCATTCTCTCTGTACTGCTGTAGTTTCTTGATATCACTGCACAGCTGCTCCTCAACTGACCACGAAAAAAAAAAATTTTGCCAAAATCTATGGGAACTCATGTGCTGACTCACGAAAATGGCTCTGGATGAACTTGGCAGAGTTGGTTGGGCTCATGAAGCGAAGGAACGGCCTGGAGATGTTTTTGAGTCGCCTGAGGGTCACCACATGTGCATGATGATCACTATTATTGGGGGTGCACATGTCTTACTGCTGAGCAGGGGTCAATCGAGAAGCATCCACAGCTGGGGAGGGGAGGGGGTATGAAAGAATCTTAAGTCTTCTAGATTAGGTTATTTACCATTCTGCCTGTGTATATCCAGCAATCCATACTCCCTCACTATCCTACAGTGTAATCCCAGTACATACACACCATTAAAGAAATCCTCATCTAACATCGCACCTCTTCCTAAATTCTCTCCTCCCGAGCCTGGACTGGTAGATACTGACAGCAGCGAGGTTCAGGGCTGGAGGGAGGGAGGGACGGGACGAGAGGAGACTGAACCTGCTACAGGGGTGGGTGGGGGCATACCTGTCATCGACTCATCCTTTTCACCATCATCATCCAAATCAGCAATGATAGCTTCTGCATGATCATCCGGCTCCTAAGCAACAACAGTAACACAATAAGAAGACCACACGGGTGGAGTGCTGACTCCCTCAGCCACCCACCCTGGCAAAGTCTCCTCTGTGGGGCATGTAACCAGATATTTCTGTGCCAGGGTAGTAGGCGGGGCTAGGCTCCTTGTCTCCTCCTCCAGCACCACCACTGCCGACAAACATGCCAAAGGGAGGGTTCTTGGGCCTGCCTGATGATGGAGTGAGCCTGGACAGAGGAAAGCCTGCATGGTAGAGAAGTGGGATGCCATCACAACGACCGCCCATGCAATCAGTGACACATACGCACACATACCAGGGAGGTTGTGCCGATGTCGGTCCAGGTAGTAATGGTCATAATGCTCTTTGCAGTCTGAATGGACACATTTTGGTAATCTTTGTCACATAATTATCACCAAAACTCACCTTCTGGTGACTTGCTAGTTCTTAGTGAAATGGATGACCTTTGCATAAAATATTATTCAGTAAGTACACAAAAGTTTCATTACTACTCACCAGTTTCCATAGCCAAACTCTTCCAGACCTTTCAGCAGCTTCAACTCCTGGTTAGGGCTCCAGTCAGCACTGAATATCCCCCTGGCCATTGTAAGAGAATGTGGTGCGCATTATTCAGAAATTCATGCTGCGCTCCATTTAGAATTTTCTTGAGCAGTGTGCGGGAGTTTCTTCAACCATGGCTCAGAATAGGCTGATTTTCTGTTTGGATGCTAGGCTGCAGCTCCTAACTGAAAGAAATTTCCTGCCATCTTTCCTCCTGGTTCCTTTTCGGGGCAAGAAAAGTGCTAAGAAGCAGAAGAAAGCTAAAAAGGACCAAAAACTCCAAGAGATGAAGGATTTTGTCAAGAGGCGTGAGCTGCAGAAACTGCTGGAATCAGCCTCCTTGAAGGCAGCCGTGAAGGGAGAGCCTTTTGACCCTGAGATGCTGAACCCGGCGAGGAAGAGACCACCCCCGACCCTTTCTGTGTCTGAGAGGGAGAGCAGAATCCTGCTCTACAAGAAGTGGAGCCGATACCAAATGCAGAAGAACATTGAGCAATTGCAGCTGCTCCGAGGGATGATGAAGAGCAGAGAGAAGGCCCTCAGGGAACTGAAAAACATCTCCCCTTTCCTTCACTCCAAGGCACTTGAATTGAACCCTGACCTCTTTCCACTGGAGTGTAGGGCCCCCACTCAAACGCCCCCTATTCCCTCATATGTGCCCCCTGACCCTGAAGAATGAGAAACAAAAATTAATACATATAATATGATTCATGTATACAAAAAAAAGAAGTAAAAATGATGATGAAAAACTGACTATGAAGTAACTCTCTTTTATAAATGCACATCTCCATACCCATCATGGCAGGAGCTTCATGAAGTTGGGGATGTCCTTGACAGGTTGGTTGTTAGCGTGCGCTTTGACCCTGAGGTTACGGTCATCAGTCAGCAGCACCACCTTATAATAGCACCCCACATCACCTGGGGTGCACCAAAACATCACATGACCCAGCCATCATCTCGTAATACCCCCAGACATACCTGATTTACTAGCTGCTTGGTTTTTCATGTGCAGCTGGAGACAGGACTCAAGGATCAGGTCATCATTAGAGGCCTGAGCAAACAAGAGGGTCTAATTACGTACTGAGTCCTCCTGCCGCCTTGAGTCTCGGTCTAGGTCTGACACTGCCTCTGACTGCAGTCTAGCTGATTGAGATACTGCAGACTGTTTGGTTGACTGACAGACCTTTCCAGTGACCTGGTCCCTGAAGGCAAGGGACGAGAGGAGGCTCCCCTGAGCTGTCAACATCCTCAGATGGGGACACTTCTCCTGGAAGCAAGTGTTGATGTACTCCACAGCGTTCCTGCAAAGGGTTGGTTGCTAAGGTTACCAAAGAGGAGTGTTCCCGTGTGCAGGCTTACTTTGCTCCTGAGGTGACTTTGGAAAGGTTGCGTTTGCCAGCCCTAGCCTCAGCCCCAGCAGAGCCTTTGGACAGACCTTCCAGCTCACTCAAAACTGCAACACAGCACAGATATCCTCAAAGGAGCCCACATCTCTCACCCTCTGTCTGTTACCTATGAGAGGCACAGCTACCGTGAACTCTCCCCTCTGGACGAGAGATTTGATGGAGGCAAGCATGTCCACGAAGCAGTTTGTGTCCGGGACAAGGTACCTCGGGGCGATGAGCATCTCCTGACCCACTCGGCTGGCCACCTCACTCAGAACAGTCTACGCACACACACACACACACACACACACACATAAACAAAGTGAAAACACACACACAAACAAAATATCAAGGTGATAAAAATGAAGAGCCCTGTAATGCAGACACTTTCGGATGGATAGAAAGTATCCTGATTAGAAGGCGTCCTGATCTCAGGGAGTCCACTTTTACGTCAAGACGGCCATACCTTAGCCACTTCCCTGGCCAAACTCCTCTCTTCAATCTTCTTCACCAGGCCATCCCTCTGAGCCTGAGGTGTCAAATGTCACTTTGGTTCATAGCCACACAACACTGGCATACCAGCATACCTTGAGCTGTTCAATTGCCAAATCCTTCTCAGATTCAGTGGGAAGTTTTTCACCTGACTCTGGATCATCTAGTCTCAGCTCTGACACCTGTGATTTCAGGCGTGACACTGCTGATTCCTCTCCCTCCCCCTCCTCTTCACTGCTGGTCATCTCAATCACAGCTTCAGAGTCTGAGTCACTAAAGCCGAACGACTCGTCCAAATCCACCACCTCCCCCTCCCCCTCCCCCTCCTCCTCTCCTGTCCCAGCAGGAGGACTGTCCCCACCCTCCCCACTCCCACCAGCACTCCCCACTGGGACCACTGCAAACCGTCCCAGGCTGTCGTCAAAGGTTAGGTCTTGTCTGCCCTGGCTGGTCCTGCTGTGCTGCTGGCAGAGGGAGGCCAGCAGACCCACTCTGCACACACACTGCTCCCTGTGCTCCTGTGAGGGGAGGAAAGGGGGAGGAAGGAGGGGAGACAACACGACCTCATTTCCAACAACAACAACTACCTCTCTCTAAAGACGTAACAGAAGTCTTCTAAAATTTTGAACTTCCTCCAAGAGTACAATTTCCCTACTAAGGAAATATTGACTGATTTGGAGGTCAGGTAAAGTCTGGCTACGACATTCCTCCCTTAGCCCTTAGCCCTACCCCACCTTTACAGTCATCTTCTTCACATCCAGAATAGCAAAGGTTTCTTTGGTGCTCAGAGCCTCCTTGAGTGGCATAAACCCAGCCAGGGCCCTGTCCTCCCACAGCTGAGGAGGCGTGGCAAGGGGCATGGCCAGCTGGGGGCCACACCCAAACAGCTCACAGGACAGGTTCAGGAAAGCGACAGTGGTGCTCCAAAACTCCGACCTGGAGGGGGAGGTATATAGCAACCATCAGAATGGGTGTGGTCATGTTTCTTACAGCAAAGGGAGCTTGGTGCTTGCTCTAGCGCTGAAATAAAGTTTGTCCTGACACAGGATCCAGTCAAACACTATCCTCACAGCAGGAAGAACCACTGAAAGGTAACCCAGGACTTCCACTGGAGGAGGAGGCAGGAACTTCACCTCCCCTCCCTCCCCTCCCTCCTCTGAGCTCACCACCTCATCACTGGGGAAGGAGGCAGTCATCACACCACCTGTTTCCACTGCGTTGCAGGCTGTGTTGCAGGCTGGAAGTTCCAGTGCCTGCAACTTGTTGAGACATGCTGCCATCATGATGGTGGTCACTCTGAGGGTGAGTCCCAGCCCCACTCCACTATAGTAGCCCACGGCACCCCGGTCATCTAAATAAGAATACCATATAGATTCCATTTAATGCAAGCTGTCCAGGTCTGCACCACCCACACTGTGAGTGGCTCGCCAACCTGTATAAGAGTCTGCAGCATGGTGGATCGAGAAGATGTTGATGATGGCCATCTTCAGGAGGAGCTGAGCATACTCCAACCTCAGCTCTCCCTTCAGCAGGCCCCCCAGGTACTGGATCACCTTGGAAACAGCCTCAGACAGGGTCTCCACACTGAAACACACACACACAGGGGTACAGCATTCCCCACACACACACCCTACAGTTTCCTGGTTCTCACCCTGTCCTGCTGAATAGCTTGCCATGGACCAGAACAAACGCTGAACTGGCCTTCCTTACAGCCTGCATAATAATGTGCTCACCTCCACATCACCCCACACCTCTCAGTCCACTTACGCTGTGAGCTGAAAGGTCAGAGTCCTCTTCATCGCCACCCTCCTCAGCTAGGTCATGTGATTTAGTCTCCATGTCATGTGACTTGCCCTCCTCATGGGTCTTTGGTGGATGATGCTTGCCCTGCAGCATCCATATCTCCTTCTTCCCAGAGGAGAACTCCTCGACCAATGTTCCCTTCTCTGCCCCTCCCTTCCTCTGGCCGCCACCTTGCTTGCGACGCTGCTGTGCCCTCCTACGCTCCGCCTTCTTATGTTTCTTGGCAGCAATGCTCTCCCTCTTCTCCCGAGCTGCCCTCTCCTGCTCAGCCAGCCTCTCTGCCTGCATGCACACACAAACATACTCGATTAATAGCCCGGGCTTCTATTCAGTCAGGCCTCTCTATTTGAGTACAATATGGTATACATAGTGATGCTTCCATAGCCATTCAGCTCCTCCTACCTTTCTGCTTGTGTCAGCAAATATCCCGATCAAGCTGTCATAGGCGGATTGGAAGGGAGGCTTGGTGGAGAGACTCCTCATGTAGTAATACACTGCATCCAGCCTCCGATGCTGGCAAAGAAAAAGACACTCGTCATACGACCAGGCCAAGGTGGACGGGCAAACTCACTGAATTGATTGAAGTGACAGCCAGCTGATTGTAAGGTTTGCCATCCTTCGGAACCAGCTGCTGAGCCTTCAGGTAAAACCTGGCAGAAGAAAAATGCTCTAAAATTCCACACTGTGGTCCACCCCCACTATCCTAGTAGACCCATAATGAGTGTGTGACACACATCTGAAGCTCTCCCACATCCACCCATCAAAGGCTAGGAAGGGAGAGTCCCACTGCCCAGCTCCCTAGGGGGAACTCTACCCAAGACGCAATATTAATGATACCCCTTCAGACACATTACTCCCGAGTCTTTGGGACCCAAGACAAACAAAAAATTTTTTTTTAACTTCCGAAGTGGCTCAGTTATTACCGGCTCAGTTATTACCTCCTGGACTTTGACCAATCAGGCTGGTTCTCGCTGGGGAGTAACTGCTGCTGGTAGCGGCTCAAGTCTCCCAGGGAGATGTACCAGGTGTGACACACCACCGCAGCCAGCATGACCTGCAGGGAACAGGACAGGGTCACTGGTCGGACATTGGATCTCGCAGGACAGCAGAAAGCATGACCTGCAAACAACACCACAGGCAAAAAGAACAGGACAGGCCAAAAGAACGGGACAGGCAAAAGAACGGGACAGGCAAAAAGAACTGGACTGGCAGACACCTTAAGTGAATGAAACAGAATTGGATGAGCAGCAAGACCACATTAAAAAGGGCTCCTCTAATCTGCAGCCCCTCTAGAACAGACCACACTGCTAATTACAGTGGGTCCACATCAAAGACACAGGGGGGTCTTGCACCCAGCCTTTCAGGTTTAAACCACCAGAAGGTGGTCTGGAGCAAGAATGATGGAACCAGGTTTATCAAAAGGCCTCTCATGATAATCTAATCCTAAACAAACACCATGGTAACACTCATACCACACACACCAAGAGGAGTGCCACATCAGCATAACTAACAACCTTTCTGCTGTGGGTCTTGGAAGAGAAGTGAACCTGGTTGCTGAGGAGCTGAGATAGTTTGAAGGAGAGCTGGGTCTCCACCATATTGGGCAACTTGGAATAGAAGGCAATGCAACTCGCCAAAAATTTCTCCAGTGTGTCTTTTATAGCACTGTCCACTGACACTACATAAAAACAAAACATGTCTCAATGGCCAACTTTTAAAGTGTCCTGATTAAGGCAGTGTCTTCATTATAGAGGGAAAGGGGGTAGTATCCACACTAGCATACACACATACTTCTAGCCCTGAGGGCCTCAATCACAGGATAATGCCCCATCTTCCACAGCTTGGCACTGATGTCCAGCTTGGAGAAGAGTTCCAGATCACTCAGCAGAACCTTCTCTGTGCATTCCTGCATCTTCTCACTGCCAGAATAATGTTGGTGGATAACAATCATTTCGTGGTTGAGAGGGATCCTGACACATTATCCTTGCACTCCCATGACCCGTGACCCTAGTGACCCTAGTGACCCCAATAACACCTACCAGGTTAGGATGACTGGCTTCAGTTTAGCCATGTCTCCTGACCACTTGGAGAGAGCCTTCTCTACCTTCCTGTTCTCGTGCCGGCTCCACTCTCTACTCAGGATGTCGCCAGGACTCTCCTCAGACTTCCTGTCCTCTGTCTTGCTTCCTCCCAGACTCTCGGCTTGGGTTCTAGTTCTTCTTTCTGAAGCGTTGCGGCCATTTTTCTTGGTGGGCGAGGCCTTGTCTTCGTTTGTGGTGGTCCTGTGTTTACGAGAGGGTGTGTCCTCCCGAGTGGACGTGGGGAAGAGCTTACGCTGCAACCCAGTTTCCTGGTTGGGGCTACTCTTTCCTTTAGTTCTCTTCACTTTTTCCTCACCATGGCGTGAATTTATTTTGGGTGTATCCTTGGTGGGCGATAAATAGAGTAAGCCCCCAGTGTGAACTTTGTCTTGATCTGACCTTGCTTTGTTCTTGCTGCCTTGCCGACTGGTAGATTTTACTTCTCCTCCATGTGACGGATACACCTCACCAGCCAAAAGCTTGCTCCTCTCCTGTAGCTGTCGATAACTGATGGTTAATGTCGGAAGTTTCTCTTCCTGTCTAGCCATAAGCTTATAGAAAGCTAGTTACGAGGAAGATCTTGTTCTGGAGGCCGTAGCGGAGCCTATAGATGCAGCAAGAGAGGAGCTTTGGGCCATCTTCAACACCCAGATCTCTTTTTTCAAAAGGTCACACACACCCATTCTACCTTAATCATCAACTTGTGGTCTTTGCGCATGGGCGTGGGATGGTAATGAATCTAATTTCCAACAATTTAAGAATTCCAAGTACTAGAGTAGAGTGTACACTTTATATTACTTTGTACTGTTTGTATAGGATCTTTCTTCCCCTGCCTAGAGTTCTTTGAATTAGTTATGGCGTCTCTGATTTCTGTAGCAGTTACTTTAGGTAGGCCAGTAAGAAGAAATGCAGCCGATTCTCTCTGGGCGAAGTCGTTCTAGGAACTGTTGTTGTGATTTGTCCTTGTAGCTAGCTGGCTAGAGCTAGCTTTTCTGAGCTTGAAAGCTACAAAGAATCGTTTTTATGAGTCTGATTTCGGTGGCAATAGACGTTAGATGTGCTATTCGACTACAAAGGGGACAGCAAGAAAGCCAATGTCTTTTCCAGGCGTCGTCAAACCTTCACCCTGGCCTGGGCTAGCACAAGCCGGCAGCTCTATGCACCCAGCAATGGCCGGGCCTTTGTGGGCTCATCACCACCACCATCAAGGCTCCCAGGCTCCAGGCAACGCCATCAGCGACAACATCTCAGCCTCCACTCACTTTAAAGTCCTTCCCCAGTCACGATCACTCAACGGGAAGAGACCTAGGGATGTAAACTCCCCAACCAATGTCACCCCCTCGCCTGTGACTCCTACCCCAGTTTTCCAGTTCGAGGAGTCTGTGCCAGTCTCCAGTGAGCCAGCAGTGGCTGAGCCCTCTCCCAAGCAGATCCAGCCCTCACTGGCCTCCTCTCCACCAGAGGAAGGAGTGGGAAGTGGTGCTAATGAGGATCCACCAGCTGCTGGGGAAGCTAGAACTTCGGCTCATCTCTCCCCCACCGTGATGAAGTCGGTTCGGACCAGGAGGAGGCGATGTGGGAGCTGTGTGGGGTGTACCAGGAAGGAGAACTGTGGGACGTGCAGCGTCTGTACCAACCCCAACGCCACCAACTCCGTCTGCAAGCTGAAGAGGTGTGAGGAACTGAAACGAAGGGTGAGTGACTGACGCTATACCTGTACGTCATTTCCCAAGCCATTCCGCCAGCCATTTTTGTGAATTGTGGTGCATGAATGACTCACTTGTAGCACAATAGTGGGTCTTTTTGATGTGATATGGTGTACTGAATAGATCCCTTCTTATGCACAGGAGTGTACACTTTACCTCTGGGCTATAGAAGGGACTATTGGGAGTGAGGGCCTGAGGGGGGGCCTGGCTGTGAGGGATTTCCCCTCTCCCCTAGGCTATAACAGCTCTCAAATTGGTGTTAGAATTGATTATTAAGGAACATCCAATGTGGTCTTTTGAAGAGGTGGGTTAGGGAGATTAATTGGTGGAGCAAAATGCCATCTAAACCACTGACAATGTGTCTGGTTTTATTCCTACTATGGGACTGTGCCCCCTCACCCACCAGATCTCAAAAGTCGGAGTATTTACACTCTCCCTCCAGACCCGTAGAGCTGTGAAAGGCAGTTGGCTTTGACCTGTGTGGTGTGTGTTTTAGAATCTGTGGAGGCCAATTTACCGCTCTAAATGCCATTGCTGACGGGCATAGCTCCATTACTGAAAACATTTTTGAAAACCGTTTTATGCACATTCCCGAGCTTTCACGAATGGGCGCTGACCTGACTTTAGAGGGCAACACGGTGCTTTGCAAAGGGGTGGCCTCACTCACCGGCGCGCACCTGATGGCAACTGACCTCAGAGCCTCAGCCTCACTGGTTTTAG
>JAAGOD010041142.1_pt1 | contig 10285 bp, 10 predicted proteins | sample 8389681 | NCBI WGS metagenome assembly JAAGOD01 (sample SAMN13964374, study PRJNA552185) | sponge metagenome | biome: deep-sea hydrothermal vent fields; feature: spots directly above weak diffusing fluid; material: seawater and sediment | host: Tedaniidae sp. KZ-2020 ... | reverse complement strand
TGTTTCTTAATTGTTGTTATTACAAATAATATTATAATAGTGTGAACAGAGAGTTTGGTACTTGTAATCAGCAGACCAGAATGCATGTTTGTTTACTGTTCACACTCTCTAGCTGTGAACTAATTAGTAAGGGAGCAAAGCTGAGTGAGTGAGTGAGCATGCTTCACTTGCACCAACAACTACGAGACTATGAAACTGCACCAGTCCCAAAAACCATCCCACTACCCAGACGCCCTCCTATATAGACAAAAAAATTAATATTATAATAGACTGAATGTGAGACGTGAGTTAAAAGACAACCACTCAGCACTCCAGGGGTTTCCCCAGCTCCACCCCCTCAATGCACCTGTTTGACTTGTTATTGTACAGCACTTTAGTTCTGCAAGGCTTGGCAATGTCAGACAGCCAGTCCTCCTCTTCCGACGAAATGAAGGAGACAAACGGTAGCATCATCCGATAGTGATTTTCTGCAAAGTCAGCACATTCCAGCAGCAGCTGGCCAGTTCTTGTGTGCACCACCAGAAACGAGGCACTGAACTCTAACCCCACAACGGAGTAGAGATGCCCCAGGGCTAGCAGCCTCAGGTCCTCGTGTCTGTAGTTCGTCAGCTTGATATCGGCTGCAGAGCTGGCCGCCTGAGGGGCTGCGGGAGAGGAGGGGGTGGAGTCTATCTCCCAGGTGACCAGGCAGGCCTGGAAGATGACCCCAATCAGGGAGTTATTAGCAGAGAGGGCAAACTCTGTATTCAGGCCACCGTGCCTCATTGCCATATTGTAGTTGTCACACTGGACATGATAGTGCCTGGCCATCGCTGATGAGAGCTGCAACACACTTTCTCTGCTCCTATAATGCAAAGTATGGCCAGATATGGTGTTCCCCCACTGAGCAAGCAATAGATGGGACGAGCACATCCCAGCTTTGCTAGTGTCCGTTGCACGAGAGAGAAGAGTCACCTTTTTCTCCCGGAGATTGCTCCGATAGCGTTCTGGCTCACTGTCTCCCACCGTCGCAGTGAACACGGTGAGTTTTGGAAGGGAGAGCTTGAACTCCTTCTTCCGTTTGACTGGGATGAGGTTGTAGCACATCTCAGTAATTTTTAACTCCCAGAATGGCACTTTCTTGTATGCAGAAATGAGTTCAGCTGTGCATATCATGCCACACTTGCTGCAGCAAGCAAATCTGATGCTGGGGTCGTAGATTGGGGAGGGTATTCTCCACTGGACCAGCAGGGATCCATGATTTCTCTCTATGTTGTACACGCTCCAGATTCCACTCCCCGTTGCAGCGATGAGGAATTGATTGCTGAAAAGGTGGGCCCAGACGATGCGATTCTGAGATATGCAGGGGTAGGTGGGGCTGCGGGCAAGGACAGTTTGCATACCGTCACTTTCCACCGCAAGAACCAAGGTGTAGTGAGGCTTGAAGTCTCTGTGCAGAGTTCCAACGAGCTGCGTTCCCTTTGCATACTGGTTTGCATATGACATGTTGCTGGCGAAACCAGTGCTCTGGAGCTTTACAGGCCTGGCAGTGTAGTCTGTGATAGTTCTCCTGTGTTTCAGACAGGCGAACAGAACTTCCTTGCACGTGTGATGAATATCCAGAAAGTCTCCCAGGATCTTGCAGGAGAGGCCAAATTTCACACAGGCTCGCTTCCAGTAGGGCTCCATGGCGCTGATGAGCTGCAGCCACGCTCTGCACACTACCATGCAGGAGAGGATGTCTCTCAGTCCCAAACTGAACATGATTCTGAGGATCATTTCTGGGGGGAGCGACGTGAAGAAATTCACAAAGCGGACTTCGTGGGACTGGGACTCCCTGGACCACTTGACTGCAGCTCTGGCTTCCTCCATAGGTCTTCAGAGCTCACCGCGATCTTCCACTATCTCTCAAGACAACCATTTTCAACACCTGAGGGGGACGTTGTTTATTTGCTGACTCTGCACTTCCCCAGGAATGCGGATGTGGGCGTGTTCCAATTAAATTAAACAGCAACAAAAAAACCCACAAAATCTAAAATAAAACTTGTGATGCCACCATCATCATTCAGTTCTCAAAAAGGCATGTTCTTGATGAACTTTTCAAACATTGCAAATGCCTGCTTTGGCCTGTACTGAGGTACCTGTACAGAGCAAGAACAGGTATGCATAGCTATCTACTTTAGACAGCTGTGACGAACCATGTGGCCAGAGCCTTTGACAGTCACAAACTTGAAGTCGTTCCAATCATACGTGGTGACATAGCCTGCAACCTGCATTCAGGGGAGCATGAAAGATGTTGTGCCTTTGTTCGACCAGCGGATCTGCCGCCATTACCTGATCGTCCACACTCCATGGCCTCCAGGCCTCCTTCAGTGGGAAGTTCAAACTCGAGGTCCACATCTGTGTGAAAATCACATGTGCTTTCCTTCACATTAAAAGAAAAACTTTATGCACCTCGTCACCAATGTAAGGGACACACCCATCCACGTCTCCGTTGAAAATTAGAGCACGGTATTTTTTACTGCAGAAAATGAAAAGAGTGTCTCACACTTGGGCCGCTTAAGTAGAAGGGTGGTCCCATCTCAGGGCCGGGAGTACAACATGCATATAATTATATTTGGAAACTTCAAAGATTAGAGGTGGCTTTATTCTTTATTTCAGGGGGCCAGAATTTCACACTAGACTTTACATCAGAGTGGGGGGGCAGAATTTCACAGTGGGGGCCAGAATTTCACACTACACTTTACATCAGAGTGGGGTAGATGGGGAGGAGGGAGTCAATAGTGCTCATGTAGTTAATCTTGTTGGTGCAGATTCTCCAGGTCCCAGTAACGGACAGTGACTCCACGTGGATTGCTTCACGAACCTGCACATAAAAAGCAAGTTTTCCAATCATCAGTGGAAATCACTCCCTTACTGCAGGATTATCAAAGTATTTATGCTCCAATGTATCATCAATGCATTCATCAGGCCCGTAGTAGGGTCCTGCATGCCGAGACAGGTGAACTTCTTTCAGAGGATTCCTGAATTGAAAGAACGCAAAAGCAAAAGTTATTAACCAAATGGTCCTTTGAGAGTCCAACATGTCCACCTCATTCTGGGGGCAGTGTCAGAGCCAGGTGGCAGTGTGCTCACACAAGGTTCATAGATATTGTAGATGTTGACGTTGCCAATGCCTCTGGAGACTTTGTTAACAAGATCAGCACAAGAGGTGCTGCAAAAAGGCAAATGCTTTTCAGTTTGGTTTTATAACTCTTCACTAACCTCATGTTAATGAAATCTTTGCATTCATTGATTACTTCACCATAGAGATTCTGAAATTAACACAGTTTTGCCTTCTAAACATGGCTGTCGTCACCATGGTATTGCCATGGCATGATGTCACATGCAAACTTGCCTCCGATATGAGTGCATGGTCATTGAAAAATTTCAAGTGAATACTCAGTGCTGTGCTGTGCCCACACGATCCAACAGCTCTCCCAATACAACCATTACCAACCTATGATAATTGTCAAGCGAATGTTATGAAGTTAAAGAAAGCAGTTCTATAGTCCAATGCATAGAGATTAAGCAGTATAGCTATCGACGCATCTGTACTATAAAGCCACCCCCTGCCTATAAAGTCCCAAATGGTCAAAGATCAACTGACACTGACTGTACCAGCCATAATTATAGCTAGCACTAAGGGATTACCATGAATCCCTGCAGGTTGATGAAGTTTTCCTGACTTTTTTGGTTCATGGTCATGATAGTATGTACCAGTGAAGGCACGTAGATACCAGCGTAGGATTCACCACTGCATGAAGCATGTCGGGAAAGAAAAGTACCATTAGACTATGAAAGTGAATGCAAGCTTAAGAATTACAAACTGTTGATACCAAGTGCCCTATACATATGCTCTGTGTTTTTTTAAAATACCACTCTCATGGGGAAAGGGTAAATTCTGCAGTTACGTGGCCTTAGTTGCATCATGCTTAAATCTGACCACAATCCCACTTGCGCATGCACTTGTGGCGGACAAGGAGCTTGCCACACTCAAGATGGCCTCCATTGCTAGGTTAATGCATCCTTATACTTGTTTCTTGTCTGAAAAACTACTCCTGCAAAACATACGCAATGTAGAAATCATTCTTCTGGTACTCTGGGTAGGCATTAAAGAAGCTGGTCAGCACGCCATAGTTGTCAAACGCTGTCTGGTTATCATCAATCCTGTAGTCTTCATTGGGGCTACTAGAATAGGAGAATCCAACTCCCGCAGGAGATTCCACTGGGGGGAAAAAAGCTAATGTAATCTACTAGTAGCTAGCTGGTGGTATTGGGAAATATCTCGTACAGAAGAGGATGTTGGTGATCTTGTTCCAGGAGTATGGATTTGTGATGAGAGTGGGCAGGGGCGGAGTGTCACTACCACTCCGGTTAAAGTGCAGTGGACCCAACTCATCAAAGTAGCCTGCTAGGGAGCTGCAGCCTGGACCACCATTCTGCATAATAAAAGGCCACTACATTTCTATATCTTGAAAATTGATTTTGCACAAGATTATTCACATGACTACATTCAAAGATTTCTTTTGCAGTCCTGGGGTTTCGACATGAGAATGAGGTCATTTTCATTTTGCAGTGGCCTAATTTGATGTGTGGCAGTAGCTAAGTAGCTACCTACTGCTACCTGTAGCTGATGCTCTAGATCTAGGAACTTACCAGCCAAAGAACCACAGGATCTGATTGAGGGTTATTGGCACTTTCCACGAACCTTTGATAACACAATGCACAAAAATCACACAGTAATGATCTCCTACAGCAGTTACCACTAGTTACCAGTAGTGGAACATCTTGGTTTTGCTGCTAGGTGGTGACAAGTATCCACTGTATTGCTTGGTGGGGAGATCTCCTGAAAATCCTGGCAGTGAGGCAATTTCATCTTTCTCCACTGCACACCAAGCGGAGAGAGAGCACGCACAGAGAATGAGTGAACACAATAGCCTAGCAGCTCCCATTTCCAGACAGTTTGTAGCAGCTAGGGGGAGGAGACCAAAGGTAGAGTATTAAGTAAGTAAGAGATTTCATCATGCAAAAATTAATTTCCTGTGGAAGCTTGCGCATGCGCAGTAGCACAGCTGCAACCAGCAATGGGGGGGTGATGATGAGAGATGATGGTGATCATAGTGTTGTTACTGTTTTGGGGCTTCTGGTGTCTTGATGGTGAGCCCACACAGGACTCCATCCCAGCCTGCTGGCTACACTTCAAGGCAGAGCTGCTCAACAGCAGTGAAATCTCTATTTCATTTGAAATTCAGGAGGAGAAAATTTGTGTTAATCCTAATCCAGTATAATAGCTAGCTACAACTTAACTAAAGTAGCTTAATGATTATTTATATTGCAGCTGGAATTTTCTGATTGGGTAAATAGTGGCCTTCGCCCACTCCTTCAGCTTTCCAGCTGCATAGCAGCCCCTTCGACTGGAATGGCCAATGAAACTTATCATACCCTCATTGCCACACTGGACCAGGCCTACAGCTCCGATTCCAGCACCAACAACAGTACAGGTGGAATGCCATCTTATTTTATTTAAATTCTCTAGATTCCTGTTTTTAAAAGGTTTGGGAGACCTCTCTTTGAGTCTGGAGATCCCTGTTTATTTGAGTGGCAATTGCATTGAGGTGCTGGTACGAGAATTAAACATCGGCACTGGAGGAATAATACCTGAACTGAGGTCAGGCTTAACCCTCTCTGGAGTGTGAGAAGGGGATGGTGACGAAGGGAAAGGGACAAGGAGAAAAATTATGCAGTTTATTAAAAATTTTACAGAGTAAGGCTGGAGACATCATCAACAGGAGATGAAAATGCAACTTGTGGTATGATAATTTAGAAACTGAGGGTATAAGGTCCTTTTACACCTTCACTTCCCCTACAGATGGCTGTGTGGATTTCAGTGTCTTCCGTGGTACCACAGCTTCCCTATACAGCAGTAGTGCTGAGACAAACAGTAGCTACTTCATCATGACATACGGCTCACATGAAGATATAGCCAGCCGGCGGACACTGCCACACTGCATTGAGACTGCTGGTGGGTGTGTGGGTGGGTGTGGGTGGGTGTGGTTGGGGCCCCCCCCCTCTGTCCAGGGAGGGTGTTTGATTATGCAGTTTGTTCGGCACATCTTTAGAAATTTGTTCGTGAGAATTGCTTCAACCGAAAGGATGTCTTTGCACACGGGATTTAGGGGTGTGTGTGTGTGTGTGTGTGTGTGTGTGCATGTACCAGGTTCTGCTCAAGGATTTGGTGCGTGGACTCTGGCCAGCTCGCAAGTGCAATGTGGAGGAACGAGAGAGGGAAAGGAAGAGTTCATACCTCGAGGAATTCATGTGGCATCTGAAGAAGAGCTATTCATCACAGGCAATGGGCTATTATACAGGTAGATTTCTTAGCTTTGTGTAGACAAGTGCAGTATTTTGTTTGTATCATTGTAGTCCCAACAGAGGTGTAATTTTCTACCAGTTATCACTCCCCGAGGCAGTGAAGAGTATAGAAGTGTTCTTGATGTCAAGCAGCAATGCTTTCCTGGCAGTACTTATCACAAACGATGTAATACATGAATATCACATATATCACTGTCAACATGATGCATGCTTTCCCTCTCCAGAGTGCTGCAGAGCTGTGGTTGGGATTCACTGGCACAGCTGGGTTGGTCCGCCTTTCCCCTTCCCCCCTCCTTGACAGGCTCTCGTCAGGTGGTGGTGGTGGGTTGGACTGGGATGACAGGCTCTCGTCAGGTGGTGGTGGTGGGTTGGACTGGGATGACAGGCTCCTACTCAACACCACAGTCATGTTCTCTGATCACAACCGGATCCAGCTAGTGAGGAGGTCAGAGCCAAAGTGGCTGACCTCAATGTCATACTGTGTGTGTTTGTGTGCGTGTGTGGTGCATGCACACTGCAGATTCAACGAGGCAACTCTTTCGATCTCCCCGTTCCCCTCCTGATCTCACACTACCTATTCTCCCTCAACTTCTCATCGAGCAACTGTTCCATCGAGGCTTTGAGCAGGCATTCCTTGTCTCTCTTCACCAGTGGTGTCAGCCCTCTCACTCTCTGCTCCTCCACGTTCTGTCCCTTTCACATGGTAACTCTTGAGGCTCCCGTGTGTGGAGAATTCACTCGCTTTCAGCTCCACCTACCTGAGGGAGACCTGCTGACTCAAAGGCTCGAATCCTTGCCAGAGAACAACTGCAACTTTACGAGTGATGCTCTTCCACAGGCCATTTACCTGCAGAAGTTGGAGACCTACAGCTTCACCGTAACATTTGAATTTCAGGATTTTGGTTAGTTAAGTAGTCAGCAATAGTGCTAGATCATTGTCTATAGTTCACTGTGTGATGTTTTTCTTGAAGAATCAGCAGATGATTTCCAGTACTCTGTATGGACCTCAGATTCCACTAACCTGAATGTTACACTGGATGAAGAATATCTATACGAGGAGAGAAGCTGGAGATACACTGTAAATGTGCCCATAACATGCCGAGCACCTAGTTATGTTGTATGTGACATGTAAAATGGCCAGATATATGTGATGGAACATGGCCTTCTGATGGGACAATATCCACCTGGTGTCACCATAACATCTGCTGCTATAGATTTTCAAGTAAGACCAACTATGCTCGAAATAATCTGAATGAAAAAATGGTTGTTTTTAGGCCACAGGGAGTCCATTGCAGTGCATAGACCCTCTGTCGAGATCAGCTGAGATCCCTGTATGTGGCCTACTGTAAACTGGCAGCACATGTATACCACATGTTTTATAGGGTAGCTTTCGAAGCCAAGTGCGCATTGGTTGCCCTCCAGGCCTGTCTCTGATCTTTGATCACAATGCTACCAGCTTCCGCTTCAACCAGTACTGCGACTTAGATATCAACATACCCTGTTTTCATTTCGACAATGGTACAGTCAATACCTGTTGTTGTTGTTGTCATTGTTGTTGCTTGTAGCATTCTACCCAGTGTTTATCGTACACGACGAGGCAACTGGAAGGGACAGCGTGTACACTGGACTTTACACCCTGCGACTGCTGGCCGGAGGGGAGAAACTGGATGAAATGACAACATACAATGACAGCAGCTTGTACAGTTGATATGAACGCCCCTATAATTAAGCTTTAAACATTTCATCTTATTGGTAGTGAGCGTGGAGTCTGGACAGTTGTGAATGCTTACGCTGAGGGTGTCTACTCAAGCCAAAGTGGACTGAGGTACTTACAAAACAAGGCAGTACCCGACATTTTGCATGAGTGTAATACATTCTTATCAGGTGGGTGTGTAGCACTTTATCTCCATGTGGTGAGATTCTACCAGTGCGAATGGGAGACACTCCTGGTTTTTTCTTCTTGCTGGAAGCATCAAACCTGTACACTGACCAATGCTGACATAGAAAGCCAGATATATACTGTTTCCCCTCCTCTTTGACACACAGCGGCGTGATGGATAATGAGACCTACTGTGAGCTGTCCATCCAGTTCGTTATAGATGTGCAAGGAATGCCCATAGGAGCCATCACTTCAATACTGGTGTTAATAGTGAGTGATTTTTGCTCCGATAAACTTGCTAGAAAACCAGTGATTAATATCCCTATTGCGGATGCCTCAACAAAAATCTTGGTTCCCAAAATAGTGTTCAGAATTTTGACCTCCACTACCCCCTTTCCAGGTTTTTATCTTCCTTGTGTTCCTGGCGCTGTTGTGCTCATTTGGGCTGTGGTGCTGTCGCCGCTACTTCCGCAGCTGCAAGTCGCTGCTGCTGGGATGGCTGTGGATCCTTTGGCGCAGGAGGAGGAGCAGGGCATGGCTGATAGCTGCAATCAAGAAGAACAGCAGGACCCTCTCGGCCAACAGCTCCCTGAGACGAAGCCTTCCCTCGGTTTCAGGCTCCACAAAGCCCACCCTCCCATACTTGAAGCTGCCTGATGATGATAGTAGTTGTGATTCGTGATCCTCTTGTAAACTCTGTGATTACAACTTTGTTACCTTCATAGCATCACTGTACAAAAGACATTTACCATATTATTGTTGCTCCTCCTTTGTGTAAATCAACCTTCAAGATAAGAACAAGGGACAAAAGACCAGCGTGTCCTTTATTTGGGTCGCAAGAACACACACAGACAAGACCAAGACAAAACACATTGTTACAAAACTCTTGAATGGCTGGGCACTTTTAATATTCATTTCCTTGCTTGGCAATTTGTTAGACCCATTGTGAGCTGTGTACTGGTGACCCATTTATAAACCAACACACTTAGCCCATCTTGTAGCCCAGTTTTCACACCTTTTCCTGCCAAGTCCTATGTGAAAATTTTAGTAAGTATGTACTTATCCTGCTAGGTATGAATACTGTTATGAACTAACCACAAATTATTATAAAAGTCCATTTCTCAGTTATTTTCTGAGCAAGTTCAGTCAGAGCTACCCAATAATCATGAGGTGTATTTCTCTGTTGCTCTGTCTCTTCTACTCCTGCAGTTCAGCATTTGCAACTGTGTCAAAGAATGAAGGGTATTCCAATGACCTTACAAACTGTAAGCATGCCTAAGATAGATAGCTAGCTAAATCTGCAGTACAATAGCTACAGCTGTCCTCTATGTACAGACTTCATAGATACTCCAGTCAATACAACAGTCATCATTGGCCAAAATGAGACTGAGCTCTTTGGTGATTTCCACTGCGCCACAAGACATGATTATCGCCCTCTGTGGATAGTGAACGGCCTGAGCGTGGTCATCATCCGAGAGAGAGCTGGCTACAATGGAACGTACTCTGAATACTATGCGCTGCAGGGGCAGGGCAACACTCTCTCCTTCCTCTCCATCCCAGCCTCCTCTGCTACTAATAACTCCATTGTCTCTTGTGCTGCTCAGGCCAATGACACAATAGCAGCATATGCAGAACCTGCACATCTCACTGTCTTTGAAAGTAAGTGCAAACTCTCGGAAGAAAAAATGTTGCATTATTGACTCTTCCTTAGTTTCAGCAAGTGAAACAGTCAGTATAATTTCAAGTCTGCCTTCCACTACCCCCATGTATATATCTTCCAGTATATTATTCCTACCAGGTATGCCTTGCTAGCTAGCAAGCTGCACAGCTCTACTTACAGTACAAATATCGCTGCTTTTGGTGGTGTGACAATTGTTCCTAATTTGTAATACAGAATCAACTCCCTCTCCAAATGGACCAGACAGCCCTCGTTTTAAGGCTACCACACTTATTGTGATATCATGTAAGAGTTGTTGTACGTCTCAAATCAGACAAGGAGCTTGAAATCCGTTT
>JAAGOD010049476.1_pt1 | contig 10289 bp, 7 predicted proteins | sample 8389681 | NCBI WGS metagenome assembly JAAGOD01 (sample SAMN13964374, study PRJNA552185) | sponge metagenome | biome: deep-sea hydrothermal vent fields; feature: spots directly above weak diffusing fluid; material: seawater and sediment | host: Tedaniidae sp. KZ-2020 ... | reverse complement strand
TACATTTATGTCTGTAAATATTAGGATCCCTATGAAGCCAAGACAGAGACCAGTGCCCTGTTGTATGGAACTGACAGTGTGGAGAGGAAGCAGAGGAGGAGGAAGAGCCCTGGAAGCAGTCCTGCCTCAACTCTCAAGTCAAGTCTGGTTAGTTTAGCCCATTGATGAGGTAGTTGTATAAGTTTCCAATACATGCACTTGGTTTTGAGTGGTTCAGTCGAAGCAAATTCTACTAGTCGAATAGTACATACCCCGTCCCTTAAATGGAATGTGTATCCTTAACTCCTTTTGGGTGGAGATGACACTTTCTCTTTAAACGAGATGCTGATGGTAACTTGCAAGTGAAGATTGCCAGTCTAGATTATGACCATGAAGATGCTGATATTCTCTTAGACTTGGAGGAGAGTGATTCAGAGGATGATGAGGTGAAGCTTATATATCGACCTTCCACGTCTGAGCAGCTGACTACGAGACAGCACTCAGTAAAATGGACTGAAGTGACTTCTCTTTATTTCAAGGAGATAATCTGGCCTAAGATATCACATAATAACATCAAAGAGTTTGATCCGATGCTCGTTTGGCTTGAGATACAGTCGTTTATTAAAGGGTCTGAGTTGACTGTCAGAAAAGGTTCTCATCTTAGCTTGGAGCAGTACAAATCAGTTGGAAATCGGATGGCACCGAATTTCTCCAGCCATCGTGAAACTATATATAAGCTGTTTTTGCGTTACAGGCGCTTTGTTCAGAACAGCAGGCACAGTAACTACCTTTTTGACGAGTGTGATCTTGTGTTGGACTTGCATAATCGTTTAAAGACGATACCTGATGTGTCGTGGTCAATTCACAGTGTTTATATTGACGAAGTGCAAGACTTTACACAAGCCGAACTTGCCATCTTTATCCATTGCTGCCGGGATCCAAACTCCATGTTTTTCACGGGTGACACAGCCCAGAGCATCATGCGCGGGATAGCTTTCCGCTTCCAGGATCTACGTGCTTGCTTTCATCGGATTCACAGCAAAGTTCCCTACATCAACGTCCCTGACGAACCACTCAAGCTAACCATCAACTATCGTTCTCATTCTGGGATTCTAAAGCTTGCTGGAAGCGTGATAGACCTGATTAGCGAATTCTTCAAGGATTCTATCGATCATTTGCCTGACGATGAGGGTATGTTTCCAGGACCTATGCCGGTGTTTCTTGATTCTTGTGAAGAAAGGGACCTTTCTCTTCTCTTGAGTACCAACAAGAGGGAATGTTCAGCGATTGAGTTTGGAGCACACCAGGTTATTCTTGTGCAGTCTAAAGAAGCCAAAGATAGGCTGCCTGACATTCTCAAAGGTGCGATTGTGCTCACCATATTCGAATCCAAGGGTCTGGAGTTTGACGATGTGCTGCTGTATAATTTCTTCACTGATTCACTGGTGAGTTGTAGGGTGTTAGTTAAGATTTGTAATATTACAACCATGCTGAAGTACAAGTAAGGGCTTCTAGCGTACACGGTTAAGCTGCTCGGCTAGAGCTAGGAATTGTGCATTTTAGTTCATTTGTTTAAGTAAGGGGCTAAATTATGTAGCTATAAGCACACTAGTGATTAACACTTTCTTGCTCCCCATTGTTTCTCTCCCCCTTTCTCATTGATTTGCAGGTGAGTGAGAAAGACTGGAGAGTGGTGACATCCTACCTTGAAATGCCACGGCACTCAAATAAGATTGAAAACAAAGAAGGCCTTCCAGGACGCAGCTCAGAACCGAGAAGTAAGCCGTTCAATCCCACTCTACACAAATCCCTCAATGCAGAACTAAAGTATCTCTACACAGCCATCACACGTGCCAAATGCAATCTTTGGATCTATGATTCCAATGAGAAAAACCGGCTTCCAATGTTGACATATTGGCACAAGAGGAACACTGTGAAGGTGGTGACTGATAGTGGAGGTGGGAAGGATTTTAGCTTGGTGTTTGCTTCTAACTCCACACCAGAGCAATGGAGCGCTCAAGGAGATAATTTCAGGAAGAAGCATCTTTGGGAGCAGGCCATCTTGTGCTATGAAAAAGCCGGAATAGAGAATGCATATTTAGTGAAGGAGGCGTATGCTTACCACTACATCCAAGAGGCCCGACAGCAGAAGCCCCAGCATTTTCTGAAAGCTGCTCTTAGCTTCCTTGAGAGAGATGGGTTAGAGCACTCAGTGCACTGCCTAAATGGAGCGGCACTGTGCTTTAAAATATGTAGACCTCCCAGGTACGTGCAAGCTGCTAAGCTTTTTGAGAAGCTAGGTGACTTAGCTAAAGCATCGCAGTGCTTCCTGAAGGGACGAGACTTTGAGAACTTTTCTCGAATCCAAGAAAGCCTGGGTGATTATAACTCTGTTATCAAGTCCTTGCAAGGTAAGCCTTTCATGAGGAAACGCGATGCACTGGCCAAGGCTGACGAGTATGAAAAGAATGGCTACATGCTTGATCCAAAGTTTACCCCTAGCGAGTTATCTTTCTCTTGTGCTAAGTTTTATTCAGATAGGAATGACATCAAGATGTTATTGGAGGTGCTGAAGTTTATGCCTGAGCAGGAGAGGAGGGTCAAGTTTCTTAAAGAAGCCTCGCTCTTCAAAGAAGCCTTTGATGATTACTGTGCAAACAACCAATACAGTAGTGCTTATCGCCTTGCATCAGCAAACGGCTTTTTCAGCGAGGCCATTGCATTAGCTAGAAAGGCTAAAGATGAAGTGACAGAAGCTAAGTTTATCCTTCAGCTAGCCAAGGTCACTTATCTTAGTCTTCTCAAAGAAGTATATGTAGATTCAGATGTAATTGCCAAGCTTAAGAGAGTGTCTTCAATGAAAAACAGAAAGTCTTTGCCACCTGAATTGAAGCTACTGCTGGCCGAAGCTGATCTGTTATTGGGTATGTTGCTGAAAAATCAGGGTCCTTGCATCACTGCATTGGGCCAGTTTAAATTGCTGAAGCACAAGGCTGGCATACTTGAGGCTTTTGATCAGGTTGGGAGGCATGGCAGTGTTTCCAATCAAGACATCCTGGACTGCTCTCACGTTGCCAAGAAAGCCGTTGAGGTCTTGAAAGCAGAAGGCAGCGACATGAAACTTGATGTCAAGCAAGCTGTGAAATTTTGCGGCCTGCAGCTTATCGGGAAAGTTTACTTAACTTCTACACATGGCAACATTTGGATTCCTGGTGACACTCTTAAAGGGTTTCGGTGTGACGACCAGCCTAGCGATATTGATGGAATGATGCGGCTCAAAAGTGCAGATGTCAAAGAGGCTTTGGCTAGCCGATATCGCTACTTTGTCACCCAGTGGCCTCAGAAGTTATCAAATTTGCAGCATGGCCTTCAGAGTTTCAAGCTACACACACAGATATATTCCCAACGGTCACTCAGTCGACAGTACTCACCAACAGAAGTCTCTTCGCTCTCCATGAGGGAATACCTTCAAGTTTTTGTGCATTATCTTGAGCTTCAGCTGCTGAAGGATGATACTTCTGATAGCAAAATAATTGATAGCCTGATTGCACACCTTCTTGTCATTTTTTCACCTCAGGTGTACATTTACCTGCCTCAGTGCTTGAATGATCAGCACCTACAGACCGTGAGGCGCTCTGAAAACTCACGCAAACGCTTTGAAACTTGGATAGAGACCCAGGTTCGAAATTCAAGTAAGGAGCAAGAGAGAGTCTTGAAAATTAACGAGTGGCTTTTCATGTGGAGAGCAAGCTGTATTGCTGTGCCTGGTATGAAGCTATTGCTTGAGAAGATTAACAATTTGGAATTGCAAGTTAGCAAAAGTGCTGCCGCTGCCAAGGACAGGGATTTTGTACCACCTCCTGGCTACATCTACTGGAATAATGAGCAACATTATTACCACGTCTTCAGCTTTTGGTTAAACTCTTGCGTTGACATCAGAGAAAAATCCCGGGCTCTTTGGGCAGCAAAGCTTACCATTACTCACTTTCTGGGAAACATCGCTGAAGATAAACATGTCTCCATTTCTGTTATGAACGGTGTTGATATTCTGTCCATCCACTGCACGTCTCTCCTAGCCATGATCACTCTTTCCAATGTAATTCGGAATTATCCCGCCACCTTTATTGTCCCTCTGATGTACAAGCACATGATCCAGCTGTTTAGCCACATGAACTGCAGAAGTGGGACGGCTGATAAAAGCCTTCTGGCAGCATGTGTAGAGCAGGTGTTGTCTTACCGAAACCTGGGTGTACTTTTCAAGGAGTGTAAGCTGCTACTGGTGAGGGCCATGGGTTATCTAATCGGAACGTACCAGCGGGCCCCCTGGTTTTCACTGCTCAAGTTTGGCTTGAACAAATTTCCAGAGAGTGATGCTACAAGGCTTTGCTTAATTCTCACGTTTACACTCTTAGGTAACCTAGCATTGCTGAAATTCAAAGAGTTGAAGATGCTTGAGTCTAAAATTTTGAACATACTGAAAAAAGCAACCTCTAGGAACGAGCATTTGCCAGAGTACATCAGTAAAATGTACGCCATGGTGTCTCAGAATTCTTCCCAGCTGTCTTTCCCTCCTTTTGCTTTCAACATGGTGACAAACTTGCTGGTGGATGCAAAGATGGACTGCACCATGACCAGACTTGTCTACAAGCAGAAATCTGATGGTCGTGGGGGACATATCGAGTTTGTGGCCCATCAGCTGTTTTCCCAGGAGCCAAAGCATGTCGGGGCAATTCATTCTAGCAAGCCAGTGCCTCCTACCATTCTTAGTTCTAGCCCCTCGGTCCTTCCAGCTTCTTCTAACCTACCAGCTTCGTCTAACTTGCCGGCTTCTTCTTACTTACCAGCTTCATCCAATCTACCAGCTTCTTCTAACCTATTGGCTTCTTCTAGCCTACCAGCTTCTTCCAGTGCCACAGCTTCTGCACACTTCCCAGCTTCTTCTCGCTTGGTTTCAAGCAAGCTTCCAGATCCTCATCTTCCACCACCATCTTCTGAGCTGGGCGCACCTTTGCTGGTATCCCCTCCCACCGCCCCCATAGGGAGCGAGAGGCGCTTGGCAGGGAGTGGGAGCAGTAGTAATAGTAGTACACCATCTCTCACTAGCAGCAGCCAAATTCCACAGGACACTGTGCCGATTAGTTTGTCATCTCTTAACCCTCTTGCAGCTTCATATCTGCCTACGGAAGCTAAACAGTTTCCACAACAAGGAAGTGGCTTTCAGGACGTGATGCAGCATCTTGGTGATCCTAGCTATGGTCCAGTAGGTCAGGGACGTCCTGAGCTTGCTGTAGATAATCCTCCTGAATTCCCTGTGGGCCAAATGAGTTACCCATGGCCTCAGGACGTACCTTTTGGTTACACTCTTGAGCCTGCTATGGGCCAAAATATCTACTCCCCTGAGGGAAATGCTTTTGGTTTTGCTGCGTTGCCATCAGTAAATGCACCTTCAATCCTTCCTTTTTCCCCAGAGTATATGGGTGCCAATCCATATCAACCGTACAACTTCCAGGAGGATAGCTTCATCTATTCAGACGTGCCTGAACAGGATGACATGGTTGGTATGGTCCCTGATGAAGAGAGCTTTAAACTGACCTTGACTCAGGCCATCGCGCCACTCCTGCCAATTGATCCGAGCATGGTGGGAGAGGATATTATCGACGAGGCCAACAACTTTTGCAACGTCTGTGGCATCACATACCGCAGAGATGACGTCACAGAAGTTTATGATGACTACCAAGATCAACCAAACATGGAGGGCTTTTCTGCACATGTGACAGGGCCTACTCACCATGACAATACAGTCGCATACAAGCGTTTCTTTCTGGCTTCAGGCGAGCTTGGAACTGAGGGCGTCAACTTAATTGAGATGGCAGGGAAGAAACTGGAGGAATGCAAGCAGTTGAAAGAAGCCAGCAAAGCTGAACAGCTTGATCAGATTATTGACGACCTCAAGGACCAGATATACAACTACGACCGAGCCATTTCCGACTACAAGGACACCAGGAAGTGGAGAGAGGGCATCCAGGAAGTCACAGAAATGAATTCTAGAGTCGATCGTCTTCTCAAATCAGCAAACGATCTGCTCTTGAGGGTGAGGGCGGAATTTCAAGCCAGACAGCAGGAGATGCGGAGAGAGCATTATGTGGAAGAAGATGATGGTTTGGAAGAGATTGACGAGCTGAGCGCACAGTTTGTTAAGACCGTTGATGCTCACACAAAAGGGAAGACCACAGAGCCAAGGAAGGGAGAGCTTCCTGCAATACGCTCCATGCAGGAGAAAACTCAGTCTCGGGAGAGAAAGAGATCCAAGAAAAATGCAAACTAGAGGAACTTACTATTGGTATCTGTACACTTATTTATTTCATTGTACGTACTTTTGTAACTGGATTTTCCCCATGTCATTGCTGAGCTATTATGTAAAGGGCTATATAGTGTCCCTCCCTTTGTTGCGTACTTTACTGCTGCTATTTTTTACTGCTATTATTACTTTTAAGAAAAAACTTTATACCCTAACTTGTGCGTGAAACTCTCTTGATGGCCTTCCGTACTGCACAATGTTTTGTGCATGTGTGGAAGAAATACGTAGGCAAGGAAGTGGTGGCCACATGGACAGTTGTACTTTTTCTTTCCTTATCACAATCAGGTCTCTCAGAAATAGTGTATGCTGCTCATAGAGCATCATGGCTAATTTTCATACAAACTTCTTGCACCTGATTCTAGCTACCTCAGTATAATTATGTTGTGAACAATACCATCTCCATATGTTGGTAACCACAGCTATACTGTGATGGTATGATAGTTGTTAAAAGTTGTATAGCTTCGTGGATTTCACGTTATCATTGATAAGCTCTTCTATGATTTCCATGGAGCAGTTTTCCTCTTGACACTTCCACTCCTCAAGCACTTTGTGATCCTTTCTCAGTTGCGTCTTCCTCTCAAGATGAAAACGGAAATACAAAGTCAGGAGATACTCAAGGTCATGACAGGGCATGTCGGTGAGGACCCCTTTATCCTTGTGCATCACATACATATCCAGTTCTGAGTGGGTCATGAATTTGGCTGGAACAGATGGGGTTTTACCTTCAACTAGAGCCTTGTAGTATTCTCCAAGACCCCCTGGTAGCTCATTTGGAACTTCTACTTCAAGAGCTTCGAGAGCATCGAGAACGAAATGCTGGCAATTACGGCTAAACAAGTTGTAGTAGTAATGCTTGTTATACCTGATAATAACATCTATCAGGGCATCGATAAGCTTCCCCTTTTCATCTTTAATGGTGCGTATTAACTCATTCTGTTCAGGGTAATTCAGCTGCTCAGCACAGACGTTCATCTTCGAATAGTGTTCTTCAGTATTCCTTACCCACTGGCTGTGAGGTTGCAAGTCTATCTGCATCACTCTGTCTTTATCAGGGGAGAAGTAAGGGGATACCAAACTGCTATCATCCCACTCAAGTACTATATCACCGACCAGCAAGGAAACATGCAAGGGACCAAAGCGCATCTCCAGCATAGAAGCGAATGCATTGGCAGCTCTACGACCACGCTTTAATGGAGTGAGAATAAGCTTTAAAGGAAAGTTAAGGACTTCGGAACAACGATGCTTACCCCTCTTCACAGCTTGTCTAACCTCTGTGCTGTGTTCAAATTTCAATTTCATTTCTTCCATGTTGTCGTTTACAGCTCTAGTGGAACTTTCAGTGAGCGTATCAAAGAATTCCCTCCATAACTTTGCACGGTCAGTCAAAATAGCAGACATTTCTTTCCTTCTCTTTGCTGAAAGTTCTTCCCTAAGTGCTGACCGACCAATCTCTGGTGATTGATCAGGTGTAGCAACATAGTGAGCACCAGTAGGTACAATGGACATAGGCTGAGTTGATGGTGGGACTCCATACTTCATCACAGCTCTCCCTATTTTCTCCTCTACAGCAGGATAGGACCCCACTGGAACCTCCTTCACTCTTTTCTGATTGTAAAGGTAATCATAGCATTTGCCAAGGCAGCTAGTTTTGAAATTAGAAGTGAAGGATCAGCTTGCAGGGGAGGGGATCACTCAACGACAATAGCAGTGGTGCAGTCTATTATGTAATGTGTTTTTACAGTGGGGCAAGAATTGTCCAATGACACAGAGCTCAAAGCTATCAGAGATCTAGAATGCCACAGCCCAGCCTGAGGTCTTCTTTGGCTTCAATGCAGTTTTGTGCATCCATTTGATGCAGATTGTAGCTACATGGCCATGGGATATAACTGGAGGGGATAAGAGCAGACTGTCATTCTTGGACAAAATTAGCTCAACAAAGGGAGCATTTTCATGAGGGGTGGATGTAAAGCAACCTGTAGCTACACTAAGAGAACTCTGCAGTATACATGAGTCTACGCATTGTATTGTTCCAAACTTGATTAGTCTACGCATTGTCAAACTTGATTATAGTTTATATAGCTATAGCTTATCCACTCTAATCTCCTCCACCAGTTCCTGCTTCATCTCCGTCTCCTTTATCAGGAGTTTCCTGCTGCTCCTGTGGTTCTTCTCCGTCTCCTTTATCAGGAGTTTCCTGCTGCTCCTGTGGTTCTTGATGTTCCTGCTGTTTGGAGTAAGTGTTCCAGTAGTAGTCAGTCAGGTTTGTCTGCCAGTTTCCAGGAGCTCTGGCCATGAAGGCATTGACGACGAAATGTGGGATCCACCCCTTGATGTCTGTCTGCAGCATGAGGGAGAGACATGTGGAGTTGGCGTCCTCTGGATCTGGCCGGATAATCACCCCAGAAAGAATAGTCTCCGCTCTGCACGCAAGAGGCCAATTCATCACTGTGCCCCTTTGTGGGCTGTAATGAACTGGTTAGCTAACTAGCTATAGTGGAACCTCCAATAAAAGGACCCTCCGAGAAAGGGACAACCTCCCTACAAAGGATACTATTCTGGACCCCTTTCCCATATAGCAGTAGTACATTTTTAACCTCCGAGAAAAGGACAACCTCTCAGCAGAGGACAAAGTGGCTGATCCCAAGGTCGGTGTCCTTTATTCGGAGGTTCCACTGTATAAGCTTCTCTGCCTACACACTAATACATACTGACCTTACAATACCCGGTATCTCAGGTTTAGAGGGATGTGTGGTGTGATGGTACATGAGATAGGTGGTGTTTGTAGCTTCATCGTAGCGACGAGAGATGTTCTGCACTAGGTCTCTGTCGGCTACTCCAATCGGCATCTTTGAGAGCCTAAAGGGGCAGGGGTAGAAGGGAGTCAGTACAAACTCACCAGTAGCTACAATTGGTTTAAGTCTAGGGAATAAGACATAGATATTGTATAGCTGATGTCCTCCTTGTACGCTTAAGGACATCTTACTCAATAACCTCTACATTATGTGAAAAGCCATCCTATGTGAATGTGAGTACTTCCTTATCCAGCTAAACTTGGTAGTACAACTGAACTATGCCCCTAGTCCGGTAGGTTTTCTTAAAGTCCCTGCTTTGGAAAACTAGGGCGGTTGTTTTAATCACACTGGGTAAACTCTCCAGGTTCTAGGGGATGAAATTCAGGGCACTGTGCTCGACCCTTACCAATACACCACTCTGTAGTGCTCATGTGTCTCCAACACTTCAATGACGGGGAAGAGCTTATCCCACTTGTTCCTCGACTCCACATCATGAATGATGGCAGCCACTAGAAAGAAATACAGCCGACTTTTCATATGCAGTACAAGTTCTGGCATGACTATTAAAAATACCTGTGCTAGGCGGTATGTTTTTGAAGTTGAGGAAGCCCTAAAATTGATAATAAACACTAAATACCAGTGATGCGCCCCCAGTTACAGGATTCTTGGGCTAATGGAAATAAAAACTGGTGCAGGTGAAACTGGAGAGCTGCTAAATACTATGTCAGCAAGAGGTGTGTGATAGTCACGTCACACCTGTTGCTGACTTACCGAGCTAGCTACACTTGCTTGCGGCATCATGGCGTTGTTTTGCACACACCTTTATGAGATGTACAGGTTTATCTTCATCTGTCTTCCTCCACACTTCATAAAGGTCAGTCTTCTTGACAAATCGCCATCCCTCCTCTCTTGAAGTGGAACTCTCTGTATGCAAGATCTTCTCCAGGTCTACAAAACGCGAAATGCTAGCTAGAATCTCTCAAACCACAAGCTGCAAGATGCTCTTACCTTCATCTGTGAAAGGGTTGAATTCCGATTCTCCACCTTCAGCCATTGCTAACTTATCTGAACTTTGGAAGCTAGAGTTATTTCGTCAATAGCCACGCCTCCCAATAAACTAGGGTGCAAACTCCTCGCTCACGTGCACTCAGGAAATGGTC
>JAAGOD010028535.1_pt1 | contig 10299 bp, 9 predicted proteins | sample 8389681 | NCBI WGS metagenome assembly JAAGOD01 (sample SAMN13964374, study PRJNA552185) | sponge metagenome | biome: deep-sea hydrothermal vent fields; feature: spots directly above weak diffusing fluid; material: seawater and sediment | host: Tedaniidae sp. KZ-2020 ... | reverse complement strand
GAATTTAAATGATGATCAAATCATTCGGTCTAAAGTGCTTTTTTATTGCCTTAATGATAGGTCGCTTTTAAAGTCATGGAATATTTACTGTCCTTTCACTAATGGCATTTGTTCCAAAATATCCGAGAACAAGTTGGTCTTCATTATCTAAATAGGACAAGTTCCCTTTCACTATAGCAGGAGTTATACCCAAAGAAGTGCCCTGTTTTGTTATTTGAGATTTCAGAAAGGATAGATAGTAGTAAGTGTTTTGAGAAATAGAAATTAGCTGAACAGTCATTGTATCTCCAGAGGTAAATCCAAAATTTTTAAAATCATTTGGAATAAAATTGCCATCAAATAAACGATCCCTTTGAATGGTAATTGATTCTGATTCATTGAAAATGTTGTTGTTTTTAAAAAAAATCCAGCGATAGTAATTAGCTGTATTGATAAGATCCATAACCGTTACTTTAGGATAAAAAACGATGGTTTGAAGTCCGGGATTGTCAGGATCATTTTCTCGAAATGAATTAATTTCAAGATTTTCTATTGGAATTTTTCTAGGCATTTCATCCCATCTGGATTTAATTACTACCCCCTCATCAATCACTACTCTTAATCTATATGCTACACCATTTACCCCTCTATAAGGAATGTTTGAACGATAATATCCATTGGAATCATAACGGTACAAAAAGCTTTTCCCTTTTCCTGACTCTATGATAACTTGTGCATCCGTGATTAGCGGAATGGGATTTTCATCATCAAATGCATTTGATCTTGTGATACGAATAGATTGATGTTCCTCTACATCAGATACCCAGCCTTCAATGACGACTAGATTTTGTGATGTGGGGAGTTCTATTTTGATCACCTGCTCACAGGCGAGTAAAAGAACCAACGATATGTAGACCAGCGACTTCACTACAACTTAAAATTATAAGTGATAGCGGGAATAATGGTTCCAAAAATGGAGTACTTTAATATCTGGGCTGTCCCGGGATTTACAGATGATTCTCTATATAAATACGAATACGCATTCTGACGTGCATACACATTGTAGATTGTAAATATCCAGTAATCATTATTCTTTCTTCTTTTTTCTCGCTTCTTACTGTAGTCTCTACCTTTCCATATTACAGATAAATCCAATCTGTGATAATTTGGTAAACGTGCGTTGTTCCTAAACTGGAAGTGAGGCACCAGATTACCTTCAAAAATATATCTATCAGTAGGTAGCGTTATAGGAATACCTGTATTAAAAACAAAATTTGCAGAGGCACTTACTCGTGGAGATACTTTCATGCTCCAGGAGGTTGAAAAATCATGTGTCTTGTCGTGGTTTTCTAATATAAGTTTTTCATTCCTATTTTCAGGAATCCGACTTTCGGATCTTGATAAAGTATAACTGATCCATCCTTGTAATTTTCCTGATTTTTTTCTTGCATACAATTCCAACCCATACGCTCTGGCCTCACTCAACAGGAGTTCTGTTTCAATATTTTCGTTGAATACAAGATCAACTCCATTTTTATACTGGATGTTGTTTTGAATATCCTTGAAATAAACTTCAGAAGATAACTCCCATACATTTGATTTTAAATTCTTATAAAGTCCCAAAGTGTATTGGTTGGTTGTAGTAGGTGGAATATACCGGTCACTCAATTTCCAGATGTCTGTTGGAGCTGGCGAAATAGTATTGGAGATAAGGTGTATGTACTGGGCTGTTCTATTAAAGGAAGCTTTTACGGAAGTGGTGCTATTCATACGCCAATTGATCGAAGCACGGGGTTCGATATGGATATTCTTATTGATTAAATCAAGATTATCAAACCTAAGTGTATCGGTGATTGTTGAATCTGCCAATTCCGCTGCATCCCTGTATTCAAATACTGATCCCGGACCAACCGTGTGAAGGCCGCTCAACCTAAATCCATAATCAAACGAAAGATTTTTGATGTTTGCCCGCTGACTGATGAAGAATGCCGACTCCACCCCCCTTTCATTTTCCAAATTGACTTTGTTTGTATTTGAATTTTGATCAAGAGGTTCGTGTATACTGGGGACAAGTTGGTGATAGATAAAAGCAAAACCATAAGAGAGTTCATTATACGGAGAAATATCAGATGTTACACTCATCTTTACACCGACATCGGAAATTTTAGAACGTCCCACAAAAGCTCCGGGTTCTTCGGTATTTTCAATTCGATGATTGTATGCAGAATAGAATGTAGAAATGTTGAAGAAAAGACCTGGAGTGAATAGGTAGTTCCATCTAAAATTAAGTACCCGATTACCCCAGTTTCTTATTGAACTAATCCCTGCTACATTTCTATCATTTCCAAAATACCCTGAAAAATAATACGTGCTCGATCGGCTGTATTTGAAGTTCAACTTCAGGTTGAAGTCCTGGAATCGTATTCTATTCCTCTGTACAGAGGTGCTGGCAAAATCATCAATTGAGAGGTTTAACAAACTCTGTCGTCCTGAAATCAGAAAAGAACTTTTGCTTTTCTGGATCGGCCCTTCAACTAGTACTCTGGCGGAGACAATTCCAATGCCTCCCGAAACACTCGTTTGATTCGCATTACCTTCTTTTTGTCTCACTTCAATCACCGAAGAAGACCGACCGCCATAGGAAGGTGGAATATACCCTTTCATTATTCTAACATGGTTAACAGCTTCAGGATTAAATACAGATATTAATCCATAAAAGTGATTTGGATTATAGATAATTGCCTCATCCAATAAGGTCAGATTTTGATCTACACCACCACCACGTATATGAATACCACTGGCATCTTCACCGATAGCTCTAATACCGGGTTTTAAAAATGCATTCTGAATAACATCCACTTCTCCGAGAAAATAAGGGATTCGTCCATCAACACTGGAAATAGAAATACGATTAATTGATGGTATAGTCTCTGTCAGATTAATGTTATCAGAAGCCGATAAAACGTCAACTTCCTCTAGTTCAGTTATGTGTTGAGAAATTGAAACGTCAAAATAGATATTCTTAAAGAGGGGTATTTCAGATGTTTGAGGTTTATATCCTAGATGAGAAAATCTCAAATTATACTTACCCTCTGGTAAAGTCAAAGAATAATATCCATATCCGTTGGTAGTGACCCCTAGTTGAGTTCCCAGAACTTCTACTGTTGCTCCAATGATATGTTCACCTGATTCTAAATCTTTGAGCACTCCATGAATAATGTTTTTTTTAGGGATGTATGGGAAAATAATAACCTGTTTGCTTTCATAGACTATCTCTGCAATACGTTCTCGCCTCAAAAAATCAAGAAATTCCTTTACTGAAATCCCTTTCTTTATTTCAATTGGTTGATCGGTGAGTTTGTCTGAACTGTATGCTAATTTGACACCACTTGCTCTGATGGAATCTAACGACTGAACTAAAGTGAATTTGCCCCAAATTTTAAGTTTTTTTTCGAGGGAATTATTCTGTGCAAAAGAAAAAGTAAGTACCCCACTTAAAAGAGAGAATACCAAAAACTCACGTAAATATTGAAGGCAGGCAAAAAACACACCCACAAAAATAGTAAATACAAAAAACCGGATTTAGCACCCTTGACCAGAAATTTTTACTTTATCCTGTTTGATAATCGTTTCAACTCTAAGCACAGCACCTATTGTTTCAAGTACTTCCTTCAATGACCGTTTATTAAAAGTTGCGGAGATTTTGCACTCGTTCAATCTTTTATTTGAAAGCTCGAACTCAACTTCATAATACTCATTTAATTCCTGCAGAACTTTTTTCAAGGGAATATCATTAAAAGTAAAAACACCGTTTCTCCAACTCATAATATTCGAAGAAGGAGTCGATTTTATTTCAATAGAGGCATCACCACGATTAAAAATTGCTTCATTACCAGCTAATACTTTTGTATGTTTTCCTTCTTTTTCAAAAGCTACCAGACCTCTATCCACAAAAAGTTTCACCTCATTTTCAGTGGTAATAAGATTGAATGCCGTTCCTAAAACTTTTATATCCACATCATTCACGTCAATAATGAAAGGTTTTTCATTTTTCTGAATATCGAAGTATGCTTCACCGGTAAAGGAAACATTTCTTTCATTTTCAAATTTTTCAGGATATGAAAGAGTAGAGTTTTTATTTAGAACCCCAATGGAACCATCAGGGAAAGTGACATTAATTTTTTTATCCAAAGAGGCCACATGCACCATGAATGGCGCTGGATCATAGAAATAGACAGTGGCTGAAACCATTACCAGAATAGCTACAGCTACGGCAATCTTAATCCACGAAAAAGACCGTTTCAATGGATGAATTTTCTGATTTAAATCCTCCCAGACTCTCTGTTCATCAATTTCCGGAATATCTATCTCACTATTCCGGAATAAGAAACGGACAAACCCATCATCTTCTTCAGAAGTTTGATCTTTGTAGTTCAGGTGGTTATATACTTTCAGATCGTTTGCCATCTTTCCTTTCTGTCAAAGAAAATGGAGTACACCCCCAATTTCTTCAAAATTTTTTCACATCATCTGTTCCTTATAATGCTTGTAAACCTGTTTAAGTGATTTTCTTAATTTTTTCAGTGCAATCCCCATCTGATTTTCCACTGTTTTTTTGGATAAATTCAGTCCCTTCGCTATTTCTTCATAGGTCATTCCTGCGTTTCTGCTTAGGATGAAGATTTTTCTGCATTTTCCAGGGAGTTCATCAATTGCTGTTTGGATTTTTTTTTTTAGTCTCTCATTTTCTCCTTCATCTCTTTTCGAGATATCGACACTCAAAAGAACCCCACTTACATCAACCATTGATTGTTGTTTAGGAAGCTCTAGTTTGATGTAATTGAGACATTTATTTTTTACAGCAGAATAGAGATACGTTTTTAGCTTGGTCTGTATTTCTATGTTATGTCGCTTTTCCCAAATATATAGGAAAACCTCCTGTGCCATTTCTTCTGCAATCGTTGCATCTCGTACATAGGTAAAAGCAAAACGGTACAACTCCTTGTAATAGCGTTTAAAAATAATCTCATACGCAGAAAAAGCACCATTTTTCACCTGCTGAAAAAGCAAAAGGTCATTGTCGGAGTTCATGCTACTTATTGAAACGTGTAGTACGTAGTGCTACGAGTAAGTTTAAATGATGAGTTAATTCAACCAAAAAAAGAGGTTCTTCTGCAAAGATAGAAACAATCATTTTTTTGGAACATCCCCTTTCATCAGGTAAAGAGCATGTAATTTCCATGGTGGTCTGCCGGGGGTGCCGGGTTTATGAATAAAATATCATTGCTTTCTATATCCCGAACCTTAGGCGTTACCGTATGTGACAGTAGTTCTTCTTTGGGTTCGTTATTCAATAGATCACTTAACTCCTCCATATCATCGGATTTCAGCCATTTTCGAGAAGAAGAGATGTCCATTACAGCCGGCATATCTTTCTGAAAGGAGCTTATTTGGGAATTGGCTTGCTTAGTAACCATGATAAAAGAAAAAATCCCTTCATCATTTTCTTCCCATAAACCGGCTATGGAGAATGCTTTTTTATCAGGATAAAAAAAGTAGTGAGGAATTTGTTGTTTTTTGGCTACTTGTTTCCATAAATAAAAACCATCCATAGGGATGATACATCGATGTGTTAGGATTTTTTTCTTATAGGAACTTTTATTTAACATTGAATCCATGGGCAGATTAAAAAACTTTGGACTCATCGTCTTATTATTTGACCACATAGTCATCAAACCCCAACTAAAAAAAGAAATCTTGTCCGCATTATTATTGGTTATCAGGGGCAACGATTGGGTAGGTGCTGCGTTGTACTGAGGTTCATATTCAGGGGAAACCTCTACTCCCAAAACAAGTGCAAGTTCATCTGCATTTAAAGTTATCGTGTATCGATCCAGCATTTGTAAGTAATTTAATATGAGAATGTGGCTTACTCAACAATCATTTTATTTTGATTCCAATTTTTATTTTCTTCTATGAGTTACTTTTGAACTACAAGAATTAAAAATGATCTAAATGGCTGAAGTAATAAGAATGCCCAAAATGAGTGATACCATGGAAGAAGGGGTAATAGCCTCGTGGTTGAAAAAAGAGGGTGATGAAGTGAGTTCCGGTGACGTGCTGGCGGAAGTTGAAACGGACAAAGCAATAATGGAACTGGAATCCTATCAAGACGGAATACTCCTATACATCGGTGTGAAGGAAAAAGAATCCGTTCCGGTAAATGGGATTTTAGCTGTGATCGGTGAGAAAGGAGAAGACTACAAGTATTTGTTGGAGGAAATTGATAAGGGTCAGTCGAAAAATGGAGAGGAAGAGAACCCGGAAAAACCTACGGGTGATGAAATAGATACAAGTAACATCAATGCCTCCATCATTCGAATGCCTAAAATGAGTGATACCATGGAAGAAGGGGTAATAGCTTCCTGGTTAAAGAAAGTTGGTGATACAATAGAATCGGGCGATATTCTGGCTGAGGTAGAGACAGATAAAGCCACGATGGAACTGGAAGCGTATGAAGACGGAACGCTACTTTACACCGCAGTAGAAGCAGGAAATAGTGTTCCAATTGATGGTGTAATAGCTATTATAGGAAAAGAAGGTACAGCATATGAAGCACTACTGATAGCAGAGAAACAGAGGGTAAATGAAATCGTACCAGCGGAGAAAATGGAAGAAAAATCAACCCCCTCATCTGCTAGTACTCCCGCAGTCACCTCTGTCCCTTCGACGACTCACCAAATGCCTGCCTCTAATGGAAGAATCAAGGCTTCTCCTCTTGCCAGGAAAATAGCCTCCGAGAAGGGAATTGATCTTTCCGAAGTAAATGGATCCGGTACTGATGGAAGAATTGTAAAAAGGGATGTAGAAGATTTCCAACCATCTGCACACTCTCAGCAGACTTCCGATGATCCTGCTGATAAGCCCGCAATAAATATCCCTCAAATAGTGGGAGAAGAGCAATCGGAAAAGGTCGAACTTTCACAAATGCGTAAAGCGATTGCAAAGCGATTGAACGATAGTAAGTTCACTGCACCGCATTTCTACCTGACCATGGAGATAAACATGGATCGGACGATGGAAGCTCGTAAGTCTATAAATGAAGTTGCCCCGGTGAAGATATCTTTCAATGATATGATTATTAAAGCTGCTGCGACTACACTTCGTCAGCATCTGGATATAAATGTAAGCTGGATGAGTGATCACCTAATGAAACATCAACATATCCATGTGGGCGTGGCCGTTGCCATTCCTGATGGTTTGATTGTTCCTGTAGTGAGATTTGCAGATAATAAATCATTGTCTCACATTTCCGCCGAAGTAAAAGAACTGGCACAAAAGGCGAAAGATAAGAAGTTGTCTCCCGAAGAATTTTCAGGAAATACCTTCACAATTTCAAATCTTGGAATGTTTGGTATTGAAGAATTTACTGCAATCATCAATCCACCGGATTCGTGCATTATGGCTGTTGGAGGCATCAAGGAGACTGTCATTGTGAAGAATGGCGAGATGAAGCCCGGCCATGTAATGAAAGTGACACTTTCTTGTGACCACAGGGCTGTGGACGGAGCGATTGGAGCCGCATTCCTGAAAACATTTAAAGAACTATTAGAAGACCCTGTGAGAATTCTGATTTAATTAAAATTCTCCCTGTTCTATTGTCCTCCTGAACAAAATGAGGCTTTTTATCCTTTACTAAAGCAAGATTATTATTCTATGGAAAAAATGAAATCAACCACTGTTCTGGCGATTAGGCACAATGGTAAAGTAGCCATTGGGGCAGATGGACAGGCTACATTAGGCAATACAGTAGCCAAATCCAATGTGAAGAAACTCCGAAAGCTAAATGATGGTAAGATTATAACCGGTTTTGCAGGATCCACCGCAGACGCTTTTACGCTTCTGGACAAATTTGAGGAAAAACTGAGTAACTACACGGGCAACTTAAAAAGAGCATCGGTAGAGCTTGCTAAAGACTGGAGAACTGATCGTTACCTTAGAAAGCTGGAAGCTATGATGATCGTAGCTGATAAAAGTGAAATATTGATAGTTTCCGGAACGGGCGATGTAATTGAACCGGACGAGGAAATTGCCGCTATAGGATCGGGGGGCATGTATGCAACAGCGGTTGCCTTAGCTTTGAAGAAACATGCTTCCAAGCTTTCAGCCGAAGAAATAGTGAGAGAAGGGTTGACTATCGCCGCTGATATCTGCATCTATACCAATCATAATCTTGTGATAGATGTAATAGAATAGTCTTAATACAATCAATTTAGAAATCTTATCCGGCATATCCTTTCTTTTTTTGCCTCTCGTCGCCTGTTAAGTAATCATTTTTAAAGCAGAAAATACTTCCAATGAGCGGGTACTTTATGTTCAAAAATCCCAAAAACAGTACTCCCGCTTCCTGTCATTGAGGAGTAAATTGCCCCTGCCTCATACATGGCTTTTTTTAAAAACTTTATTCTCGGATGACGGGGGAGGATGCTACTTTCAAAATCATTTTTCAAAATATCTTTCCAATCCTGAATTAGTTCTTTTATTGAGTCCGTGATTGATCTTTCGGGCTGGACAGGGGTTACTCCCAAATAGGCTTCGCTGGTGAGAATAGGAATACCCGGATGGTGAATCGCCAGGTAATAGCCGGAAAGATCCCGGTCAATTGGCTCAAGTAATTCTCCTCTTCCTTTTACAATTGCCGATTCATTTTTGATGAAAAAAGGACAATCACTGCCAAGTTGTAAGGAGTATGACTCTAACTCAGGATCAGGTAATTTGAGATCAAATAAATCATTGAGTAATTTCAAGGTAAACGCCCCGTCTGCTGAACCTCCCCCCAGACCCGCACCCATGGGGATATTTTTAAGCAGGTGAATTTCTACAGGAGGAATGTAATGATTTGCCTTGATGAGTTCGTATGCTTTCACGCATAAGTTGGAGGAGGAATTTCCCGAGATATCTAATCCATAGCTATGAAAAGCAAAAGAAGTCGCTTCTATCACCTCCAAACAATCATGCCATGGAATAGGATAGAAGCAACTTTGAATGTTGTGATAACCATCTTCCCGCTTGCTCACAATGTTAAGTCCCAAGTTGATTTTAGCGTTAGGAAATGCAATCATTTTTGTAGTATATAAGTCGTGGCTACAAGAATCTTGTGGCTTGCAATTTGAGGTTTTTTATTTAGATAATTCTTCTACCATTGCATCTGTAATACCGGAAGTGGAGAATCCACCATCGTGCATCAGGTTTTGCATGGTCACCATCCGAGTCAGGTCAGAGAACATCACGATACAATAATCTGCACAACTTTCCGCATCTGCATTTCCTAATGGGGACATTTTTTCTGCATAATTAAAAAAAACATCAAAACCAGGTACTCCGGAGCCTGCTGTCGTCATAGTAGGCGACTGAGAAATGGTATTAACACGTACTTTCTTATCACGACCCATCCGATATCCATAGCTTCGAGCAATTGATTCCAGAAGTGCTTTTGCCTGAGCCATATCTGAATAATCAGGGAAGGTTCGCTGTGCTGCAATGTATGAAAGTCCTAAAATGGAACCCCACTCATTCATCACATCCAGTTTTTCGGCTGTCTGCATCATTTTATGAAAAGAGAGTGCGGAAACATCCAGCGTCTTTTGGAACCAGTCATAATTCAAATCCCCATAGTCTTTTCCCTTTCTAACATTAGGACTCATTCCAATAGAGTGTAGAATAAAGTCAATTTTTCCTCCAAGTACTTCAGTTGATTTAGTGAAAAGATTTTCAAGATCATCCATAGAAGTTGCATCTGCCGGGATGATCTCGGCATTGCACTGCTCTCCCAGTTTATTGATTTCTCCCATCCGCATGGCAATTGGCGCATTAGTCAACGTAAAAGTCGCCTTTTGCTCGTGCGCTTTTTCCGCTATTTTCCAGGCGATAGAATTTTGATCAAGTGCTCCGGAAATAATTCCTTTTTTTCCTTTAAGTAGGTTATTTGACATGTCGTGTGAGTGTCTTCTTTCTTAATGCGTTTTCAAAATTAGCCAATTTGAAGCAACTCGCGCGCACTTTCTATTGCTGATGTGCCCGGATTTTTCCCTCCAATCATTTTGGCGATTTCTTTTACCCGATCTTCATTTGCCAGTTGCCTGATCTTACTGACGGATCGATCTGAACGGTGATCTTTATAAACAAAATAGTGTGCATCTCCACCAGCGGCAAATTGTGGTAAATGACTAATGCTAATTATCTGATGGTTTTGAGCCATTTGTTTCATCATCCGAATCATCTGTAATGCCACTTCACCGGATATCCCGGTATCTATTTCGT
>JAAGOD010063894.1_pt1 | contig 10310 bp, 13 predicted proteins | sample 8389681 | NCBI WGS metagenome assembly JAAGOD01 (sample SAMN13964374, study PRJNA552185) | sponge metagenome | biome: deep-sea hydrothermal vent fields; feature: spots directly above weak diffusing fluid; material: seawater and sediment | host: Tedaniidae sp. KZ-2020 ... | reverse complement strand
GAGGAAAGCTCTACGAGGCAAGTGCTGTGGAATTAACTCTGCTCCTTCAAAATTGGCCTGTTTGTCCTTTAAAGAGAGGTTGTCCGCTCTTTAGAGGTCAGTATGTTTGTGTCCTTCTGTAGAATATTGTTGAGAAGCATCAGGAGCTTATTCAGGCTCGAGCTCACATCACTTCCAGCACGCGAGGCCGTGGGGGGGAGGTAGCAGGAGGGAAGAGGGCGGGGCAGGAGAGAGTGGAGGACATTGAGGATGGGGAGTGTGCTGTGTCAGCAAACAGAGACGTCAGCACACGTTCGCAGCACCGCCAACAACAACAGAGGACACTGCCGCCATCAACACATGTAGACGCACTGTCATCGGCACACAAACAACAACAACAACATCCCCTGCAGTCTGCCTCAGACTCCAACCTCCTCGTTCACAGGACCTCAGGATCTAGCAGGTCTAAGCCGGCAGCCACCACCACCACCACAACTGCCCCTTCCTCAGGGTGGAGACCACCAACCACCACCACCACTACAGTAAAGGTAACCCATACTGTATGTATGTTGCAAGACGCTACAGAGAAACTCACTAAATCTGAATCCTTGACAGACAAACCAATGATGATATCCACAGGGTTTTAAAGCAAAAAAGCTATGATTAGTCTGAATGGGCACTGGTCCAAGACTGGCTTCCACTGTATGCCAGTGTTATGTAACCTCAGAATGAATTAATACACTCCTTAGTTATTACTTTCTCTTTCTTGTAGAAATCTGTGGACTACCCCCGTCCCACTGAGCCAAGGTCATATTATACCACCAGCACAACCACCATGGAGGGGCCGAAGAGACATCACCCTCCAGTCGACAGGGTCAAGTCTGCCGCCCCTCTCCACAGCAGGGAGAGCAGGAAGGCAGGGAGACAGCAGCAGCCCAGGCCCCAGCAACAACCCACCACCGTCACTGCTACGACCCCCACCAAGGCTTGGATGGTGGACGCAGTGATAGTGGGGGGGACTCGCAACACCACCAGTGCCACACAGCTGGCCAGAGCAGCCCTGAGAGGAGGAGGAGGGGGGTCGTCACCACCAGTCAGGTCTACACAGGCAAAGCAGATCCCACAGAATGCCGGCAGTGGCCTTGTTGTCACGAGCGCAAGAATTGTAAGCCTCTCGTTTATGTTTTGCTAAATCGGCAAAATTGATTCCATCACCCTGTGAATTGAAGCTAAAGACTGATATTTTGTATCTCAGATTCCGTCTGCACGTCCCCAGAGCAGAGGCAAGAGGGCAGCTCGTGGCGTCCCATCAAAGTTTGCCAGTGGGGGCTACACACAGACACATGGAGTCATATCCAGCTCTGACCTGGCCATGCTGAAAGAAAACAGATGGTAGCCACTCCCTAGGAATACAATTAATTTTTAAAACTAAGTAAATTATACTCGACTCCACAGCACTGTTACCGTCACAGTGGCGTGGCACGATCGATAAGATTCTTTAATAATGTATGTTTGTGATTAAAGACCCTTTACCAAACAATGCCACATCTCACATTGATTCAGTGTCTTTGACATGAAATACAAAACCAAGAAATCATAACTTGCCTGTAGTAGTTTATCTTTTAGTGAAAAAAAATTACGATAAATATTCATGACAGGAGGTGGGGTGGGTGAGACGATTAATATCCATGCAATGAAACTAACTTTGTGAGCTCTTCCTCTTATCTCCTTCCTAAAGCTAAGATAGCTTTTCTAGCAGTCCAGGAAGTTGGCGGCCATGAGAAGCTCAAGTGCTATCTCTCGTGAAATGGGGAACTCCGGTATTTCGGTGCTACTGTTGGTGTAGCGAACTTTGTAAGTGAAATACTGACAGACCTTGGCAAGCACATGGGACCTAGAGTAAAGGTGGTACAATAATGTGGTCAATGTGCAGCCCTCAGCAAGGTTGCCTAATGTGGTCAATGTGCAGCCCTCAGCAAGGTTGCCCAATAGGCTAAAATTGTAACACAGTTAGAACATGCATGAGAGACTGTCCCAATCAGAGACCTTCAATCAATGTTGTATTTGGCTAGTGAACTTACGGAATCTCTCGGAACTTCACTTCGTTAGTTTCATTCTCAGCAAACTGGCCTGGAAATAAGTTGGTGGGCATTAATTAGAAGCACAAGGTCTCTTTTACTATCTGTCACTATCTGTTTACTCACCTGGGCCACTCAACATAGCTTTGATTGTACCAGAGGTGAGAGCATGACTTCTCTTCATGATGAACTCGTGTCCATCACTGGCTATAAGCTTCACATACATAGCCTCTGGTCCTTCCACCCCGCCCACGTCCGTCTTCTCAGCAACACCAGAGTCCACAGCCCCGTCCGCCATTCTAGCAGTGGGCTAGTAGTACAGAATGGAAGAATGAACTACAAAATGGCCGGAGTTCCTCGCTAGCCTAGTTCTGCCTCTCTCTCCGAGACTCTGCTTGCTCTCTTAAAAAAGGATATGGGCGTGGTTTAATCACGTGACCGTTGCTATGTAAACTGGCGTTACCTAAGTAACAATTCATATCTATGATGCTGCCATGGCTGCAATAGGTACTAAGCCTTCCATAGAAGGCTTGTCATTGAGCAGACCGGAAAATCCAAGAGCAACTCCCAGACTGAAGTGGATCAGACCTCTGTGCAAGAGTACTAGTAAGTGTGTGTAAGCATAAATAATATCTGGGTGCATTGCAATTTTTCTCAGGTCCAGGAGGATTCCACACACCCTCCACCTCTGCTTCCATCCCTAGTCGCTACCAAACCTTCTTCTACAGCACCACAGAAAACAAGGGATTCAACTCCCAGGCCACCCGTTTCTCAGACCATCTCAACATAGTAAGCCCAAAACACTTAAGTCTATGACGTCAGTGATAACTTTTGCCTCCCACAGCAAGACAACCCAGGCCCTGGAGCATACACTACCACACAGCATGATTCCTTGGAGAAAAATGTCTTCTCGCAGAAAGGGCTGGGAGGACTTGCTTCAAAGGTGAGGGAATTTTGCTGTTTTGTGCGGTGACAAGTGTTTGTGTGTGTAGAATAATCGGTTTGCAAGACGAAGGTGGGAAAAAATTGGTCCTGGGTCCTACGACCCTCAGCTCCTCACCAATCACCAGGACTTCAATAAGGCGAACACCAGTGGCAACTTCCACCACCCCATAGCAATCAAAAGGGACCAAGAGAAGCCACTGGCCCCAGCACCAAATGCCTACAATGTAAACAGAGTTGTCACAGAGAGAAATCACCTCATCACAGCTGAAGCAGCCTTCAAATCAAAGTTAGTCAGATTTTTGTTGCAATAATAATGTAGCTAGTATGTCAGCACCTAACAACAACAACAAGGTGCTTATTGGTGCAAAACCATCAACAACACACACCCCAACAATATGTACATGTCAATCATGTCAATTAACAGTTACCAACAACAAATAAGGTGCTAAGCACATAACATCAATATCACACACTGCTGCTATGCAGGACTCCCAGGGAGAGTATGAAGCTGTACACAGCCTACACCCCCAGCCCAAACTGCTACAAAATATCGGAAGAACTGTTGCACCCCTCCACATGCACACACAAGTCAGTCTTCATCTCCAAGTCCAGCAGACAGACCAAGCAGCCCAACAAGGTACTATTATAGACTCCCTCTAATCCAGTACAGAGGGGTGTGGCCAGGGGTCTAGATTTATTGCATGCTGTAATTGAATGACATGCAGGGACCAGGTCCAGCAGATTACACCCCATTCGGCCACAAGCGCAAATTCAAACTGCCGTACTACAGACAAAAGCACTTTCTGTGCTTCTCAGCGCCTGCCTTGCCCCTCCCCCCTCTGCCCCCACCCCCTGGACCGGGCCACTACGACATCATGAACAAAATGGCCATAGGAAGTGAAAAAGGTCGGTATACCATTCGTCTGAATGTACAGAAGAGGAATTCATACTTTTTTTCCTCCTGGCAGAGCAATATCCAGTGTCTGGTTCAGTATTCAAGTCCATCACTGGGCGTTGGGTGGATCCAGAAAGTGGGTCAGAACCTGGTCCGGCTGACTACAACCCCAGGCCCGTCACGGACATGAAGCGCTCCTACTTCTACAATGTGCATGGGAAGTGGGTCTAAGCAAACCTACTTTTGTATCACAGATCACAGCTAGCCTTACGTCACCTCATTGAGATTTTTTCTGGCAGTATTCACTATGTAGATGAAATTATTGTATGTTTTTTTCACCTTCTCAGTCTAGGGAATACAGGAGTTTGTTTGAAAGCTTCACTCTACTGCTAGGGGTGTGGTCAGTTGTGGCTGGTTGCTGCTGACCACCTCCCAGAGCAGCTGTGATGGTGTCTCTCTCCCTCATGTACCCACTGTCTCCTCGTATGAAGACAGAGCCATCCTCTTCAACCCTCACTGCTGGGCCTGTCAACAATGACTCTCTCTCAGCGTCATGTAGAGCTTCTCCAGTAGCTTCACTGGAAGAAAAACTCTTGGCTTCTGCGCTGATTGGTTCCAATGAGGTGGTCCCTGTCATTGTTCCACTAATTGTATTGGCTTTTTCTTGGTCCTGGTTGGTTGTGGTGTCCTCGCTACTGATGGGTGGTGATACACCAATGTCAGCACCACTTGTACACCCTGCTTCTTCACCAGAGTGCTCTGAAACTTGGCATGCAGTGAGACTGCTTGCATTTGCCTCTTTGCACTCTGCTGCTTTACTGTCCCTAGCGACACTCCCTCCTTCTTCACTGCCTTTGCTGCTGCTGGTGTCCACTTTATTTGGGTCACTGATCTCTATGTTGAGCTGATTTCCATTTGGTGTCAGAGTTGTGGTCACTGTAGCGGAGTCTGACCAAACTACATCCTTCGTCTGGAAGCGAAGGCAATTTTATGATCATTCCTTGAGATAATTATTACCACACTTACCCATGGATTTGGTAAGTCGTCCACCTTCTCTATCACACTCTCAACATTGGAAGTGGTCAGAAACAGTTTCTCCTGTTCAATACAAACTAGTGTAATGCGTGGTATTCTGACAAGCGAGCGAGCAAAAGGTGAAAAGCTGAAGATGAAGCAACTGTGGTGCTGGCTAGCATGAGCAGCTAGCAGCTCATGCTAGCTAAAGCACTAAGAGCTGCTGTAAGATAGCTAGTGTAGCAATTAGCTAGCTTGAATAGATGCTAGTTCTTAGCTAGCTAAGGAAACAGCTGTGAGTGCTGGCTATCTAACATTTCAATGGGTAATCATCTGAGAGTCAGCTCGCTCGCTGGGCTCGCTCGCTGAATGATCACAATTACATAGACACCCCAGGCTATCTCTGTAATCAGGACACTCTTTAGCATCTAATGGTGTCAGGTCTTACTGTAGTCTGGCTTGCATTCAGGCCAACATAGAATCTCTCCCACGGCTCCAGGGGAGTGGTTCCAGTAGTTCCTCCTTCGTTTCCTTCTGGCGATCCCTTCCTGAGCAGTAGGACAATGTTCTCCTGGTCCACGTCCACACTGCAGTCATCCACGTCCAGAGCACAAGGTTCGGGAAAGGTCACATGGAAGGAGAATCTCTCCCCACCATCAGTGTTGTACATCAGTTGCACCTGCAAAATGCACGGTTAGTAGCTTTGGGGTAGGGTGGTGGACCATTCAGGTTAGTGCAGAGGCCAGCCCTCACTTTTTTCCTAGAGGGCTCAGTAAAATCACTCACACAGTGATCGTCAAAATGCTTGACGAGTGTGTTCTCCTTGACTCCTGGCGTGTGCAGACAGAAGGCAACAGTGTCGTCCTCCTGCCGGTAGCTGAATGGTGGGCACACCCACTCCCCACCAGTTGAGGACCACTCCCCTTGGTGGAAGGCTGAAGACTGATTTGTTTCATTCAGCTCTGGAGGGGGATCTTCGCTTGATTCTGCTTCTTTATTTTCTTTGTTTCCATTCACCGAAACACAACTTTCGTCTTCATCTTGTCTGTTAAGAGGCTCCAGAATGTTTTCGTGTTCCTGTGAAGGTTGGTTGGTTGCGTCTTGGTGGATCTCACTAACGAGGGGGGGCTGGCAAGGGGGTTCAAAGGACTGAGGGGGAGGTGGGGGCGGGGGCACAACAGGTAGAGTAATAGTGAGAACCCGCTTGGTTTTGTCAAACTTGGCCTTTGCCTTCTCGTCATTGACGGGGTAAGGAAGGGCCAGCTGAAACAGCAAATTGAGGAAAATTAAAATAGACTTCTCTGTTACTCTGTGCTTAGTAGTGTCAAGTCTGTTCTCTCTTACCCTACACTACTGAGCATGCCAGAGTAACAGGCCATGGAGGTAAGGATACATCCAGTTTGTGCAATGGAGTCTCGGACTCAAGAAGGAGTCTCTTCTCAAAGATATCGAGCTGTACTGCAGCGGCAGACTCCACTCCAGGAAGCTCCACGCTCACCACCAGCTCCTTGGGACGCCTCACTCGAGAGGACTCCCGCTCGTTAGTGAAATCCTGCATGCTGAACTCCCCACGGTGAAGAATGCTATATTTGGGTTCGGAAGGCAGCTTGGCCTTCTCTTTTGCTTGCTGCTGTGTCTTGAAGGATTTCACTTCCTGCTCTTCCTTCAGTGGTGGAAACGGAATCTTTAGCCCGCCATTTTCATCTGATGCCTGAAAACACACACACAGAGACATACTAAACCAATATCCACCAAATTTACACAAAAACCTGCCTTTTCTTTACTGTCTGCGTCCATTTTAGTCCTGATGACAGCAGGGACTGGGACGCCTTTGTAAGGCATTCTGAGGTAGACAACCTTCTCTCTGTCCACCTTGAGGTGCAGCTGCTCCTCCAGGCCATCAAACACGGTGTCCACAAGCACCTGCTTGAAACGAGGGCTCTAGGGGGGTACGTGCATGTGCAGGGAGAGGGGAGGGGGGACATTAGAACATGTACAGGCTCGACACTCGAGTCTTGTACAGCTCCTACCTCAGTGCCCTTGTTGAGTGTCTCTGTGTTGAACACTGCATCCACCACAGTGCATTTGTTGCTAGCTACAGTGGAAAGACAACAACGCAGTAAACCAGGACCCTGAGATAGTCCACCCCTGAAATGAGGCCACCTCTCCAATGAAGAGAATTTTGAGTGATTCCAAGGGTGGCCAGATTAGAAGGATGGCACTAGGTCTGCTAACATACATTTATCCGTGTCCTCTCGTGGTGGTGCAAGGGAGTATGGGATGGACCACTGCTCCCCTTTCTTCTTCCTCTTCTTGTCCTGCGCTGGTGTAGAACTGGCTGGGCTCACAACATCACTGTGGCAGACGTTGATGAAGATCTTCCGTGTGGCCTCTGGCAGGAGGAACGACTTCATCACAAAGCCAGGCTGAAGAGAATTAGAGATTAATGACGTACACTGTGCAGCTGACGGCCATAGGCATACTTTGGGGTGGATGTACTTCATATCAACACCACGTTGCTTTTCCATCGCAATCAGCTCCTCTTCATTTCGCTGAAGTGGGTAAAGGGTCATCAAAAACATAATCTAAATTCAGAGTATGTAAGACTACCCTTTTGTTTTCAGGATCTGATATCTCCTCAGCATACTCCACAAGTAGTTTCCGGAATTCTGGTTTCTTCAAAGCCTCCTTAATTTTAGATGCTTCCTTTTATACCATACAGAAAAACATGTTACACGACATGCATGCGCAAGTAAATCATGTGCTTGAGTTGCCATGTCAACCAAACCATTGCATTCTTACATCTTCTGAGATTTTGAACTTTTCTGCCATCCCTCAGATAGAAGAGCAGGTTGGCACCAGTGTTCTTCTCCTCACAGCACACACCACCTTCTCCAGCTTGCACACGCCACCTGTGAATGCAATTGAAACGCCCGCGCCTCTTCAAGTAGATTTGCAGGAATTTTAACGCCCACCATCTCCATAACCTTTGACCCTCCATTTGTGAGCAAAGAAACCTTCCACCTTCCAACCAAGAGATGTCTGCTTGTGGTACAGAGCGTGTCTTCCAGCTCCATCAGTTCCTCCTTCGAGCCTCAGTGTGCCCAGCTGCCCCAAGCACCCACTACTGGCTCCAGAGACATCCCTACTCAACACTCCAGCCTCCAGGGCAAGAGCAGGCCAGCAGCACCAGACACTGGCCCCAGGGCCTCAGAATACTGCCCATGCAGTGTACCAGTACCAGTAATGGAAAGGTCTCTCTACATCGCAGGACACTTCACACTGGCCAGCGAGCTGCTTCGTCAAGATGGGGACACCTGACGTCAGCGGAAGACGCTCGGAAGTTCCTTGCATCGATGCCGGTGCCTCAGCGACTGTGTCTGGAGCGAGCCGTCCTGGACACCAGAAAAGAACAGGAGGGAGAGATGGAGTCAGCTCAAGACGTGACCACACCCACTTGGAAGCAGCTGAAACTGTGTGAGCTAAAAGAACTAACCGATGATGCATGGCGGATCAAGGCTATCTCACAACCTAATCTTTCTGCATGTTATCCTGCATATATTATGTCAACTCTGCATGCGTGTGTTTGAATTGCAGTGTGCTATCATCACACTCTCCCTTTCATTGGCTTTGGATTTCTGGATAACTTCATCATGATTACAGTGGTACGTGTAATACATATGTAGGAGATACAAAACAGTTGACATTGCAAGTGGATGTCACAATCTCTTTCTTGCTCCCCTCTCCCTTGACTATCTCCTCTACCCTCCTCCCCGTACCTCCTTCCCCTCCTTCCCCTACCCCTTCTCTTTCCTCCCCCCCTTCTTCCTCCTTCCCCTTCTTCCCCTTTCCTCCCCCTACCCCTTCTCTTTCCTCCCCCTTCTCCTCCGCTCTCCCCTCCCCTTTCTGCCCCCCTCCACTGCCCAGGGGGAATATATAGACTTCACCGTAGGTGCAGCACTGAGCATATCCACCATGGCAGCTGCTGGAATTGGAAATCTCATTTCAGATTTGGCAGGACTGGGTCTGGCTGATAGGGTAAGACAACTTGACCAAATGCAGTGATATTAGCAGCTCTATGGTTAGTGTGTGTAGCAAGCAGTGTTGCAGTGATACTAACAACAGTGTTGCAGTGTAGCTATCAGTGTTGCAAGATTGCCTTCCCTGTCTGTTGCAGGTGGAGTATCTGTGCAAGCTGTTGGGTCTCCCTGACCCCAAGCTCTCCCCTGCCCAGTTGCAACACAGATCCTCAAGACTCATAGGCTTGCTGGTCAGTCTAAGTAACAAAGCACCTGTAGGAACCAAGTCATCACTACAAAGGGTTGTCATTAGAGGCTGTAGTATTGGCATGGCTCCATTACTGTGGCATGCACCATGTTTTCTCTGCAGGGCCGTTGCCTGGGCATCACTGTAGGCTGTATTACTGTGGCATGCACCATGTTTTCTCTACAGGGCCGTTGCCTGGGCATCACTGTAGGCTGTATTACTGTGGCATGCACCATGTTTTCTCTGCAGGGCCGTTGCCTGGGCATCACTGTAGGCTGTATTATTGGCATGGCTCCTTTACTTTGGTTTGGCAAGCCTGATTCAGCAGCGGATGATTGATCAGCCACTGGTCACTGACTCTACCACCACAATCAACCTCCAGTACGAGGTATATAATTTTATAATGCACAGGAACACTCTAGATAGCAATTTTTTAATACTTTTATAAAATCACGTCAACACTGAAATTGTTTTGATGAAAACACTTTTTGGCATCTCAGGATATCATTACTGGGGGAACATTATTAGGGGGGAAATGCTGTATAAATAATTCTGGTGTTAAAGTAAGAGGTGTAGAATTACAAGATACCTACATTAGACTGGTGAAGGTTGCGTTCCAGTTTGATCTTGTTGTAGACAGCGTCGAAGGCCTGTGCCAGAGTCAGGCAGATGTCCTTGGCCTGGGCCTGCCGGGGGTGGAGATGGAGAGGTGAAGTCAGATGGAAAATCAAATAATCCCACCCTCCCCTGACATAATGGTAACCCCTCTAATCAGGACACTGACTGGCCAGAGGGAGTCTACTGTAGACACTCAGACTCCACAGGATGGAGGGGTGGGTGTGGACTCCGAGAATGGTATATAGCTAACAGCTGCAAACTTATTAACAATTGGATAGGGTTGAGTGTCTATATAGTAATTTCCAGAGGGAGTTAATTGTACTGCAGAACCTCCGATACGGATTCTAACCTTTGTACGATGCACCAATTGGTCCTGATTAACCTCCAAGATAAAGGACAGCCTCTCTACAAGGGATACAGTGGAACCTCCGAATAAAGGACACAAGCCATTTTGTCCTTTATAGGGAGGTTGTCTTCTCTTCGGAATGCATTAGACAATAAGAAAGTTGACATTT
>JAAGOD010043319.1_pt1 | contig 10310 bp, 8 predicted proteins | sample 8389681 | NCBI WGS metagenome assembly JAAGOD01 (sample SAMN13964374, study PRJNA552185) | sponge metagenome | biome: deep-sea hydrothermal vent fields; feature: spots directly above weak diffusing fluid; material: seawater and sediment | host: Tedaniidae sp. KZ-2020 ... | reverse complement strand
CGTGCAAGATTCTTGTAATTTTTTTCTTGAACGTTCTTGCAAGATGGTTCTACCTAGGCAGACATAAAATGTTTCATTCCCCACCCTTACAGATTTGTCATTTTGAAACTCTTCAGTTAAAAGTAATGATTGTCAAGTGCTTGGCCAAAGCCACTTCTGAAAATGGTTGGTTATTTAACACCTCAACACAAAAGATAATGACACATTCTGATCTTCACCTGAGTCACTTTCTGTGAAACTCTTACTGACTTTTTATTTCGTAAGGTCACTGCAAACTGCTATAGCTATGAAATGGTCGGCCATAGAGGCCATGCTTACACAAAATCGTTGTATTGCCTAGTAGGATTCTAAGGCATTTTCACATTGCATTTTGTGTTTATGTTATGGTTGCTGTCTGTTATGTGTTGTTTGGTGAGGGGGAGACCTGTCATGATGGGGTCCTAGCTACCTACCTACAAAACTTACCATTTTCCCCCCTCTACCCAAGCCTAACCCCAACCATAGCCCCTAGCCTATCCCTAGGCTTATAAGTCTCACCTTATCTCTTAGCCCTTGCCAGCCTAGCCTAGCCAATAGGGGACCATTATGGTCCCCCAGGGACACAGTCAACGTAGTTAACCTAGTTAACCTAGCGTCTCTCAATGCTGGCTGGCATGAGAAGATTTGCATACCAATCATGATTTTCAATGGCTATGTTTGTGGGGTTTTGTTGTATGAAAAAAACTCTCATAAAAATGTCACTATCTAATTGAATACTAGTATAATGGTGAGTGCCATTTCCCCACACCGCTCCTGAGTATAGTTTACGTGAGCCACCACAGGCCTGAGGCAAAAAGTCCAGCCGCTAGAGCTACCAGCACAGTCACCAACAGGAAGCAACAACCTGCATTGAAAACAATGCAGCAGTCCAGATAGTTAATGGCAAACTAGAACTAGCTCAGCTGCATCATTATTATAGCTTACTTTGCCGTTTCCTAGTACTGAACCAAGAGGAGCCTGGATAAAAGAAAGACATACATTGGACCAAAGTATTCATGGCCGTAGCAAGTGTCAGGCTGGCCAGGCTTTGGCCTGACGACCTTTTTTATAAACATCGAGACCACACCCACATTACCACACCCATTTTTATTGCATGTGTTAATTTTTACCTAAGTTTGTTCTCGGTGAACCTCGCCATCAAAATACAAATTCTAAACTAAAGCTTAGCTGCTAGCTAAATACCCCAGGGTATGGCCTACAGCCCTGAGTATTGATCCTCTTTTGTGCCTCCACTAGCTACATCTAGGCACTGTCCACAATCAGATAACAGAATAGCCAGGACTAGTTCATCCCAAAGAATTTTACCTGAACAGTCTTCGTTGTGGTAGTCAGGCTGAAAAGAAAAAAAGAAAAATGCATTATCTATAGCTCTATAACCACATTGAACTCACATTCCTGAACCAGACTAGATGCTCCATTTGCATGGGCAGTTTTCTGGGGCCCTTTCTGGGTCTTTGACACAACATGTTGTGAGGACATGTGGTCTCCTCTACCACACACAGGTGCTCCCTTCCTGGGTGCAAGGGACACTCAAATGCTAGCTGGTACTCTGCACAGAGGTTGTAGTTCGTACGAGAGGTGACGGTATTTAGAGTGTTTTCAATCACACCTCGGAGAGCAACACACACCTCATGTACGGAAGTGGTTGCATCAGTCTGCCGCAAGAAGTGAATTGCAAAATGCTTGGGCTGGAAGACAAATGTGACTATATCCTTGTCATTGCCAAACTTGAAGATGACACGATTCTTCCTTATTCCCCTTACCACCAGTCTGAACATCCGCTGCCTGGTCAGGCTTGTGATCAGTGCTGGGAAGATCCCAAGGGGCACAAAACCGCAGGTGTATCTAACGAAAATTGGAGCAGCCAAGGACGTCTTTTTCATCATGCTCTCTTCCCACCAGTCCTCAATCTGCTCACGTGAGAAGCTTTGCAGGACGCATGGCATGAAGTACATCATATCTGAATTCTGAGTGGAGGTGGCCACATGTGATTGCTGGCTATCGTGGAGTGCAATGGGGGATATGATATTGAGGTGCTCTAACAGCTTCACCAATTTCTTTAGCGGGATGTGGTCTCCTGAGAATTTGCAAGTCACTCTTTCAATCTCCTTAAGACTGAACTGCCCAGTTTCTTTAAACCTCTGTGAAGCTGCTTTGCTAACTTGTCTAAACTTGAAGGTGTTTACAATTAGGTTCGTGACGCTGTCATAGACTATCTGACTGTCACAGATAACAATGTCCTTGAGCTCCTCCACTTCAGGGAAATGCATCACAACACCAGCATAGTGGTGGAGGAACCAGAGTGCTAGGTTAGTTTCATTCTTTAACATGCCAAGCTCTTCAGCCAGTTCGTGGACACTCTGTAGGCTGGCTGTTCTCTCCTCCCTCTTGCGTAGACACAGACTGAATACAAGCCAAGCTGCTGGAATGGACAGCTTCTTGAAATGCTGCTTCATTCCCTCTTCAATGAAGTTACGTATCTTTTTGACTTCACTCGCGCCGCCATACATGTTGTCAATGGGGAACACCATCCTGTTCTTGCATGAAAACTGAACTAAGTCATCTCTGAAAAACTCAGCCTTGCAGACATTTTCCTGGAGTTGATCATCAAATTCTTCAATATCCTCCTCTGTCACTTGATCCTTGTGAGTTCCAATGATGTAAGCTACTGACTTGTTAAACATTTCATCGCTGCTGGTGTCTTCAGATGTGTTAGTGTGGGTTTTGAAGCAAGAGATGCTAGCTAGAGTTGTGAGGAGAATCTCTTCCACAGTGTAGGTAGACTCCTCTGGTGTGGTTGATTCTCCTGATCCACTGACGTATGTCACATTGAAATGGCTTTGCAGATCTTCGGTAAGTTTGCAGAATAAGAGATAGAGGCCTGGACCAATCGTGAGTGCTGGTAGCATGTCCATGAACTCTGGCTGGCCTCCTGTGTCTTCCATCTTCAGGAAAGTGATGTCTTTCAGGTACTGCCTTATCCCTGTCCAATGCCTTGAGTTCATGGCTTTACGAAACATGTTGGACACTTCACTGCCATCATAACTCACGGAGGTATCTTGTGAGCTGAAAATTGTTCTTCGGGGTGGACTATCAGGCACATGCTCTAGTGTTGAGGTGGAATCGACATACTCTGATTCTGTTGCCAGGGAGTATGTGTCTTCTTCATCTTCATCAGGCTGTGTGGACGTCACAATGTTCTCACTTCCATCACACTCCTTCTCAACTGTGCTCCTCTCACCCACTGAGGTTAGCGCTGGCTTAAGGCTTTCAATAACACTGATCGCTTTGGTGTCAATGATTGGTTCTTTTAGTTCCACTTCATCTTCTTCCTTCTCTTCCGTCTTCAGCAGTTTTTCCAAGGAGTGCATCTGAGTACAATTGCTGGTTGGATTGGGGGACTTCTTAGAGATAGTGACTTTTTTCTTGGGGGTGTTATTAGTAGTAATGCTACTCTTACTACCACCACTATTGCAGCTGTAGAAATACTGGAGGAACATGCACGCTTCACTATTTAGGTCAGTGGCAGTTTTCCATTCTGAAGGGAGGACTGTGGCAGTGTTGTTTGTTGGGTATTGGATGATGACATTGCGTCCTGACTCAACTACCCCTGTGCTCGGCTGGGTTTCCACTGCCGAGGAACTGATGTCTTCGATGTCACCTGACAAGCGACGGCAGGTTGTTGTCTTTCCCAAGCAAGGAGCTCCGAGGAGGATGACCTTGATAAACCACATTTCTACGCACTCTCGTGTGTCCAGAATCTGATTGTAGGCTTCCAAGAATCGTAGCTTACCTATGCAAAGTTACAAAACAATAGATCTCGATGGCTGGGTCTGTTTTTGCGACCTATGTAATACTAACTGAGCCAGGATTACTATCAAAAACGCATTGTGTATGCAGAAATCTCCATGCACTCTCCCACTTCCTAAAAGTGTCCAATTTTCAGGTTTATGTGGTGGCCTTAACAGAGATACCTTTGGTAATGATGTTCACTTAATCATACTGTTACAAATTTCTCACCACGCATGTAATCTTCAATTTCCTGGCTTATGATTTGCAGTCCCAGCCTTTTTAGCACTTTCAGCAGTTCATTCCATGTGGGTGAGCGCTGACTCCTCCCTGCCTCCCACTGACCAATCACAATCTCTACGTACACATTTGGATTTTCAACATAACCCAGCCTCGTAGAGGCTTCAAGATCGAGAGTGACTTCAGCCACGGATGCTAACTTGGTGCGGACAATGGTGAGGGATGACACTACCTCAATGGAAGACACACCCTCTAGTTTGGCAAGTGTGCTCATAGTGAACCAATTGTTAGGATGATAGGGGATCACTAGAAAAAACATCATTTTTTTTGAAAACTCACTTTCTATAATAATTAAACTTATCTAGCTACTAGTGGATTAACAGTGGAGCCTCCAAATATTGGACATGCTTGGTACCCAGCATTTTGTCCTTTGTAGAGAGATTGTCCTTTTCAGAGAGAGTATTTTTGGTTGTCCTTTGTTCGCCCTCTTTCAGAGTCTCCTTTATCGGAGGATTAATGGCCTTATGGTCATCTCACCCAGTACATAATTATCGAAGATGCTTAGGAAGGTGTCCACATTGAACCCAAGCATCTATAAAACGAACTAACTTTTCAGTGATGCCTTGAAAACTCTTCGCTTCCTCTTCTTCTGTGAGTCTCTATCCACCCCAATCACAACCATCTCATGAGTAGGCAGTACAGCAGTGTAGATGTTCCTCAGATCAGCTGGGATGTTCCCTACATGGACCCACATCTTCTTGAGGGGGAAGCGAGCATGGATCTTCGTGCAGTCGATTCCTACCTCCATCCCCATCGTGATCAGTTGCTGTCCAAATGAAGCTGTATTTGAGCACTGCAGGGGCAGGTTAAATTTCCCCCAGAGCGAGACCTTTGGACCCTTGGTACGAGGCTCCTTTGGAGCATTGATGATGGATTTTACATCTGACCAGTACACAAAGTTGTTGTCTTGCCCATACCCCCCTAACAGGTACATCTTTCCATAGTGGATGGTGAACTTTATATCGTAGCACCGTTTTGGCAGTGGCTGTACTGCTGACCACTGTTCATCTACAAAAACCTCAACTAGAGAAGTTGGGATGTAGTTTTCTTTCTCACCTCCTGCTACGATAACGCATTCTGGATTAGCTGTGGTGACAGCCGAGGCTGAAATCCGTTTTGTTCGCATTGGAGGAAGGACGTTTGGCGTCCATTTTTTGTCGTCATCAGTGGTCCATGTCTTGTTTGTGAATTCCTCTGTGGCTTTCTCAACTCCACCCAGCAGCAAAAGCTTGGACTCAAAAGTAGTGAGGGCAAACCAGTAGCTGGGCGTGGTCAATGTGCTCCATGACTTCAGGTCAGTGCCAGACACATACAGCTTTGAGTACTTCCCTGATGACAAGACTCTGCCTCCTACGTAGAGTTTGTTGTTGATTAGCACACATCGTGTGTCATCTATGCCCTCTGGGAGCTGGCTGCACTCTGTCCATTGGATGACTGTCTGGGGGTGGAGAATGTCAACCTGCCAAAACAAATTCAGTGCCTGTATTGAGGTTACTTTGAAGTGTATTAGTGCAAATCCACCCACGAAACGAGGCCACCCGGCAATTTTAAGGTTAGAGGAAGCCCACTGTGTCCTGTGAACACTGATGAAAGTCCATGGATCAGGCAGGGGGAAAAGGAAGGGCATTAATTTGTAGTCTTGCTATAGCTAGCTGGAAATATTCCTGCTGTGTCTGACTGGCAAGACTTACCCTTGACCTTACAGGCTACTTACCCCCTCCATTTGTAGCTGCCAACTCTGGATGAGGAAGACTACTAGACTGGCGTCTTCCTCAGGTTTTCTTTCATTTTAGATTTGTACGCATGCGCGAATCTACAAAGAGGGTGGGGCTGCTCTGCAGATCAGGTTCAAAGTGCAGTGTTCTTTGACCCTTCAGCTGGGAAGTTGGTACCAATAGAGGTACCATGAGCTCCACCGGTTTTGGAGAGGCTGTGAAGTCTTCAGATGGAGTTGGCGTAACTAAAGAAGTGCGTTTAGATGATGAGAAGTTCATACTCTTCACCAGGTTGTCTCAGGGTGGCGATAAGTGGGTGATTGGGTGAGTAGACATAGCCCAGCCATAGATCCCAGCATGCTGACTAGGCATATAGAGTATAATATAATGGTGTGTACAGGGTGACTGATGGTCTTATGATATGGAGTGTGGAGCATACCAAAGATAGTGTGGTGAGTAACACTCTAGTCTCTTAAGCACATACCCCAGGAATCTGGTGACCTGCTGCTTCTTGTAGCTATAAGCTATGGCGGCTTGTAAATAAACCACAATGCAGGCTCCATATAGCTACCCTGTAGCTGGTATTGTGAAAAGCTCTCTACCTCTGTTGTTCATTACAGAAAGAGTGGGATGAAGGAAGAGGAGCAGATGCATTCAGAGATATCAGGTATGACTAGATTCATTTTTCAGTAGTCATCTATTATTTATGGCATTCCCCCTTGAGGATATAGTGAAACCTCCAATAAAAGCCTCCCAACAAAGGACAAACCAAAGGAATACGCTCAACCTCTCTACAAAGGACAAAACGCTGGGTACCAAACATGTCCATTATTCAGAGATTCCACTGTATAGCATTTCCCCTTGATTCTTAAAATAATGGGGGTGGAGAATAATTCATGCACCATTTTCTAGCTATTTTTTTTTGTTGTGTTTAACCATTCCTAGTCATGGCCTACAAAATGGTTTTGCCCAGCTGTTGAGGTCAGCTGATCCCCCAAAACTTTTGCTGACTGTGCGTCCGGCAGGGACAGGCAAGGAGGTGGAATGGACTCTCCAGCAAGTGCCAGACACACAGCTCAAGACAGAGATGAAGTCTCTTCTCTTCTCCCTCTCGGGAAATCTTCGTGATACAGCTGCTAAGCTAGAAGGCGAGTAAGGAAGAGTTCTGGCTTTCATTGGAGGTGGTTTCTCTCTTCTTAATCTAGCGTGGGACCAGTCAAAGTGTCCTGATCAGAGGGCGGGTGGCCTCATTTCATGGGTACCCTTAATACAGGAATGGCCTCTTAATACAGGAATAGCCTCTTAATACAGGAATGGCCTCTTAATACAGGAATAGCCTCTTAATACAGGAATGGCCTCATTTCAGGGGTCCAGATTAAAGTGAGGTAAAATTGAAGTGTGATTTATCATGTAGCTATGAGGAAGCTCAGGAGGCAATGTTTCATTATAGTTCTACTTTCCGTGCTCCTGATCTTTGATGCAGCTTGTCAGCGTGATTTGACTAAGGCCAGAAGTGCTGCGTCAGCATCAGGTGGTTTGGGTGAGATTGCCGTGTCCAGTGCCACTTCAGGAAAGACAGCCGCTTCAAAGCAAAAGAGAGTAAAAGGTGCCAGCATTGTCAACCCAAGCTCCAAAAGGTATGTATATATCCTATTCTTGTGATTGCCATTGTTCATTGATATTTTTAATGTCTTTGTACGTATCTCTATAGGCGTAAAGCAGCCACTGGCGTGGTGTTTGATGCTGACAACTAACTCAGAAGCCTCCATATTTCAGCCACTTCTCATGTTCAGAATAGCAGTACATATAATATAGCAACAACTAGCTTGAGGTGCCATTGTTAGTGGTATGGTGTATAGTAAGGTAAATCGGTAAAAGTCTCTCCACAGGTTTGCACTGGAAGCATACATACTCATTTCTGTCCAGATTAGAAAGGAGTTTACTATGTATCTCTGGTTGTGATATACAAGAAGGGCCTTCAGAGTTATCCTTTGTTACAGAGGTGGTCTTCTGTGCCTATTTCTCAAAAGGTCTTTTTCCAAAGGTTGTCGTTTATGAGACTCTTCCTGTGATTGATCAGGATCCGAGGACATCATATGGGATTTCCATCTGTCACACAAGTGTACTCTAGCTAGTAGTGAGCTCTAAGCTGTCTGATGTGTGCCACAGATTGTCATGGGAACAAATAATACTTTACAGAGTGATACAGTTACACCAATATTACTAAATCGTCTGGATATGCACAACAAGAGTATTAAAAATGGCAGGATCATGAGATGATGCATCCAGATTTGGTCTGTGGTGCAGGAGGCTTGCTGGGGTCAATGTTGGGCTCTGGCACTGGAGCAATATCTTCCTGGGATGCTGAGGCCTAAAAACAATGTCAATCATGAGCATTGTCAATACTGGTTGAAATGAGGCTGCCCCTCTAATCACGACACTTTGACTGAATGGCCGGATTAGAGGAACAACATAATGTCAATTATGAGCATTGTCGATCTGTTTTGAAGTACTGGCTTTATACCCCTGAAATGAGGCCATAGGACAGTCCCAAGGGTGGTTGGATTAGGGGGTATAGTGCAAATCCACCCTTAATGAGGCCACCCCCAATGACTGGTCCCAAGGGTGGTCGGATTAGGGGGAGTCCAATGTATAGTACAAATCCAGAAATGAAGCCACCCCTCTAATCAGGACACTAATGAACTGGGGGTGGCCAAATCAGAGAGAGTCTACTAGTTTATGAACAGTATGTTCTCTTCAGAGAGTAGGTTAGTCCTTAAATTTGGTGGGCCAGCCACCTGTATCTGTAGCTACAGCCAGCAAACCCAAACCAGCTATTTATTTACATACCTTGGTGTCGTATTTCTCGCTGGCCTCGGGGGTGACGTGGAAAGCAGCGTAGGCCTCCTCAGACCAGAGGGTGTGGTGAGGGGGTAGGGTGAAGTCTTCTGGGGTGGCCAGACCATACACCTGCTTCTTCTCCAACTCTGGAAGCTCAGCTGGTACCTTTTGGTAGAAGCTGTAGAATAGGTTTGGAGATACATTGTCATGCAGGTAACTATGGTAACAAGCTAATAGATGAAAACAGCCCCACCCAATATTCGACCACACCTCCAAGCAATCCTATCTTTGATGGGAATACTAGCTACTATTATCTGCCATGGCAGGAGCAAAAGCCCTGCGTTCAGGTAAGTCCCTATAGACAGTCATACTGACCACCAGTCACGAAGAGATGGGATGGGCACATTTCTGTACAGTAGAACCTCACTACTTATCCAATCTCAATGGGACTGACCCAGTTTGGATAATGTGGAAATGTTTTGATAAGCGTAACAACAACGGGTGTAACTGAGAATTCTATTTAATGCACAGCAAAAAAACCTATGAATCTCATTCTTCGGAGTTTGGATGATCCCACTGAATGTATGTACACAATGTATAATAGTTGATGCCATCCAGCCACCCTTGGGACCATCAGTCAAAGTGTCCTGATTAGAGGGGGGCCTCATTTCAGAGTTCAATTTGCTGACTACAAAATCATTCCCCTAACTTGCTGCCACACACACACACACCTATTAAACAATGCCTATTATATGAATCCACCTACCAGAATGGTACGTGGGAGTGGGGGGGGGGGGAACAGTCATGCTGATTATTTGTCACCATGGTTCAGCCTTTACTCCCATGCATGGGCCTAGGGCCAGGGCTAATATATTAGGGTCATGCAATTAATCAAACTCACATGAATCCATTTTCCCGTGTGCTCTTCTCCAGGTGGAGCTTGACCATGGGCGCTAGTTTCTGGAAGAAGGGGTGTCTCTCAGGGTAGGCCAGAGTCCCCGCCCCCTTGGTGTGGCTGTAGCGTTCGCACTGCTTCGAAGCCTTGTCGCACACTGCATACATGCAAAGTCACATGCACAACACATGCAAAGTCACATGATCAGAGAGAGGTCACATGATCAGATCTAGAGGCACATAACTTTGTCCATCCCCTTAACGATAGACTCAGTTAATGAAGTGTCTTAATTAGAAGGTAGGCTTCTTTGATCTGCACTATAGGAAGCAAAGGGGCTTCAATGCAGGGGTGGCCTCATTTTCAGGGAGGAATCAGCACTGACCTATAAGAGCATAGCAAGCTCAGACTTATGGGTAAAGGGTTGTCATGTGCATTTGCACAAGCCCACCCTATAAGTGCACATTGTCCACAAGCCTACACATGATGTGCAGCACAAGTGTAATGAAGCACTACTTAGCAGGCATCACATGTTCATGTACATATGTACAGTTACAGTCACCATGCTTTGCAATGCAGTAACCCCCCCCCAACTATAATAGTCTTTGCATTTAGTGTAGGAAAGTGTAGATTCAACCAACTCACATGCTTTGCTGTGCTGCATGACCTTAATGGCATCCCCACACTTCTCCTGAGCCAACAGCTCCTGCCCAAAGAAACAAAACGCCTGGGGG
>JAAGOD010060199.1_pt1 | contig 10326 bp, 9 predicted proteins | sample 8389681 | NCBI WGS metagenome assembly JAAGOD01 (sample SAMN13964374, study PRJNA552185) | sponge metagenome | biome: deep-sea hydrothermal vent fields; feature: spots directly above weak diffusing fluid; material: seawater and sediment | host: Tedaniidae sp. KZ-2020 ... | reverse complement strand
GTCACATACCCAGTGGTTACATCAATATCACGATTAAACCTAGGATCCTGGATGACAAAAAAAGTTGATTGAAAGCTAAAAGTGAACTAAAATAACAACCACAAATCACCTCATAAGCATTTTTAACATTGATGGGTTCTCCTGTTTTTGCCACTGTGCCAGCAATACCCACTCCAACGGGCATTTTGATAGCCTCAGTATCATCATGAATTGCATCCCCCACCGAGGTATTCTCCATGACGTCAAAGAGACGTGACACTAATATTTGGTCGTCCTCCACGCCCTCCACTAGGAACAAAGACGATCGATCAGCATTTGCAAGCAGCAACATATTGAGCAGAATCTTGTGAGACAAATGGTTGACGTCCACATCAGGTGACATCACATCTTTGAGGATTTCGACAAAAAGCTGCTGCTTCTCTAACTTGCGAAGCTCCTCGTTTGGCTTCCTTTTGTACTGGTTCTGCATCATGGTGGTGTTAGGTGTGCTAATATAACTGCGCATTGATTTGGACTTGTTTACATGTGACACGGGAGCCACAGGCTCCATGCCCAGAAAGTGACCATACTTCAAGTAGAGGTTCTTAGCAGCCTCGGGGTGTGTGAACAGCCAGTTTTCAACAATCGATACTGCTTGCTCATCATGCTTTGTCATCCATTCCACAATATGGTCCTCTTCAGACTGTGTTTCACTCACAGTAGACTTTTGTTTACTCTTCTGCATTTCAGACTGCTGAAGGTAGAGAAGAACAAAGATTTTTGTTACAGTATAGCTAGCTAATAGCTATACTTAGACTCTCTAAGGGCTAGCTATATAACTCAAGGTAAACAACCCAGAGGCTAGAGTATGTTTTATAAGGACTGCTCTAGCCAGATCCGCCCTGTAAACCCTTACGATTGAAGCTGAGCCTAGCCTGTGACCGTCAGTGACGCCAAGTCTTCTTCATCATCATTGACAACTTTCGCCATTGCATTGTCTCCAACCAGGTGACTAATTGCATAGCAACTAATTATTTTATGCATGCGCGGCGCGCGCGGCGCAGCAGCTTAGTCACGCCCCCTAATCAATTTTTGGTGTGCATATGCAGTCTCAGGCCTACTTAATACTACCTGAAGACTCTACTATCTAGGCATCCCAATATGGTTCCCCTTAGCTATCTCAATGTACATTTTTATACAAAAACCCAGACAAGGAGTTACATGTGTTGGCTACTCATCCATTTGTAGTCTGACCTGGTATTGAATCATTTACACAGATTTTCAATCACTTCTACATTCCCGTGACATCAGTGCAGTAAAGGACCAATCTATATACTCCCACTCCGCTGGCCATTCTTTTGGGAGAAAGTCCAATAAGGTCCAATCAATTTAACATCTCGCGTCATCATTATAATGGGCAGGAATATATTATAGACAAGACAGTCAATAAGTCCAGCACCATAAGCTGTTTACTTGCCATGATGCAACATCCTTTGTTTATAGACACTCAGGATGTTCATACTCAAGTTATAGTTAGCTACCAGCTAGCATTACGCTATAGCCTCAGGTACCTCGAGGCTAGTTACAGTGAAACCTCCGAATAATGGACACACTTGGGACCCAGCATTTTGTCCTTTGTAGAGAGGTTGTCCTCTTTCAGAGGTTTTTTTGTATGGAGTGTCTATACTAGGGTACTTTTGGTTTGTCCTCTCTCGGAGTGTCCTTTATCGGAGGTTTCACTGCATCTCTTTTGCCAAGCATAGTTATGCAATCTAATATAATAATGGTGAAGAAAAAGGCCAGTCTCAAAAATTTTAGCTAGGGCAAGCCAAGTGTCACAAATTATAAATTCTTCCCTTGCATCGGTGACATGGAAACAAAATATTCTGAGTCCCAGAACCCAAGAGATACTGACGGAGAGCAGGCTGAGAGAGGCTGGTTGAAGAGAGTCTCAGGTAGCCCTCTGCCTGCTGTAGCTTCTCCTCACTAAGTCTCAGTGGAGGAGATATGTTTCTCTCGCTGACATACGGCTGGCAACTGCTTTTTAATACCTAAGAAACGAACCAGGCTCTGCATGAGTTAACAGCATGCATACAAGATATCCCATCTTGAAGCTAAAAAGGCAATTAGGGCACTTCTTATAAGGTTATCCCCTAATACATAATATTTTTAATTGTTCACATATGTGGGGGCTATTGCATTGACCGGACATCTCTGATAGGAATGATCCCAACACCACTGTACCTGTTTGGCTAGACGTTCCCCAGGAGTAGCCTTCCCTACTTGTACATCTCTTTGTGTGCTTAATGGCTCCCTTCCATTTCTCAACTGATGATTGTGGATAACTCTAGCTTTAGTAGCCATTGCTTTAGCAGTTTCTAGTACACTACCTTCCGAATTGTCTGAAAACCATCCACCTAAATCAATATTAGACAGTCATCCATTATCTTGTCACCCTATAGATTCCAACATACCAAACTCTCCATCCAATCCATTATTTTGAGTTCTCATTTTGAAGGACAGTCCAATACTATTCAAGTGGTGGTTACATTGAATAACTGCCTTGCTTAGTTCCGAATGTTCTTTGACCATGCATTGCAAAGCTCTTTGACACTCCCTTAGCTGCCTACTCACTTCAGCCTTCCACCCAGCCAGTTCATCTATCATTAGCCGACTGGCTAAGAATTTGCTCCTCCAGATATCACACTCTATCGATACCCTGTCTATCTCCTCGTGATTTTCAGCCAACTGCTGCAATGAAGTGTCCAAATCCTGGGAAATGGTGGCCTTCTCTTCGGCAATCTGGTTCAAGCGGTGCTGTAAATCATTTCCCATTGAAGCCACTAGCAGCCTCTTCAGTTCTTTATTGACATCTGTCTGTATTTTCAATATCGACTCCAGCTCAGAACACCTGGCATTCAGAATAGAAAACTGTTCTGGGACATTGCCAGCTAGTTCTCGTCGGCCACATTGATAATCTCTAGTTCTAGGCACTGGTGTTGAAGACAAAAGGTGGACATGGTCACTGGCATAGTTGTTGAGGAAATGTAAGTTGCAAGGTGATGGAGTGGAGCTACCTCGTTCACTTGCACTCTCTCTATCCACTGTACCATGTCGTTCCTTTGCAACTGGAGAGAGGGGTCTGGTGAGAACAACCTTACCGTGGGAAGGGTAAGGAAGGTCTTTAACATCTCCCCTCACAGTAGGCATTACTCTTTGGACTAGAGGTCCCGAGCAACTAGTGGCAATAGGATCGGAGATACTTCGCTGCAGTGTGGGCCCACCAAACTCTCCCCAGACTCTACCATGGGATTTATCACTGTGAGGGAATGGCTCAATGCTCACTTGTGCCTTTTTCCTGTATGAATCAGCATAAAATATACGTAGTGGATATTGATGTACAAATTTATACTAGCTTATGCGGGAAGAGGGCGGGGCTAGGGCTAGGTAAGAGTATTGTATTTTATATGGCTAGCCGGTACTATAGCGTTGAAATTCAAGGAACCGGTGCCGGTTCTCTATCCACTGCCTAAAATATAGCTAACTACTGAACAGCCCTGATACAAGCACTCACTTGACTGGTTTCACAGGCTTATTAAGGAGTTGCCTTGCTTTTCTGAGATACTATCAGTGACAGAGCAAGCAAAGAAAGTGAATACAGGCCAATAAAGTTAGTCCCTCACCTTCTCCTTCTCTGGTTTCATCATGTCTAAGCATCTGACGGTGAGGACTATTTAGAGTTGGCACTGTTGACATTGTAAAACCACAAAACGTTGTCAAAATATGAGCCCCACCCCCTTGCCTCTAAGTTTGCAAAATTTAATGTGGGCGTGAATTCTTCTGTAATATTGCCAGCCGTGTGACCTTTTTAAAAGATAGATGAATCCAGACATTGATGAACTGAAAACTGGAACACCTGAGAAAAGGGCCTTGGACACTGGAACTTGGCACTGCAAAATTCTGGTTCGAATTCTGGTGGGATTCCTTGCTGTTGCATGTTACGCCAACAGTCTATGGGGAGATTTCGTGTTCGATGACTCCGAAGCAATCCTCAGTAACAAAGACGTGGACCCCTTTAGCACAAGTCTTTGGCAAGTGTTTCAAGATGACTTCTGGGGGACAAAAATCTCTTCAAATTTGAGCCATAAATCCTACCGTCCGCTCACTATCATCACCTTCAGGCTGAATTACTGGCTAGCTGGAGGATTTGAGCCATTTTGGTTTCACTTAGCCAATATCATTCTTCATGCCTTAGTCTCTCTACTATATTTGGACTTATGCACTGCCATCTGTAAGAAATCAACTTTAGATCGTGCCTACAAGGTGGTATCTCCAATTGTTGCTGCTCTGCTATTTGCCGTGCATCCTGTGCACACAGAAAATGTGAGAAGCCGGTTTTTTATCGCTATTAGCAAGTCAAGTGAGTAATCTGTTTTTAATTGCAGGTTGCAGGGATAGTAGGAAGAGCAGAGTTGATGTCGGCTCTCTGCTTCTTCCTAGCCATGCTCTGCTACATGAGATCCTGTGATAGTGGTTCCAGTTGGTGTAGCATGATCTGCTGGCTGCTGCTCACTAATCTTCTCGTGTGCTTCGCCCTGCTATTTAAGGAACAGGGGATAACTGTGCTGGTATGCTAGCTATGATTGTCACTCAGAGTATTTTGATATGTATAATAGGGATTATGCATTGTGTATGATGTAATCCTCAACATGAAAGCTGACCCGAAGGATATTTTATTCCAGAGAAAAGTAAACTAACCAAATTGAGGGTACCACACTTTATAATTTCCTTCTTATAAGCTATCTACAAACAAAGAAGTTAGTCACAGGAGGATGGGCTTCCGAGTTTTGGTGGTTCTCGGTGCTGGCCTGGTCATGTTTGTGGCAAGACTTTCCACCGGATCACCAACATTCAAACCCATAGACAATGCAGCTTCCTTTGCGGAATCACTTGCTACAAGAGTGAGCCAATTCACTGGCACAATAGCTAAATCAATTAGATATAACACAAACTGTGTGCATGCTACATCAACTTCTTAATGATGTGCTGCATTGTTGGCATCGTGAGATGCACTCGTGTATTTGAGCCACATGATCGTATCCTTCCCACAGGTTTTGACTTACAACTACATCTATGCGCTGAATGCTTGGCTGCTACTGAACCCATGCTGGCTGTGTTTTGACTGGTCGATGGGCTGTGTCCCCTTGCTAAACTCATTCACTGATTATAGGATACTAATAGTGATTACATTCTGGGTTCCCTTTTGTGCCCTAATCCTCCATTGCTTACTGGCAGAAAAGGGCCCACTGAAAAGGTAGATGCTTGCATTGAATAGATATCTCCTTTTCAAAATGGAATGATTAAGCATCTGTCTTTATCACTGTGCCTAGGGTTGTCACCATGTCACTAGCTATGCTGGTGATTCCCTTTCTGCCGGCATCGAACATTTTTATACGGGTTGGATTTGTGGTGGCAGAGAGAGTGCTGTATCTCCCCAGTGCTGGATACTGCCTGCTGGTGGCTCTAGGGATTGTCACAAGTATTAAACACTTCGGCAAAAGAGTATGATATTAGTTAGGATAATAGTTTGTGGCATTGACTTATGATTATTGTCCTAGGTATGGTCCGGTGTTATTTTTGTGGTTGTAATTTTCACCCTTCGATCTATGATGGTACAGTTACGCTACCCATTAAATTCTGTGTGAATTATTGAATGGTGTTATGTTCATACAGAGGAGCTCACAATGGGTGAGCGAAGAAGACCTCTTTGTATCAGGAATTACAATTTGTCCCAAGAATGCAAAGGTATTAGTATTATAATTGTGGGATTTGCATTTTGGTTTCCAGCATAGCTATCCTCCCCAAGGTGCTGTACAATATTGGGAAAGTACGAACTGATGCTGGTGATGCGACTACAGGAACAGCAGCATACAGGGAAGCCATCAGGTGTGTTGTAGCCAGCTATAAAAGGGTACAGAGAAAACACTGAGAGCCACTCCCTACCATTTCAGACTCAATCCTGAATACGATCAAGCGCTGAATAATCTTGGCAATATCCTAAAAGTCGGTTACAGGAACTAGTCGTTTGCATTGTTTGTTATAATTATTTTGCTGCTAATATAGGACGAGGGTAACCCAGCAGAAGCAGAACAGCTCTTTTTAAGAGCGCTTAGTGCCAAGTAAGAAAGAAGTGTTATGAATGGGCTAAAACGACATGCTGTATGATAATAGTCCGGAATTTCCTGCTGCTTGGATGAATCTTGGCATTACTCAAGTCGCACTCAATAAACTTGAGGTAGTTATTATGGAGTTGAAGGTTTTTAGGTTATCGCTTTCATCTAGGAAGCTGAAATAAGCTACAAAACAGCTCTCAGACATCGAAGGAAGTATCCTGATGCTTTTTACAACCTTGGAAATTTGGTACGGAATTTGAATTCATTGCCTTTGAGAGTTAGCTAAATTCTTATTCATACATAATTAATAGTACAAAGACACAGCTCGTCACAGCAATGCAATTGATTCTTATGAAGCTGCTATCATGCTAGAACCAGGCCACACTAGTGCTTGGCATAACATTGCTTTGCTCTATGAAGAATTAAGTAAGTCAAACATTATTTAGGACACTACCTATATGTACCCATGTAGAAATGCTTGACAAAGCTGCAGAAGTCCTGAAAGGAGCTATCAGTGAGTTTCCCAGCCACCCCCAATTCTATTCCTCCCTCGGAATCCTGCTGGGAAGGCAGAACAGACTTGAGGTGAGTCAAAAGTTTCTATTGGGGTCCAGGGGACTGTAGCTGTAATGATGTAATGATGTGACAACTGATCTTAACAGGAAGGACAGAAGTTGTTGGAAAGAGCCGTAAATCTGAATCCAAATTCAGGAAATTATCATGCAAATTTGGGTAAGAATAATATCAATGTAACTGTTAGTGATTTGATCTGTACACTATTTCCATTCGTACAGGTGTTGTGTACCATCTTAGGAAGGACTATAAGAGAGCTAAAGAATCTTACTCAAGGGCACTCACACTAGAACCTGACCTCACCTTAGCCAAGGAAAACTTCAACAAACTTACGTCAGTTACAAAGTCATCATAGTGCTTTGATATTACTACAATTCTTCTGAAGTTTTAAGTGTTTTAACTAAGGAACCGATTGCTTCAAATTCTTTAGCTTTGTGCAATGCTTGCAGCATTGTCCAAGCAGTTAAAGGTTTTCGAGTACAATATCCTTCATTCTGTATCCATTTCAAATAGGCCTGATAAGCACATTCCTTAAAACCTTGTGTTTGGTAGTCAAATTTCAGGTGACAAATTTCTGCTTCTGTGAAACCATATCCCACTCTTGCTGTGTGTTCCCAGCTCTTCATGTGCCTGATAATAGTGTCAGTCATACATTTGGTGTCTATTATCACATCCTTTTCTTCAGAGCTCAATTCATTTTCATAGTAGCTTGGACGATGGGGCTCGGGTTGTGAAAAACTAGATGCCCTGTCTCTTTCAGTGTCCGACTGAAGTGGACAAGAACCTAGTGGAAAGCTATTACTTCGCAAATAATCACTTGGAGCCTTGCGCACTTGAACAAGATAAGTTTCAGCTTGTGAGGATTGAGGAGAATCAGAGCCACCTAAAGAGAGCTTTTGGAGATCATGTTGTGAAAGTACTTGACTCTCTAAAGATACAAGTGAACTTTGGGTGTGCTGATGACTGCTGCTGTCCTGTAAAACACCTTGAAGAGCAGGGTCACACCTCTGATCACACTCCCCCGATTCAGAGTACTGAGCCTGTGAAAGCTGAGGATCGTCTGTGGGTGGACAATCCCAATTGCCTGAATAATAAGGAGAATTAGCTGACGGTGATCTAGCGAAGCTAGGAGGGACAGGAGAGACATTCTCCTGTAGCTGACTTGGGGCAGTGCTGACTTGTTGATGGTGCGGTACCGTGGGGGAGTAATGAGGCTGGGGCGGGGGGGAGTGATGAGGATAGGGGAAGAACTGGTCATGCGGATAGGAAGGATAATACTGTGACCACCTTGGAGGAGGTGGATATTCCACAGCAGGTTGGCGGTGAAAGTCTAAGGGGAAAAAGTAGCTACAAATTTAACTATTATTCTACACAGTGGAGTTTGCTATTCTCACTTCCAGCAGTTGTCATCAGAGCTTTTGGGACAGAGGTTCTGATGTTAAAGAACACTTGTCCTTGAGTCTCTCTTGTGGTGGCTCCATTAATTACAACTTTGCAGGAAAAGGAGCAGATAGGTCCTTGGGAGTTGTCATACTCAGCCGTAAATACAAGTCGAGGTGGACAGTTTTTCATCTCGACTCTATTGAAAAGATCTTTTCGATTCATTTTATGAAACTGAACTTCAGACTTCGATATCTAGGGATATTAATATTGTAAGGTTAAGGTACAATGCATTATTGTGTTACCTCAGCAGTTTTATCAGGTACCACATCCCATCCATTCTTCTGAGTGGTTTCTAGCTCCATAACTTTGCTATTTACAGTGATGGAAATCAACGAAGAGAGCTCCACATCTGAACCCAGTATATCAGTCGCATGACTCATGCATATCTATATAATTGATTATAGGTGGATGACTTAAAATATCTTGTAAGCCATCATGGTTTGCTTACCTTCTGAGCCCCTCCGCAGTTTATGCATATGAAAATAACAAATCGATAATTCCGGCTTTCACTATCAATAACCTTCTTCCTGTTCTGAAATAATAATGCAGCATACTCCACTTCACATCGCCTCTTTCCAGTGCTAGTCCGACCTTGCTGGTATACCCGTCTTGTGTCTTTTCTTTCCATGGCAATAGATTTAGTGGACCTAGAAGAAGTTGCAGCAGCAACTTCGTCTTCCAAACTATCTGCCTTCCTCTTGCGCAAATTGTATGCTTCCTTTTGTGGGGACCCTCCAGGAGTTTCCAAGCCGCTTTCACTAGAGGTAGACAAAACTCTCTGATACGGAGGTTTGCTTCCTGCACTGTGACTTCTCTCCACTCCCAATGGATGTGTTTCTTCATCGAAGCTAGATTGAGCAGAGGATGGGTTGTTGTCATCAATGTGGGATTGGCTTGAAGATGTGGTGGAATCTAGAGAAGATGTACGAACTCGCTCACTTTCATCAAGGACGGCACAGAGGATGCAAAACTCCTCAATTTCGAATGACAGCTCTGGGCTATCAGGTGATATCTCTGGGTAGGTGAAGTGGTCAAAAGTATACAAATCTTCACCAGTCATCTTAAGGTGATTGGCCTTCAGTATGAGAACGTCACTGCACTCTTTATACTCAGGAAGAAGTAAGCAATGATCCATTATTACTCTGACTGGTTTACTAAACTTCCCATCTGCGACTATCACAACAAAATCTGAAGCAATTTGGTAATGCTCTCTGATAGAGAAAGGACCATAACAGCACACTCCGATTTGTAACTTCACCTCCTGATCTTCAGAAACAGCTTGAGGTGGTACTATGATGGATAGACCATGGTAGTTATCCAGAGGATACTTCCCTTCTTCCGGAAATTTTCCTCCACAAGACTTAAAAGCGGTTGCTACCGTTTCTTCAACATACTCAAGGTTGGGCATGGTAAAACCTGGTGGATCAATCATTTTTATTAACCTACATACAGCTAATTCCAAACATCTGCTTACCACCAATTAAAGATAGCTCTTCTTTTCGTACAGGAAGAGGCTGTTCCACCTCAGCTTCTGATTCCAGCTTCGTATACTTTTGTTGAACATCAGCGATCTTTTGAGCATAAGTGCTGTTATTCTGCTGGTCAAATTCTTGAACTGCCTTTATTATGGAGTCCACAATGGGAGCTTCCCTTTCAACAAGCAAAATGCACTCTATAAAGTCTAGGAAGGTCTCAAAGCTGAGACTTCTCAAGAAATTTATGAGATGCTTGATTCCCTTCTTGGGGTCTTCATATTTTTTGATGTCACCTTCTGGGATGACTTTCTTCTGCACCAGATGAGGGAGAATTGCCTTGATCTTGACTTCCCTGGAGATGGCATGCTGGAGAGCGTAGAAGACATGACGCTGAGGTGCACCTGACATAGCCTCTTCTCACCACCACACAATCACAGAGATTCAGGAAGTTGATTAACTGTCTGCCCCCCCCCAATTTTAACCACAAATTTTCCTGTGTGTGTGTGTGCACACTTGTATGTATCTGTGAAGTAGTCAGTTTACCTTATATCTTTGGTAGAAACCATACTCTATTCTTGCTGAGTTTTGTTCCTGTGACTGACTAATGTAAGACGAGACTTAGATATTGGTCTTGAAATTGGGTACATACATACATTTAACAGGATTAACCACATTCTCAATCT
>JAAGOD010000340.1_pt1 | contig 10334 bp, 19 predicted proteins | sample 8389681 | NCBI WGS metagenome assembly JAAGOD01 (sample SAMN13964374, study PRJNA552185) | sponge metagenome | biome: deep-sea hydrothermal vent fields; feature: spots directly above weak diffusing fluid; material: seawater and sediment | host: Tedaniidae sp. KZ-2020 ... | reverse complement strand
CTCCTTGGAGGTTCTTCCCCCCCCCCCCCCCTACCCTCAGCCTCCAGGGCATTCAGCAGCCCTAAGGGACCAGACTGGTTCACTGCAAATCTGCACAAATAGATTTGTTTACATTTCCAGCATATGCCAATTAGCAAACCAGTAGTTTACTGTTTCTTAACAAGGTAAACAACAAACAATTTGCAATTAGCAGACCAGAATGTTTACTGTTCACACTCCAGCTAGCCAGCTAGCAAGCAAAAGCAAACCGAGTAGGCCTATGTAGATATGTACAGTCTGAATTAGTATTTTCTGTGCGATCAGGGCTGCAGATGACCAAGGTTTCCTTCAATGGCGCTCTGCTGAACAGGAGTGGGGTAGCAAAGTCCTTGGTTGAGGTAAGTGGCTAATCTGTTTGTTGAGTTTGAGCTCTCCCTTTGCCCTCAGGCTCTGAGGAAACTTCAGAGTGCAGAGGGTAACACGAGGTGGGAGGTGCTACGCACACTTCAGCTCCTCTCTGCCACGCCCACCAACTGCAACCACATGCTGAGCCAGGGTCTGGCAGCCCTCATCTGCCGAGTCTTCTGCGTCCCTCCTGACCCTGGACACAGGCAAGTTAGCCAGCTCCTCAGGATTCCCACTAATCTGGACCTTTCCATGTTGAGCCCACTTTAAATGTGTTCCCTTTGCTGATTAGGACTCTGTTTGTTGGCATGGAGATCCTTTGGAATCTATTAGAGCACGGGTCACATCTACAGGTCAGTTTCCATCTTGCCAGCTTGAGCCACGAAGGTTAAAAATTTCAACTGGCTAATGCAGGTTGGAGAGCAGTTGAGTTCCATTGAGTCCGTGAGGTGAGGGCATGGTACTTTCACAAATCCCGTATCATATGGTGTTTGATCATTTGCAGCATCCTGCGACATGTGTTCCATGACCTGATGACGGACTGCTCCAGTGCTCAGGCCAAGCAGCTCAGGAACGACTTCCTGATGATCTGCCTCCAGGTGGCCAGGATCTGTCCAGATGCACCATTTGTAGTAAGTACGCAAAATATTGTGGCTACATTTCAAAGAGATTTCACTGATAACCTTGCTGTTCTTTGCTGTAGGAAACAGGATTTTTTGGTGACCTCTGTCTATTTGCCACTTTCACTGAAGGTAACTATAGATACTGCGTTATCTGTCCCCCCGCCCCCCCGTGGGGTCAGGGGCTTCAGAATTTGGGATCAGGGGGTTTGGGGGTTCAGGGATGAGGGGGTGAATTCTATACTTCTTCCCTCCCCCCTCCCCCAGAGACTGGTAGCAGCCCCCACCTTCAGAGTGTTGCCGAATCGCTCAGGCACCTGAAGCTGGGCAGCGAGTACGAGGACTACGAACTGAAGAAGTCCCTGATGTGCATTCTGCCCGTGCTCGGCACAGATCCCTCGGCCGCCAAGATCATGGCCGCCAGGAAGGTGCTCCGGTCCTTCCTCTCCTTCGTGGTGCCCAACGACAAGGCCTCGGGGAGCTGGAACACGGCTCAGTTTGAAGAGCTGCAGCTCCAGGTCTGTCGTGTGCTGCATTGGAGATGTTGTTGTTGTTGTTGCGTGTAGTTGCAAGCTGATGTTGTGTGTTGCAATCTTGATGTTGCAGGCTCTGTCCAGTCTCTGCATCCTGGCCCCACTGTGCGCTGAAGACTACATGACCTGCCAAGGCAACACCAGAATCCTTCTCCTCACTGAGTGGTGCACCAAACAGGAACGTAAGTCTACAAGGGGAGGGGCTTGTCGGCGTGGCTATGGGAGGAGCTTTTTTTTTTTTTTTTGGCAGTGAAGTTCAAAGGTCACGGGAACAGCTTTCATGGAGAGGGTGGGCGTGGCAACAAGGTGTCCCAGCTGAGACAGAGTCTGCGGTTGCTACTGAGTATGTGCAGTAGTGGGGACGATGCCGTCATTCAGGACCTTCACGAGCAGGGGGCCATTCCAATGCTGCTCAGTGAGTAACACTACATATAATAATGGTGTCAGTGAGTATCAGTGGTGTCACTGGTGTCACTACAGATCTCCTCAAGTACTTCATTGCTCAGCCAGAAGCCGAGAGGGACCACCCAGTGTTTGTGGAGATGCAAGCTGACACTTTACTCATCCTCTCCTGCATCTGTGACATGGACATGCACAGGAAGGTAAGGGACTGCCATACTGAGCATGCTCAGTCCAGGATCATGTACTGTGCTATTCCTTGCGTCCTCACAGGATCTGTTTGGTGGCTACGAGGGTGTTGGGATGGTGATGAGCTACCTGAAGGGTGACGTGGGGAAGCTGGGGAGTGGGCTGGGCCACAGCCGCCTCATGTTGGCTGCCGTGGACTGCGTCTGGTGTGCGGTGGTGGGAAACCCCATGGTGGAGGACATGTTCCTGGAGAGTGAGGGGGCCCTCATTCTCCTGGACCTCCTCAGGGTACGTATGCATGCATACAGTGGTCTTGCATGCTGCGAGTACGTGCATGTCACCATGCAGGCCTGTCCGAGCAACATGCAGAGCTTGATACTTGGCGTGCTAGTGGACTTATGCGAAAACCCAAAGGTGAGTACCTATATACAGTGGAACCTCCGATAAGGGACCCTCCGAGATAAGGACAACCTTCCTATAAAGGACAGTAAACATGATTCCAGTACGTGCTGCACACGCTAGGCCATTCCCCATGTGGTGGCGTGGAAGGGGCTGGACCACAGCTGCTCCTGGGCGCTGTTTGCCGAGCTGTGGCGGGCGGAGGAGTGGGACATGGAGGTACCCAGGGGCTACAAACAGACCCTGGCTGGCAGCCTGCAGCCACTCACAGGAGCACAGCAGAACGCCAGTGGCGTGCCCCCCATCCCCACCAACTGCCCCTCCGCTGCCATCACTGACGTCACGGAGAACATGCGGGCAAAGGTCTACACACTCTGCTTGAAAATGGGTATGCAGAAGCTTATAATTGTCGTCAGTGGTGTGCCAGCGCTGCTATGCTCTCTTTGCCTTCAACCCTGCAGGGTTCCAGTACCCTGCTGACCAGCTGAGTGCCGAGGACAAAATCACCATCTGCATCATAGAGAGCTACTTGGACTTCAAGGTACATAAAGATGCAGTTCTTACATAAGAGAGGGGGTGTGAAGCGAAGCAGTGATAAGTGGTGAGAGGGGGTGAGAAGCGAAGCAGTGATAAGTGGTGAGAGGGGGGTGAGAAGTGGTGTTTTTTGAGTTGCTGTGTCCTGCTGTATAGTCTGGTGAGGTGTGGAACGAGGTGGCAGAGGAGCTTGCCCAGGAGGGCCTGAGACCCGTCACCCCCGACCAGGAGTGCCTCACGGAGATCCTCCACACGCAGGAGGAAAAGGCTGAGGAGACCCTGAAAACACAGCACGAGCTCATTGACCATCAAGTAAAGATGGACAAATTGGAGGAGAAAAGATTCTACGAAAAGGTGGTTTTCTGACTCACAAGCATCAAGTGCTGTGCAAGTATTGTGCTTGGTGACTGCAGGTGAAGGAGTTCCACCAAACCAAGGAGAACGAGGAAAGACACTTGGCCAGCTACATTGAACGCACTTCAGACTATGACGCATTGAAGGTGAGGAAGGAGCTTGTGTTTATGATAACGATAATGCAAAATGTCCACTACCTAACAGGCTGCAAAAGTGCGACAGTTGAACTCACTGGATGCGTCCAGGAGAAGCAGTGTTGCTATAGGGTGAGTCAATGACATCACAATGATGTCACCATGTTAGCTGTTGTGATACTTCTTTTAGTGACCGGTTCCACACCCTTGATCAGCACAAACTCAACATCACGGTGAGAAAGTTAACTTAAGAAGCAGCTAGCTTTGTGTTACATGCCAGCTGTGTAACGTGTCGGGTGTGGTTGTTTTTCAGACATTCTGTGGACGTCATGTGACAGTCTCCACCACTCCCAGGAAGCTCCTGAATCTTCCCGTGGTCCCATCCTCGCCCAGCACCGGCAGGACCAAACCTCCTGCTACCATTGTGGTACGGAACTAGTGCTATTTTTTCAATTTTGGTCAAATTTTTTTCCCTGCAGAATTGACACTGTGTGGCCTCTGCAAATAATTCATCACTGTCATTAAAAACATTTTTTATGCGCATCGACCCTTTGCCATATCATCCTAAATATTAGTTTTTGTTGCCTCAGCGATCCTTTACCGTACTATTCTTGACCACAAAACCAAGCATGAAGGAGAAGTTTACCACCATCGACCTGGTGGCTGTACTCAGGGAGCTCAATCAGAGGTGAGTGAGGTGCTCCAGAAGCGAGTGTGCTGTAGAGCTATTGCTGTCCCCCACGATCCAGCCTCCTGGGCATGAGAGTGGTAAACGTCTATGACATCGACCAGAAAACTTACCTCATCAAGCTGGCCAAGTGAGTGACTCTTGGCTCCAGCTGTGCACTGGAGTCCTGCAGCTAGTTTCTGGGTCTTTCTGATCTGCTGTTCCCTGCAGGCCTGATAGGAAGGTGATGCTGCTCTTTGAGTCTGGCTGTCGTATCCACACCACCGAGTTTGAATGGCCGAAAAGCCTCCAACCTTCAGGTTTCTCCATGAAGGTACGAGACAAAGGTGTGGATATGTCGCCGTACCACGACCTGGCTGTATGGCCTGGTGATGGCCTGGTGGTCATTATGGCTGATGTTCATGCTCCTCCTCTCTTCCCTCGTCTTTATAATCTTCTTCTTCCAGTTGCGTAAGCATCTGAGGTCACGTCGACTGGTGTCCATGACGCAGCTGGGTGTGGACAGAGTGGTGGACCTTCAGTTCGGCTCCAATGAGGCAGCGTACCATATTATCATTGAGCTCTATGACAGGGTAAAGGAATTCCATGTCTCTCTCTGGGGCTGTCTCCTACGTTTCATCCCTCCCTCTCTCTCCTTCCCTCCCTCCCTCTCCTCCCTCCTCCCTCCTTCCTTCCCTCTCTCTCCTTCCTTCCCTCTCTCTCCTCCTCCCTCCTCCCTCCAGGGTAATGTTATCCTGACCGACTGTAACCACTCCATCCTGTCCCTGCTGCGCACCAGGACTGATGCAGACACTGACGTCCGCTTTGCAGCCAGACAAGCTTTCACCATGGAGACCATCAAGATGGAGCAGCCTCCTCCCACCACAGACCAGTCAGTGCGGGGAGGGGGAGGGGGAGGGGAGGGATCATTTTGGTGTTGTTTGTTCAGAGTTCAAGCTATCTTAGCCTCAGCAAAGGTTGGAGATCAGTTGAGACACATATTGAATCCGCACTTTGGTAAGATTGTTGTTGTTGTTGTCGTCGTCATTCAAGTGTCTCTCCTGCTGTAGTGTACGGTTCATCTATGTTATCCCACTGTCTTCTTGGTGCTGGTCTGAGTGACACTGTCAAGATAGGCAGTGGCTTTGATCCTTTACAAGGTATGCGTGCGTGCGTGTGTGCGTGCGTGTCAGGGGAACCAGAATTCTCTCACGGGAGAGAGGAGATCTGCTGAAAAAATGTCTCCTTCCCTTCCATTTCAGATCTTCCCAAATTAATGGAAGTCCTTCGTGAAGCCGACACTCTCTTTAGAGCCTTCAGGGATCATCCTGCAAAAGTACAAAGGTTACAGTACAATACAAAAAGGAATTCAGGATTTTTTGTTGTGTTGGTAAAGGGTTGCCTTATCCAAAAGCGTCAAGCAGAGCCCAAAGTTGATGCGTCTGATGGTGGGGGTGGGGCAGAGGCACAGCAGGGGGAGGTGCTAACGTGAGTTTGTTTGTGTTATTGTTTTTTTGTTATTGCTTATTGTTTGTTGTTGTTAATGAAGGAATATTGAGTTCCATCCCATGCTATTCAAGCAGCACGAGAAATTGCCCCACAGAGAAGTGGAAAGCTTTGACAAGGTGAAGCTGACACAAACTGTCAACTCCCTCCCTCTAAATCTGGACCTCCCTGCCATGAAATGGGGCCACTCCCTCTTTTCCTTGCATGTCTCCAGGCTGTTGATGAATTCTACTCCTCCAAGAGTAGCCAAAAGCAAGACTTGAAGGCATTGAGCGTCGTAAGTTTAGAAAAAAACACTATAGCAACTGTTTCTAGATTGAGATTCTTTGCCGAGTTAGAAAAAGACGGCAGTTAAGAAACTGGACAACATTCGCAAAGATCACTACAGGAGGATAGATCAGTTGCAGAAAACACAGGTACATTTTGCCATTTTTGGCATGATGTCACCATTATTGCCATATTATAATATTCACGGATGACATCATTGCTATTTTGCAGGAAGTGGACGCATTCAAGGCACAGCTCATAGAAATGAACTCTGACCTGGTCACCAAGGCTTGCCTGGTGATCCGGAGTGCCGTTGCTAACGCCATGGACTGGGGGGACATTGAGCTCTTCGTTAAAGACGCCCAGAGCAGGGAAGACCCTGTTGCCGTGGCAATCAAGAGCCTCAAACTGAAAACCAACGAAATCACCATGCTCCTCCGGTGAGTCAAAAATAACTTCTTGCCGAGAGCCTTGATTGTCCATTTTCTCTCTACTCCTCCTCTTTGTCCTCCTTAGTGACCCGGGTGATGAGTGGGAGGAGTCTGGGAGCAGTGACGAGGGGGAGGGGGAGGAGGGAGGGGCCACTACCAAGAGCAAACCCACGAAACGTAAGGGCACCAAGGTGGATATTGATCTCGGACTCTCTGCTTTTGCCAATGCCACCAGGTAACAAAACTTACGGTGCTCGGAATGTGGGGAAAAAAAATTCCCCCCCAATGTTCAGATACTATGGGCACAAGAAACATGCTGCAAAGAAGGAGCAGAAAACATTGGATGCCTCAGAGAAGGTGCGAACTGGGCTAATTCACTCTCACTGTGATTCTGTTGTTTGTTTGTTAGGCACTGAAGTCAGCAGAGAAGAAGGCGAAGCAGACGCTGAAGGAAGCATCAGTGGTGGCTAAAATCCTGAAGGCAAGGAAAGTTCACTGGTAAGAGAATCATGCTCTCTCTTGCCTACCACTTCCTTCCTTTCCTTCTCCCTCCCTCACCTCCCTCCCTCCTCCCTCACCTCCTCCCTCCCTCTCTCCCTCACCTCCTCCCTCCCTCTCTCCCTCCCTCCCTCACCTCCTCTCTCCCTCCCTCCCTCCCTCCCTCCCTCCCTCCACAGGTTTGAGAAGTTCTACTGGTTCATCAGCTCCGAGAACTACCTGGTGATTGGTGGACGGGACCAGCAACAGAATGAGTTGATAGTCAAACGTCACCTCAGGGAAGGTGAGAAGATCTGTGCCCAGTCAGCAGAGTGTCCATAGATTCAGGGAAATGCTGTTGCCTGTGCAGGGGATGTGTACGTGCATGCTGACATCCATGGAGCCACAAGTGTGATTGTTAAGAACGGGCAGAGAGGGCTCATCCCGCCCAAGACTCTGAACGAGGCTGGGTTCATGGCTGTCTGCTACAGCTCTGCCTGGGACGCTAGGATCGTCACTAGCGCCTGGTGGGTCTACCACAACCAGGTATGCCCAAAACTCCACCCCCAAGCAAGCCACACACCCCAAGCTCCACCCCCTCACTGGGTTTGCTTCTAATGTAGGTTTCCAAGACTGCACCAACTGGGGAATACCTTACCACCGGAAGTTTCATGATTAGAGGTTATAACTTTGAAGACCCTTTACCCTGAGATGAAAAATTTTTTTCCAGGAAAGAAGCATTTTTTGCCTCCTTGTCAGCTGGTGCTGGGATTTGGGTTCCTTTTTCGGGTAGGTCAGCAAATTCACCCCCCTCCCCCGTCCCCCAGTTAAGGTACTTCCTGTTCATGATATCAGGTTGAGGACGGGTGTATTCCCAACCATCTCCACGAGAGGAGGATGAAGGAAACAGAGGGGGAGGGGCAGGGGGAGGAGTTTCAGAAGCTGGCATCAGTGGAGGAGGAAGAAGAGGAGCTTGCTGTGGAGGAGGGGGAGGGGGAGGAGGGAGGAGAGGAAGGTGGAGAGGAGAAGGAAGGAAGCAGCGAAGAGGGAGATTTTCCAGACACGTCTCTCTCCATTTCGCACGTCACTGGAGACACGTGAGTCCTGTGGTATACAGTGATGACATGAAACAGTCCTTCCCTCTCTCTACTCTGGCCTCCGGCTCAGGTATGAGTTTCAGCGAGGAACTAGTGTCAGCTCCACCACAATGCTGGAGGGAACAGAACCTGAAGCAGCTGCAACTGGTGATGTGGTGAGTACAAAAAGAGTCTTGTAATTAATGTCATGCACCCCCCCCCCCTCACCTTCTCTCCCTCCCTCCCCTCCCTCCCTCCTTCCCCCTCCCCTCCCTCCACCTCCCCTCATATTCAGTTCCCATATAGCAAAGTCCAGCACCATCTTACAGCAAAGCAGAAAAGGTTAGCAATTCGGCCGGTACCCCATCCAGAGTGTGAACATGACATGGCACACACACACGCACTCACAGGGATCTCAAGAAAAAGCAAGCAAGAAATCCTGACGCTCCTGCAAGCTCAGATTCTGCTCAGAAATCATCAGCCAAGTCATCGGGCAAGTCATCAGAGCAGACCCAGGAGACAGACACTCGCTACAAACGAAGACAAAAGGTGAGCCGGAGAACAGGAGAGAGAGAAGGGAGGGAGAGGAGAGGAGAGAGAGAGAAGGGAGGGAGAGGAGAGGAGAGAGAGAGAGAAGGGAGGGAGAGGAGAGGAGAGAGAGAAGGGAGGGAGAGGAGAGAGGAGAGAGAAGGGAGGGATAGGAGAGTGGAGGAGAGGGAGAGAAAAGTGTTTAGTGAGTGCTATCCTATAATACCATGCAGTTCAAGCAGAAGAGAGCCAAGGAGAAATACGCAGACCAGGATGAGGACGAACGACAACTCATGATGGAGTTTCTAGCTGTGAGTATATAACCAAACTGAGGCAATTTCCATCCCTTTTCGTAACTTGAGAATAGTCTTAAAAGAAAGCTTTTGTCCCATTCTGTCCCATTTTGTCATTCTCTCTGCTCCCTGACAGTCGGCTGGCCCCCAGAAAGAGCCAAAACATTCCAAGAAGGGGAAAGGTGGCAAGAAGAAGTCATTTGACAGCACCCAGTCCAGCAACCCCAAACTCAAGTACCGTCAAAAGGAGAAGGTCAAAGGTGGCGTGAGGGGAGGAGGAGGGGGGAGTGACATGTTGGCGGAGCAGACCCACAAGCAGCGAGAGCCGGTGATGGTAACTATAGCAACTGGACGGGCTAGACAGGACGCAGGCAGTGGGAAAGGGGAGGAGTGGAGGGGAGAGGAGGTGCAGGTCAGTGGAGAGGGAGAGGGGGGAGGAGATAGTGTGCAGGTGGATGCTGAGGCAAGGGAGGGTGGTGACAGTGAGGAGGGAGAGAGGGAGGAGGAGGAGGGGGGAGGAGATGACAAGGTGGAGAGTGACACGATAGAAGATGTTGACGTTCAAGAAGAACCTCAGAAAGAAATGCAAACTAGCGCCCAGCAGCCTCCACCAGTGGGAGTGGTCACATCCGAACCTGGTCCATCAGCAGAGGCAGAGGAGGCAGCTGCAGAGTCTGACGAGGAAGAAAAGAAAGCTTTGTTGGCTGAGGAGAACATCACGCAACTGGAAGAAGCAGAAAAAGTAAGTTTGGTGCTAATTTCTTTTTTGCTCTTTTGATGGATTTGTGGGTGCTATCTTTAGGAGCAGCTGACCATCTTGGACGCCCTGACAGGGTGCCCTTTGCCCGAGGACCTGCTGCTCTACGCCATTCCAGTCTGTGGTCCCTACTCCGCCATGCTCCACTACAAGTAGGGCTGATTACACATGCTGCATGCCTTTGGCTAGGTCCACAACTGCATCATCCCTTTCTCCTTCTGCAGGTACAAGGTGAAACTGATTCCTGGAAACAATCGCAGAGGAAAAGGTGTTGTTGTTGTTGTTGCTGCTTCTTCTGTTTATGGTTGTTGTTGTTGTTGTTGCTGTTGCTGCTGCTTCTGTTTATGGTTGTTGTTGTTGTTGTTGTTGTTGTTGTTATTGCTGCTGCTGCTTCTGTTTATGGTTGTTGTTATTGTTGCTGCTGATGCTTCTGTTTATGGTTGTTGTTGTTGTTGTTGTTGTTGTTTATAGCTGCTAAGGCTGCACTGCTGAGGTTCACTCAGTCCAGGGAGGCTGCTCAGAGAGAGAAAGATCTTCTCAAGAGTGTCAAGGTATTGCTATAATTATAGTTCTGCAGCGAAAAAATGTTCTATTCACTTTTCTCCACAGGATAACGATCTCTCTCGCTACATTCCTGGGAAGGTCAAGATGTCCCTCCAAGCCCACAAACACCAGCATAGGTAGCTGGAGCTAGCAGTATAGGTAGCTATCAACACCCACACACTCGATCCTCCGTTTGTCTTTATTCATTGGTGGTGGTCATTATTTAATTTAAAAAGCTGTGGT
>JAAGOD010055772.1_pt1 | contig 10341 bp, 15 predicted proteins | sample 8389681 | NCBI WGS metagenome assembly JAAGOD01 (sample SAMN13964374, study PRJNA552185) | sponge metagenome | biome: deep-sea hydrothermal vent fields; feature: spots directly above weak diffusing fluid; material: seawater and sediment | host: Tedaniidae sp. KZ-2020 ... | reverse complement strand
GCCCCCTCCAGTTCAAATAGCCCACAGCAGCTGAGCTATGAATAAATAAACACTTATTTTTACGTTTCTATAGATAGCATGTGATGGTATTGTTTATGTTATCCTCCCCCCCCTTAGTGACCTGATCTCACACCTAGCAGCTCACACACATCACCACCCCAACCAACCACCACTAATGCAACTCGAGCCTCCCATACCTTGTTGCAATGTCTCCCTATGCCCATCAGGAAGTTGTCTGGCTTGATGTCTCTGTGGATAAAGTTCTTGTTGTGTACATACTCTATTCTTCCAATCATCTGCACAAACAAACAAACATACATACCCTTGAACCTCATCTCACATTGCCACTAGACTCTATAGGTATACCTGGTCTGCCAGCATGAGTACTGTCTTCATGGTAAATCTACGAGAACAGAAGTTGAACAGATCCTCCAAACTGGGCCCCAGCAGGTCCAGCACTAACACATTGTAGTCCTTTTCAGCGCCATACCACCTGGACAGTGGGAGGAGAGAGAGCGAGAGTATGGCAAGGTATCCATTGACCTGAGAGGGCTCTCGACTCACTTAGCATGCGGTATTCCCACCCCTCCCTGCAGAATCCTGTACAGCTTGGACTCATACAGCAGCTGAGGGTGTCGAGCTTTGTGAGACTCCAGCTTCACTGCCACTTCCTGCATGGACAAACTCCTGTCAAATGACTGCTGACCAGAAATACATTCAGCTGCATGACTGATCTTGACCCAGCCCATTCCACAACCCAGTCACATGATCACTCCACCCAGAAACAAATCCCAGTCACTGACCAGTGACCACTCCCCTGTGCATGCTGAGTCAGCATGGGGGTGGCTAGTGCTAAAGTAAACATCTGTCAGGCTATAGCTATCCTGGGGGTTGAGAGTTACAGCTCAAGCCATTAGTAAGAGACATCCTAGAGCAGGTACAAAGTGACTCCTGGCAGGATATGTAAGATACAGTTACACCACACTAGGAAAACTAATTTAGGGATAAAAATTCCACAGATGCCTGGTGGCTGGCTAGCTGTAGGTCAGGGGATCATTGTTTACACCAGTTCAGCTAAAACACTACTCATCCAGGTTGATCCAGCAGGAGAATACTAGCTACCCAACACATACACCACATGATAAATGCATCCCCTTACACCCAGATGCCCTATAAACATTACACTCTCTCGGGCTTCTCAACAACATTTCCACTAAAACCACTATCACCCCACCCCTAGCAGGTAGCCCGTCAGTAGAAGAGTGAGAGAACGGTGCCCTACTACTAGACCCTACTACTAGACCCAGTTGTCACTCGAGGGACACAGGGATGGACAGACGCAGAGGACAACGCAAGTTGACGCAAGGGTTTGCAAGGGTTTGTTCGGTGTGAATTCTTCAACTTGTGAATGTCCCACCATCCTCCCCATAGAATTCACACAGGACAGGCCAGACCCTGTGACCATACACTACTCTTTTATGTCTGAATGGGGGTTGGCTGACTTCCATCATTTAAAAGACATACACCAGAATACTGTATTTCTTCTAACCTCTCCATTGGTGATGTTGACTCCAAGATAGATATCCCCAAAGCTGCCACTTCCAATTTTCCTGACCAGCCTGTATTTGCCTCCCACCTGGAACTCTGACTTGCTCCCGGCTGAGCCTGCGGTGGCGGTGCTGCTGCTGGCCATACTTGGCTAGGTTGGCTAGGGGCGCAGGGAGAGGGAGACACACCCACCAGACTACCTCTGAAACGAACTGGACGAGGAGGGAGTACTTGGTTAGTGTAAACTAGACGACGCCATGATACCACTTTTTGAAAGAAGGTCCTCATTCAAAGATGGGCGTGGTTAGCGTGTGTGGTTTTTTACGCCCCCCCCCCAAAAAAATTGTACATCACGTGACCGTGTAAAACCACCCCTGACCTTTTGTTCAGTTCATCTATAGTCCTCTCTATGGTTCATCCCAGCTAAGAATGGAGAGTTGTGTGATTTTTGGTTTGGTGGGACTATTGTGTGTCAGTCTTTGTCAAGGGCTGTATTTCCATATTGGTGAAACAGAGCAAAAATGCTTCATAGAAGAAGTGCCTTCAGAAACAATGATTGTGGGTGAGTAGCTAAAATAGTTTTTGATTAGCTATGGGTGAAGAGACTGCATTTATTATCATTATGTAAAGGAAAATACAAAACTCAACTCTTTGATGACAGTCAACAGGTGTGGCTCCCTTCAAGTCCTGGAATCGGGATGCACGTAGAGGTAAGTATCTAATTAGAGCACACCAGAACTCTTGAATCGATGCCGACAACTCTCAGATCAAAAATCCCAATGAGAAGATCATGTTGTCTCGTCACTATGCAGCAGAAGGGAGGTTTACATTCACTTCTCATGAGGCTGGGGAGCACACCATCTGCATAGGCACCAACAGCACACGTTGGTTTGGGGGGAACAAACTGGTGAGTGCATGGAGGGACTCCATACTCTGGAGTTGTCACATGAGTATGTCTGTCCATGTAGCGTGTTCATTTGGATATGTCTATCGGAGAGCATGCTGTGGACTATGCTCAGATAGCAGCAAAAGAGAAGCTCAATGAACTTCAGTTGAGGATACGGCAACTCCTTGATCAAATAGAGCAGATCACAAAGGAACAGGCTTATCAAAGGGTGGGCAACAATTGTAGTCCCGAGTTTGAGAATGATGGTTGGTGTTTCACATAGGCTCGTGAAGAGAGGTTTCGTCTTGTCAGTGACAGCACAAATGCCAGAGTGCTATGGTGGTCTCTCGGCCAAGCCATCATTCTGGTGCTCATGGGGATATGGCAGATGAGACATCTTAGAAGTTTCTTTGAAGCAAAGAAGCTCGTCTAACTCCCAATCATAATATTCATAGGGTCTCCATTGGTTTTATTGGCATTCTCAGGACAGGTTTAGCTACGTTGCTCTGTGAATCATTTTGTGTTATTACGGATAGCTGGATGACACTATCTCCCCATGTTGCTGAGTTTGTTGGTGATGAAGAAGGACGTATCTACAAATCTGTCCACACAGTTCACCACGCAGGCCTGAGTCTTGCTGTCTGTTTTGTGGTAAATCTTGTCTACACATTTGTCCCAGCAGACATCGGTGAGGCTGTGGACGTTGTTGGCAAATTGAGCCCGCTGCGTCTCCATCATGACTATTCTCTGGAGTTCGGGATCCATCTCTTGACCTTGACCCCCTCCTCCTCCTAGTGCTTCCATTCTGGGATGTTTACCAACTCCTCAACCTAGATATACACAGCAATCTGTATTAACCCACTGACTAGCTGGGGGGGGGGAGGAGTTATAGTTCTGCATGCAGACAACACCATCTAGCAAACCACACTTTCCAGGGAGAAGTATAAACTTACAGTTTGATGGCAGACTTTGTATCTTTCTATTAGACTGGAAAGGCCATGTGCTTAGAATTTTCTAATAACAGCCCATTTTCTGATACCATAAGAATTCTAATAACAGCCCATTTTCTGATCTAGAATTCTAATAACAGCCCATTTTCTGATCCCATTTCAGAGGTAATAGCCCTTTAAACTTCAGTTAATTATTTACTTTGAGAGGGGATAAAAATCAACAAGTTATAATTACACGCAAAAGAAAAATAGTTAATTTTCTCAGAATCAGAGAGAAAAGATAGTCGCATTTGGGGTCAGGACTGAGAACTCCTGAGGGCAAAGGTTAGCCGAATAGGGGACGCAGTTGATGTAGTGGCAGAAGGTGCAGAATCCCGGGGTAGGGATGAGATAGAAGGTCAGGAAACCAACCAGAAACATGATAATGACCAACGGCACACAGATGACCAGCAGAATCCGCTTGCGAACAGCATCCAGCTTGCCAAAGGTAAGGTATGGCACAAAGATGATGGCAGTGGGGACACCAAAGAGGAGACCACCTACGCACACACACCAAACAGTCAGTTGAAGCGTGTCAACTTCGGACAACACCGGCCCACTCACCTATATGTGCCATGTTGTCGACATAAGGCAAGGTACCCAGGGCCAGCAAAAAGATGACAAAGGCTGTGAGTTTGATGAGTTCCAGCCACGCTCGGTCCACAATCTGCCAGAACTGGAACAGCTCCACATAGAGCACCCCCAGTAGCCCAAACACTGCTCCCGACGCTCCAGCATTCACGCCATACGGGATGAATATGGCACTCACCTGCACAGCATCAATGCAACAATGACTAGCCAGCAATTAACTCAGGTGTACTCTATATAGTGCTCACCAGGTTGCCTCCCACCCCACTGAGGGTGTATATGATGAGGATGCGCAGCCAGCCTATGGTGCGCTCAATCTTGATGCCCACGTAGAGCTGGATGGGGATGATGATGAGAAAGTGGATAACCCCCAAGTGCAGGTAAGTGGCCGTGAAGAAACGCCAGAACTGCTGGGGGTCAGGTGCCAGGGGGTTCCCCTCACCAGTCACAGGATCTGTCCCTTCTTGCACCAAGGCTCCATCGAAACCGCAGATGTCCCTAAAGCAATTCACCTACACCAAAAAAGCGATTGTGTGCAAAATTATACTGCCCTAAGAACTGAACTACAAGCCATTTCATTACAAGCACAAACTAAGCTCCACAGGAGAGTACCCCACCCAGCCCTTACTTTGTCACAGCTGTCCGTCTCCACATGGAAGAAGCCACCCCTAGCCTCGCACTCCTCCATATCCATGACTCTGCACTGGCCAGTGATGGAGATGCAGCAAGGATGGAAGTTGGCACCCCCAAGACTAAACGTGCTGGAATTGTCGTCAGAACATCGAGTTCCAGGTTCAAAAAATCTGTCGTTTGTTGTATTGAAATTCAATGGTGCTCCACACTCGGCAATGAGGGTGGTGCCCACAAACTCCTGGTTCTGACAGCAGCCAAGGTCAAAGCTCCTCTCCTGAATGGGTGCAATGATGGTCACACGAATCCCAAAGTCCGTACGCATGCATGGAGAAAACTTTGCCCCCAAGCGAATGAGATCAAGAGGAGTGTGGCCTATCCATAGGTTAACACTGCGGAAGTAGGTGACATTGTCGGTAGCATTCATGGTTAGGAGGGAGGGGAATTCCTCAGTCCGCTCCACAGGGAACACATCAATGGGGGCCAGGCCATAGATGGGCAGGAGGACTATCATGGCAATCACCTGTGGGAAATACAATGGACACTCATCAAGCATGTAAAGGATGGGTGGCCATGTGAGTGGGTGTGGTCTAACCTGCGCTACAGAGATGAAGACAATGAAAACAGGCCAGAAGGTGGGGAGGGACTCCACCTCAGAACGGATCAAGGTGCTCTGACGCTGGAGCTTGGTACGTTTGGCCTTTTTAGGCCTGTGTCGCACCACGGGATCCTGCTCAGCCGAATTCAGCCTGTCCCGCCGAATAGAGCCACTCCTCCCCCTACCACCAACAGCAACCCCACCCTCATCTAAATACATGCACACATCAACACAGCCAGGCAAACACTCCAAAAGACACTCACCAGCTGATCCAAAGAACTCATAAGCATCCGTTTGGTGACGCCTATTGCGTACTTTCTTCTCCACCTAAGCCAACAGCCATGTTATTGTAGTGAAGTGCAAAGCAGTCACAACAACAGACAAACCTTGCAGTACTTGAGGTAATAGTCCCATGCCTCACGTTGGTCATAGATCAAATCCTCCGGCTGCACGACTGCCCTGGTGGGAGGGGCACTGTGAGCACTAGGACGAGTGGGCTCTGAAATAACAAGCATAGCTGGTAATTAAGAGCCCAGCAGTTGGCCTACTTATAGGCAACCTTACCGGGGTAATACTGCTCCTCTGTCACTGTGATGTTATGGCCTCTGCATGGGAACAAAGCTGTTAAAAAGCTAAGTACTGCTGACTCAGCTTCCTTACTCGCTCTCAACGACGTCAAAATACATAGGGGGAGGGGCTTCGGTCAGGCCATTCTCCTCGTCACTGTCCCCACCAAGTTCATTGAGGTCAAAGCTTCGTCCAGCGGCCACAGCAGGGTAGCTGGGGGGACGCTGTTGGACACGGTTCCTGAGGGAGCTGCGACGAGACAGGGTGTTGAACAGACCTCCAGAACTCTCCTGTTTACACACATGCACACACACAGACAAGCATGAGTAATCAAACCATCTCTGGGATCCCCTTATAGGGGTAAGCTATTAATCAACACTTTACGGTCATGTGCTCTATTGGAACTCAAACACCACAGATTATTCCCTGGTGGGATTCACATCCTCAGCTCATCTTTCCTCTCTTAAGCTCACCTCTATGTTTCTCTCTGCATACTCCTGCCAGCCTATCTCCCCACTGTTGCCTTGCTGAGATGCTTGAGTGAGACCAAAGAACCCGCCAACAGACCTCAGGAGCTGCCGACCTGAAATTCACCTTGCCATCACAGCTACACTGACACAGTCCCTCTCCCCTTCCTTACCAAGGGTATTAGCCCGCCCTGGATCCTGATCCACCACCAGATCATAGGAGGGTGGAGGAGGCTCCTCCCCCTCACCAAACCCACCAGCAGTCTCCACACTAAACTGCACCCGCTGGATGCTTTGCTGCCTGGGATCCTCTTGGGCCACAGGGGGAGGGGGAGGGGGAGGGGAAGGGGATTGACGCAGGTTCAGATGGATCAGCACCTGTTGGAGAGGCAAATGGAGCAAAGGCTATCTCTTAGCTCATTACGGGACACGCCCACACACCTGGAAGAACTGTTGCCACTGGATGATTTCATTCTCATTCTCACTGGCTAGCCTCCTAAACTCGTTCTCCAGGTAGTGTTGGGAGGGAGGGCCACCAGGAAAGTGGCACTGCTCAAGGCTGACTTGGATGGCTGCCATGAAGTTGTCCTCATCCACACCACCAAGATCTTCATTGCTGAACTGGGCAAACACCTGCCTGAAATGGCCGACTTGATCAGGCGTGAAAGAGGACATCTTGGAGTAGGTCCTACTCGGGATCTAGCACACAATGGACGTTGGAGAATGATCAGTTCCAGTCTCCACTCTCCAGAATCCAAACGTGTTCCAATAAAGTGAAATGCAACTCAGCATAAAAAATTTGAAAAAGGAAAAATGGCCACAACCACAAGAGAGGTGAGTGGGAAAGTGAAGGTTCGGTGAATTCATTTGAATTTGAAGTGTTGAACAGGCTCGAAAACGCAAGACGGGTTCACCTGTCAACTCCTTAAAGGTAGCAAGGGTTGCTGAACCAAGAAGTGAAGGTTTGACATTGTCTGAGCAGGAAGAAGAGAGAGGCCCACTCACAAGGCCATTAATGTAAGGGAGGAAGGAGGGATGCTAGATGCTAGATGTTACTGTATGTCCCTATTTCAGCAGTAATTCCAGTGAGCTTGCTAGACGTCCCATATCAGTGTCCTCATCCTCCACCGTGACCAGCATGGATGAGGAGAGCAGGAGAAATGTGGTTGACCTCACAGCAGACAGTGACAATGAAGCTTCAGTGGTGGTAGTGGATCTCACTACGCCAGTTCACAGACACAGTAGACCAAGATGTGGACAGCAGAGTGACCCTAACGCTGCCATATTGATATCAGGCATGGACGATGAGGATAATGATGTCATCATAGTACCCTCAACCGTTAATCCTTCCCCTCCTAGTGCCACACCTTCGTTACCTGGTGTCACAGCTTCGTTATCTGGTGCCACGCCTTCATTACCTAGTGCCACACCTTCGACATCCCCTCGCTCAACCACTTCCCTTTCCCCCGGCTCTAGTGACATAGCCTGCCCAATCTGCATGGACAGCAAAAGGACATTCACTGCAGCTGGCCGTGTGCTGGTCACCACCACCTGCGGACACATATTCTGCGATGGCTGCATCAGAAAGTCCATACAGCTTATGCACAGGTGCCCTACTTGTTCAAAAAAACTCACCCTCAAGCAGTACCATAAAATTTTTATCTAGCCTGTATACTAAATGATGTCACAATAAATAATAGCTCTGAACCGCTACAGACCTTTGTTAAAATACACTGTGTTCAAGGAGGGGTAGTTCTTCTTGAGTGAGTCCTGCACATCACTTTCCAACTTTGATACGGATATAGAGCTATTAACAAAGATAACACGTCAGGACTTGTACTTAAGCAGATGGGTGCAATTACCTCTTCTGTGGAAAGAGTGCACAGCAAAGTGGTGTCGCAAAGGTAAGACTGCGGAGTCATCATTAGTGAGTAAAGAGAAATAGTATGCAGGAGACTAACTCACCAAAATCCCACCAGCAAGATTTGCAACGGAGCATTACTCCATGGGAACCGCTAAACAGAAAAATAATTGGCATTCAAGAAGCCACAGGTCTGAATTCTTTACCTTGAGAAAGCCCCTTGTCTCCAGTGAGTTCATTATGATGGGGGGAAACACTGCATCAAGATGGAAGCCTCAACCAAGACCCCAGGCACTCCCCACCCCTGCTGACTCACCCATAGCCGGGAGGGCCATCAGGATCCTCGACACCACCACTTCCCGTATACCCTTCCTGGCTGCTACCTACACAGCACACCAGCTGGTAGGACTACCTCAAAGTGGACACACACTCACCTTGGACAAAGCTAGCTGTCGATCCTGCTCATCAACGACAGCAATGCCAAGCTTGAGTTCCCTCTGGCGTATGAGGGGAATGTTGATACAGTTGGCAGCAGCAATGGCTGTAAACGGAATCAGACGACCTGCCAGTGGAGGCACGCGCTGGAGGGGACATCACAGCACTCACTCAGGCAGAGGGTGGAAGGCCAGACTCACCTTGGCTATGACCTGGTTTAGAGTGAGAGCTGTGGTAGTAGCTGCAATGGAGGCTGCAAAATATGGCACCAGCACTTGCCTGAGTGAATAGTGATTGTCAAGATAATAAAGTCAGCCATACTAGACTCACTTGAGGGCCACTTCCTCCCCACTCCTGTTGGTGTAGTTGGCCACCGAGTTGAAGGTCTGGTTAGCAAACTGCCAGAAGATGACTGCAGCTGGGTGTCTGTGAATAAAAATAGCTGAAGCAAAGCATGCACACAAGGGAGAGGAAGGAGGCTCACTGATAAAAAGTAAGAACGCAGCCAGTGATAACCATGTTTCCTGGCACCTGGAAAGACATGCGTCCTGGGAGGAACATGAGTTCCCCCGTATCGGGATGGTAGGCGGAGTCATACAGTCGTTTTGCTGCCCACAGCTGCTCCTCCGTGGTGCCAGGAGGTGTACGCCCATTCCTAAGCAACTGCATTCATACTCCATCACATCACAGTCAAACATTCAGCTCACTTGTGTGCTTTCACAAGTTCAGCAGCTTCTGATAACTTCTTCTTCGAGACCAGTGTGTTCAGAGGATTAACTGTCTCAAAGAAGTGCTTTGCTCTGCCAGCATACTTGGATTGGTCGTATCTTGGCCTTGATAGGTCTATTCCAGCCAAGGATGGAAGCTGTCCCTCTGCAGAGGGGCTAGAAGAAGAACCTCCTCCAGTTCCCATTGTTTGGAGTGGGTGGGGCTCCAGTCATGCGCATGACCAAACCCTCCACACACCCCCTAGAAACCATTCCATATGGAGTGCACCAACAAAAAAAAATGGCCCACCACAGCTCAGAAGATAAAAGCAGAAGTGGTGTTCCAGGACAGCCAGCCCCCCTTTCCCTGGTCAAAGCCAACCACCATTCAGTGGAGCTGGCGTGGGGTCCCAAAGACAAGCCTCCTCCAGGCTCCAAACGGCCATGCTACACTTTGGAGATGCAAGATACCTCAAAAGCACAGAATGGAGAGTTTGTCACGATGTACCGGTGAGTAGGGTCTTGCATTGCTATTAGTAATAATAGTACTTATTCCTGTTTTCTTCTGGCCTCCTCTCAGTGGATACTCCACAACTCACCTCCTTTCCGGACTGAAAGAGCTCACAAAGTACAATTATCGCATCTGTGCCTCAAACGAAGCAGGACACGGGAAATGGAGTGAGGTGGTCACCATAGCAACCACAAGTACTGCATGGTTAAGGTGTCAGTGTATGGTATTACGTATTTGTGTTACCAGGTCCCCCTTACACATCCAAAAACCTCCACAAGGCCATACAGCAAGGCAAAGTGAAGCTTGTTGTCGCCATTCTAAAATCAAAGTTTGTAGCTATCCTATTAAGCGAACAGTTGGTGCATTGTTATTTTTCCCTCAGTCCAAACTGTATCAATGTTCCGAACATTATGGGATTCTCTCCTCTGATGATAGCCAGTGCTGCAGGGAAGACAGAGTGAGTCTTTCACGTAGACCTCAATGACAGCTGATGTAGTTAGTTTCATCATTCCTCTAGCATCGTGCACGTGCTGTTGGACATGGGTGCTGATGTC
>JAAGOD010069126.1_pt1 | contig 10369 bp, 10 predicted proteins | sample 8389681 | NCBI WGS metagenome assembly JAAGOD01 (sample SAMN13964374, study PRJNA552185) | sponge metagenome | biome: deep-sea hydrothermal vent fields; feature: spots directly above weak diffusing fluid; material: seawater and sediment | host: Tedaniidae sp. KZ-2020 ... | reverse complement strand
CTACATAGCAATTCTATAGCCAAAAGACTATCTTGATCATAATGTAACTTCAAACCAACCTTTGCCAAGGCTGAAAAGGTCGAGAAGAGGTCAGAAGCCATGTAAGTGGACCCACTCTTGTTGAGATATCTGCGATAGAGCTGGTCCTGGATACTAGACAACCGAATATTCAAGACGTATTCCTTCTTGGGTGGAAGAGTCTTGGCCAAAATGCGAAAATCTCGACGCTGAAATAATTGTAATGAGGATTTGAGTGGAAGTGGCTAGCCCACACCCACCTGGACTGTATCCTTAAGTATTCTGCACAGCACGTGGGCTCTGTGCCGCATTCTGCGAATGTCAGAAGGACTGGAGTCGCGGCACTGGCCATTGGTGATTGGGTTCACAAACTGGTTCTTGAACTCCTGGGTAGTGCCCAGGAGATTTGGCTTCACAAAGCTCACCATGGTGTGATCTGAAGAAGGGAGGGAGGAGGAGGGAGAGGAGGGAGGAGGGAGGAGGGAGAGGAGGGAGAGGAGGGAGGAGGGAGAGGAGGGAGGGAGGGAGAAGAAAGAGAAAGGTCACCACATACACAGAGGCTCTCCACTTTGCTTACATTCGACAAGATTATTCTGCAGTGGTGTTCCTGTCAGGACCACCCTCAGCCTTGTCTTGACTCTGTTCACCACCAACGACAGCGAGGAGTTGGAGTTCCTCAGGACATGCCCCTCATCGCACACCACCATGTCCGCCCCTGGGTCCAGCAGGTACTTGCCAAACTCCTCCTTCGTCTTCTTCTTGCCGCGCTTGGAGAGGGCCAGGTTGCGAAACATCTGGTAGCCCATGAAGATGATGCCTCCACTCTGGAACCACCTACGTAGCCGGTTCAGACGATTCCTCACAGTGGACTCAGAAAAAATATGCACCTGTGTGTGTGTGTGTGTGTACGTGTGTGCATGTTTTGCAGTATAGCTTGCTGTGGTGGAGAAGGATTTGGCTCTGCTTTGACTGGGCCTGCCACCGGACTCACATTATAGTCACAGTCCCTGAAGGAGATCCACTTGAAGAACTCCACCTTCCAATTGTTGACCGTGTTCACGGGACAGAGAACAAGCACTTTCTTAACTCCGCTATCCTCACAATTCAGCAACGCATCTGCAAATGCTATCACCTAGAAGTTCAGAGCAGCACGATTATTATGTAGATGCCAACAAAATCACACTTTGATACCTGCAAGGTCTTTCCTAGTCCCATGCAGTGCGCCAAGATGGCTCCCGTGCCTTTGCCTGCGCTCAACCTCTTGATGCTCTCCACGCAGGTCTCGTAGAGGAACTCAATGCCCTCGCGCTGGTGGGGTTTGATACTCGGAACCAAACTCCGACGCACCTCCAGAATGATCTCCTTGGACTCTGGGTCCCGTTCCAGTATCAGCCTCTCATCTTCTTCGTCCCCCAGCTTGCTCTGGGCCTTGCGTTTCCTGAGCCTCTCTGCCCTCTCCCTCTCCTCCTCCTTGGCCTGCTTCGTCTCGCTGGCCAGCTTGGCGTCCCCAATCACCTTACGAATCTTCTTCCGCTTCTTCCCCGTGAAGCTGGTGTTGAGTTCATCCTCTTCCTCCTCCTTCTCTTCCCCAGACTGCTCTTCCTTGGGATTTACTTCCTCAATGGAATCATCGGAGTCCGATGATAAGATTCTGCCAATTTTCTTGCGTCTGTAGCCACGGGCTCGCACAGTTAGTGTTTTCCCGATGAAGTCGTCTTCGTCAGAGCTGAAGTTAGTCTTCTTCTTTCTGCCACGTTTCTTGGGTTTCTGTTCCTCCTCCCCCCCACCATTCTCCTCTCCCGATGCAGTCCCTCCCTCACCACTGCTGATGTCAGCTTTCTTTCTCTTCCTTTGCAAGGCATGCGGCTCTGAGTCGTCAGATGACGAATCAAAACCACATGGCTTCATGATCCTGTATTTCACTGAGTTGGCACCCTTCATGGGCGTGACCTGGCTGTCCTGGTCACTCATCGCCATGTCGTTGCCGGGAGACAGCTGGACCTCCAGAGCATCGTAGCCATCTTCAGAGCTGGACGAGAGGGAGGCGGCCAGTCTGCTCTTCTTGCGTGAGGCGCTCACCTTGCCTTCTGCAGCGGAGGAGTCTGTGGAGAACTTCCTCTTGTGATTTCTCCTCACTTTCATGCTTCCGGAACTCCCCACCCCTTCCTCCCCCTCGTCTTCAGAGAAGGAGCTGGCAGTGCCATAGTCCCCAAAACTTCTCCGCCGTCGCCTTTTCTTCTTCTTTCCACCGCCTTTCTCAGTGGCGTTCTGTTTCTCGCTGTCTGTCTCCGAGCCAGCGGAGTTTTTCTCCCGATTAGCTCTCTTCTGTAGCCTCTTCAGCCTGTCTCGCTTTGCTTGGCCCCCCTGTAGGTCTTCAGAGTCGGACACACCCACATCGTCAGTGAGGACCTCAGGGGAATCTCCTTCGTCACTGTGAGAGGATGAATCGCTGAAGCTGCCAAACGATCCGGCCTTCTTCTTCTGCGGCCTCTTACGGCCTCCATCACCATCCCCACCACCACCATTGTCCCTCCCCTCCTCCCCACCACCTGAGTTATTCCCATCACCATTACCAGCTTTGTGACCAGAGTCGGTGCTGGAAGCAGTCCCACCGTCAACCACACCCCCTTCACCACCACCGACAATAGCCACATCCCCTTTCATCCCATGGTGATTGGACCTCAGCCCCACCCTCCCACCCTTGCTCTTCTTGAAGTACCCTGTCAGCTCATCGCACATCTCTTGCATGTCCTTGATGGGCGTGGGGTCGCACATGTAGCAGCAGAACTCGGCATTCTCCTTGTCCAAGAGATAGCGCAGCTGCTCCTTGCCGGAGATGCGGGTGATGCAGGTGTAGCAGAAACTCTTGTCGCAATGGTCGCACAGCACAATCTCGCCCCCGTCACCACACAGAGAACAGTAAATCTCATTCTCATCCACCCCAAACTTGTCGAAGTGGCCAGTCGTCCACACCTTGTAGCAATCCTGTATTGAGAGAGTGAAAAGTCATTTCCCATACCCCCAAAAACAATACCAAAAAAAATTGGGGGGAAGGGGAAAAAAAATGGAGAAAAAAATTTCTTTTGGGCTGACCTGACAGGTGATGACGTTGAGCCGAGGGTGGGCATGTACCTTCTGGTTCTTCCAGTTGATCTCCCTGCCACAGGCCAGACACTGGATGGTCCTGGGCAGGGGCCGGGCCTTCTCCTTGCCCTTGTTGTGGGGGCCTTTGGCATGCTTCCCCAGCTTCAGGGGAGACTTCAGAGCAATGTTCACCTCCAGAGGGGACCTCACTGGGGGTAAAGACGACCTCGTCACTCTGTTCTCACTCTTAACTTTAGCAAGGGGTGTGGGCTTTGATGAAGATCGTGTCCCCTCATGCGACTGATTTCCTGTCTTCCTCCTGACAGAGCTACTCTCTCCTCCTCCCCCCAGTCCATTGCTCTTACTGCTTTCCTTGTCTTTAATGGGAGTGCTAGTGCCTTTACCGATATCAAAATCAGACGCAAGTGAGCCATCTTCTTCGACTGCATTCAAACCAGAACTTGTTCCTTCTCCAGCACCAATGTTACCATCATCATCCTCCTCATCAAGATGGTCAATCCAATCATTCACCCTGGCCTTGCTCTTCCCCCCTGTCCCTCTCCCTCCCAGTGCTGCGCCATCATCATCCGAGTCAAAAGTAAAGATATCACCATCACCGCCGAAGTCTAAAATCTTCCTGCTGGTACTCTCCCCTTTGTCCTGACTCGGTCCTCCCGGATCAACACCTCTCTCCTTCTTCACCTTCCGAGTCTTCTTGCTGCTCAGAATCGGCTTCTCGTCTTCCTCGTCTGAACTGATAGTCACCAACACCTTTTTCTTCTTCTTTAGGGGTGTGCTCTTCTTTGGGGTGGGCGTGGCACGTTGTGTGCCACGAGAGGGCTGAAAGTAGGGAGACTTCTCGTCAAAGTCCTTATCCTCGTCATGTAGCTGTGAGAGGAGGGGAGTTCGGGGGTTAGAGGTCACTGAGGAAGAGCGGCTACGATGCTGTGACGATGACACATGTTTCAAATCTTTGAGAGGAAGGAATTTCCTTTTTGGTTTGGGACTGGGGTCAGGTTGGGTGTCTCCGTTGCTGGAACCCCCCAAGTCGTCACTGCAGGGGTGCGTGGCAGACTCAGGGGGGGCATCAGGGGGGCTGTCCCCTATGGCATTATAGGCGACATCGCTGAAGGTGATGTCATCAGGACTGCTGCTTGCCCTGATGGTGCCAGTAGTGCCACTCCCACTGCTGGAGTCCTCAACAAAGCGCTGACTGAGGGGTTCAGTTTTGACCTTGAATTCGGCTCTTGGCTTTCCCTTTCGCCTCTTCAGCTTACTCCTTCTGTCCTTCCGAATGTGGCTGTCATCACCGCTCCCCTCAGGCGTGGCTTCAGGCACCTCCATGTCCACTCTTTGTGACGCCTCCACATCCAGGTACTCAGAGTCACTCTTGACCGAAGATTTCCACTGTTCCGTTGTCGTTTGTTTCTCTCCCAAGCCTGGAGACTTGAACTTGCTTAGCTCCTGGCTCAGGGACTTGTGGGAGAGTTTGGGGACCACCACCTTCACCTCTTTGTCCAGCACTGTCTTGATTGAAAGGGGCAGTGTGGTGCTGGCCGAGAGTGGGGGTAGCTTGATGCTCCCTCTCTCCTGCCGACCCTTCCTCTGCACCTTTTTGCTCCCTTCCTCACACTGCTGTACTCGAGAAAGGTCATCGGGTGTCACTGGGGATAGCCTGGTGCTGCTCAGATTAGCAGCATCACTTTCCTTCTGGGTTTCTATCTCCTCGGGAGTGGATGCAATGTCGCTGTAGTCACCCTGCTCAATGTCGCTGTCGTCCGTGCTGGCCTGCCCCATAAAGAACCCATCCTCGTCATTATCATCCTCGTCAGTTTTGACAGCAATGTTTGTGGCAATGACATCCTCCATGCTGTCACTGCAGATGGAGCCCCCAAGGTCAGCATTGTACCTCTTATCAAACTTCTCCCCAGCCCCTTCGCCGACGTCCTCTTGAGCGGAGAAGTACTCCTCAGTTGACATAGAGAGCAAATCCTTTGTCCCATTCTTCCTCAGGAAACTAGTCCTTGTTGGTGTCTCCGGCACAGTGGTAGTAAGGGGAGACAGAGGTGACAAAATGTCTTCTGGGCTTGCACTTCCTGCTTGTGACTCATCCAGGTGATCATATGGTGATGATGCATCATCACCATCATGTGACATATCATTATGATCATGTGACATGTCATCCCCTTCTGGAAGTGGAGACGGTAGTTTATTGTTGTCACCATTTCTCCTACCAGTCAGCATTGATGGGCTATTCTCACTGGACATGGTGATATCAGAGTCCTCACTGCGAGTGCGCAGGCTCCTTCTCAGACGGCCCTTTGTGGAGGGCGAGGCCCCTTTGGAGGGACTGTAGCTGGATTCCCCACTGGATTGGCTGGACTGAGAAGACATGCTGGGAGAAGGTGGGTCTGCTGAAAAGTTGGGAGGCATGGTGCGTTGAGATCTGCATTCAAGCACCAATACCAAGCAAAAATGTTTACTAGAAGCCTCGCACACATGACCCCCCTCCCCCCACCTTTAAACTCTCACCTTAGAACTCTTCTGGAACGTGTGGGCGTGGCATAGACCTCAGCTCTCAACTTAGGAATGTCCTTGGATGGGATGGACAGAACCTGGGAGGGGCTGGGGGTGTGGCCATTGGAGAGACCAGCACCAGAGGATGAAGATATCCTGGAGTACACCACTGATTCATTGTCATCATAGCGGCCTTTGAAGGGGGTATTGTTGACCATCACAGGCTCAGTACCAGGAGGGCCCCTCACTACTATGATAGGAATGGAAATCTCCTCCCCATAAAACTTCTCCGTGTTCTCAACATCAAGTTTGGATTCACAGCTACACAAGTACAACATAAAAACATCGGAGACATGGCAAGCATTGCCCATGGTTACATAAAAACAACATGGAAACATTGCTCACCACCCTTGTACCACTTACAAGATACATCTTGTAATTGGTGGTCAGTTTATGGTCAATACTTGTTTGCCACTTTGTGGTGATACCACATGGTTGTCATGACAACCATGGGTTGGTATGTTGTTATTGGCAACTAATTGTCCTTAAAAGTGGTTGTCCCATATTCATGCAAGACCACTATAGCCCCACCACAATTACCACCAACATACCCATGAATCAGGGAAGATGACACCTCTTCTGCCACATGAGAGAGCAAAATGAGTTCTCCTTTAGTTTTGGAGGAGAGGGTTGGAGCTGCTGTTTCTAGATCTTCAATGCTCCTGTTGAGCCTAAAAAAGAAAAAAGAAGTATCCCCACAAATGCAGGGATATGGCTAGGGGGCTTACTCCTCCTTCCAAAGCTTCTTAGAGGCTGTATTGAGTCCCTGAAAGGTAGAAATAATAGTTTAATTTGAGTCAGCTCAAGCCTGAAACTAACCCCTTCATCTAGAATGCTCGCTAGCTCCTCGCTAAAGTTGGACACCAGTTGCTTCAGCCTGGCAACGTTGATACCACTCATGCCCTCAAGAATTCTTCTCCTTAGCCAGCGGTCTAGAGAGCTTCATCACTGCAGCACTGAAGCAGAAGGGGAGAGCATCTTGCCCACCTCTGAAATGGAAGTACTGTGAATTGGTGGTGGGTGATGCTGGGAAAATCAAAAACCAGCTTTTTTGGCGGGTTTTGTGCACCAAACTTGACAATAAACACGTGCAAGTCATATGACATCTAACCGTGACGATACCTTTCCCTACCAAGAGATGGACAAGTTGTATGATAATGCAAAGACGTATGCTCAGATTCTGAAAAACTGCAGCCTTCCTCAAGTGGGTGATTGGGATCTTGAAGATGTGAACAGGGGATTTCAATGGGCCAGATATTTCACTAGTGTATGTGTTCCGTCCCATGTGTTGCCATGGCAACCATACCATTACTTATGCAGGTTAAGAATCGTATTAACCACAAAACTCCTGTAGTGAGAAAATTAGATGTAAAGATTCGTGAAATTGGGCGTGATCTTGGGGTGAGGTTTGGGGGAGAGGAGCTGTCATACGATTTCCTCACTGACAGCTTGGAATACTTCACTAAAGTAAAGTCACATGACTCATGCTTCTGGTGTTATTTTAATTTTACACATAGTGTCTCCTTGACAACCCAGCCTTGTCTGAGGAGCTGCAAGAAGAGGTGTTGAGGTACACACCACTTGCAGAACAGGTGCCAAATCCTTACCTCTAGTGTGTATCCTTGCCCAATACTTTACCCTTGCCAAAAGGCCCTGCCAAAGAGAATTTCTAATAAAGAGGGATATTAATGAATCTCATGGCTGAAGTTGATGGTCATTTTTCTCTAGCATCTATCAAAGGCTGCAGATGCCAAGCTACTTTTGACCACCTTAAAACACATCAACGACAAACTGTTGGAGTGTTTTAGTGACAACGGCTTGCAAGACCTGAGCTCACTGGATGCAGAGTTTCTCAGGGAAGACCTGTCATGGCTGCTGGAGGGAGGAAAGTCTACTACTATGGGGAGGCGCAAAGTGGACGAGCGGCTATGCAGCCTTGCTCGAATTGAAGGAGGAATGGTAGAACAACAACAAAAACTTGCTAGAGAAAATATTTTTCTAATTTTGTGTTTTCCAGAAAGTGATCCTCCTGTGTCTGCTACAAGATGACCACTCGACCATGTCAGCTTCGGCGCAGAGCCACCCTGACTCCCTAGATCCTGCCAGGAGAGCCATTTTGGAGTGGCTGGTTGAGGCAGCCTCCTGCCAGAGGGGGGAGAGAAGAGGGGACCAGGGAGCTGATGATGAGACAGCTATGGACGTGGGTGAAGTGGACACAAAACAGGAACGGCTGCAGGGCATTTTGGACACACTCTGGCACCACAGCAACAGCAAGATGGTGTCTCAAGTCTCCCTCAGATACTTTGACTTTTTCAAAGTGCACATCAAGTTCCTTGCTGGAAAAACTAGAGAGTTGGAGAGGAGAAGATTGGAGGAGGAGGCTGCTCATGAGGGAGTGATGGAGACAGAGGAACAAGGAGGAGTGGGCACAGAAGGGAAGACGGGGGAACAAGGAAGAGTGGGCACAGAAGGGGAGACGGGGGAACAAGGAGTGGTGGGAGGGGAGACACCCAACCCCCCTCCTCCTCTTCGAGAAGAGGTTGAGTGGGTGAGTGCTCACTGGGTGGAGCTGGCTCGGAGTGGGGAACAAGTGAGGGAGACATGTATATCCCTCCTCAAAGAAAAGTCCAACCCATTCAGGAACCACCCAAACGAGCTCACCTACTCAGGCTGCTGCATGAGGCTGCCCCTACCAAAGGAGAGCATCTGGACTGTCATGCTGGACAGGGTTCTAGACCAGTCGCAAATCAGTCTGAATGTAGAAAGAGAAGTTGTGAATGAAACACTTTACTGATTCAGATGATTCAGATGAGGATGAATGATTGTGAAGTGGTATTAACAACAAATGAACACAATGATTGTACACAGAGTGGCGTAATTATGTGCCACAGACTCTCTCCAACTTGTCTATATCTCCCTCTGTTGATATGTCATTGAACCTGCCAAAATACTTGATTAGAATGGTCTTTATCTTGGTGTCCAAGGAGTTATGGTCATGGTTGGAGTCACTCCAACTCGACATCACATGTTCCGACACCTTCTTGGCAAACTTCTTGAAAAGTTCCTGCAGAGGATGGTGCAGAGAGAACCTGGCTGATTGAAAAATTCCCATGTTTTGAGCCCTACCTTAGAGCAGATCTTCTTGCTCTTGTAGTAAGGAGTGAGTGCCTTGACCACAGTGTCCGCCACATGCTTCCTCCTCTTGCTGTGCCCACCGGCGGCCTCTGCACCTCCCTCTCCGCTCCTCCTTCCCTTCGCAGGCACAGGAGGGGAGGGAGGATAGGGAATATCAAGACCCAGTAAACTGTTCTTCGACGCTATCACCTAAAATCAGCGCATCAGTGAATACTTGCAGGAGGTTGGGCAGTACTAACCTCCTGAGGTGTTGTGCCATTGGATAGTGCAGTATCACCGCTTCTTGAAGTCTCTCCATCCTTGGAACTTAAAAATTTGCCATTTCTACCAGAATCCTCTCCTTTCGTACTGGCTGAAGACCCTCCATTGCTGCTGCTTGAAGACACTCCGTTCCTGCAAAACGGCATACCATAAACACAGGATAAGTGCATGGAATCATGGTTACACACACACCCTCTGAAGAAGTCTGTTATTTTCCTCTCCCTGCTTGGCTTTTGGGGGCTTTCCCTTGAGGTGAGATGTGCTGATGATTTACCCAATGTGACACAATGCGATGATGGATTTAGCATTTGTGAAGCAGGAATGAATGCAGCAGCAGTTTTTCCCTCACTGAAGGCCCCTTTGCTTTTGGCTGCCATTCCCTCCTCCTCCTCCCTCTTGGCAGGGACCAGTCTAGAGGCCTTCACAAACCCTGTGAGAGAAGCTGCCTCCTCCACTCCCCTGGAGGGTGGCACTAGGTCAGGTCCCAAGGGCTCCACTTTCTCTGTCTCTGTCTCTTTGATGGGAGCCTTCAGACACTCGTACAGTACCTCCTGTTCGGTCAAGGACTGAATCTCCTTCAGCTGGTGGGTGAGAATGGCAGCAAGTTCAGAATGCCAAGCAAAGAGTGGCCAGCTGACCTTCTTGTTGAAAGAGAGCTTGTAACTCTGCTGTATCTTGTTGGAGGAGAAGATCTCGTACTCCATGTCAACTGCTGCTTCGGTTGGAGAAATAGAGTGGTTTTTCACTTTGGAAGCGTTTTCTTCAAAAGCAGCCGTGAGCATGCTCAGACAGTGCTCCCTAACCTTCACGCACAAAAGGTGGTATTGATAGACCCTGTGGAAGACCTTTAAAGGCTGTTACCTTCAGTGCTAGTTTTGGAATCCTTGAAAAGTTACTCGCTTCTCTCAACCTGCAGTTTGCATCTAGAGAAGTTTAGGATGATGCTGTCTCAGCATTGTGTCCTAGCTAGAGCCAACTCACCTGGCATCTGTCTCTCTTCTGAACTAGCCTAGACAATGGACTGAGTCAAAATATTGATGAGAGAATGGGGAAAAATACCAACCTTTCTTCTCTTCCTGAATTCCCCTTCAAAGAAGTCCTCGTCAAACATGCCATTGTCCCTATCCCTCTTTCTCCTCCTCCTCCCTCCCTCCTCCTCATCTGAGTCACTCCCCTCGTCCCTACAGCCAGCCACACAGTCACCAGCACACTCCACCTCCCCCCCCCCACACACACACACATTAGCACCTTCAGGCATGAATTCAGGACCCCTTTCCAAAAAAGGAATCAGGCT
>JAAGOD010072179.1_pt1 | contig 10374 bp, 9 predicted proteins | sample 8389681 | NCBI WGS metagenome assembly JAAGOD01 (sample SAMN13964374, study PRJNA552185) | sponge metagenome | biome: deep-sea hydrothermal vent fields; feature: spots directly above weak diffusing fluid; material: seawater and sediment | host: Tedaniidae sp. KZ-2020 ... | reverse complement strand
TGAAAAAGTATGTTTAAAAAATCACAAAGATCTAACTACTGCAATGATTTATGACTGCACTAAATACACAAGCACAGTAAGCGGTGAACGAGAATGCTTATCGCAAAACTTGGATTATTAAGAGCGCGTCTGTATTAAGTTTTATTGTTTTAAAATAAAGCTCACCAATTTTTTAGGAGGGTGCTGACTTTCAAGTCAAAGGTGCTAACCCAAGGCTCTATTACCAGGAAAAACAACAAGCTCCTCTTCTACCTATATACCAGAGTGGTTAGACATTAATATCGACAAAGAATCACGGCCCACTATAGAAGAGCAATCAAAACAATATACTAATTACTCTAAACTTATTGTGCTTCAAGCAAAGTGCAGTATAGAAAAACTCACTATTTTAGCTGAAGATATAGACCACTTAACAGAGGAAGGATCGAGTAGCCTACTTCAGAATATAAGTGATCAAACTAATGCTGATATTTCTGAACAGGAACTTTTACCGCTATACTTTTCGCTTATTAAATTTATAAAAAAACATACTAGATTCCCAGATGCAAAATGGGCTCTGCCTACAGAAAAAATTAAAGCTATTCAAGAGGTTGCAAAGAAAATTAAACCACAAAATACAATATGTCTTTGTGAAAACCTTTTTTCTGAAGAGGATTACAACTTATATAATTATACAAAAAAAAATAGTTCTGACACTAACTATAGTGATAATTATGAACAAATGGCAAAAGATTTAAAAGAAGATAGAGGTAAGTGTGTTATAAATATATTAACTACTCAAGGTATACAGGCCATTATTGATTTTTCACTAAAAGTAAAAAATCCTAGGTTAGTTGGCAGGATACTTGGTGAATACAGCGAATTAAACATAACCCACGATACAATAATTTTCTCAGATACCAACATGAAAAAAGAGCACTTTATATCAGGATATATTTATGCTCGATATAAAAAATATACTTTAAATTGGCTAGAGTCTTTAAATATAGGCAACTGGAATATTAACAAAAAAACTAATTTATTAATTGCCCTGCCCTTTGAACCTACAGCCTGGGAACAGGTCGATAAATTTTTAACAAAAGATAAAAATTTATATTGGGAAAAAGCTAATATAGAATTATCGACTAAAAAACCAACTCTAGCAATAAAAAATTTAATTCAATATGGAAGACCACAAAAAGCTCTACAAATTATTTGGGAAAATTTAAGACTTAATGTACCTATCGATATAAATCTAATAGTAAAAGCCTTATTAACTGAAACAACAGAAAATTTAGTTTCAAACTATATGGTTTCGTATAGTTTATTTGAAACTATTAAATATCTACAAAAATCAAAGAACATCTCAAATGATGAGTTATTTAAAATAGAATTTAAATATTTAGCTAATGCAGACTCTTACACACTACAAGACTTCCTAATCGATCCCGTAACTTTAAATAAATATATCGCAACTAATCCTAGTGTTTTTTCTGAATTAATTCAAAATAGTTATCGCTCACCAACAAACAATAAAAAAGTTAAACCTAGTGATGATGAAACAAAGAAAGCAGAAGTATCTTATAATATTTTACAAAACTTTACTGAAATTCCTGGTTCTATTGATGGTCAGTTTAACGAAAAAGCTTTTCAAGATTGGCTAAGTAAAGTCATTCATATATGTAACGAATCTGGCCATAAGCAAAGTGCGCTATATATTATTGGAGGGAAATTAATTAATTCCCCAGCTGATGCTTCAGGCCTTTGGATTAATAATATTATCGCACAAACTTTGGACGACAACAACTTAGGCGATCTACGGAAAGGGTTTTATTATGCCACCATTAACTCTAGAGGAGTACATCACTGTAACTCAAAGGCTGAATATAACCTTTCTAATAATTATTCAGAAAAAGCTGTAAAATTAGAAGAACATGGATACATAACCTTTGCACAGACATTGCGAAACTTAGCCCAGTTCTATAAAACTGAGGGTGATAGAATAAAAGATGAACAGCCTAGTAACATTTAATAAAACATTAGAGAATTTCTTAGTAACCTCTCCATCGCCTTACTACTACATATAATCATATATATAGTTTTAAAAATACAATTTCTAAAGTTTCTTTTCCCTTGCCCTAAACTAATGAAAATGACACAATTTACCAAAACATTAATCACAAATACCACATATAAAACAGGCAAGAAATGGCAAGAAGCGAAGCAAAAACCAGAAGGGAATTAATCGACCCAAAGCTTAAAGAAGCTGGTTGGTTTGAGCATGACTGGCAAATCGAAGATGAATACGCAATAACAGCAGGAAGAATTCATTTTGACGGAAAAAATGGAAAAAGAGCAAAGCCTCAATACGCTGACTACCTTTTAAGATACGCCCCTTCAAAAGCCATAGCAGTTGTTGAAGCTAAAAAAGAAGAACTCTCTTACCTTGAAGGTTCTAAACAAGCCAAAGAATATGCCAAAAAATTAGGAATGTGGTTTGCCTACTCCACTAATGGAACCGAGATCGAGTTTTTTGATTTAAAAAATAATACTCAAAAACAAGTAGATAAATTTCACACCCCAGAAGAGCTTTGGAGCATGTATCTAGAGTACTCAGAAATAGAAAACAACAAAGAAAACCTTACCGCTTTAACTCATGACTACTACATAGAAGACAATATCGGACAAAGAAGAACTACGCGCTACTACCAAGAAACTGCTGTTAATAATTCTATTCAAGCTATTATCAATGGTTCAAAAAGAGTTCTTATTACCATGGCAACAGGTACGGGAAAAACCTTTGCAGCTATTCAACTAGTTTATAAACTCTACAAAGCTAAAAAGGCTAAAAAAATTCTTTTCATTGTGGATCGTAATCTTTTAGCTGACCAAGCTTTTTCTGACTTCAGCAACGCTATGGACAAAGGAGCTTGTTACCGAGTGGACTCAAAAGCTCCAATTAAACTTAGCCGCTCTGTTTACTTTTCTATTTATCAAACCTTAGTTGGCATTGATGATGAAGGTGAAAACACAGGTCGCCATGATAAATTTAAAGAATTTCCAAAAGACTTTTTTGACCTAATAGTTATTGATGAAGCCCACAGGGGCGGAGCCAAAGAAGACGGTACATGGTTTAAACTTTTAAAATATTTTGATTCTGCCGTACAAGTGGGATTAACTGCAACCCCTAAAAGAGATGAGTCCAATAACACCTATAAATATTTTGGTACCCCTGTTATTAATTACTCTTTAAAGGATGGCATTAATGACGGTTTTTTATCCCCATACATAATTAAACGAGTGACTTCAAATATCGATGCCCTAGGGTACAAGCCAGAACATAGTAATGTTCAAGATGTTAGAGGAAAAGCTCTAGAGGTTAAAACTTATACCACTAGCGATTTTAGAAAAAAACTAGTTATCCCCCAAAGAACAAAAGCTTTTGCTTACCACCTTTTACGCCACCTGTTTTCCACCGACCCTTTAGGGAAAACTATTGTTTTTTGCGAAGACCAAGCCCATGCCCTACTAATGGCAAAATATTGCAACGAAGCTTTTAAAGAGTACCAAGAAAAATATAAGTTTAAGTTTAAAGGTGACTACGCCACTCGCATCACCGGACTTGATAAAGATCCAAAAGGAAAATATTTACAACTAGAAAAATTTCAAAATCTAGATTCTAACGAACCCATAGTAGTTACCACATCAAAATTACTAACTACTGGGGTTGACGTTAAAACTCTTAAAAATGTTGTTCTATTTAGAAACATTGGTTCTATGGTTGAATTTAAACAAATTATTGGCCGAGGGACTAGAATTTACGACCACCAAAATAAATTTAAAGAAAAACTTGGTTTTTACATTCTGGAATACTCTAACTACTCCACACAACTTTTTGAAGACCCTGAGTGGGACGACGATCCAGAAAACTTTATATTTGAAGGAACTTTAAATATTGATGAAGATGCTAGTATTGACTCTAATGGCCCAAGCTCCATACCCATAGCGTCTGAAGAAACAGATCTTAGCAATATTGACTCTAATGGAATTTATAAAGAACAAGACGACCAAAGACAACAATATATAAACTATAAAATGAGCGAAGACTTCCTTGACGGAAGAGTAGAAATGGCTGCAGAAACAGAATCCTACTGCGACACTAACGGAAAACCCTGCTCTCCTGAAAACTTTGTTATTTTCGAAGGAGAAAAATTTAAAAAACAATTTAACACTCCCGAAGCCTTCCAAGCCCTTTGGAAAGACAGCAAAGAACGAAAAAACTTTTTAAACGAAACTGTTTCTGAAATCGGACTAAATATTGACGCTCTTATAAATATTTTCTTCAACAAACACAAGGTGCGAGAGGTTGACCTAGGTGACATTCTTGCATCCCTATTTTTTGGACAAAAATACTTAACTAAAGAGGAAAGAATTTTAAAAGCCAAAAGTTTACACCCAGAAGTCTTTAACTCAGAAAATGCTAACCAAGTGCAACTAACTAATGATATTTTAGAAGTTTATGTAGATATGGAAACCAAACCTCTCTATTTTGGAGGAGAACTTTGGCAAACCCCAAAACTTAGCAAACATGGTGGCATTAAAGATATTGGTGAGTTAGTTGGCGGTACTGAAAACTTGCAAAACCTTGTAAATAAAATTCAAACATCCATTTATGATGAAAGGATAGCAGCCTAATGACCAACGAATTTAATACCAGAGACTTAATGGAATACGGAATGCCTAAAGGAACTATTCAAATAGCCCCCCACCCAAAAGATGTTATTGATGTTGATCCAGAAATACTGGCAGTAATGAATGCAAAGCTAAATGGAAAAGATTATAATAATCACTACCTTGAAGATGAAAATCTTTCTAATCAATTAGTTATTCAAAAAGAGAAAATAAAACTAAAAAAAGTGTTCACCAGTTTAGGTGACCTTCATTTTGGATTTAGCTCTATTAAAAATATAAGACAAATTAAAGAAGAATTAAAATTTGAAGATGTTAACAGGAAATTTCTTAAAAAATATTCTCAAAAAATTTACCAAGGTAAGAATATTGATGAAGTAGATTTTTATAGAAGTTTTTTATTTGGCAAACAAATAATTACAAAAGATAAACGCATTAAAAAAAGTAAAATTAATTTTAGCTCTGTTAATATTATATTAGAACATTACCAAGAATTTCATTTTGACCTTATTGGAATAACTAGAGAAATGATCCAAATGGATTCAGGACTTAGCATGATGCTAAATAAAGGTAAGCTTGCTAGTTTTTTTGATGATCTACTTTTAGTTTTTTATGGTGACGAGGTATGAGTAGTGAGTTGAGGGCTCCTGGGAGTTGGGGACTAACTAATTTTGGACATGTTTTTAAAGCTGTTAAAGGAAAAAAACCAAAGTCATTATTTACAACTAATAAAAGTTCCAAGCTAATTCCTTATATAGATATAAAAGCATTTTCCAAGAAAGAGTTTAGAAACTATGCAAAAGTTACAGAATCTAGAATAGTTGAAGAGAAGGATGTTGTTATAGTGTGGGATGGCTCACGGTCAGGTCTAGTTGGACACTCCCCTTTTGGAGCTTTGGGCTCAACATTAGGTAGATTCCCTAAAAATAAAAATATTAATAATAACTATTTCTTTCACTTTTTAAATTCTAAATACTCTCTGTTAAATAAGAATACTAAGGGCGCAGGAATTCCTCATCTAAATCCTGATTATCTAAATAGTTTTAATTTTCCACTTCCCCCCGAAAAAGAACAAGATCGAATTGTAAAAAAAATTGAGGCTTGTTTTTCAAGGATAGAGAAAATAGAAGTTGCTTTAAAAGAGGCTGAGGTATTGCTTTCAAAATATCGAGAGTCCTTACTTGCAAAAGCATTTAGAGGAGAACTTGTCCCCCAAAACCCAACCGACGAACCCGCCAGCGAACTCCTAAAAAAAATCAAAGCCGAAAAAGAAAAAAACCACAACAACAAAAAACAAAAAGAACTCCCCCCCATAAACAAAGACGAAATCCCTTTTGAAATTCCTGAGAGTTGGGAGTGGGTACGACTAGGAGAGTTTTATAATCTCAGGCCTGGATATGCATTTAAAAGTAAAGACATGCAGAAAACTGAAGCCGTTCAAATCATTAAAATAGCAAATGTTTCAACCAATGGATTCATTGACAAGGCCAACGAATATGTTCCAAGTAATTATTTAAAAGAACATCCATCATTTATCGTAGAAAAAGGTAACTTACTCATAGCTTTAACAAGGCCTGTTATTCAAGGGATATTTAAAACAGGTTTTTACAATTTAAAAAAACAAGCATTATTAAATCAAAGGCTGGCAGTAGCCAAAGGCTGTTATGAAAAATTAAATTGGTTATTTCAGTTAACAAAAACAAAGTATTTTGTTAACGAAGTGATCTCAAGGTATACAGGAACCAGCCAGCCAAATCTATCTCATCTCAATCTAGAACTAATATTAATACCTATTTCTTCGAAAAAAGAACAAATTCGTATTGTAAAGAAAATTGAATCATCTTTTTCAAGGATAAAAAAAATAAAAACAGAAATACAAAATAAACTAACTCACTTAAAAAAACTAAAAGAATCTATTCTAAACAACGCCTTCCAGGGAAAACTAGTTCCACAAATTCCAGAAGAAGGCACTGGGCACGAACTTCTTGCTAAAATATTAAAAGAAAAAGAATTAGAGGAATCTAAAAAACAATTAGCAAAGAAAAAAACCACAAAAAAGAAAGCTAAAGGAAAAAAAATAAGTTGAAAACAGATTTAAACGAGATCATTCTTTACAATACTGAAGACGGCAAATCAGAAATAAAAATTATTCTGGATAGCGAGACTCAAACTATTTGGTTAACTCAAAATCAAATGGCGGAACTTTTTGATATAAAGCCTAATACAGTAACTGAACATATATCTCATATTTACCAAGAAGAGGAACTAGAACAAAGTTCAACTACTCGGAGTTACCGAGTAGTTCGCCAAGAAGCATCAAGAAAAGTAGAAAGAGACATAACTCATTATAATTTAAAGCTTATTTTAGCCATAGGCTACCGAATAAGGTCAGATCGAGGAACCCAATTTCGCAAATGGGCCACAGAACACCTAAATGAATATCTAATTAAAGGGTTTGTATTAAACAGTCAAAGGCTTAAAGACCCAGGTGGCTGGGATTACTTTGATGAGCTATTAGAAAAAATTAGGGATATACGAACTTCTGAAAAAAGGTTCTATCAAAAAGTTACAGATCTCTTTAGCCAAACCAGTACTGACTATAGTAAAACCAGCCCAGAAGCTCGTAAATTCTTTTCTACAATTCAAAACAAACTTATTTTTGCAGAAACAGGAATGACCGCTCCAGAGCTTGTAATAAACCGTATAGACAGCACCAAATCCAATATGGGGCTAACTTCATGGGCAGGAGACAAAGTTCGCAAAAAAGACATTGTTGTTTCTAAAAATTACTTAAATGAAAAGGAACTAAAAAATCTTAATCGATTAGTTACTATGTTTTTAGATTTTGCTGAAGATAGAGCTGAAAAACATAAAAAAATTTCCATGAAAGACTGGGTTAACCAAACAGAAAAATTTTTAAAGTTTAATGAAAGAGAAAATCTTTCTGGAGCAGGATCAAAAAGTAAAATTCAAATGGAAAAATATACTTCTGAACAGTATGAAAAATTTCAAGAAAACAGAAAGCAAGAATCTCTTAAAATTTCTGAAAAAGAACACTTGGCAGAATTAGAAAATACAATAAAAGAAGTAGAGAGGAAAAATGACAAGTAAAAATGAGTTAATGAATATAATTAAGCGTTGCTGTGATATCCTCAGAACCGATGATGGTATTTCTGGTGCCGTTCATTATACAGAAGTTCTTTCGTGGATTTTATATCTAAAATTTTTTAACGATAAAGAAAAAGAAAGAGCTACCTTAGCAAGTCTTGAGGGTGAGGATTATCACCCTATTCTTAGTGGTAATTACTCTTGGGACAGATGGACTGATTCTAAGACAGGCAAGCATGGGGCAGACTTAATTGTTTTTATTAATGGAAACTGGAAAGATGAAAACGGAAAAGAACATAAAGGACTTATAGATCATATTGCCTCTTTAAAAGGGAAAAAGAAAGGCGACCCTAGAGAAGTAATTGCTGCAATATTTTCTAATATCATTAACAGAGTTATTAATGGATACCTTTTAAATGATGTTATTGATGAAGTTAAAAAAATAGATTTTGAATCTGACAAAGATGTTTTTTCAATGTCGCACATATATGAAGGACTTTTAAAAAATATGGGTGAAGGTGGTGGAAACTCTGGTGAATACTATACCCCTCGCCCACTGATTAAAACTTTAGTTAAACTAATAGACCCCAAAATTAACGAACGCGTTTATGACCCCGCCTGTGGCACAGGAGGATTTTTAGCAGAGGCACATATTCACCTTGATGCACAAGCAAAAACACCAACTCTTAGAAAAATATTAAATACCGAAACTATTTTTGGAATTGAAAAAACACCACTTCCCTATGTTATGTGCTTAATGAATTTAACCCTGCACGGCCTAGATTACCCGCAAATTGCAAAACAAAATACTTTGCAAAGAGATATTCGACAAATTGAAGACACTGACAAATATGAAGTTATTTTGGCAAATCCACCATTTGGAGGAAAAGAACAAAAAGTTATTCAAAAAAACTTTCCTATAGAGGTAAATGCCACAGAGCTTTTGTTTTTACAGCACATTGAAAAAAGTTTAAAACAAGACGGTCGTGCAGCAGTAGTTGTACCTGAAGGTATATTATTTCAAACAGGCTCTGCTTATGCACAGTTTAAAAAACAACTAATTGAAAACTGTAATTTACATACTGTAATTAGCTTGCCAACTGGAGTATTTTTACCATACTCAGCTGTTAAAACCTCTGTAATTTTATTTGATAAAACTAAAAAAACAGAAAATATTTGGTTTTACGAAGTAAGCCTTCCTGAAGGAAAAAAATTAACCAAGAAAAATGGAATCAACGAAGACCACTTTAAAGACCTTCTTGAATCTTATAAAAAACGAGAAGAGTCTGAAAATAGCTGGTTAGTTTCTGCTGATAAGATTTTAAAAAATGGAACTAATATTTCTGCTTCCCACTATAACCCAAATGCAATTGAAGCTGAAGAATTGCTTGAGCCTGAAGAGTATGCTAAAGAGATCAAAGGATTGTTAGCCAGTGCTAGTGGTGAGATTGATGGGTTGATTGCGGAGTTAGAGTAACCCCTTACTGAAATAATTTAAATAATCCATTCATACCAGGTCCAATTAAACTAGCAACTGTGCTATTTTCTAAGAGTTTAACAATTAATGATTTGGCTTCTTGGTCATCACTTTTTGCAATATTAGTTACTAATTCTTGAATATTAATATTAATAATTTGAGAGTTGTCATTTCCAATATTAGCATTACACTGTATAGTTCCAATATTATATACTGAAGAATCATTTTTTTTAACTTTTTGATCCTTTCTGCTTTCTACCGTTGCAGTGAGCAAGTCTGGGTATTTAGTCCCTACACCTAATGTCCCACCAGGCATAAAATTAAGATCTATCACCTCAAAAGAGTTTCTATAATTTCCTGATTTTTCTATTATATCATCCCCAATTTTAAGATCTGGAGTCTGACTATAGGGAATCATTATTTTTCCAGAATCTCTTCTTCCTTTATGCTCAACCTTTTTAATTATCATTATAGTTGGATATGCCATTTTATCTAAATTCATTATTTTTCTCCTACTAAATATAATTAACATATACTAGGTAATTCACTAAAAAACAACAAATAAGGAGTAATTATGCTTCAACAAACTAAACAAAAATATTTTCAAATCTGGGGAGACACCCAATCTCAAAATAGCTTTTTAAAAGGGCTTTTGCTACTAACTATTATCAGTAATATCAGTTTACTTATTACAGTAATAAATTTAGCAGAAAAAAAACCCTTGCTACTATCTGCCAATAACTCTTACCAAACCACTTTAATAAGTACAAAAACTATCCCCGAAGATTTTATTAAAAATGAAGTAAAAAATAGAATAAAAAAATTTTTAATTTTAAGACATAACTGGAACTTTACAAACATAGAAAAACAACTACTTAAAGTCTCTAGCTTTATAAACAAAGAAAATAAAAAACTATTTTTAAACTCTAATACTTTGCAAATAAAAACGGCAAAACTTAAAAAGATAAGCCAAAAGTTTTATATTTCCTCACCCATGCAAATCTTCATAGCTTACCTACCTTTGTAATATCACTCATTTGATGGGATTTCCCCGTGAGTAATGGTTTATTTACGAGCTTTTATCATAAATTTATTGCGTTATATTTAGCACATATAGTCTG
>JAAGOD010025541.1_pt1 | contig 10374 bp, 23 predicted proteins | sample 8389681 | NCBI WGS metagenome assembly JAAGOD01 (sample SAMN13964374, study PRJNA552185) | sponge metagenome | biome: deep-sea hydrothermal vent fields; feature: spots directly above weak diffusing fluid; material: seawater and sediment | host: Tedaniidae sp. KZ-2020 ... | reverse complement strand
GGGAGGGAGCTCTAAAAGGCACTCACATAGGAGTCTTCATCAGAGTTTAAACTGAGTATCTCCTGCTTCCTAATCTCAGCTTCTTTCTTCTTGATTTCCTCTTCAATCATACGATGCTGGATCACATACATATCAAGTCAGCCCTTAGACTCCATAGAGTGAACTGTTTCTAGTGAACTCCTTCTAATAACATGGCCTTCCTCCTACCTCTTCCTTCTCTCTCTGCCTGAACATCTCCTCCTCGTCCTCCTGCTTCTTCTTCTTCTTCATTTCTTCCTCCCTGTGTCTCATGACCATCTCCTGGTACAGGGAGACAGGAGGTCTGTCGTGCTTGTGCAAGAAGGTCATCACGTGCTGGGCGATCTCCAGCATCATGACCTAGACAGTGATATCGTCACGACCCATGCAGACAAGACCAGCTACATGTATAGCCAGAGGAATCTCGCATCTTTGTGTTTGGGTGTCCCAATGGTAATTTCTTTGGCAAGAATGTCTAGCTCTCCAATTTAGACAGCCAACAATAGTAATGTATGCACTGAGGGATGGGCTGCAGTTACATCTTTCCTCACTATCAGAACATTCGGCACATCTCTCTATGCTACTCCATCACTAATCTCACCTCGCCCACCCTCTCCTTGGCAAGTTTCCTGATCTCCTTCTCCAAGTCCTTCACTTGGTCCGAGGTGAGGCCCTGTGGGTCCTCCAGCCACATCTTTGGGACGCTGTCTGGGTAGTCTGTGGGGTACTTGGTGCGAAGCTTCACTGAGAGGGGGTGCTGGTCCTTGTAGCTCCCACCCATGCTCTTCTGGGGTACAAGGGTCAGGACGATCTCCGGGGGGCGACGAACCTTAGCAACAGAGTTTGAATATCAATTTTTGAACATACTCAACACAGTTAGTTGTGGATTAAGAACTCCAATAACCTTCCATGTATCTTTCTGTCTTAGGTCCTGGAAGTCTCCTGGGTTGGGGAAGAAGGACTGAAGAAACTCCACCTCGTCCTCCTGTCTCTCTTCATAGTTGGATAAGTCCGACATGGCAACTCATACTCCCCAAGAAAAGCTCACGATGAAGATTCTTAAGCTCATTCCTCGAAGCTAGGCTGCTAGACTGCAAGCAGTCTGAGTAGCCAAGGAGAACAACCTCTCAACTCCCAGACAACAATGAGATGGTAAAACGTCATTAACGGTTAAAAAACACTAAATTCTGAAGAAACTATGGTTTTTTATAGTGACGACACTTAACCTATGCTAGCTAGATACTTTGCGCGTGAAAATAAATAGTGCTATAACTGAACCAGTAGCTCTCTCCAGTAGGGCTCAGTAGCTACAACAGTGATTATGGCTGCTGCGTATTGGATGGGAATATTCTGCCTTGTAGTGATTGGATCTGCAACTGCAGAGGCGCAGGAGGCCACAACAGTGACAGTTTCCCCATCAGCACTGAGGGTCCAGGCCAGTGCCAGTTGCTGTCCAGTGGATTCTGCAGATGCAACTTGCAGAGAGGAACAGTGCCCAATAGCAGACCAGCTCCTAAACGTTGCAGATGAGGATGCTCTCACTGAATTGGTAGTGGATTTTGTCTCAGACGATTCAGAAAATGGTCCGAGAGTTCAGTATTCCTTCTTCTTGGAACAGGTTATAATATATAGCTAGCTACTTTTATCATCAATTTGTTGTCAGTACATCAAAATGATTGTTACAGGTTTATGAAATTGCTTCAGTAACCTTGCTCTCCACTACCCAATTTCTTCCTCGGAATTGGACTCTGATTTTTTCATCAGAAAACATGACATCTCAACAAGCTGTCTTTGAATTTACAAATGACGGCCTTTATGAGGTACAGGAGGAAATGTTATAGCTAAATGTCGTATAACAGTACTCATTTTCATGCAGCAAAGAGCTGTTCCAAGGAAGGGAGAAGATCAGGTTAGTGAGTTTAGTGAACCATGAAGCCAAGTCTGCATGTCTGTGTTCCCAGCAACAGATGTTGGGGGAAGTCAAGCCTGTTGATAGGCCATCTAATGTGGTTTGTCAGCCTCTCTGTGGTCCAGACTAACTCTGATCATGTTTACACACTTGAAAGTGCTAACAACCAACCAGAAAGATTTTCTCTTTGACTTCTCTGCAGGTTCAAGCATCTCATGTTCAGCTGCTGGTGGACCTCCCCTCAGTGGCTTCTCCCGAACCAGTGAGACTTTAGCAAACTCTCTCTAGTCTAGCACCTGAATTGTGGACCACACTTGGCCTTGTGATGGTTGCACTCGACATCCACCCCTAAACATGAGGCCTAGGCCACCCCTAAAATGAGATTGGCCTCCAATCAGGGCACTTTCTCTTTCGAAGGTGTCCCTAGCAGAAGTGATCATCACCGTCACTGGATTCGGTTTATCCGAGGAGGAAGGTTGTGGAAACTGCGTGCAAGATCTCACCGACAGTCTGGATGAGCTGATAATGGAGATTCGCAACTCCACTGACCTCCTGGCCTCAGTTAACGAAACCCAACAGCAAATTCTGCAGCAAGAGATTATGGAGTCTCAGGTAGCTAGCTGCTATATAGTCCTCACCTATGAGTTACATTCATGCATTCACTGTTTATGCTCTGTCTCTAGTTTTCGGTGAGGGAATATGAGGATATGCTGCTGGTTCTGGCAGTTGTCTTGGGAGTTCATCCTCCCCTTGACAGTAGCATTAATATTGTAAGATTGCAGACTCAATCTCAATTGCTTGTGGCTATGATTATTATGCTGCTGCTTATAATAGTCTTCCAGTGTTCTGCGTCTGGACCTGACCCTAACTCCATCTCTACCGATCAAGCTGGAGCAATTGGCGTCATTGGTGGAGGCCATAGGGGCTGTATGTTTCTTGTGATATGACAAGCTGTGCGTTACTGGATTATATTATTGCAGATAGACATGGATGTCAGTGACTTTGAAATGCTTCTGGATTTGATAGAACCTCAGCTTCAGGTTTTGGTATCTAATCTGACTGAACTAACAGAGATTGCAGATTGTAAGTTTGTGGATACGCTTTGCAGTTTAGTTATCACTATTGTAACACTCCAGTTCACAGAAATGGTCTCATGGAGTTAGTCAGTGCTCTCAATAGTGAGCTGATCAACACGTCAATGGCTCTGATGGAAGCTACTCAGATACTGGAAGTCATTTCCAGGCGGAACTTCAGCGCAGAAATGATGTCTTTGGAGCAGTACGAATCAGTGGTTGGGTCAGCACTGGCTCTGGCAACAACACTGTGGGAAGTCGCAGTTCAAATCAATGCTGAGGTGAGCCATCCTGGTGATCTTTATGACAGAGCTAAGCTTACTCCATCACTGGATCTGTAGGTGAACAGAGTTAACGTAACTCTGCGTGACTTTGAGACTCTGCTGCAAGATACTCTGGCAATCTCTCAGGAGCTTAGCTGTCAGTCCAGCAATGCTCAGGATAATTCCGAAAGAGTGAATGAAATTATCCTAGCATTACAGGTTTGCTTCAGTACTGTTATTACCCATCATGTATAACTGTGAATGAATTCTGACAAATATATAGAACATTTCTGCTGCAGCTGTGTCTCTCAATGTCACACTGACTGATGCCATTTCGAATGTTACACGGATCCTAGAGAACACTGAGCAATCTCTCCAGGCAGCCGACGTTTCTCTGCAAGTTAGTTTTATTTTCTTGCTATAGAATTGCTAATCATTCTTGCTGCGCTTCCCTCTAGTCTTCGCAGTCTCTTCTCACTAACCTGAGTGTGCTCGTATCTCTACTGGATGATGATGTCAGCCTCTTTCGCTCCCTGCTGTTGCCCTACAGGCCCCCAGAGTCATGTGACCGGGCACCAGAGTGCAGCACCGAGGATGAACAGCATGCTGAAATGCTGAGCTTGAATGCATCGCAAATTGTAGAGTAAGCCCCTGCTATTATCACTGTACTGTTGTACATAACTGTGGTCTCAAATTTTAACCTTCCTTAGCTCACCAGTGAGCATCTACACTCTGCGGCGGGCAAGGGAGTTTTTGAGAAGTGTAATCGAGGCTGGACAGTTATTCAACTACACAGAGATCATTGAAATTGCCTTCAGGGCCATCAGTGTAGGAAATGAAGCTTTAAACACGGTCGGTTTGTTGCTTCAGAATTAGCTAGTGTGGTGATGGAGTTACTTTTGTAAGTTCAGATTTCCCCTCTGAATATCACTCTCCTTCGCCTGCGATCCTCACGGGCTATGACAATGACAATAATGCTAGAAGGACGTTCACTTGATCTGGCTAACACAGCCAACAGTATGTGATTGTCAGTATTGATATCTAGTCTTTGATGTTCTGTTCTAGGTGCAGAGTCAAGGGTCAATTCTTTAGAGAGCGATCACTCACAGCTACTTAGCGAACTGTTGGAACTAGAAGAACAAGTGCCCATAATTCGCAATCAGACCAGTGTACTGCTTGAGAGAACAGGTACAGAGAATCAATATGAACTCCTGAAATGATACCACTTCCCAAAGATTAAAGAGGGAGTTTGCTCAAAATAACTTGCAGGTGTAACTATTCTGCTGAAACACAGGTCTTGAAGAAGAGGCCAACCAACTTTTCCTGGTGGCTGAAGATGCCCTGAACAGAACCATTGAGACCAACAGGACAATCACAGGTATTGAGGAAGGATTGCAAGTTGCTTCTGACTCCATCATACAGACGAGGAGGAATGTGATTGAGGCTTCTGAAGCCTTGGACATTGCAGAAAGCAAATGTAAGTGGGCCAAGACTATCACTGTCTCTGACTGCGCAATCTCATTGCTGGTTCGACTTTAGTTTCCAGCATTAGGATGTTTCTAAACGAAACACAAGAGGTGGTCAATGAGTTTGTTTTCAATGTCACTACCTTCATTGATGAGAACGATCGAATCATCAGCCAAATTGACGAGATTATTGCTGGGCTGGCTGATATCCACGAGAGCATTAACAACGTAAGATTGTGGATAAAGCTAGCTAGTGGTGAACGAATAATCTTGATTTGTTGCTTTTTAGATCAACTCTCCGATTGTGCTGGCTGATGGTGAGGAGGAACGTTCCTATCTCTCCCTTCAGCCACCTCCTGGAAGAGTCATCGGCGATGCCATCCAGTTTGAGTCCCTGGACCTGTATATTAGGACGGCAGTGGAGTTTCGTGCTCCCTCCCTGCTGTTCTATGCTGGACCTGTCTATATGAAGGATATTGATGATATCACTGCACCAAGAGAAGAGAGTGTAAGAGAGGTAAGACTCTCACTGAGATACTTAGTGGTGCAGAAATGAGGCCATCATCCACAATCAAGACACTTTGACCAATGACAAGTGAATATTTCACATGCATAGGACTATTTCCTTTTGACTGTTGAAATGAATGATATGCTGAGGATAGAGTGGAATATGGGTGATGCGGTGGGCAATTTCATCACTCCTGGATTTGTCCAGGACTTTGGTGAGATTTTCATGACCAGGTAGGGCAAATTCGCTGAATAGTAATTGTAATGATGAAGTGTTTTATGTGTAGGCATGGATCTCAGTTTGAAGTTCGCTATGGAGTGAGGGGAGGCAGTCTTGGGAATCCAAACTTTGTAACCATGGGAACTAATATCAACGGCTCCCAACTCTTCCAGACTTCGAACAGAACTGCCTTCCTTCTGGGTGGCTGGCCAAAGGGAGCACAGGTACAGCTTCAAGAATTAGTCTTTTCAGCAGGCTGAAGCATCATCCCTCTCCTCTCTAACACCCCCTCTCAGCTTGGGCTGCCTAGCTCTGTGGTTCCTCTGAGCAGATACAACTCCTTCCAAGGCCAAGTGCAGCTTCTGCTGTTCAATGGGGAGCAGTGGGGATTGTGGAACATCAGAGGGGCATCTCAAACCAACTTCATCGGAGGGTTTTTCAGGTAGACACAATTAGCTATTGCTAGAGGAGTGCCAACCATTTTGTGTGTACTTGTTTGAACAGCAACACACTGGTTGAGTCCAACAGTTGGGTTTCTCAGATCTCTGCGTTTCCCCTTTCTTTTGATGGAAGAGGATACCTGTTTGTTGAGCGTTTCTGGGAAATGGAGGATTTCTCTGGGGGAGGAAGAAGAGGACGCTTTATTATCATAAACATTCGTCCAAATGACGAACGTGATGGCTTAGTTTTGTACACTTATGATGAGGATGTAAGTGCGGAGTGTAAAAATGTATTTTACTCAATGCTCCACTTTACTCCTCCTTTGCTATTACTCCCAGTTGATGGTTTCAATGGAAGTGGCCTATTCCAGTGGGAACTTGCGCTTACTGATCACTGATCACGCAATGGACCGAGTCATTGTGAATTACACTCAGCCTTCCCTAGCCAATGACATGTGAGACATTACCAGGGAAAAGCTCATTGTATGCGATGGGCTCCTTTATGTATCAGCATGCATAGGCCCTCAAAAAGTTTCACCATCACATTTGTGGGGGAGAGGGAAAGGCGGGGGTTTGCTCAACCTCTTACTTACAACATTTTGCTTTGTGCAGAACCGAAATGCTGTCTGTACGTTTTGTCGAACGTGGTGGCTTTGTTATAACAGTCAATTCAATTGATGAGCCCTTTCCTGCCTCTGATTTTGAATTCTTTAACAATCTAACAAATGTAAAAGCTTGGTACGGAGGTGTGAGGGAGTCTCTACTCAAAAGGTGAGGTATTACCATTGTACTTCAAGAAGATATTCCCATTAGTTTGCATGGCAGTAATGGCAGATGCCAGTCTAGCAGGGAAGTTGACTTTGAAATAACCTTTGCATGATTTGGAATATTGCATCTGTTTCAAGTGACAATGATGTCTCTCCCCAGACCATATGTTCCTGTTATAACCACCACTGGATTCCAGGGTTGCCTGGACATTGCAACCAGCATTAACAACGTCAGATTCCCTGTCCTTGGTCCTGGTGACTTCTTTGATGCCTACTACTTCAACAGCACTGTTCAGAAAGGTCTTTCATACACTTGTCTCTTATCGGTTAGTAGTACAAAAAGCATTGTGTCCAGTTTAGTGAATGATTGCTTCGCAACAGATTTACATGAGAGAGGCTGCGTTTGAAGGCACTCCTGAATCCTACCTCCCTTACAGTCACCTGCAACTGGTTTTTCCCAGAAACCACCCTGCAGTTCCCCCGGAAGGACTGGGGCTATCAGCCGATGGAGCATGGGTGATTTCACTCTCTTTCGTGTCACAAAGGGACGGAGGTGTTTTGTTAGCGGCATTTAACCAGGTAGCTTGAATTCTAGCTAGAATTCTCTATAGTGTAGTTAAGTGACTGTTTAATGTGCAGGAGTCATACTTGGCAATCGTGCTGGTGGATAGGGAGGTGCAACTTCGTGTTGGCTCCAGAGATGGCCATCTTGGACTCATTCTAGGGAGCACAGAGAAAGTTGAGCTAGGAGCACAACATTACGTACTGATAGAGCTAAGGTTAGTATTGGCCAGTGTGTCTGTTAACAATTAAATTTGCTCTGGTTTGCTGTTGGCTCTTTTAGCATTGACAACTACAACTTGTTTCTGAATGGTTTTCTTTGTAACTCGGCTTCATCTCTTCCTGGACTATCGTTTGAGCTGATCACACAATCCTTCGACGGTTCCCCTCCAGTTCTTTACATTGGAGGGATGGAACCTGGTAGCCCAATCCAAGACGTTCTCCACGGAATTCCACCATTTAGTGGCTGCATGAAGGACGTAGCATTCAACTTCAGGTACTTTTGCCCAGACAGCTTTGAATCCTGATCAGCATGGCTGTAATTATTCCATATCCCATCTGCAGTGCTATGAGCTTCATCAACAACGCCTTGCCTCTTGATCGTCGGTACCCTCAAGGCGTCAGCTACAGCACCTGCCCTCTACTGAATGTTTCCTCGGAGCCAATTCTTGCTGTGCACCCTGACAGTCCATTGGGGAGGGTGTGTCTTGCTGCTGAACCATCAGAAGTTGAGGGCACTCATGGAGGATTCCACAGGCTAACTTCCCTCGCAACCAGCAATGTCATTGGCCTAATACGAAGGTACGTAAAACTGTGATTGAGTACGTCGCTAAATTGTATCATTATGTAATAGTGCTTGGACACTGAGTATGCGGTTGAGGCAGATGAGTGATGGCCATGTCACTACCATTGGATCTGAGCTAGGTCACATGATCAGACTCGCAATCAGAAATGGACGAGCTGTGCTGACTCTCAGAGAGCCTGGTGAGGAGAGTCTCAGGGAAGTAGAAAGCTCTCCACTAGTGGAAGGAGTGTTTATACCCGTGGTAAGTTTCCTTACTGAGAGGAAGCAAAGAATCTAGCACAAAATATACAAGGGACAACATCATCTTTATGCCTGCTTGTAGAGCATCAGCTGCGCCATCGATAATGACCGTGAGATGATGTCCTGCTCACTATCAGTGGATGGAGTGACTTCAGGGCAGCTTGTGGTTGGTTATCCCGATCCCATCTTCTCCCCCCAGCTGCCCCTGGTATTTGGGAGGGTGAGCAGTGAAGGATCTGGGGAGATTCCAAGCTTCATTGGCTGCATCAGTGATCTCTCTACAAATGGAGTCACTGCAAGATTTAGGCAAGAGCTAGAACATACGCTAGCAGCATGCTATGCAGAAAGCTAAGACTCTTTTCGTACCTCATACAGTGGTATACAGACTGGTGTCCAGTGCTATAACAGAACTCAGAGAGGCTATGGTTTTACAGGGATAAGCCACCTTAGTAAGCATAGTAGCTGTATACTGCAGGAAGAAAGCTCTCTACTCTACTCTTTTTATCCACAGGTGTGCCTCTATCTCCATCCGTGCCTTCCTCTCCCAGTCTGCCTGATGCAACTCCAATTGCTTCAGTGACGTTTCAACCTCAGCTGGACAATGGATTGGTGTTGATGCTGACAGATAAAAATGGTACTTTACCAGTGCTTGCTGTAGGACTCTTCAATGGAGAGGTAAAATGCTACAAGTGTAAAAAAGAAGAGCTCAAACTTAATTTATTCTCTTGCAGCTTGTCTTGTCAAACTTCAGTGAAAGCATCGACTTGCTCCCTAATACACCCTTTTGCAACCCTGAGAATCCACTCTTTCATAATCTTTCACTAACCATTGTTAGTGGAGAGACTATTCAGGTGGCTATTCAGCACGGGAATGGTCGTGATAGCAGAGTGCAGCCAATCAACTTGCAGCAACCTTTGACGGGAGAAACCTTGCTCTTGACAATTGGAAATGCCCCATGTATGTTGCATTCAGCTGTTATTGCTCCGAAATGATTTATGTTTGTACTTACCAGCTGGATTCACCATTGCTGAAGACTCAGACCCATTTCGTTTCTTGCTGAGTTTGAATGTGCCAAGGGACTCTCCTCCTCCAGGGCTGTTTGCTTGCGTCAGTTCTCTGATAGTAGAAGGGGGAGAGCTCCAGCCAACAGATGCTTCAATGGAAAACTTGCTGATAGGAGTTTGTCCTAGTACATAAACTGTGTTACTATACTCTAACATCATAATGAAAGCACTGGTGCTAACCCTCAGCGCATAAACTGTGTTACTATACTCTAACATCATAATGAAAGCACTAAAGTGCTAACCCTCAGCGCACTCATCTATGTACGATGAAACACCTCCATACTGATGGAATTTCATCAAGATCATTTACACTGCATGCCACATGCACTAGCCATGATGATTCTGAGCTCGTTTGCTTAGCTTTTGAGAGAGAGACTGCTGAGGCACCATGTACCCTATAGCTGTAGTACAGATGCAGTCATCACACACCCCACAGAGAAAGATTGCCCTTGCATAGTGTACGCATGCGCACAATCTTGAGTGGCGGAACCACGTGACGTAAGCAGGCGCCAAGAGGGTTTTTTTTTTTTTGGGAGGCGGCAGAGAAGAACAAAGGCAGAAGAAAGGAGAATGAGTTACAACAGGGACAGTAGTAACAACGACTCCAAAGTGTATGTGGGAAACCTCCCCCAAGACATACGTGTAAGGGACTTGGAGGATGTCTTCTACAAGTATGGCAAGATTGTGGACGTGGACCTTCACACAAATACTGGGGGGAGGGGAGGCGGAGAACGTTCAGGTGCCCCCTTTGCCTTTGTAGAATTTGAAGACCCAAGGTAAAGTGTGTAGCTGTATGGTACTCCCCATACTGATAACTTTCATATGCTTTTTTTTGTTAATTTCACTTTCGAGTAGAGATGCTGATGATGCAGTGAAAGGGCGTGATGGTTACACTTTCGATGGCTACAAACTGAGGGTAGAATTTCCCCGAGGCTCAGGCAAGGGGTCATACAATGACTCCAGGGAACGTGGACACAGAGGAAGAGGGTATGGAGGAGGGTATGGTGGTGGCCGAGGGGGGGGTGGTGGTGGTGGTGGTGG
>JAAGOD010027940.1_pt1 | contig 10376 bp, 5 predicted proteins | sample 8389681 | NCBI WGS metagenome assembly JAAGOD01 (sample SAMN13964374, study PRJNA552185) | sponge metagenome | biome: deep-sea hydrothermal vent fields; feature: spots directly above weak diffusing fluid; material: seawater and sediment | host: Tedaniidae sp. KZ-2020 ... | reverse complement strand
TACCTTCAGGAAGACCAGCTTGGAGTGTCTTTGTTGAGTCTGGAGCAGGTCACTGCAAGGGAGAAGAAATTGAAGATGAATCCTGTACCAGACTATAGAGTTGGACTGGAATAATTCGTCTTCTTTCAGTTTTCCATTTTCAAAAGAGAAAAATTTCCCGCGCTTTTAGGTGATTAGTTTTACCGGGAAATTTCTGCGCATGCGAATTTTGATTCGTTCATAAGAAACACCCCAAAAATGCATCAAGTTCAGTTTTGATTGTTGATGCGTCTGAAGCGGTACAAGACAACCTTTTAAGAACTAGTGGATGGCGATGCAGTACTGCGATATCCCTAACCCTGCTGTTGGCATTACCGGCAGCAGGAGCTGCGTGGCTCTCTCCAACTGCGCTCAGATGAGCACCAATGTTAAGATTGGAGGGCTGTGGAAAAGATCACAAGGCGTCTCTCGTTTTACCAAGCCCAACTACAAGCACAGGGTATTCATCCTCACAGATCAAGCTCTGTCCTACTATGGAGGAACACTGGATGTGAGTACCTCTATCATATAACTCTCCTGCTGAGCTGAAATTTATTTAGCCAGCTAGACTAGGTACCTATAGCAAACCAAAAAACTTAAAAGATTATCTCGCTACCTATTATAGCATAAGGCAATGGAATAGTGGTAGGTAGTTTAGTGATCTTGTGGATTATAATTGTGTCTCCCACAGAGAGTCGGTCAGCTGAAAGGAAGAGTGGCACTGGACACAGTGAGAGCAGTGGAGTTTGTGGATGTCTCTGCCTTCAACCTTGCTCACGCACTGCAGGTTAGTGAAATAGAGCACATTACTGGCTGGTCCCTTTGGTTCGGCACTGTGTAGGCACTATGTAGCTACTTAGGCAGCACAGGGAAGCCAAATTCCTTGAGGCTTGGATGCCAACCACCTCTGCTGAACGCCCCACTCTATCGTGTCATGGTGGGAACAGCCCAACATGCAAAGCCATCCAATGCCTGGGAGATGAGGGGGGGGGCAAACAATAGCTCTTCCTGGCATACATGAGCCTGTAATGACAGTCGAGTTTTTAGTCCCGGCAGATTGTGGTATGTAGAATCACTCTCCGTGAAATCAGTGTTCTGTGGTAATTGGATTTCCATTTGTGCAATTCCTGAGGAGATATTGCTGTCAGTCATGCGTGCAGGCCCTAGCTGCATCATCCTAGTAGGAGCAGTGATGAGATGATAGACAAGCAGTCTGAGCAAACACCGTGCCCTAAACCGCTTCATTGAGCACATAACTTGCAAAGTATTTGACCCTACGGCTTCCTATCCTCGTTTCAAATCCACGATAACTGCTCTAGAAAGTCCCAAGAGTGGCCCATTTTCAAAACTCGGCGATTCTCTCATTTTTTGTACATTTTTTTTTGCATTTTGTTGCCATGGTGCGCCCCTTATCTCACACATGCAACGCACAGTCACGCACGCACACACAGGGCATGTGAATCCTTAGCATGCTCTCTCTCACAGACATCAAATGAATGGAGTATTTCCTCTCCCTTTGTAGGTAGTCCATGTCAGCAAGAAAAGTGGATTCACGACCCTCTACATCATAGCAACCACCAAGGAAGAATGCTCAGATTGGGTGGCCACTCTCAGACAAGGTAAGAATTACCTTTTATTCTCCCTGTCCACACCTTCAGTTCTCATGTATGTGTGGTGCTGTAACATAAGGCTGATTTAGCATTATGTAGTGGTGTCAGGCGGTGGAATTTGATCTCCTAGGCTTCTATTTTTGAGCCAACAATTCTGCATATGGGCTGCTGAGATAATCACAACTAGCAACTAGCTAGGCATACATTATTGTACTTCACTGTGAGACAATGTAACCTGACCTAACTGCTCTAAATATACCCGTCTCTATAGGCAATTTAATATGTGGCTCTGATCTCGAAAACAACCTTACTTAAGTGCTCCAATATCGAATTAAATTCTTCCAGCTTATAATCCGACACATCAGGTCTATTGAGTTGCCAGTGGAATTCCATAACAAGGTTTTCCTCATGGTACACAAATTGAATCGAATCTAGTTACAGGTTGAATTCCCTAGGTAGAATGGGGTATTGCTATATTTGGACAACTGCTCAGTGACCTTGTTTGCTTTCTGTAGCCTGCTACTTCAACCGGGACATGTTGATGCACTATCACCCCGGGGCATTCATCAAGGGCAAGTGGAATTGTTGCATTCAGTGCGGACGCACCACCTTGGGGTGCCAGCCGACCTATCACCTTCTCACGCGGTCCTCGTCCCGCTACGCACAGATGCGGAGGAAGGACACGCTCGCCAGCTCCACCAACAGCCAGCGGCAGGCGAGGGCAGGAAGCAGGGGGTCTCACGCCTTCATGGACCGCAGGTCTGTCGGGAATTCAAACGCCATCTCCACTGATGTCGAGGACACTTTTGGGAGTGACGTCATTGTGTCACCAGCAGGTCGAGGGCTGAGTAATAGCTACGTCGAGTTGAGCAGACACCCTCCTCACACGGACGACATCTTCGCACTGAGCAGTCCCTCGGGTGCTCACCAACACTCTCGAAGGAGCAGTAAGAACTCAACAGAGCCATCCATTGGAGTGGGGACAATGACACTCTCCCATGTCTCCATATCAGAGATATCTGCATGCGGCGAGGCACAATCGGAGGAGGCCAGCCTTGATAGCGAAAGGCAGCTCAGAAACGGGAACCTTTCCCAGAGTCAGAGGCACCATCATCACCCCCACCACCCCCACCACTACAGATCGGAGCGAGGGAGGAAAGGAGGACGCTCACAAGTGGCTCCATCCTGCACCGCCCCCATCTCTCGCCAGCTCCCAGAGCAGAGACACAGCTATGAGCTTGAATTGAGGACTCTTCCCCGATCCTTCAAGTCTCGGTCTCCAGCTCCCACCACCACCACCACAACCGGACTCAACAACTCCTGGAATGCTTCTTCTTCTTCTATGCCTCCCCGGCGCAAGGTGAGGGCAGAGCGGACCAACCCTGTGGGTAGGGAAGGGGAGGAGCCTACTCCAGTGGCCCCGCCCCGCGTCAAGAAGGGAAGCACAAGCAGTAGTGCACCATACTCACCAAGCATCTCCTCGACCTCTTACCCCTCCTCCTCCTCCTCCTCCCAACAAGCCCCTCCCCCCCTCTCCCTCTCCTCCAGAAACATCACTGACCACTCCCACAGTCACCAACCTGCTAGCCTGAAGCACAGCAATACCTTTGCCGCACACCCCCCTAACGTCACCAGCCCAGTGGCCATGACCAAGCCCCCTGCAGGCAGGACCTTCCGGACTAAGGGCTATGGATTTAGCCGGAGTATGGGAGCTCTTGCTAAGCCCCTCATTGAGCCAAAAGTTTCTGCTTCAAACCCGAATGTCATCCACGTGTAACTAGACTGACCTGTTATAGCTAGTTAATGCTTCGCAAAGCCCTCACTCATCAGTGTAAATCGCTAATATTAATAATCACCTTCAGGATACCATCATTGTGGCTGTTTTGTTGTAATTGATCACAGTGTAAAAGGAATGTAGCTAGGAAGCTTTCCTAGGATGCAGTTTAGAGCAGCACTTAAATTAGACCAAAGTGCAGGGGCAAGGAGAGGCACCTGCAACCCCTTTCCTCACACCTAATTAAAGGGTAAATGGGTGGTGGCTTAGAATACTTGCTGACCACCACAGGCCTTTTGTTTAGTGGTAACACATGGTAGCAGTGAAGTGCTTTAGGCCAACACCCATTTCTCCTCTCCCTGGACAACTGAACTGAAAATGCACAATATAGCTAGGTGGTGAGTGGTTGGTAAATAAAAGTGTGAAATCCTAAACCTCAAATAATATATTCATAGTAGTTAGCACGAGACATTTGGCTAGACAGATTCCATGAACAGAATTCATGGCATACCTTTTAAAGCCACACTGAATAATGTTGGTTCCAGAATGGGCCGGACATGCTCTACGACAGGTAGCGCTTGTAGAAGAATCTTGCGAAAAGCAGCAGATAGGAGCCGTAGAGCAGCAGGCCCAGTCGGTTGAAGAAAACTGATGTGTAGCAGGGTTGTCCATGATGCAGTGCCCACCATGCAATCAGCACACATGTGAGGCCCACGGCAAACTGCACCAGTTGCAGCAGGGTGACAAATGTGCTCATAACTCTGGGGAGTCTGACACCAGTGGATTTGACCAGGTAGTAACTGTACATTGCAGAATGCACCCCAAAGTTCATCCAACTGAACCAGTGGCCGGTGGAGTCTGTCAGCTGGGCCGCAGCCCCGTACCAGGTGAAGAGGCAGACAGTAACGTGGTGGTACCAGTGGAGGAACAACAGAGGGGATTTCCGCAGGACAATGAACAGAGTGTCACCAAACTCAACCACCTTGGAGAAAGTGAAGATCGTCAGCCAGAAGATTTCCTGGTTGCTGCTCTTCATGTCACTGCAGACGCTGGACACAAACCCTTCATTAGAGAGCTTCCTAATTAGGAGGGGGGTGAGCTTTGTGAATCCAACGATGCTGAAAAGAGCCAGCGCAGCATTCCACACAGCCAGCTGCCTCCTCAGGGAGTATGGTTTTCTGTAACGCATCCATCTCCTGCCCACGTACACGACCCCAAGGTACACCAGACACAGCACAGGAGGCAGAAACAGCCAGTCAGTCAGCAATTTCTCAGCTTGTTCCTCACTAATACTGTTCTCCAACCTTGCAAAGGACTCCATCATGAACTGTGCTACTGACTTCTCAGTTATAGAGCAAAAGGAAATAATCACCCCACAACTCAGCTATCACCTCATCACCTCATGTCTTCCCCCCCCTTGCATGGTGGTTACACATGAATTTGATTACACCAAAGAGCTATAAATGAGTTTGTTTACGTCCCACTTTTCTTTTAAGTCTTCCCTGCTCTAACCACCTCTGCCATTGTAAGAAAATCATGGTCACCTTCTTAGCAGTTATTACAGTTAATCAGCAAGTAAAGGTCACCTTCTCAACATCTTATTACAGTACTCTAAATCTACTAAAGTCACCTTAGCAGCATAGCTAAATACTTATCAATCAGCATACTTTAGAACTAATTATAAATAAAAATTAACACTCGTTACATCTCATTGTTCTTTGGTCTTAGGCTTCCTTTGAATATAACGTTTATAGAAGAAGTTCAAGAAGAGGATGAAGTAGGAGCCATACATGATCAATCCAGCTCTGATGTGAGTGTCATTCATGCCACAAGCCTGCCCCTCCCACTTCATCCACACGCCTGTTAAGACCAGCATGAGCCCTATGACAAACTGGGCCAGCTGGAGGATGGTGATGCTCTTGGCTATGGAGGAGGGGATACGCAGCCCAAAGGCCTTCAGCATGTAGTAGGAGTACATGACTGCGTGGACACCCAGGTTGATGGCAGAAAACCAGTGACCTGCTGTATTCTCAGTGGCCAGACCGTACCAGGAGTAGAGGAGGACCGTGACGTGGTGGTACCAGTGGAGAAAGCTGAGTGGTGTCTTACGCAGGACAATAAACAATGTGTCACCAAACTCAACAACCTTTGAGAGGACAAAGAGGTATGCCCACATGGACAGAACAGGTCTGACAGATATCTTGCTGTTGCACACTGCACTGACGTAGCCAGCATTCATGATGTCTGCAATGATGGGGGGGAACAGGATCACAAAGCCAATGGTGCTGAAAACAGCCAGCAGGGAGTTCCAGAGCGTGAGAAGCCCCTTCAGTTGGTAGGCCTGTCTGTTCTGCATCCATTTCTTGCCTGAGAAGATGACCAGAAGGTAGGCCACAGACGCCAGAGGCGGTATCCATAGGTTACTGTAAGTCCAGCCTGCAGTCTGGTCCAACGAGTAGTTCACTTCTATGCTTTCTGAGAGGGACTGGAGAAAAGTACCACCACCAGCCATATCTCCTTTTTGTGGCTTTTCAGCCCAGGGGGGGTGGGGCGGGCTAATTTGAAAAAAAAAAACTGTGTTCTCCCTCATCCCACCCCCTGTGCCCCGCCTTCTTTTTGCAGCTAATCAGCAATCAGCAGATCACAGGTGTGTACAACTTTCACGTCTTCTGCAAGCTGTAGGGTTAATATTGGAAGATGTTGGAGGGCATCATTGAAGAGTTCAATTCGACAGAGTATGACATCCACCATACAGCTGCTATTGCAATCCGACTGGGGTGGATCCCCCCCTTGGCCATTGCCCTGTATCTGACCCTAATCTTCCTCGGAAAGAGATGGATGGAAACCAAGCCAGCATACAGTCTAAGGGCTCCCCTGTTTTTCTGGAATCTTTCCCTGGCTGTCTTCAGTATGCTCGGAATGATAGTGATGGTTCCAGATCTCTCCCGTGCAGTATTGGAACACGGCTTTGAATACAGTGTATGTGTTTCCACCATCCACACCGTACCACTTCAATCCTTCTTCTCCCTTCTCTTCATCTTCTCCAAGGTTGTTGAGTTTGGTGATACATTCTTTGTGGTGTTACGCAAGACTCCCTTCAATTTCCTTCACTGGTATCACCACGTCACTGTATGCGTCTTCAGCTGGTACTCCCTGGCCACCAAGAGCAGTCCAGCGCACTGGTACTGTGCAATGAACTATGTCGTGCACTCCGTCATGTATTCCTACTATGTGATCAAGTCCACTGGCATGGTGCGTGTACCCAAGAGCATCCCACTAGTCATCACAGGTCTCCAGCTGCTGCAGTTTGTGATGGGGTTCATTGTAACCTACGTTGCCACGATGGTGTTTATCTTCAGAGGGGAGTTCTCCTGCACTGTGGACAACATCGGCAATGCCATGGGCCTCTCAATATATTTCTCCTATTTCCTCCTCTTTGGAAACTTTTTCTATCATCGCTATTTGAAATCGGATCGTAAGAAAGTTCAGTGAAGAAACTGATTAAGTGTGTGAAGTGTGGTGCTTGAAATTTTGTTTTTCTGCATGATTAGAATGTCCTGACTAAAGCAGACATGTAGAGTAGAATATAGTGAGCAAGACATCCTACACATGTAGGGAGTAAGATAGCACCATTTATGGCATGCATGCTGTGTGTTGTGGGATGGGAGGGCGGGGGGTGTATGTAGTAGGCGGGGCTCATAAAATCAATTTCGTACTACGCATGCGCAGTATGTGCAACAAATTGATGGGCTGTGAATCTCATTATGGTTTTTAGCTCCTTGAACATGTAAACTGTTTTGGGCTGACAATACAGTGTTCTTTGAGTCCACTCTCCTGAGATCTGTTGTGTAAGTTTGAGTGAGAGTAGTCGCTGATACGCTAAATTCAGGCCACCGCCGAGGGAGTCTGTCGCCTATTTTAGTTTGTTTGCTGCAAAATGCTTTCGCTTGTGGTGGTGTGATTGTTGATTGTTATTGATATCTCAACAGTGGGGAAGTTGGCTGGGCTGATCTGTGCTTAGGAAGGATAGCTAGAGGGCATTAATGAAAGCTGTGAGGAAGTGACAAGAGGGTGCAATGATCACCAATCAAGTTCTGACTTTATCTTGACTGCCAGGTTGGAAGAAATGCAGGAGAGAGATACTTCAGTGATCCTGTTGGTGATCCTGTTGATGTTGTCTTTGCAAGGTACGAGAGTGTCAGGTTGATGTATTAGTGACCTCGAGTAATTTTAGATCATGCGTGCACGCATGCACACACCACATCTGTTGAATCAGGCGTATGGGGCCAGTTCTCCACCACTCCCACTGACATCGTGGTGAATGTTACTGAATCAGCGAGTGTGGAGTGCTCTTATGAGAATGCCACTGATATAGTCTGGGAGAGGGGGGACGCCATCCTCACCAGCAGGCCTGAGTTTAGGATTGTCGACTCCTCTCCCGATTCCTCCACGCTGACCATCTTCTCCGCTGATCCCGAGGTGCATAACGGCAGATATGCCTGTGTGGCCATTCTGGAGGGAGGAATGAACGAGACGGTGTCATTTGACATCACAGTGCAGTGTAAGTTCCCTCCACCCCCTAGAAACGGCCATTGTAGCAGGGGCCTCGTTCCTCCTCCAACAACCCCATCCCATCCTTGGTCAAGATCCTCAGCTCAAGTATTTGTTACTATGTAATATAATATTGCTGGGTGCAGGTGGTATGGAATGGCTCCATTGACTAGGTATGGTGTGTAATGGGGACCCCAGTGTGTGTGTGAAGGGCTCAGCAGATGTGTAATTAGTGGACTATTACATATCCACAACAACATGAGCCATACATGTACCTTCTTCCTCTCTGACTCAGCTTGTTGTTGTGAATACCTGCCAACTCCACCTGTAGTGCAGGGGGCTGGCTAGAGAGGACTGGTGGTGGCAGAGTGGAGCATAATCCAATTAGCTCCCTGATTTGGTAGGAGAGCATCGGTAGCTGAGTGTGGTTGTGCTGGATGGGGTGTCATGGCTGGACCTTCCTGGTGTTGTGGCCCCCCTCTCCCTCCTTAAATAAGGATTCACCTCCTCACAGTGCCAGTAAGGCTGCATTCCTTCTCCTTGCAGCCTCTTGGTCCTCAGCCAGACACACTCATGCAGCCAACCCTTCCCCTTCACTGCTTGCCTTTACAGCTCACTAGCTTTGGTACCAGCAAATGGTGTTGGAGACAGAAGTTCTGTGTCCATCCTTGAGTGGTGAATGTATCTGAAGAGAGGCCTGGCTGTGCTAGCTAGTTAGGGGCGGTGAAGGGATGTTTGTGTGTTGAATGAGGCCATTGAGATGGTCTCCATGCCAGCACTGTTAAACCAACTAGTACTTTTCACTGCCAGTGAATTTCCAGTGTACACAGCAATGGTCGTTGCTGTGTAGGGAACACAATCTTGATAAGGATTGGATAGTTGTGTTGTTGCCCCCATGCACTAAGGTTTAGACAACTCCAACTCGAGGGGCAAGGCAAAGGATGGCACTCTCCTGGTAGTAAGTTAGCTGCAGAGTTTTGGCAAATTCTGCTGCTATGGTCCTTTCAGTGATAAGATTATTTTTGTTGGGAGGAATCAACAGTAATATCAACAGAAGAGACAACAGCAAAGGATGGGGCCATGTGCTGGTTGACATTGCCATGATTTAGCTGTAATAACCCTGGGAGGGCCTTCCATTGAGGAGGATTGTACTGTAGTCATTGAGCCACTGTGACCATGGTTACAGTGGCTGTGGGGCTAGCTTAGCTTTGGAGCTGAGGGTATGCATGTGAACCCCCACTAATCTAATAACTCTGCACCCTTGCAAAGTGTATTGAGGCCGCTTCAGAATGTCTCAGGGTATGTTTCCTAAGTGAGGTGATCAGCTGTGACTTGTCCCAAGGGTGGACGGATTAGAGGGAGTCCATTGTACGCTCCTGAAATGAGACCATCCCTCTAATTAGGACACTCTGACTGGTCCCAAGGGATGGAGGGAGTCTACTGTACAGTACAAATATACTCCTGAAATGAGGCCTTCCCTCTAATTAATCGAGCCTCCTCCTCCCACCTCCTCCTCTACTAATTGCTCCTCCCCCCTCCCCTCTGTGCAGTTATCGGGCTGGTGAGAGTTGAGCTGGAGGTGGATGAATGTGCACGGAACACAGTATTCCAGGGGGGCGTGTTCACCCTGGTATGCGTCATTGCGGACGCGTTTCCTCCCGTCACCTCTGTCCGCTGGTTCAGGGAGCACGAGACGACCTCTCAACTCCTCACAGCGGATGATGACTCGAGAATCTCCACTGACAATGAAAATTTCACACTGACCCTCACTGATGTGGCCTCTACTGACGACGGGCTATATTTCTGCCGAGCCAGCAATGGCCCACTGGGGAGAGATTCAGCACAGCCACTGATGCAACACCTCCTCATTAGTGTCAACAGTGAGTTCCTAATAGAGTCTTGGATACTAGGCTTGAATTCTTGGATACTGTAGTATATACAAAGCATCAGTTTGGGAGTGTCAGCAAATCTGTGCTGTTTCCTGTCCCTGCACTAATCCTGTTGGTATGCTGCTGTTGACATGTGAACTCCCATAGCAAATGTCACAGTCCTGGAGTTATGCATAGTAACAAGCCAGCTCTACTCTAAAAGGGTAACCTAATAAAAAGGGACATTGACTGAGTGCTAATTACAGCAAATTGGTGTGAGAAGTCATGGAGACAGAGTGGTGCCCTAAAAAAATTCCTTTCTTTACTTTCACTTCTTTATACAGCAAAATTTTCATGGTTTCAAGTGTATCATGAAAACCACGAAAATTTTATCCCACGAAAATTTTGCTCTATACGGTTTAGTCATTTCTTGAGTTATGCAAAATATCTTCATTTTGTTTAGCCCCCACGCGGAGAATTGAGTTGGACTACAATGGAATGGTCATACACAGTGGGGCAGATATCAAGGTCAAGGATGGGTCCACAACCACCATC
>JAAGOD010068307.1_pt1 | contig 10379 bp, 13 predicted proteins | sample 8389681 | NCBI WGS metagenome assembly JAAGOD01 (sample SAMN13964374, study PRJNA552185) | sponge metagenome | biome: deep-sea hydrothermal vent fields; feature: spots directly above weak diffusing fluid; material: seawater and sediment | host: Tedaniidae sp. KZ-2020 ... | reverse complement strand
GGACACTTTGACTGTTCCCAAGGGTGACCGGATTAGAGGATACTTCATTCTGTTGTTTTTGAACAATACTGTCATCTAAAAAATATTTCACTACACAATATCTTATGATATTGAGGCTGATGGTGAGACTGCTCACTTGTCTGGCTCGTTTTTTGGTCAGGTACGAAGGGAGCTCTCAAGGCAGGGTCAGAGGTGATTTCAGCAGGTGTGGCTCCGTCACAGTCGCATGGGTCCCTGGTGATTGCAGGGGCAGAGAGGACAAGCTCAGTGTGATGATGATCCTGCTAAAGAGGGGCAAAAGATCCTCAATGAAAACTGGTCAACAAAGCTAATAATATCTCCGCTGCCTAGGCATCTAGAGCTTTCGGACATTCTCTGTTTCTGCTCTTTTCTCCTGCAAGCCACTCTCCTCCTCCTCCTCCTCCTCCTCCTCCTCCTCCTTGCTGGGGCTCTTCTCCTTGGTGCAATAGACCATCAAGGAGGGACCATTGGGCGGACGCTTTATCTCCACGCCAGGCACTCGCTGCAGCAGCTCTCCAACCGTGCTGAATCCAAGTTCTTCTTGAGGAAACTCGTAGTCTGTTACTGCCTGTGGGAGATAAAGTGGAAATGACCGACTGCCAAAGGTGGTGGTGGTGGTGAGCATGTTCATTGCGGGTGCGGAATAGATCCACACAGGCACCTTCTTGTCCCTCTGCTTGGAGACAAGGTCCTTGATGTTCTGGGTCTTCTTGTCCGCTATGCCATACAGGACAATGTAGCTCCTTGACCGGCAGACGCTCACCACGTCCGGCATGTCATCCATGAAGGCCATGAGGAAGATCACTTCCCATGGGAGCCCCACCCCCATCAAGGGAATTCCCCCAGCTCAGGTCCATCAGAGGCTGGGGGGTGGGGTCTCTTCATTCAGTAACGCCTACTGCACCTGCTGTGGGAAAGAGCTGGCCTGCTAGCAGAGAGATGGAGGGTTTGCTACACCTGGATCCCGAAGCTTCCAAGGAAGATGTGGAGTCCTCAGTGCCAGACAGCCTTCTACAAAACCTCCTGTTGAAGGTAGATACTCAATTTTAAACTCCTTCATTGTCTATGGATTTTTAGCCTGAGGAGTTGGCACCTCAGCAAGTAGGTTCCCAGCCACTGACGAAAGTTGTTATACCTGAAGCAGGTTGGTTACGAAGTACAATTTTCAAAGAAAAGATTACGCATCATGACCCGTCAACAGGATTTTGCCTGAAGACTGTGACGGACAAAAAAGAGAAGGCATTTATCAACATTTGCCAATCGGAACAGGTGTGGGGGTCTCCGTTTCCTTTGCTGTCATGGTGACTGTTGTGTTCTTGGTGTCGGTGTGAGCAGGTGCCTGTTCCGAAGGAGATCACTGATGAGCAGCTGGACACGTTGATGGAGTCCGGAGATGCCTCTCAATATCGGGTGCCCATTAGTCTTGGGGAACCACACACCGTCACAGATAACTGTCAGTTTGTGAAGTTGTGAACTGCGTGTGCCATGGTGATGCCTCTTCCTCCATCCCATCCTCTCCCTTCCTCTCCCCTCTTTCTTTCTTCACTCCTCCTTCCTTCATCATCTCTACTCCTTTCCTTCCCCCCCTCCCTCCTTCCTTCGTCCTCCCTCTCTCTCTCTCTCTCTCTCCTCCTCTCTTATGCCATCACAGCAGGAAAGGAGTGTCAGGCATATGACGTGATCATTTCATCCAAATTCTTCAATACAATCCAGGTCTGATTTGTGCACCCAAATTGTGACCTTATCTAGCATCATCTTGCAGGAGAGACCAAAAATGAAGGACTTTCTTCTGACGATAGTACTTGAAGGCCTGGAAGAGAAGTACAAAGTTTGCTTATCTAGAGGTACCATCAATGATCCTTTTGCCAGGACTCTATGAGACCTAGAACTTAGCTAGCATGGATTGGAAGCTGGCCTTCAAGTAAAAGGAGCATTTTTGCAGAGTGCAAGATCATGAAGAACCGAAAATTCATTGGATTGCTTCCCGAACAGTCTATGAGACAGAAATCAAAGCCCTTCATTGTGGAGATGGACAACAAGAAGTAACGAACAGTAATGCTTATCATTACAGTCACAAGATCACAATTTTTCCTTCTACATAGGCAGAATGGCAAATCAGGAGACGGTGGAGGAGCCAGGTAGTGTGAGACTAGTCATGTGATAGTCATGTGATCCCTCTACTGCTCATTGCTGTATTCCCCAGAGAAGAGCCTGTTCCTCCTGAGCCAGAGTACACGCTTGCCAGGGAGCCAGTGGAGGGAGAGGTGCCCGAATTCTTGGTCCTCGAGGCCCGACTACCAGGCATTGTATGTCAAAACTCTCATGCCAGACTTTTCTTATCCAAAATGACCACAGGGAGGATTCCTCTGTAGATAGAGTGCCCTAAACTTCCACGAGTGCTGTCATTTTGATTCCTACATTTCTTGCAGAAGTGTTCTCGTAATCTATTCCTGGAGGTTGGGGAGGACAGGATCGTGATCAAGTCAAGGCCAAAGTTGTTTTTCCTGGACGTTGACTTGCCGTTCCTAGTGGACAGTGATAACACAGGGGCCCAATACGACACCTCTAGAGCAGTTCTCACCGTCACCTTACCAGTCACTGCCAAAGCCCCTCTATGAAACACAGTCCCCTCATAACGAGCCTCATAATTATCTGCTCCTCACTCATATATTAGCCCCACCCCTGTACAAGCTAGTGCTTGGGGATGGAGGCTATCACTCAGTCAAGTATATATTCGAAGTAAAAAATTATCAATTTTTGAAGTGAATGTGATTACAAGCCATTTTTAGTATAAATAATGTAGACACCAAAAGAATTTGAAATCAAAAAAAAAAGGAGAGACATGAAAAAAAAAAAGAGGTAGTTATCACAATAGGCATGTATAGCAATAACAGAATCAAGCCACAATGTTCTGAGCACAGATGAGCCGAGCCTCGTCAGTCCAACGAAATGGGGCTGGTCCTTCTTCGATCCCCTGGGTTCCCCGGGGGGAACTTCCCCCTGTTCTTCCCGCCCATTCTGAAGCAATGTCGGACCTTGGCGGGCGGCAGCTCCATGTCCCTGAGGGACTGGGTCCTCCGCAGGTTCCCGGACCTGACCCTCTGCCTGGGCACATGGTGGTGGTGGTGGTGGTGGTGGTGCACCTTGGAGCTGCCACCACTGGCCCCACTGCTGCCAACACTACTGCACACGCTCACCGAGTCCGAGTCCTCAAACCTCTTCTTGAGGTCGTGCACAGGGGCTGTCGGAACCTCGTCCACAAGGCTGCTCCAGGCCGAGAACAAGGCTGGGGGTGTGGACTCTCTCCGGCTCTTGAGGTTGATGACGGGTAATTGTCTCTCCTGGATGACATCGCTGGAGGGTCGGCGTTGCTGATGGAGCGCGACAATCTGCTTCAGATCACGGGCCTCGTAGCTGGGGGCTGCTGTTGGTGGTACGACCACTTCGCTGGAGGAGGCTGACCGGGGTTGGTACGGTGGGGACTGCCTCCGTACGGACAGCTCATCAGAACTGGTGCTCTTCTCGTCTCGATTCCGTTCCTCGATGTCCATCACTCTGGCCTTGACAGCCCCGCTTCCCAGCTGCTGCGCGAACTGCGCCACCTCCTCCACCCCTCCTCCACTCACTGGCGCCGTGGAGGTTCTGATTGTTGGCTCGGTGAGTTGGGAGAGGTGAGAGCAGCTGGCGGCTCTCGTGGCATGCTCCTCCGTCCCCAGGCCCTGTCGCAGCAGGGGGAGGGGGAGGGGGTTGGGGCTGAGCGAGGAGTGTCGCGTGACCATGACTGCAGCATGAGGATAGGAGGGAGGGGGCGGGGTCTTCGAGGAGGAGCCTTCCTCCATCAGCGTAAGCTGTTTCAGTTCATCGTCACCAGCTGAGAGTGAAGAGATGGAGTGACCAGATGAGGCTCTTGACAAGCTGTTTTGATCGTCTTCGTTTTTCAACTCCGACTGCTGAGCCTCAATCTCCATAGCAGTTGTCTCAGCGGTGCCATTCTTTCTCTCCCCAGTGCTAATTAAGGTACTCTCGCAGACTGTCGGAGACTTTGACAAGCTCTTCAGCGAGTGCATTTCTTCGATTTCCTTGATCCTCTCAGGAACGCTGTGAATCTGAGGAAGCTCAATGATGGGGCCTGACGTATCCATATCCGCTTTCGCCACTCTGTGCTGGTTCGATTGCTCACTCGGTGAAATCGATGGCTCGTAGTTTGACTCGCTGGGAATCTCGGAGACGTTGGTGCTGCCGTGCTCGGCCACCAGACTTTCATGAGTGCTGACGGCGTCCGCTGGATGCTGATGGTACAGTGCAACAATGTTTCTCGGGAGGCTAGTGGAACGTAGAGGCTTGGGGATGCCCTGGAAGATGGGGATGTGGGCCACAGGCTGAAGTCGCTCGATTACAGCCGTGGAGGAAGCCTCCTTCCCCTCCTCTTGCTTCTCCATGTCCTGGCAAGCTGAGGATATCGCTCGACTTGCTTCTGATTCAAGCTTCAGAGGAGCTGTTTCAGGTTGATCCAAAACCACAGCTGAGGATATCGCTCGACTTGCTTCTGATTCAAGCTTCAGAGGAGCTGTTTCAGGTTTATCCAAAACCACACCCTCCACTGCCATATCCATCTGATTTGTAGTTGCCTCCACGGCTCTCCCATCCGTCTCCTCCTCCAAACCCTTCCCCTGCTGCGGATGCGACTGAGCCTGAGGTTCGACTGCTGACATCAGCGTTTCCTTGTGCTCTCTGCGTATCTCCTTTGCCAGCTTGTTGTAGCGGCTGTGACGGTGGTGGTCATCATCGGTGGGGGAGGAGGCGGGGGAAGAGTACCCAGAACCACTCTCCGAGGTCCCACACAAGTTCTCCCCAAAACCTGGGTCATCCTCGATGGTCACATTCGGCAGGGAAGCCAAGAAGTTGCGAATGTTCTCGGTTTTGTCGATGGGCGTGGATTTTGGAGGGAAGGAGTAGGTACGGGAGGGGATGTGATGGGTGCCAGCTTTTTTCTCATCAGTGCGCGGGAGGTCAAGGTGATTGCAGGAGGCATGGAGGATATCCCCTCCTCCCCCTCCGTGGCCCCGCCCCCCTGCCCCACCCCCCTCCTCCAGGAAGGGCTCATCTTCATTGAACATTTCAGGGATGTTGGGCTCCGATTGGGAGCGGGCTCTATATAGAACAAGGGGGTGTGGCCTGGATGGGGCCATTTTCCCCCACAGCTCATTATGTCTAAAACAAAACAAGCAACAAAAAAAAAAAGGTGAGAAAGTGCTCTACGGCGACATTACAGGGTCAGAGAATCACACCTTGCTTTCAATATTCCTTCGTACGCTTTCAGCTGGTTCATGAAACCATCATTCGGGTTCACGATGTTTCGTTTTGACTTTACGTGACGTACTGCCTCCTCCAGTGACATTTTGTACTCTTTCATAGTGTACGCTACCACCTATACACACACACACACACACACACACACACACACAAGGGATGAGTAAAGTATCCAAGCAATATGTCCATCCACTCACAGTGGCAGCCGATCTGCTGATGCCCATCTTGCAGTGAACGAGAGCTTTCTTACCACTGCTCCTGCACAGAAAAATTGTCTCAACACTTTTTACAAACTTCTACATCGATTGCTTACTTTGCTTCTTTGAGGAAAGTGTACGTTTTGTCCCAGTGTTTTATCAGCTCACTGTTAGGGAGGTCATACAGCCTGTTGCAAGTGGAGGGTATATTTAAAAGTGGTGGCTATGTCCTTCTATTTAATGCCCACCTGATGTTGAGGTATTTAAACTCCTCAGGATAGAAGTTGTCGATCTCTCTGCTGATATTCAAGATGTACTTGACCCTGGAGAATAGTGAAATAGTGCACGTCATTACGCACCAAGAGCTATAAGCAAGCTAGCCGGCATATTATACATACCCACTTTCTTTCAGCTCCTGGAGGTTGGAGGCATTCCACTCCGAACCCTGTACACACACAAACACACACACATACACATTACAAAGCAATCTATGTGCTACGTGACCAGCAAAGCCCCTTGCAGATGTTCCGCTATCAGAGAACAGAACACACTCTTAACACCAAAACATTTACATCTCCGGTAACCCAACAGCCAAAGGTACAAGCAATGGGATGGGACCACTTCATACGTACATACAGTGGACTCCCTCTAATCCGGCCACCCTTGGGACTAGTCAGAGTGTCCTGAATGCAGGGGGTGGCCTCATTTCAGGGGTCCAGATTAGAGGGAGTTCACTGTAGCCACCCTAATCTCATTCCGATTTGACATACCAAGTAGAGGTAATCAAATATCTGAGAGGGTCGCTCCATCTGCCCCAGAATCCTCAGCATCTGCTGGTCGAGGAAGCCCCTGTACTCCTTCAGGTCCATGTGCATCTGCTCCTCCAGCAGGAGTCTGAGCTGCCTGCAGGTCACCTCCTCCAGGTCTTGGTGGAGCATCACCTCACGAAGCTTGGTGGTCAGGACCATCTCAAGAGCTATCCCCTCGCTGACGTCACTGCCGTAGTCAGGTCTGAAGGACTCAACATCTTCCATCAGGTTCCTGCAAGGGACAGAGTCAGCAGTGGAACGTAACCAGGAAGTTTCAACACAGAATCAATACTTGATAGCAACTACTACGACAAAGATTTTGGATTTGATATAAAAAAAAGACAATACTAAAAGGTATTCATCCACTGGGCTAGCTAGACTCTAAAATCTCAAGACTCCTTCTTTGACGAGTTTATTTTGACGGCAGCAATCAAGGCCCCTACAGCCATCCCACAGAAGATGCCGACAGGGATCCCAATGAGCCCCACAGGGCCCGCCACCAGCCCCACGGCTCCCAACAACCCTCCCACGCAAGCCGGGATGGCCACGGTGCCAAGCGTCAGCGGAATCTTCCTGTCGACCGAAGCGCCCTCCTGCACCAAGGGGATCACAATTGGCTGCTCTGAAAGCGGTTTATCAAAATCGGCTCGCGTCACGGATTTTTTAGTCCGGAGTCGTGCTGCGTTTACCTTGATCATGGAGGCACGGGCTTCGAGGGTCGAGATGGTGGTGAGGCAGTCCAGCCAGAACCTGGTGAACCACAGTGTGCCGTCAAGAAGCTCTGACTCGGACTCGTGCCCTGTTGGGATCACTCTCACCTTCTCCACGGTTTCTGCCGGGACGTTGGCCTCCTTCAGCAGAGTGTTGTGGACCACTGTCTTGTAGTCTGACATCAGCTTCTTGAAAAACTCCTGCTTCCGTTCATGGGGCACGAACTTGAGCTGGGGGTTCAAGCTTTCCGTCAAATTCGCACACGTGATCAGGACCAGTGTTTTGTTCCATACAGAGTGCCCAAATTTTTGAGTGAACTTCACCATGGCCCTAGCGTCAGGGTTGTCGCGGACAAATCTGTTATCGGTCATCCGAATGGCGAAAAGGACCAGGTCCACGTCCCTGCACTTGTCGTGTAACATGTCCAGGTACTGTTGCTCGTTTCCCGAGCCGTCCTGCAACCCTGGCGAGTCGTAAACCACCACGTTCATGCTGTCAATCTTCTTGTGATAAGGCTCAACCTTGGTGGAGACACCACTGGTTGAAAGCCCCAGGTACACCTCAGCCACCTCCCTGCCAATCAGTCCATTGATAAGAGTCGATTTCCCCGCCCCAGTTTTGCCGAGGATCAAGATCTTGATCTCCTTAGCATTCTTGAAGATTCTCTCCAGCTCATCTGTGTCTTTGGCAAGCTTCAGGAGGTCATCAATGTTGATGTCAGGGTCAATGGCCACTGCTCCCTGGATGAACTCTGTCAGCTCTATCTCCTCACTCTTCTTGGCAGCCATTGTTGGAGTGGTAGTGGTGGTGATGTGACAATGTTGGGGGTGGAATCCAGCAATCTTATCGTGGCTGGATATCTAACTAAGAAAACCTCATTGAAAACCACAGAAATGCTCCATAGACAATAATGAGTCAGACAATATCAAAAAAAACACAACAAAGTCCTGCGATAAATAGTCTTGCTATAAACATGATACCCCATGCAACTGTGAGGTGGGTGGTCAGACAATATCATTGACGATCAACATCTTGACATTTTTTAAATAGTGAGAGTCTTGTGAAGTCTTCTGTGCATGTAGGTACCTAGCTAATCTTTGTTTTCTTTGTCTTTTTGTACGCCAGGACAGCCCCGACAGTCCCCGTGACCACACCCACTGCCAGCCCCACAGGAAGTCCGACAAAGACGCCCAGCCCAGCAGCAGCAACACCCACTCCTGCTCCCACAGCCGCCCCCGCAGCTGCTGCCCCTGCAATCCCCGCCACGCACCCCACGATGATGGAGTTTCGCAACCGACGTCGACTCGTTGCGTCCAGGACGATGGGCTGCTCATGGAGCGGCTTCCCAATGAAATCAGCCTCAGAAACCTCCTTTTCGGTTCTCAGTCTCTCTCCACTCAGGACCAGGAGGGCAACTCTCCCTTTCACAGTCGGGATGCTGTTCAGCGACTCCACCCACAGATCCGAGAGCCAGTATGGCCGGCCGGGGAGACTTCGCTCGCTCTGGTGACCGGCTGGAACGATCCGGACATTATTTGCAATCTCTGGGTCTACACCCACCTCTTCGATAAGCGCGGTTTTTATCAGCCGGTTCCACTCAGAGAGCCATGCGACAAATTTTTTGCCTTTCTCCGCTTCCGGGACGCGCTTGAGAAAAGTGTCGACTACGGCATTAGCAAAAGTAAGTACTATCAAGGTGTTGGTCCAAAACTCGCTGCCAAAGTGTTGGGTTATTATTTTCATGGCTCGAATGTCCATGTTGTCAACCACAAAGCGACAGTTGAACATGGAAATGCAGTAGAGAACGAGATCCCTCTCTGCACACTGCGAGGCCATTTCGTCCAAGTAGCGGTCTTCATTTTCCGTGCCGTCTTGCAAACCAGGTGAGTCCCATACGGTAACGTCGAGCCCCTTGATTCTCTTCTTATACGCCCAAACTTGCGCAGTCATTCCACTCCTTTGAACAAAGTCACTGACTTCAGCAACTTCAGCACCAACGAGTCCATTGACGAGAGTTGACTTTCCAGTTCCAGTCCTTCCACTAAGCAGGACTCCAAACTTGTTCGCCTTTCGAACACCCTCGATGATCTCTTCAAGTTCGTTCGTGAACTCTGTGCTGGATACCATCTCCAGGCCATCCTCACCTGCAGACGAGCCAATTTGGCTCACCGTGTCTGGAGACAAGACTTGGATTTCTATGCTATTGAAGTCTGCCATGCCTCTTCAATGAAGTCGAATGATCGTAGATGAACAAACAGCTTCCTTTAAATACTGCTAGCTAGACAGATCCGATCATCACTATACACAAAACCTTTTGCGTCTAGTCACGAGTCGAGTAAACTAACAGTCAGGTGAATAAATAGCCTGCTTCAGCATCACTATACGAACCTTTTGTGCTTTGTTTTAATAACAATGAAAGTGCAATATACTACAAAATTACCTTAACCTAGCACAAAATTACTCTCCCAGGGTTTTTTTAGGGGACTAGCCCGTCCTACCATTCATATTGTCAGAAGTGAGTACGTATACTGAGTTTTATATGGTCCTACCATTCATTGAGTATCATTCCGTCAGTGGTGAGCATGCTGCTGTAGAAGGTCATCCATGTGTGGCTCAGCCCGCCCACATAGTAATTGTTGCTCTGGGCATCATTGGTGGCCTTGTACATCATCTGGAGGGCAGCCCTGTGTGCATGTGTATGTGCATGTGTATGTGCATGTGCATGTGCATAATGTGTGTGCGTATACAAACATTACCTTAGGTGCAAAACAATCATTTTCCCAATTCCTTACCACATGCTCTGAACTGAGGAAGGCTTGAAGACTTGGTGTCTATCTCCCGTGTGGACACTGAAACCACTGTATTGGGGGGGGAGACACAAATGACACCTTAGATGCCCGTGACATGGGGGGAGCGGGGGGAGCGGGGGGGAGCAGACTAACCCGTCTCCATCCAGCTTGATCTCCGTATCCCTCCACAGTGCCACAACCAGACATATTCTCACTCTACAAACACACAAACATATCAATCCCAAAGCACCACAAAACAAATGGAAAAAACAAACAAACAAACAAACAAACAAACAAACAAACACAAAACAAATGGAAAAAACAAACAAACAATCCGAATTGCAGACAAACACACAAACAAACTCAGATGCTGGGCACAAACACACAAACAAACACGTGCTGGCAGAGTGTCTGGACTTACGTGCTTCCCTCCTGCTCTGTTCCCAGGACAATGGTCTCCTCCGTGTCCACGTGGCCATTGGTGGTGATGATGACGAGGTACTTGGTCACCTTGCGAAGGCCATTGTTCTCCAGCTCAACAG
>JAAGOD010074189.1_pt1 | contig 10389 bp, 22 predicted proteins | sample 8389681 | NCBI WGS metagenome assembly JAAGOD01 (sample SAMN13964374, study PRJNA552185) | sponge metagenome | biome: deep-sea hydrothermal vent fields; feature: spots directly above weak diffusing fluid; material: seawater and sediment | host: Tedaniidae sp. KZ-2020 ... | reverse complement strand
TCAGCAACTGCCTCAAGGGCTTTGACAATCGCATTTTCTTGATAATATCTGGTTTGCCAAGTGCCGCCTTTATCCTCAAAAGGCACGGCAAGCAGCTTATCCCGCCAACTATTCTCAGTGTCATTTTTTTACATCATCATGTCACATGATAATGCAGGAAATTAATAACAAAATCTGTGCCTGAACCAGCGTCACTAGACCCTCCCCTTCCTTTGGGTGAGGGTCTGGCTCGCGAGACTACTGCCTAGCAAGGTTTCTTATGCTCTCAGGGCTGCTTTCCAGTATGGTGTTAAGATGAGTGAAGGTCGCAAGACGAGAAGATTTGGAGGAGGTGCAGCTAGTGGAAAGGCCAGGGAAAAGGCTAAACTAGATAGAGAGTGGCAGCAAATCAGTGCTGTGAGTTGACATGTGCTGTCGGAGGTCATAAAGTAACAATCCTGAATGTTCCAGATCTTGGATAAGCGTAAAGGTGGCAGTGGCGAGTCAGCTTCCAGTGCAAAGAGAAGCAAATTTCAGTAACATGCATACATGTATATCCACCACCACACAGTCAAAAAATTTTTCCCCTGCGGGTCTCCCGCCCCCGCTTTTTTTAATCATTATTGCGCGCGCGGGGGCACAGCAGGTGTGGGGCCCTGCCCAGAGTTTCCTCCAGAGAGAGAGATCTGTGTACTACTGCTAGGTGAGAGATAGTCTGGACATGACAGGGCTGTTTTCCTTTACTTCTCCAACTGTAAAGCGCCTTCTCGGATGGAAACAAGGCGATGAGGACGATAAATGGGCTGAAAAAGCTATTGACTCCCTGGTTAAAAAGCTAAAGAAGCAGAAAGGCTCCTTGGAAGAACTAGAGAAAGCTTTGTCTCAACCCAACACACCTACAAAGTGTGTAACTATCCCTCGAAGCTTAGATGGTAGACTGCAAGTGTCTCATCGTAAGGGGCTACCTCACGTCATTTATTGTCGGGTGTGGCGTTGGCCTGATCTCCAAACTCATCATGAACTGAAACCCCTGGATTTGTGTGAATTCGCATTCAGTAGAAATAAGAAGGAAGTGTGCATTAATCCATATCATTATAGGCGTGTTGAAACACCAGGTGAGTGAGCAGATTGAGTGGAGTGACTTTTTAGCCTTTTCTTTTCAGTGCTTCCTCCGGTGTTGGTGCCACGGAATCCTCAAGTGATCACCTCTGTCTATGAGCCAGTTCCTAGCTATTTGGACTCAACACGAGCCTCTTATTCCCCTAACAATGACGTCCATCCTCTCAACTTTGACACTCCAGGTGTGTGAACTAGCTTGCCCCTCGCAGTGCCACCAACCTATGGTTTTTATATTTTTAGAAACTCCTCCTCCTGCATACTCTGAGACAGGTTCCCCTTCACCACCAGACCCTTCACTTGTGGACCAGCTGTCTCCAAGTAAGCAAAGCCTGTGCTGGCATTATGAGCATCACGCCTTATCTAGGCGATGATTTTTTCTTTCAGTGTCTTCCAGCATGGACTCACCACCTCCACCGCCCTCCTCCCACAACAATTCCGCTGCCATATGCCCCACTCCTGATGGAGCCAACGTGCAAATCAAGTACCAGGAACCTCCCTATTGGTGCTCCATTACCTACTATGAACTCAACCAGCGAATTGGAGAAGCATTTCATGCTACTCAGTCCCATGTAGTAGTGGATGGCTACACTGATCCTTGTATGAATGCGGATCGCTTCTGTTTGGGATTGCTGTCCAATGTTAATCGCAATTCAACCATTGAGAATGTACGACGTCATATAGGCAAAGGCGTGCACTTATTTTACGTTGGAGGTGAGGTCTTTGCCGAGTGTCTCAGTGATGGAGCCTTGTTTGTACAGAGCCGTAACTGCAATTATTCTCATCATTTCCACCCCACTACTGTCTGTAAAATCCCTCCGGGATGCTCGCTCAAGATCTTCAACAATCAGGAGTTTGCCCAGCTGTTAGCCCAAAGTGTCAATCAAGGTTTTGAAGCTGTTTTTGAGCTGACCAAAATGTGCACAATTCGTATGAGTTTTGTGAAAGGCTGGGGGGCTGAGTATCATCGGCAAGATGTGACCAGCACACCCTGTTGGATTGAAGTGCATCTGGATGGGCCCCTGATGTGGCTGGACAAAGTACTCTCTCAAATGACACCAAACACAGTCACAAATTCCATTTCATGAAGTTGTGACAGTGCACCCAGACTATTAATCTACCTCTTTTTGTTTTATCATCTTAAAATTTAATCTCTCTTTCTAAATATTGCCCACTCATCCATGTGTTGGTTTCTGGTCCAAAATGGGCAAGAAGAAAAAGAAGGATAAGAGGTTAGCGTACGTCTCCTGAGCACTGGGTAGCTAGATTTATCATAACTATTGTATTATTAAAGAGAAGAGTCAAATGATGGAGTGGAGGCTTCTGCTGAAGATGTGCATCTAACTGCTGAATTGGCTAAGGAAGCAAAGAAGTCAAAAAGAAAAAAAAAGGAGTTCTCTGATGACTAGTGAGTTTATTTACTTATTGCTTATTGTAATGTTAAATTTTTAATCGATGTGTGCAGTGATGATGACCTGACTACCCTGGCTAGTGAAATGGGATTAGGTGGTGCTGGGAAGGGGGATGATGAGAGCCCCGAGGGGCACGAGGCTCAAAAGTCGCCTCCTACTAGTACCCTGCCAGAATCCTCTGGTGCGGTGGCAGTGCCTGAATCCCCTACCTTGGAAACCCCCACTGGCAATCTTCCTCAGACTAAGTCGGCCAAGGTGTCCAAGAAAAAGAAAAAAAAAGCAGCCCAACAATTGTAAGTGGAGTAAAAATAGTAGCCAGTATATGCTTGAAGGTTTTAAATGGTAGGGAAGGAGAAACTGCTGTTGGTGAAGGAGGTACAAGTAAACCTAGTGGCGAAGCAGCCTCATTCAGCCCTAGCACTCCTGAGGAGCATGGTGGTGGCGAGAAAGACAGTAGTGAAGTGACCACTGCAGCCACTGCTCTAGAAGAAGGTAAAGATGAAACTTCTGCTGTTGCTGATGACGAAGACAAGAAGAAGAAGAAAAAGAAGAAAAAGAAGCCTTCAGAAGAAGAGAAGAAACCTAAGGGTCCAAGTAAAGGGGCTCTGTCCAAAATCAAGAGAATGCAAGCAGCCCTGGAGGAAGAGAAGAAGCGTCGAGAACAGGAAGCATCAATTGCACAGAGAGAAGAGGAAGAAAGGGAACGTGCCAGGGAGGAGAAAGTAGGTTGCAACACTTTGGAAAAGAGTTATTACTGTGGCAATGGTGAACATTCAGGAGAGACTGGAACAAGAGAGGAAGGAAAAGCTGAAACAGAAAGAGAAAGAGAAAAAGGAGAGGAGAAAGAAGGAAGGGAAACCAGTTACAAAGAAAGAGCGTGAAGCTGAAGCTAGGCGACAAGCACAGCTAACAGCACTACAGGAACAAGGTGTGTTTACACATGCATGTTATGTAAGTGGTTTGAGTGAGCATTCATGAATTTAGGTGTTGTTGTGCCTGAAAAGAGTGTAGGAGAGAAGAAGAAAATCTTGTATGGTAGACGACAGAGGATCAAAAAAGAAAATTTTGGTACTTTTGATTTGCTTTATCCATTCCTTTAGATATTTGTGCCTGCTTTGGTAGGTACAGCAGGTGGTAGTGGCAGTGTGGAGATGCAGCAGGATCAAGTCAAGGGAGAATATTTAGAAGCAGGCTTTTCAGGGGACCAGGAGGGTTTGGAATCATGGGAGGACTTAGAGGAAGCTGAAGATGAAGTGGTGAGTGGTTGCTTGACATTTTGTTGTTGATGTGGAGTGTTTTCTGTGTGTAGGTGGTGGAGCATCAAACAACAGAGACAGGACGGGAAAAAGCAAGTGAGCCTGTAGCTTCGAGTATTTCAGACCATGCACCAAAGAAGGACGGTGCTAGCAGTGAGTCCAGCAGTGACGAGGAGAGTAGTAGTAGTAGTAGTGGTGGTGAAGAAGGAGGAGAGGAGGAGGTGGACTTGTCCCCCTTTGCCAAGGCAAAACTTAGGATACAGGTGCTTGTTTATTGTCCGTTTAGACAGCGTCACAGTATGGTATTATGTGATACAGAAACGGCGGAAGAGATATGCTTCAGAGCGTAGTGTAGACACATTGCGTTCCCCGGTGGTGTGTGTTCTTGGTCATGTGGACACTGGAAAAACCAAAATCTTGGATAAAATTCGCAGAACGAATGTGCAGGAAGGAGAAGCGGGAGGCATCACTCAACAAATTGGAGCGACTTTTGTTCCTGCAGAAGCCATTTCTGAGCAGACCAAAATGTTGAAGGAGGTGAGGGAGGGAGGGCTAAATCTATAATGTGCTCAGTTTGAGGTATCATTTTCTAGTTTTCTAAGAAAGAGTGGAACTTGCCAGGTTTGCTTATCATTGACACACCAGGACACGAGTCTTTCAGGTAATCATCTTGGAAGTAGCTCTCTAGTTGATAGTCAAGTGAACAAAATTAGGAATTTGCGAATGCGTGGCTCTTCAATGTGTGATCTGGCCATTCTTGTTGTGGACATCATGCATGGACTAGAGCCACAGACTCTAGAATCCCTCTCTCTCTTGCGCAAAGGAAAAACTCCTTTCATAGTTGCTTTAAATAAGGTAATGCCGGTAAGGGCATCCTATGCAGTAGTGGTCTAACTTGGAGTCATCAGGTTGATCGTCTGTTTGACTGGCATCGTAATCCTAATGCTGGAATCAGGGACACATTGAAGAGACAAAAACCTAATACCAAAACAGAGTTGGAAGAAAGAGTAAAGCAAGTTTCTACAGAATTTGCCGAACAGGTGTGTTGATACTAGAGAGCATCTGGTGAGCTGGGGATTAATTGCTGTTGTAGGGACTGAATGTGGCACTTTTCTGGGAGAAGGTGGACTTTTCTGAGTATGTGCCTATGGTTCCCACTTCGGCTATCACTGGTGACGGCATGGGCGACCTTATTGCCCTCCTGGTGGAGTATAGTCTGAAGAATCTTGTGGAGCTGCTGATGCTGTCCATGGAACTAGAAGCAATGGTGATGGAGGTATAGAGGGAAGCTGTTTCATTGGGTGGCCTTCATATTTTTTGATGCGCAGGTAAAAGTTTTGGCTGGGTTGGGGACTACCATTGACATCATCTTGCGCAATGGAGTCCTCAAGGAGAGTGATATCTTGATTCTCATGGGCAACGAAGGACCCTTTGTTGTCACCGTGCGGGCCCTACTGATGCCTCAGCCTCTCAAGGAGCTCAGAGTCAAGAATGCTTATATCAGCCACTCTGCAGTCATGGCTGCACAGGGAGTCAAGGTGACTGCCAAGGGAGAGCTGGAAAAGACTCTCCCCGGTACGGCCGTTTTGGTGGCCAAGAATCAGGATGAGATTGACGTATTGAAGGTACTTTGGAAGTGGGCTTTGAGGAGGGAGTTTACAGGTGACTTTTCTACCCCGTCATAGGCAGAGGCAGCACGTGCAATGACAAATGTTTTGAACTCAATTAAAATGCAAGAGAGAGGCGTGTATGTGCAATCTTCAACCTTGGGCTCTCTGGAAGCTCTGTTGGAGTTTTTAACTCAGTCCAAGATCCCGGTTAGTGCTATATTGCAGTTTGAAGGTTGTGTCATTTTTTTTTGTCACTCAACATAATATTAGTACTCTGGAATAAGTATTGGTCCTGTTCACAAGAAGGATGTAATGAAAGCTTCCGTGATGTTAGAGCATGATCCACAGTAAGGACGATGTATGTAGGGAGAAGGGGGGTTAATTCTAGGTTGCATCCTCCCTCCCCTCAGATGGGCTGTGATCCTAGCCTTTGATGTCCGGGTGGAAAGGGAGGCTCAGGAAATGGCAGACAGCTTGAATGTGAAAATATTTTCAGCAGACATTATTTATCACCTGTTCGATGCTTTTCTGAAGCACAGAGAGGTTTGGCGTGGGAATCTTTGGCAAGGTAGTAATGTGCTTGCGATCTCTCCCTGACTAGGAGCTGAGAGAGAGGAACCGACAGCAATATCAGAGTGTAGCTGTGTTTCCCTGTAAACTTCGTGTCCTTCCTAATTGCATTTTCAACAGCAGAGACCCCATAGTCGTAGGTGTGCTGGTGGAGGCTGGAATTGTCAAACCTGGTACTCCTCTGACTGTGCCCAGTAAAAACGTGAGTTTTTATCATGGGTTGCGACATAGGCAAGCTGGTGTAATAAAAGCAGAGGTTTGGCTGAACAATCGCCCTTTATAGCATGTCACTGCTTGAAGAAATTGTACCACCCTAAAACATTGTGACGCATTTGTTAGTTCACAGATATTGGAGTGGTGACTAGTTTGGAAGTCAACCACAAAGCAGTAGATTCTTGCCGGAAAGGAGTTGAGGTCTGTGTGAAGATAGAAGCAGCAGGCGGAGAAGCTCCAAGGCTCTATGGACGCCATTTTGATCACACAGACTTGTTAGTTAGCAAGGTAAAATACTGTTTATCTGTAATAGTAGTAATACTTGGTATCTCTCTTTTTATCAGATAAGCCGAGAATCTATTGATGCTGTAAAAAATTACTTTCGTGAAGATTTGCAGAAAGCAGACTGGCAGTTGATGATAGAACTGAAAAAAACATTTGAAATCATGTAACTTCTCAAAACACAAACTTGATTTTTAATATCAGTCCCAGTCCAAGAGCAATTGCTATAGCAAGCAAAGCCAACCCAATCTTGACGGCAGAGATGGAAGGAGGTTGCACATGATCTTCCCTGCTGCTTATTGTTTTGCGTTTTCTTTTCCTTGGGCGCAATTGTCTTTCTAAAGCTGCCCTAGCATCTTTCTCATTTTGCTCCTTTAAAGCAGATGCTTCAGCAGCAGCTTGAGCTTCAATCTGACGATAGTTATACATGATACTGTGTTGAGAAGGGCCATGGACGACTAACATCATACCTCCTTTTGTTTCTGTATTGACACCAAACAATCATCTGAACACTGCAGATCCTGTTTCTCATTACAACGCCAGTCCTGAAGAACACAAATCAGATGATGCATTACCATCCACCCCCACCCCCGAAAAGGTCACACCTTCTTCAACCTTCGACATGGACAGCGTAGGGTGACCTTCCTTCGACACTGATCAGCACTGGTGCATGGTCCAGGGTGACAGGACTGAGGACACAGATGACCACACAACAGCTACAGCAAATCAGATGATGTTTCGTAACTTGGCCAAAATGAACTGTTACCTTTTTAGAACACTGGCTAGTACATGTTCTCAGAGTATCTCTTGCTTGGCTATCAGCTGAACACCACTGACTAAAAAAATGACAATTTACAATGTAGAACTATTGTTGAGGAATGACCCACCTGCACTTAATGCACATGATTATGCTTGAACAATGGCAAGAATGCTTCAAGATGGAGTCACAAGGTGGACAATCGCCTAATAAAAAAAGTGGCTTGTGGTAGCATGTGGCCACCAGTAAGAATGAATCCATGTATTTGGCCAAAGCAAGGTAAAATCAGAACAGTGCCCTACTACCTTTGTGAGGACTGAAAAACAGACAGCAGAGGTGTTCAATGAGTATGTGGTTTCTCCAATAGTGTGGTGAATGGACCACCACATAGACAGCCGGTCCACCTACCTGAGTGACAAGGCAAAGGACACTGGTGCTCACATTCTGGGTGTTGTGATTTTGTACAGGACTGCTCACATGTGAAGCAATCATCACCAGCCTAATAGTAGAGGCAAGGTCAAGAGAGAGAGAGATAAGAGATTGACTTACAGCCTTCAGGCTTTGAGCATTGATGACAGTGTGGCAAATTCTTCTACATGTGTGGTTACCACACTGTAACTGACGCCCACATAACTGGCCACATGAATAACCCATCACTTCAGAACAAGGCATCTCTTGCATTTGGTGTCCTCCATAGCAAGCCCTTGAGACAGGAATTTGGCATGGAGGGCATGGCTTCACTACTAAAGTGGGTTCTGCTTTCTTCCAAGGAGCCAATGGCTTTGTCTGCAAAGAACAGCACATTTATAACTTCATCTTTCTTCACTATGCAATATGTACTGGAAGGAGAGGAGTTGGTTGCGAATGACATTGGGCTCCACACAAATGGCTGCAGGGGAGAGGCAAGGAGCACACTTGCTTGCAAGGAGGGCACTTTCCAGCATGGCAGCGGTGTGGGTTGGAGTGATGGCAAGGGGAAGGGAGCTGACAGAGCTTAGTGCAACGTGGGGGGCGTGTAATGCGCTCTCTCCCACAAGGGACACTGATGCTAGTGGCACCACAGGCACACGACACAGATACCTTCAAAACACAGGGATAGCACTGACCTAGTAAAACAAAGGGAAGTTATGCTAAGAACGCTACTTAACCCTGACTGACCAGAATGACAAGGCGCAGAACATTTGTGGGATTTGCATGAGAGTGTCCTGCCACAGACTTGCTCACAAGCAGAACAATTACCAGCACAACACTAAATTTGTAATAATGGTCACACACACGACTAAACACTATGGTACTCATGCTTAGCTCACCTTCCTTCTACACTGATGGCGACCACATTGCCTGATTCCCTGGCATCTACTCTCACATAAATACTCCTGAGAGCAAGGTACAGGCTTCTTTTTTTGCCCACACCTACAAGTTTTCTTTGCCACTTGAAGACAAGGTCCACAATCTCCGACATGGCAGATCCTAACACATTGGTGCTCTCCACAATTCAAGGGCTGCATAGCACACCCTCACCACCACACAACATGGCTACTGGAAACCCGTACCTTAGAACAAGTGTCCCCACAACATGGCACTTCAATGGTGCACTCCAGACTAAATTCTAAACCAGAGAACCCTTGAATGAAAAAAAGAAACACACCAACAACTCACTTTGTTTCCCACAAGGACAAGTTCTTTCCCCACTCCTGGGACATTTGCCACAGTCACCAGAATGGCATTCCTGAAATCAAGTTCAAGGCATTGTTAAACAAACACCTGAAACACTTGCATACCCTTTCACAGGAGTGATGAAGGCAAGAGAATAACTTGTCGCAAACTTGCCCGCAGGACCACTCTGGCTGATTACATGGTGCTTCTCCCACTTGCTTCCCACACATACAAGCCTGAAGAATACGCTCAGAACACTCCTTACAGTTGCCTGATTAGGACACATTTTATTACCACACAATACCAACACAATAAAAACTGGCACCTTCATGGCATTGCAGTTCACAGGTGTGCAAATTACATGCCAAGGTTCGCTTACAAATCTTGCCACACGACCAACCAGTAAATCCACATCGCTGTGGTCTGACTAAACTCCGTCCACAATAACAGCTCAATAGGACAGTCTTGGGGCACGGAGGGCAAGGACCTAGTAAGGAAAGATTATTCGAATAGCGGCCTGAAAAATTAAACTGTTCTCATCATACCAGGATGACAGAGGGACAAACACTTGTGTCCACACTTGGGTTTGAGATCCCTGCCACAAAACTCTCCACAAGAGTGGGGAAGCAACCAAGGATCGGGGGGTGGATTAATCTATCAACTACAGTCACTTAATACAACTCCTAACCAATCTTTCCATCAAATTACCTGCTTGCCACAAAAACACTGATATACCGAAGGAACATTTACTTTGCTGTATTCCTCTCGACACTTCGGACAAGTCCACAACAACGGAATAGAAGGAAAAAGGTCCTCTGACAAAGTCGTATTTCTAACCACAACACCATCTTTGGCCCACTGTTGTATGCAGACTAGATGATACATGGTGTAACAGAGTTTACAACTCCATACTGCCTGCACTCTCTCGATATCACTCAGACATATCAGGCAAGAGTCACTATTTTGTAGTGCCAAGTGCAAGAGATCTATAGATTCTGCTGAACTTCCATCTAATTCACTGCAATATCTACCGAGAGTTTTGACCACAAGCTTGTCACACTCTTCAGAAGACTCCTCCATAATAGTGCATCACATTCTTCTTCAGAAGTGTTTAGGTCCTAATTAGAGCACACCTTTGAAACAGCTTACATCAGCAATTTCTGTCTATGAAGTTGGTTAGGATGTCTTCCCTGCTTGCAGGTTGTAGGAGGTGTGTGTATTGCTTTTGTCGGCTGATTGCTTGGGTTCCTGTGTTGTTTGTGGCCGTTCTCTTGATTTGGGGATATTATGTGTATGTCTATGTGATTCACTTGTCAGGTAGGTAGCTATAAAAGTACTACTCCTGCTAGCTACTAATAATATAATATTATACACCTACCCAGGGTCCTATTCGAGTATCAACAGTTCTCCTGCAGTGTCTATATTTTTGTCTGCTCTTTTCCTCATTCTTGCTCATGTGATATTTTGTCTTCAATTGGCGTCGTACATTCGCACTATCATTACCCAGCATAGTGCTATTCCAGAACAGTTTAAGTTAT
>JAAGOD010063912.1_pt1 | contig 10401 bp, 16 predicted proteins | sample 8389681 | NCBI WGS metagenome assembly JAAGOD01 (sample SAMN13964374, study PRJNA552185) | sponge metagenome | biome: deep-sea hydrothermal vent fields; feature: spots directly above weak diffusing fluid; material: seawater and sediment | host: Tedaniidae sp. KZ-2020 ... | reverse complement strand
GCAGTGTTGAAATGGCTGACACTGGGGCGTATACCTGCATTGTCAGTAATGGTGAAACTTCAGTCAACTCTTCAACCCAGCTCACTGTGACTGGTAAGTGTTTCTCCAGTTTGCTAGCTTTGGCTATAATATCCTCTGTTATCCATAGCTGCTGAAGTTGCTGAACTGGTGATAATCTCCAACCACACTTCACTGACTGAGCGAGAAACAGCTTTACTTGCATGTGTTGGTTATGGAGTGCCTACGGTTGAAATCACTTGGATGCATGATGGCCGGGCTGTTATGAATTCTTCTCTGGTTTCCATCTCTGAAGAGAATATTCTTCATGGAGAAAGAGTGTTCAGGCAATCATTTTTGCAGATTTGCAGTGTTGGCTTGCCTGATTCTGGAGCGTACACTTGCATAGTTAGTAATGGTCTGCTTTCTATGAATGCCTCATCTGACCTTGATGTGGCTGGTAAGTTTTGAACCTTTTTGTAAGTTTTAACTAATGTGTTGCTATTGTTGCTTAGCTCTTGATGAAAATGAGTTAGTGGCCATCTCCAACCATACTTCGTTGTCTGAAGGAGAAACGGCCTTACTGGCCTGTGTTGGCTATGGACTGCCCACTGCAGAGGTCACCTGGATGCGCAATGGCCAAACCATCATGAACTCCTCTCTCGTATCCGTCATTGAAGAGGATGTTGTTCAGGAGGGAAAAGTGTTTAGGCAATCAGTGTTACAGCTCTGTAGTGTTGAAGTCTCTGACTCAGGGAGCTATCTGTGTGTCGTCAGTAATGGGCTCTCTGATGCAAATTTCACTGTTAATCTCCTTGTAACTCTGCCTGAAGGTTAGATCACATAGCAACCATTGCAACTGGACTCTGAAATTTTTCTCTTCTTTTTGCAGTGACTATAGAGCCAGAATCTCAATCTGTGTTTACACGTGAATCTGGGGGAAGTATCACTTTCCAGTGCAGAGCCTATGGTGCTCCTCTGCCCAGTATCACCTGGTTCAGACAAAACGCTTTACTTGTTCCATCTGGAAGCAAATTCCAGATTGATTCCAGGACAGACTTAGACAGTGATGGTGTTGTCAGTGTGGTCAGCAGTCTTACCGTCTCCAAACTCTCTCCCAAAGATACTGGAAACTACACCTGCAGGGCATTCAATAACATCAGCAGTGCTTCTCTGCCAGTGCCTTACGTCTTAACAGTGATTCCTGTGACCATCGACTACTGCTCTCCTAACCCCTGTCAAAATGGTGGACGGTGCACATCTGGACTGGAAACGTTTGAGTGTGAATGTGCAGAGGGATTTACTGGCATCACTTGTGACACAGAGGCAACCACTCCCTCACCCCCAGTACTGACGGAACAACCTCAGAACATATTCGTGCCTCTCTTTAGCTCGGCTAGTTTCAGCTGTGTTGCCTCGGGCTATCCCCAACCTGAAATCCAGTGGTTTAAAGATGGCGATCCCCTCCTTGGAGAGACCAGTCGTATGTTGGTATTTGAAGAAGTGTCTCTCTTGGACAGAGGATTCTACCACTGCACTGCAACCAACAGTGAAGGATTTGCAGGCTCACTTCCAGTTGTCCTCAACATTCAAGGAGCCTATCAGTTTACAGTGCCAGTCTCCCTCCCCTTGCCAATACCAACTTCAGGGCCATTCCTTGCTGGAGAAATCCCGAGTCATGAGGTGCTCACGGCTATCTCCGACCTTGTGGATGATCTGAATAATGAAGCCACAGGATTTGATGTAGGAGCTTCATTAGTCATATATGGCATCCAGACTTCGGGAAATGCCACTACAGTGTCTTCAGATGAGTGAGTGTTATAGTGCATGAGGTGAGACGGCTGTTAGAGTCACTATTGTGTTTTGTAGTGCTGTGGGCGTGTTTATGGTGGACATCTTGGTGACTTTGATTACCTCGGACATCCTGTCTCAGCCACCTAACTCAGAGGTTCTGGAAGAAGTGGCTGAAATCATAGAGCAACTGGCTCGTCAGCGGCTCCAAATTCAAGATTTCCGTATTGAAGCTGCAAGCATTCAGAGATTCGGTGAGTCCTCTCATTGCCAGTTGAGAAGTTCAGTCCTGAGCTGCTGGTTGTTTAGATGGTTGCAGCGTGGAGGCAGAGGAACTCACGGTAGCTGGCACGGCAATGGGAGCTCTCCAGTGGACACAGGAGAACATTGGCATGACAGCTACCGCCAGGTGTCCTTGCAAGCTGGTGCCAGTGCCCATGCTGGCCACTCGGGTGTGTACAGGAAACTTCATCACTGGTGGGCAGTGGATGAACTCCGATTCATCTGCATGTGAATTTGATGGCTTCTCATTACAGCTGTGTAATGCTGCTGTGAGTCAGCTCAGTGCATTAATTTTCCATGCTTGTGACGTCTCTTGAATCTGCAGAGTATAAATGATGTGGCTGCTCTCTCGGCAGACACAGCTCGTGTGACAGCTGTGGGCATTGTGATTCTTGCTGCAAGCATTGAGCAGGGTGCTGGAGATGCTGCTGGAAATGTCACGGTGAGTCATTAGGCCAGGCCGAGATGCACTGTTTAGCTACCTGCTCTTGTTGATCCAGGCAAGTGACCAATTACTGAATGTGATTGACAACATCCTGAAAGTTTCACTTGATGAAGTGAAGAAGAGTAATGATGAGTTTAACTCGTCCAGCAGGTGAGGCTTGAGAGCACTCTGGAGTGTAGACGACTATAATGAATATTGCAACGTGCAGGATTCGAAGTCAGCTGGACCTACTGATGGAGAACTATCCTGTGACTGACAATCCCCAGCAAATCATCAGGGACACGTTTGGGTGCTCCCTCCACCCGAGCCTGGGCAACACGGCACTCTCCTTCAGTCCTTCATTTGGAGACACGATTGAGTTGGTGTCAGCACCTACCCCAAACCTCACCATTACTCTGCCGGAGACACTCGCTGAGGATGCTGGCATTGCCACTCAACCCTCTCTGGCTTTCTGCGGCTACAAAACGGAGACCTTGTTTGTTCGTCGAGACAGCTATCTGCAGGCCTCTGGTCGCGGCAGCCTGCAACTCACCAGTGGTGTTGTGTCTGCCAGGCCTGCAATGACTGAGAGGATTACTGACCTCACAGAAAATGTGAAGATGACTTTCATGAAAAATCAAGTAAGTGAAGCTTGCATGGTCTTGGATAATGGTCATCCCTGTGACGCAATCCAGGAAAGCAGTGGGAGTAAATGCTCGTACTGGGAGCAGAGTCTTGACGATGGCTATGGAGGCTGGTCTGAGGAAGGCTGTGAGCTGATAAGGGAAAATGGAGATGAGGTGGTGTGTGAATGTAATCACTTGACAAACTTTGCCATCTTGTCCGGCACTGCTGCTGTCGAAGCTGAAGCCAGCATCCAGCGCTACACCATCATAGGAGCTACCTTTGCCCTGTTGTGTGTACTTATTGTATTGATTGGTGTTGCGATCACAAGGTGATGTTAATGCTAGCTTGCAAAGTGTACAATGTTTTTTATTCTGTCTTTTGATTGCAGTGAGGTCCGTTCCTCTGCTTTTGGTGTGTTCCTCCTGAACCTCTGCATCTCCCTGCTGTGTCTCTATATCTCCTACACCATCTCTCACTTCGTGGGAAACTCGGAGAGTGCATGCAAAGCCTTTTCGTTCATATTCCACTACTTTATATTGGTTAGCTGTATGGCTGTCCCTATTGTGGCCTTCTTCACCGGTTGGACCCCATTCAGTGGCAAGAAACAGCAGCTTTGTTATGTGGCAGCACTTATTCTCAACTGGAGTATGTTTGCTTACTGTGGCATGTTCCCTTATCTTATTCATCAATTTTCTTCACAGTGTTTCCGCTTGTGGTGGTGATTATCTGCTTTGCTGCGGGAATGGACAGTTACTATCCCAAAAATTCAGCTGATTTGTAAGCGTGAAAATTTTCAAGCATTTTTTTTTTTCATTATTGTTGTGTTTATGCCATGTAGCTGTAGGCCAGTGTTTGGTGCGTACTGGTATGGCCTCCTCTTGGTGGGTGGCTTGTTTATGCTGCTGACAATTGTCCTCCTCGTCATTGCTCCAATCCATGCCAAATATGCCCACGTGCAGCCAAAGTCTTCCTCACGCCTTGGTTGGTATGCAGAATACATTAGCCTTGTATTCGTTGCCATCTTTTTCTTCGTGGCCTGGGGATTTGGAATCCCAGCTACTCATCCCCTCCATCTTGGGATTGTTCGTGTCGTCTTCCAAGGCATCTTCATTGTTTGCAACATCTTTCAGGGTCTTGTGATGGTGATTTGTTTCTGCCTTCTCTCAGAGAAGGTCAGGAGAGCTTGTTGCCGTAGCCGCGCATCGTACCCTATCACCAATAATGAAAATGCATATGCTATAAGTATGACTGGAAATGGAGATGGCCTTCTTTTCGAAAACCCAATTGCTGATGAAAAAGCCACGCCTCCACCTGACATTGATGGTGTCAACTTCGAGTTTAATGCAGCTGCTACTGCTAAACTATCTGAGGCAGCTGAGGACGTGAAGGAGGATTTATCCAAGATGAAAGAAGTGGACCAAGTGTCTAAATTGTAAAGGATTTTTTGGACATGACCCCTGCTATGGATTATGGACTATGAGAATTTGTAGAAAGCTAGTTCTTAGTCTTTAGTTTTATGTTAGTTCACTCCACTTTAGGTGGTGTTTATTCTTAGGCATTAGGCCAAAAATATTATCCTAGTATTATTACAGTGCTGTTGAATCTGAGCATGCGCAGTGTTTTTGCACGAGCTACACCCCCCCAAAAAAGCAGCTGTCCTGTTTGTATATGGTGGAGGTGGCAGTGCAACCATTGGTCAGGTAGATGGAGCTATCACTTGGATGGACACACAATGATGGGCGTATCTAATTCTTCATCTCCGAAGAGACTTTTGTTCAAGCATTCGGCAGTCTTCCTTGCAGATTTGTGGTGCTAGTGGTGCCGATGCTGGGACTTACACCTGCATATTGCCAGGAATGCCATGGTTACAGCTAATACCTCAGCTGAGGTGACTATGCCAGGTAAAAGCATTGCTATTGGCTGATTTGGTCATGTTACTTTTATGCTATACTAGGCTTTGACGAGAGAGTGTTGCTTAAGCGATCATTCTTACAGATTTGCAGTGTTGAAATAGGTGATACTGGGACCTATACCTGCGCTGTCAGCAATGGCAATGTTTCAGATGATAGCTGAGCTCAGCATTGCAGAGGACTCGCTTCCCGACTACGATGCCATGAACTTTGACTTTGAACAGGAGACCGAGATGAAAGCAGATGATGACTACACTGATGAGGACGAGGCTGGTGGAGGTGACTTGGATGAGTACAAGGAAGATTTTATGGAATTGGTGGACACTGAGAACTAAACCCATAGATAGCTGTTGAGTTACTTTCCTGTTTCCTTTTGAGTTGAGTAGAGTTACTGACTTTGTAAGAGTTTAATTTTGTGCAATGAGCCATCACTGGTATGTGTGAGGAGGAGGGAAGGTTGCTAGCTATATAGCTAGCTAAAGGATACAGAGCCAACCATTTAGCAAGAGAAAGAGGTAGACTATATTATGGATAAGTTAACATTGATCATTGCTGCAGTGATTATCTGCAGTGCTGCAGCCACTGAAAAAGGTCAGCCTTGCTGTACTAAGCCAGTTCTTTTACTTGACAGTGATGCATAATTTTTCAGAATCAGCAGTGATTGTTGTCTCGCCAGCAGATGTTTCTAGTTTTCTAGGTGACACTCTGTTTCTACCTTGTGTGCTTTTGTCTACTCTCAACTCGACTGCTCCTGCCAGCATCACGTGGCAGCACAATGGAGCCACCCTCAATTCCAACTCTCCTGAGGTCACCATACATGCCCCTGTGACTGTGGAAAGGAATGGCGTCACCTTGGTAAAGTCTGTTCTGGAGCTGTGTTTAACTGAGCTGGATGAAGGGAGCGAGTATAGCTGCACAGTCATGCAACAGCAGCATGTTCTTGATGAAGGGACATTCAGGGTCACTGTGGAGGGCCCCCAGAGTAAGGGAATAGATTGCCAGCATGCAAAAGACTGCGCACGAATGAGTAGCTAGCTAGGGCCCGGCTAGAGTGGGGGAGGCTCTGGGAACAGTTGGGATAGCAAACTCACAGGGTAATGACTTGTGACCTGCCACCATGAAGTGGCTGGTCCCTAATCAATGCAAGACCATTTACAGCAGCAATGTTGTGATTACAAAGGCACTTCTTGCCTTGATTAACATGTTAGCCCAATGCAGTGATCTCCCTCTTCATGCCATAATAGGTCCAGTACAAATCATGATGGCACCTCCTGACATGACCGTAAATGCCTCCCAGACAGTCTCGTTCGCTTGCGTAGCCACAGGGCTTCCACCCCCCCACATTACTTGGCTGCGAGACGGCACTCCTATTAAGAACAGTTCCCTGCATGTTATTCAAGAAAGACGTGAGCAGAGAGCTGAAGTGGGTACTGTAGTTGTTGGTACTCTGGAGATCTGCCCCGTCATTGGAGGAGTGTATTCGTGCTTAGCTCAGAATGAGTACACTTCTAGGAATATCTCTTTTACGGTAGCCATTCCAGGTAAGCAGGCTGACATGCCCCAAATAAGATTCATGAAAATGTTCTTTCCACAGTGGCTAACAATTCACATGTTCCTGTCATTCAAAACGCCACTATTAATCAAGATCATACAATCTCGTGTGACTTCATTGGGTATCCTGTGCCATCTCTTACGTGGACTTTGAATGGCAAATTTACTGATGCTGCAGCTTTTAGTTCTCAGGGAGAGCAAGTTATGGGTGAAAACGGTGTGATGAAGACAAGATCGTATCTCAATTTCAAACCTCATTCCACCCAGTTCGCTGGAGAATACGTCTGCACTGCACGACAAGCTGGATTCCAAGCACACTGCAGGATCATGGTCAGCATACAAGGTATTGATCCACACACAAATCGATGCACATAACTAGTTGGCTGTATTGATTATTTTAGTGCCTGCTGAGATTCTGGTAGCGCCAGTTCAAAGTCAAACGGTGGATTCCAGTGTGACTCTGTCATGTTCAGCCTATGGAATCCCTCCCCCCACAGTGTCGTGGCAGTACATGGGTACCGGCGTTCCTGAGGAGTTTGTAAACTCAACAACAAAGCTAATGTACGGAGTTTATATTGTTAAATCTTTTGTGGAGCTATGTCCAATGGAGGAGTCCAATTCAATCAGAAGTGGTCGGTACAGTTGTGTGGCTGACAATGCTGTCAGCCCATCGCAAGGAGCCTCAGTCAAATCTACGTCATTTGACGTGTGCTTTATAAGTGAGTGCAGTAATAGCTGTAATAGAAGAAATCAATAATAGATGGTTACGTTAGGTCCTAATAATTTTGGCCTGATGGCAACTGGAAGAAGCATAGATATCGTGGAGGGTGGTGCCTATTACTTGCCTTGCCTGGCCTACAACAAAGACCCTCAGAATCCAATCTCTATCACTTGGGAAGATGGCAATGAAAACTCCCTCAATTCATCGTTTGAGAGAAGCATGAGTAGAGGTGGCATCAGCTGGCTTCAATCCACTCTTGAGATCAGTTGTGCAACAGCCAAGGACGAAATGGAATACAAATGCATTGTCTCTGACGGAATTGAAGAAAGTCAAGCATCCTTCAATCTACGCTTCACATGTAAATTAATATAATGATTGCCTCTTCAAGATGTGGTTTATATTGGTCCACATGCAGTCACTCCTATCTTCCAAGAGCCGTTGCCAACTGTGGACACAGAATACGAGAAGAATGAAAATGGTTACATCTCATTCTCATGTGTGGTGAGTGGACAGCCTCTCCCCAACATCACTTGGGTGAAGGATGGCAGCCAGCTGGTGTTACGTGAAGGTCAACAAGTGAACGAGGTTCAGGTTGAAGACACAGCTGTCAATAGCACTCTGTTCCTTTCTTTGCTCTCTGAAGTCGACAGTGGAGAGTACTGGTGCAAGGCAGAGAACACACTGGGTGAAACAGAGATGCAGATGGTCTTCGCCCTGAATGTTTTTGATGAAAGTAAGAAATTTTGTCTGATGCATCAAGCTAAGCTGTCTGCGTCTCTAACTCTCCACAGGAAATCTTGAAAATATAGAGCCCACTCTTGGACTGTACAACAGAGACAGAGCAACAGAACATGCATCGTACAGTGGATCAGCGCTCTGCATCTTGGCACTGATAGCAGTGGGCTTGACCCATCTCATTTCCAAGTAAGTCTATCTGTTTTGCCTGTTCGCTGAGCACATGTTGATTTGGATTTTGTAGGCGCTACCGCTCTAAGATAGAAACCATTTCAATCTTGAATTTCTGCATTGCCACTTCTCTCATATATCTATTCTACATCCCCTCATCCAGTGGTTCATCATCTCATGGAGTCTGTGCCCTTCTCTCCTCACTATTTCACCTCTCGTTTCTCTCTGCCTCCTTCTCCATCCCTAACCTGCTGTTCCTGGGGCTGCTCAGGACCCACTGCAGAGTCAAACTGGCACAATTTACTGCCATTTTTCTCAATTGGGGTGAGTGGGAGAGCTAGCTGTTGGGTAAACATAGCTTCAATTGTCTCTATGCAATATTACAGGACTACCGTTGCTAATTTTGGTGGTCTCTATAGCTCCTGGTATTCAATACTATATGGACACAGAAACGTAAGGCACAATTTCATTATTATAAAGCAGACATTTTGATTGTGGAGGTCATTTTAGATGCATTCCGATGAAATGGCCATTATGGTTTGGGATACTTGTCCCTGTGGGAGTCGTTCATTTGGTGACATGGATGTTATTGTTCGTCTCTCCTCTCGTCATTAAGAAACGCAACAAAGCTGACACCACAAGCACCCTGGTCACTTCCTGGATGCGAGAAGCTGCAGCCATTGCCTCCATTCTCTTCCTGTATGAGTTGGCTTGGGGAATTCAGCTAGCCGTGCTGTCGACCACTCCCACTAATGCTGGAGCTGCTACATTGCAAGCCCTGTTCATCCTTGCCAGTGCTTGCCTGGGTCTGGTCGCCGTCCTCCATTTCTGCTTCCTGCAGCCTCGGGAGAGGAAACATGTGCGGCCGACAGGCGATAGCACTACCAGCTGCAAGGACAGCGGTCCAGAGGAAAACAGCTTCCAGGAACCCACTACGCCTCTCTCCAAGAGTTCGGTGGACACCATCGAGGTGATCAACCTTGTTGACGAAAGTGAAAAAATTGTCATCAAATTAGCTGATCTCTAAGATGCTGTGTCAATTGATGCTGTGTCAACTGAAACTGAATTTAAACTGTAATCTTGTGCAATTTATAATGCACATGCGCACAACAAAACAACAAGCAGCACGTGGTGCAGGTGTTAATGAGCTAGCTGGATGAAGGGGGTCATGTCTTCCATCATGTTTTTAGTGCTGGCATTAGCTTTGGGTTCTGGACTGGCTGCTGATCCTGACAAGCCCAAGCCAAACAGCACCTTCATGGCCACAGGAGAAGTGGAGCAACATCTCCCAGAGCAGACAGTCTTTGGAACTGGTTGGTTCATAGATGGATGGCTACAATAGCTAAAACTTGCTAACATACTTTAGTTGAGATTGCTGTGGATTATGCCAATCACCGGGCTTACCAACAAGAAACGTACGATTTTGGCGGAAAGACAGAGGCTAGAGTGATAGTCCAGATCGAGGATGGTAAAGCAGGCAATGTCACCTGCTACGTCAGAAAGTACAGCCTATTACTGGGTAATTACTCTCAATAAAATGTGTTCTTATTGTACAGTTCAGTCTGCACCAACGAAAGTAGACCATCTGGTGCACTCCCCCTGAATTTTTGGGATTGGCTGGAGTATGCAAACTATGAAGGGAAGACTATGATACACCACATAACCTATGATTTGTGGGGTTACAATGTAAGTGTCTAACTTCAGTGACTCCCAACTGGACAATCCTGTTTGGGCAGGTTGGTGGGCTTCGTCTGGAGGTGCTTGCAGACGAGAGTAAGAACAGGACCATCAAGTTCTTCAACCACAAAAGTGCCGAAGTTTCTGTCAATTACATGCTTAACTTTAAAACTCCTAATTTTACCAACAGTACATTATTCACTGTGCCCAAGTCTTGCATAAAGAAATAGTTAAGAACGTTACAGCCCGCAAGGGATAATGCAATTAAAAATTAGTCACCAGACTGAGATAAAATAGTTACATGACCAAGTAAGCCGTTTTCATTGGTGGCGTTGCAAGAGTATTGATTGCAGGGATGCTGCCCTGTCGAAGGTCTCCCTGCAAGGATCCTTGAGTAGGTCTGCCAGGTGTTCTAAATCGCAACCGAGATGGGTTTCAGCAAGATGGCTAGCTGGAGGAACACCCTTGGAGTAAGTAAGTAAGGCAAGAGAAGTCTTCACTGAATATTGGCATAG
>JAAGOD010015166.1_pt1 | contig 10415 bp, 20 predicted proteins | sample 8389681 | NCBI WGS metagenome assembly JAAGOD01 (sample SAMN13964374, study PRJNA552185) | sponge metagenome | biome: deep-sea hydrothermal vent fields; feature: spots directly above weak diffusing fluid; material: seawater and sediment | host: Tedaniidae sp. KZ-2020 ... | reverse complement strand
TTGATGCTGTTTTATAGACGTGTTCCCATTTAGTAATACTCTTGTAGCATTCCACAGGGCTGACAATATTTCTAGCCATTTTGATTGTGATAGCTTCAGTGGTGGCTGCATCCATTGTGCTCTACCTTTGGCTCAAGTGCCGCTCAAGGAAGCTATCGTGAGTTATTTTCTTGTATTAGTCTGCTTTAGTTTAAAACAGTTTCCCTTTAAAGGCGCGAGAAGGTGTATTATCAACGCTTACCTAAGGAGGAAAGTAATCCATTTGCCATTAGCAACGATGATTCTAGCAGTGATGAGGATTTGATAACTGCAACGTAAATTCACAAGTTTTTTTTCTTCTTTTTCTGCCCGTTTCAATTTTTATCAGAATTTTTTTTTCGGAAGTCTTATTATTGTGCCTATTCTATTTCTTGAAGTTCTTTCCATTGAGAACTGAAAATATGTCGTCAAAGACTAACTCTAAATGTTCCATAAATTCGGCTCCATTTCTTGTTGGATAGGTGGTGATCTGGGCTCCTAACCAGTCGTCCATCATGCCGTAGCCCACGCCATAGCCTCTAGCACTCACTGGTGCAAACCCTCCCAGTAACACTGCATCTGAGGATAAGGTGCTCGTTGACAAAATGATCTCGTTCATGTAAGCATAGCTTTGATCTTTAAATAGAGGCACTTCAAGACCATTACTCTCAGACAGCACTTTCAAGGCAAATAGATGACGATCAAATCCTCTACCTATGTGTAAAACATTCAACTTATAGCTATGGAAGAAGTACCATTTACTTACCCATAGCTGCTTCTTTCACTAGTTTAGAGTGATGGGTATTAGCCTGTTTGATGAATTCCAGCATTTCCCTGGGTCCTGCATCATGGCTCTGCTCAAAAGCTTCAGCACACTGTTTGGTAGCAACACTTGCTGATCTGATGGTTTCTGTTCTCCCATGCTTGAAAGCAGCAGTGCTGCACGATTCATATGTTGGAACACACTTCTTAAATTGACGATAGTAAGCTATCTGTAGGAGGAATATCTGAATGTTTCTCCTGACACGACACTACTGTCAACTGTGCCCTCACCTGAATTGCTAGCTGTAATAGACCGTCTGGACTCAACTTCTTGTCCTTGATGAAATTTTTTCCATACTTGTGGTATTCCAGAGTGTTGACTGATAGAGACTTACAGCGCTCTTCTATTTGTCCCTTGGCATGTTCAACAGCATCAGAAAGCTGAGGAGAAAAGTTGAAGTCCAGCCTAGTCACACCCTCCAAAGTAGGATTGCAAGAGGAAAAGTGATGTTTCGTATCCTTATGCAAGTCTTCTAGAAACCTCAGGACTGCCACCCCATCTCCCCAAGAATGCTCAAAGTTGATAGCAGCGTGTCCACCTTGTGTCACTATCAGCTGAACTGACTTATCAAACCACCTATGCATACACACTCACACATATCCACAATTTTGCCACAGCACGTATATACCTGTTAGCACCATAGTTATGGAGCATTGCATGAGATAATGTGTCAGGAGCAGTATGCTCAGAGTCATCCAGGCACAACACCAATAGAGCACTGTCTACAGCCAGCAGCTCTTCCTGGTTCTGTCTCTCCACCTCTTTGCGAAGCCCTGCCCACTGGTCTCGATTCAGAGTTGTGAGAAATCCCAGTTGGTGAGCAGGAGGGGGGGTCTCATCTTCCAGAATTCCCTGTAGCTGATGATAGAGAGTATGACAGGGCACCAGTAGACCTGAGGAGTAGATTCAAAAGTGTCACATTTCCAGCAGGCAATGAATGCAGCAGGACATTACCATCAGGTTGTATTGCTTGTAGCGTATACATGTGCCCGCGATGCATCACCAGCACATGTCTGCAGCTGACATCATGAGTGACCAGTTCGTCAACTCCCCCCAATACAGGAAGACGTGTGGTGTTGAAGAGTCTGGAATACTGGCTCATGTCCAAAGGAAATGCTTTCCACAATACCGAAGCATAGCAGGACAATGATGAGGGCAGCCATCTGCATCATTTCACAGCTGAAAAGGGGACAAAAGACTAATAATCATAATACCTCATGACATTCCAGTAAGTTGATGTGTCAGACTTGGCAGGGTTCAAGTGAAAGACTTCAGGTTTTAGTTTCTCTTCAAACAAGGTATTTCGAAATCTCACAGCAGACCAAATAAAGTTAGCAGCCCTCATTGCCTAGTATTCAACATCAGCACCTTTAAACGTATTATATCTTTGCATGCATACCTGGTCAGTTATTTGATCATCTTTAAATGCAATGAAAGGATTATAGTTGAGGACAATCGATTTCCGATCCGCTAGATACATGTCAAACCATGGTTTGGAGATGTAACTAGTATGCTTGTTTTTCTTATCGTTCAATACCAATTCCACCTGAAGTTCTGCACAAAATTAATCCCATCACTTATTCTGCAAAGCAATCTCTAGCCGATTACCTTTTCCTACTCCTTGTTGGAATTTTTCCACCAACTCTTGGGTCACTGCATAAGTCGATTCACTTTGCGCTACAGGCTTGAGGGCAGACAAGTAGCGTGTACACGTATCCTCAAGTTTAGGAATCACAAGACGGAAAAGCCCAGCTTGAAAATGCATGGTTGGGACATTGCTGGTCTGAATGTAACGTTCATCTTGATTCTGCTCTGAAGAACTAGTAAGAGCTCTCCCAGGAACATGGAATGAAAGTTGTCCAAGTGCTCTGGGGGTCACCAAGCACTTTAGCTTTAGTCATAAAATGCTATAAACTCCTACAAAATAACATAATAGGCACTTACCTTGTCGCTCTTACTCAAGAAACACCTCATAGTAATAGCCAGTGATTTCCAATTAAAGCCACCCACCCTACCACACCCTCTCCCCTTCTTGGCCAGTGAATTAGCCTGCCTGTGATGCTGGATGGAGTCTGTGCTGGAGAATGGCAACTCGAGTTTTGAAAATACTACCAGTGGACCTGAAAGAGAAAAGCAGCTATGCAATTTGGCGGAGGGCTACAGCTTTGTCCTACAATCCTTGTTGGGTGTGTTAGCCTTCAGCACCCTTTTATGTGAGTCTTATCTGGCAATGTAGTTCTATAGTTAGCTGCTGTGCCTGGTGGTCCACTTGAAATAATATGATTGCTTTTTGGTAGTGAAGAGGTATAGAGAACCACCATTGCAGAGGAGGTTATTTTGGATTTGGTTCGTTGTGCTAGCATGTAACGATAGCCTTTCACTCGGGCACCGGTGTGCACAGGTTTGCTGATACCACTAAGCAGGCATTGGGAATGCTGGAGATACATTTTGTCAATTTAACTCTCTCCATCATCTTTAAAGAGAAGGAATGTGTCTCGTGAGTGCTCCAGCCGCAATATAACCTATAAGCTAGACGTATTGTTACTCCTCTCTCTGTCTAGGTATTTGGTTAACTTTTTATTGGACTCAACTATCGGCCTACTTTTGATATATGTTCTCCTTAAGTTAGTTAGTAAAGCGGTAACCCATTACAGAATCACTGCTCTAATCTCGGGGGAGTATGGTATGAAACACTGGCTCACAGTGATAATTATTATAGTCACTTTACTGTGTTTAGGAGATCCTTTTCAGTTTCGCTATTGGCTAGCACAGTGTGCAGTATATCTTGTAGTCATGTTGCTGGAAAAGATTTTTGTGGGCCCTCTCATTCTCTTCAGATTCTGGACTAAAGTGAGTGATCATGTGTGTGTAAAGCCAGCTCATCCAATGACGTCTAGGTTGAAGAGGTACTACCTGGAAATGTGAAGGTCAAAATTGCCTTGGTCATTTTTATTGTGCCTTTCATTGTGAATGTAAGGAATTACCTCTTGTTCTGCAGCCATGCCGTACATATTACTAACCAACATAATATAGGTGATCATGTTCTGGATAGTGGACAGTATTATCATGAGAAAGAGAACAGAAAGTCGTCCAAAGGAACCTGGAGTGTACTATCACAAATCTCAAGTTAAATATGATAAGCTTAAGCCAGAAGAGAGCTGTTCTGATTGCGAGATTGTAGTACAATCACCTGACTTAACAAGAACGTCAGACTCTAGATGACCATACATGTTTTGCTGTGTGACGATAATCTAAGTTCACCTCACTCTTTTCATCTATTTTGTGGTATGACATCATTGATTATGGTGGGACACATTCAAATGGGTCAGTGTCTTTGAAACAGCTGGTAAATACATCATCTACAAGCTGATATGCTTTCTCTTCAGAAATGTCTCTGACACAAAGCAATGACTTTGCTGCTCTCTCCCTCACACAAACCTGAATCACACTAGTACTACATACAAGTATAATAGTATCAGCAGTCAGACGATACCTGATGATGCCTTTTCCATCCAAATTTGAAACGTGCAAAATTTTCTTTCCAGAAAAAGCATTCACCACTGAGGTTGGCAGCACGAATTTCAGAGCAAGCAAGGTGCTTAAGATTATCCCAATCCACATGTGCTCTACAATGGTCGTAACTGTGAACTAGTTCATGTGTCAGGGTGTCATTCATGTGACCTTGAGAATAGATGTTATTCTCGCACAGTACAATCTGGAATTGCAATGGACCAAAGTGACGTTTGCCACCACACATTTTGGTGTCCACCAACCTGCTTGTTTTCGGGATCATAGCCACCCGCTACCGTAGGTCCACATGGTTCACACACCAAATGCTTCTCTTTGCAAACCTCACTGCAATTGACGGGTATGTATAATAATAGCTACACACTTCACCACCACTATAGCACAATTGCATACCAACCAACTTTCTTCATGGCATTCAACATGAACTTCACATAAGCACCTGGAATGTGAAATGACCTGTAGGGCTAGCTCTCCAGCTAACTCCACATCCTCACTTTTTTGTACGGCGTGTTCCAGTCTTCTCTGGCATCGTTGATGCACTACCTTAGAAGAAGTCTGCCCACTCCTACCAGGGTATGCTGCGTTCTCCTTCACATCCATGCAGCTTGGCAAAGGGTCACCCTCCCAATCCACAAGAGATATAGATAATGGTGTAATTATAGTCTATCACAATAAAAATATCTCTATGTAACTATAATTCTTCACAATTATATTTTATCTTCACTTTGCCTTCTCTTGGCTCTAGCCTGAAATTCCGCTTGGATTTCTGCAGGGGTTGCAGCGAAGCCACCAGCTGGCTTGGGATTAGGTGCAGGCTTACTACTGGCTTTGTCCTTTTCCTTCAAACTGTCCTTCTTCTTGACTCGGGCAGAACTTGATTTTACTTTTGCTCCTGCTTTGGCAATGGCGGGCGGAGCTGGCTTTTTCCCCAGCACGGCTGGTTTGTGCTGACCTTGGTGAGCAGCTCTCTGTAGAGGGGAAACTCCAGAGAGTCCTGCACTGCCATGCTGTACCAGAGGGAACACCTCAGAACTTGCTGGTGATGTGGGCAATGGATGGGGAAGGGTGGGCTTGGGGCGCACAGGAGGAGGTGGCCCCAAAGGTACACTAGCCTTACTTTCAAAGGTTGAAGAAAGCATGCTGACCTTATTCCCACCAGAGGCAGAACGAGGAAGAGGTTCCTTTGAATCAGAGGTCACCTTGAAGTGATCAGAGCCATGTCTCCTATGGGTGTGTGGCTCCACCAACACTTTAGGTTGCGGCTCAGGCTCTTGAAATTGCATGGTCAGGGACCTCACTTTCTTGGCAGGAACACTTGTAACAGGTGAGGTCAGTTCTGATGGCGATTTCACTTCGACAGTGGTGTCTTCCTCTGCATTTTCGGGGGTGACCAAGACAGCAGGTGGAGAAGCAGATGTGCTGTCCTCCTCACCTGGTGCAGACTCGGGCTCTTTCTCTTCATCCCCCTCCTCCTCCGGGATGACTGGTTGGGAAGGAGATTCACTCACTTTGAGCGCTGCTTCGCCGTCAGCTGGGCTGACTGGAATGCTGGATTTCCTGAGAGGCGGGGCTGGTACGGCCATAGTACCTGCCGCAGCAGCAGGGACTGGACTGGTGGGCTCTGGGACAGCTACTGTTTCAACAGCAGGCGTAGGAGATGGACTCGTCTTCAACTCTGTGATCTCCACATATGCCACAGGAATGAAGCCCCGTTTCCCGAAGTGGAAGCCGTCCCACCAATTGTTGTCGGGTGTCTTCGTAATGACTTGCAAGGCGTCACCTCTGTTGAAGCTCAACTCCTTGTCACTGCGTGCAGAGTAATCATACAGTGCTCTGGCACCAATCCTCATCCCAGCATCTAAAATACAAAGTGACCTACATCATCCTTCCTGTCACCATCTCCAAACTTACCTCCTTCATCCTCATCTTCAGAGTCACTGTCCTCCTCCTCCTCCTCCTCCTGAGCTGGCTCCACTGCGGGGGTAGGAGTGGAGGCATCTTCAGACAGGTTCATCTCTTGGATGCTGTCCTCAATCTCTTGCATCTTTGCTTCAAGCGAAGACAAGTCCACTCCAGAGGTCTGACTGGTAGTGCTAGACTCAATATCATAAGGACTTCCTTCTTTTATGGCAGGTGAAATGCCACGATCCCTCACTGCCAATCCACTACCAACATTAAAAATTAATGACGATGAAAGCCACCCAACACATATCTACACCATTCAGTCCTCACATACCCTGAGTTTTGGCCAGCCACATGCTTCTCTCCTGCTACCTCTTCCACAGGAGGAGGTGGGGGTGTCATGGCCTCGGGCTTGGGTGGGCGTGGTGGAGGTGTGGCTCCATCAGGAGGCAACTGAACTTCCATTGAAGTCCTGGATGGACGAGGTGGGGGTGGAGGAAGGTCACATACTTCATCATCAAACCCACGAGCAGTCTACAGGGAGATAAGCAGTGAGAGCCATGGATGGACACTGACAGCTGAGAGTGCTTACCACAGGTCCAGGAGGCACAGAAGAGTCGAGGGAGGTGGTGGGTGGGGCTGATGGCGGTTCCGTAGGTGGGGCTGATGGCGGTTCCGTAGGTGGGGCTGATGGCGGTTCCGTAGGGGGCGAAGTAGACAAGGGGAGGGTTTCAGCAGCAGCATCTGGAGATGGAGAAACAGCAGAAGAGTCTTCTGCTTCCCCAAAGATATAATCATGCCTGTCTATGCACATCTGGATGAGGATGTTGACTGAAGGCACGTCATTATGGAGCTGCCGAGGGTCTAGGGAATCAGGAGCACGGGTCAAGGTGGGACCAAAAACCAAAGCCAAATTTGGTGATCCCATCTTGTTGTCAGTAGCATGCAAAGAGACTCGGTGGAGGAAACGAAAGAGAAATCTCATTACTGAAATGACTTGATGCGGAAGGGTGCACAGAGTTGAGGTGAGTGCATCTAGACGAGTCTGCAAGTCTTCATGTCTGGTGCAGTGGATAAAGTCTTGATACTTGTCGGTTGGGAAAAGTGGAATCTTCAACTCCCGAAAGTAAGCCTTAAGAGTGCTGGCCACAGCAGCCACATCTAGCTTACTGTGAGGGTAGTTAGCCAAAGGGTCATAGCCTGAGGCAACGGAAAGAGAACATGACATTCTATTACCAGTGCAAGGCAGCCCTTCTGTGCAGGGTCTACACTTATTGTTACATGTTTGGGCAACCCCCATTACATAGACAATTCCACTCCAGCTAGGCTTCTAGGTTACCTTCCTCAAAGGCAGCCCTGAGTTCTTCCATCACTGCTACTGGACCTGGCACGCGGAAAAGACCTTCCATTGTCATGCCTGCAGAAATGATAGTATGGTATAAAGATCAGCACAGCTCTCTTTCTGTACATCTGTTTACCATTTTTTTCAATGGCAGCGACACAGCTCTCTACAATGAGTGGAATCTCGCAGCCTGTAGCCTTACAGAGAAAAATGTTCTCACAACTGCGCACCCCACATCCACACGTGCTCAATACTTACTAAGATGTACTTCACAATTTCACCTCCAAAGAGTTTGGGGACTTCTCCAGGTATAGCCCTTCCTTGGGAATCCACACCCACAGGGACTGGAGGGCTGTAAAACATTCAACCCCATCAATATCCCTGACCACACAATCCACCGACCACACAATAAGCCTACAATGTTAGCATACATACGTACACTTTCTGTTCAGCAAAAGCCTTCTCCAGAATATCCAACTGAGCGTTACCCACTGCAAGTCTATCTGCTCTGAGAATCCTCCGCTGAGTGATCTGAACAAAACATGCTAGATTAATCATACCACAATCACCACACTCTCTCACCTGCAAGGTGAAATTCATAGTGTCTTTCTTTCCTTTCTGAGACAAGACAATGGCTTGCCCACCCTTCGTCACTAACTGCAGGCCCCTTTCCAAGGAAGCATTACCCCTCTCCTTGGAGCCATCCAAACCCAAGCTGTCTCCATTGTCTTCTATGACTGCCAAAGCATCCTCTAAACCCGTGACCTGGTATTTCTTCAAATTCACTTGTTTAATGTGTTGGATGGTCTTGATATCCTGATAACAACCACAGCAAACGTGACTTCTATTAAAACACTTCGTCACCATCACCTCACCTCTTCCCTCTGAATCTGCAAAGTCTGTATTTCCTCCTTCAAATCAGCCATGGTTTTGTTCCATCTCCTAAATACATCTTCAGTGGTCACCTTGAATGAGGAGACCTATAGCAACAGGATTGTTTTAAAATGCTCCAGAGGGCAAAGACAGCTCACATCGTCTCCTTCAAAAGAAGTGAACTGGAAGTAGTTGGGGGCAGTGAAAGGGCTAGAGTACTCAGACAGAAAGTAATGAAGGTCACTCTCAAAGTTTAGTAATTTAGCGTGCTCCACTAGTGTGTCACCAGATTGCATGACAGCCTCACAAGTGTCTCGTTCATTGTCTCGAAGGGCCACAGACAGCCGCCGAAATGAATCGTGATAATCAAAGTCCATATTCTGTCATTGCATGAGATTGTTAGTGTAGAAAGCAAGGGGCATACACCTCTAAACACCCACCTCCACAATATCCATGATGTCCATGTTGAAGTATTGAGCAGAGAGAGCATTGCAACGTGAAATACCAAGAAGATAATCATTACGATTCTTCAATAGCAAGTGCTTCTGTATTTTGTACTGTTTTTGTCGCTATAAGAAAAAGCCATTGTATCTCTCTCTAGCATACAAATTGAATTCTCTATACCTCTTTCCACTTGTCTTCAGCTTTGCGGCGAGCAGACACTCCCTTGATTGAATCCAACTTTTCTTTACTCTTGCAAACCTTGGCATAAGCTTCTGAGGTGTTGTGACAGGAATGATGGTATACTTTGGTTTGCTATGTTCAATAGCACAATCCTTCAAAACTGTAACAGAGACACTTTAATTGAGCTCACTTCAGACAGGTCCCTCAACTCCTTTAAAAATTGGTCTTGTAGCTCCACACAGATTTCCTTGCACTACATAGAAACACAACCAAATAAGGTCACTACCAAAGTCATCTAGGAAAACAAACTGAATAATACTGGAGTATGAGGCAGTAATGCAATTGACTTACTGTGGGGCTCTATGTACACTGGTTCACATCAACACAGGAGAGTGCACACTCTGGCTCTAGGAATATAGCTTACTCTCTTGGTCAGTGAATTAACATCTCGAATCATCACATCCACCCTTGCCACCATCTCTGATGCCATAACTTCTGCCAAAGACGCTCTCTCACGAGACATCTTGCGAGTCTCACAAAGCAAAGTCGACCATAAATTGAAAGTAGAACGAACTTCATTCCTAAGGAGACAAGAGTAGTCTATAATTGGCCAGCTGTGACCACCTATCAGAAATCTCTGTACCTAAGATTCCTTTGCTTTGTGTTCCTCTCAAACTTTTCACAGAGTCTCTCAAGGGAACGTGCATACTCGTATTCCACCTCACCACGGCGTTTGAAGAACTCCTGAAATTCTGCTAATAGGGAGAGCTTTGATTCCATTCGCAACTCCAGACAGCCCAGGTGATCAGCCAGCTGACGTCTCACTTCTGCAGCAGTCACACAGTTCATTAGAGTTAGCTAATAGCTAAAGCAACATAACACCTGCCTCTCTAAAAACTAATCAGTAGCTCTACCACACCCACCACTACTACCTGCCACTACTCCACCCTAAACTCTACCTTTCATCTGTGACTCTTGATCCAGTAACTTGGGAACTTTCCCATGACTGGCCATAACCGAGCACCTCCACTTGATTGCTAAACAGAGTGCTCACAACTTCTCCCAACAAACTCCAAAGCAAAACTTCAAGTTCAGGACCTTGAAAGTGATCTCGATCTCCTACACCAGGCCTTCTTTGCCACAACGCCACCACCCCACACTATACAAACGGTGTCTTGAGACCCCCTGAATCTGGTGACCCCCAGAACCCCTCTCAAAATTTGACCCCCCCGGCCCCCCGGCCCAAAGTGATAGTACTGGCCCCACCCACCCACCCCACAAGAGAGAATGCGCATGCCCAATATC
>JAAGOD010042015.1_pt1 | contig 10417 bp, 14 predicted proteins | sample 8389681 | NCBI WGS metagenome assembly JAAGOD01 (sample SAMN13964374, study PRJNA552185) | sponge metagenome | biome: deep-sea hydrothermal vent fields; feature: spots directly above weak diffusing fluid; material: seawater and sediment | host: Tedaniidae sp. KZ-2020 ... | reverse complement strand
GGGGGGGGGGGAGGGAGAAAGGAAAATGGTACAATGACTCTCAGTAACAAACCTGATAACTTACTGCAATTGACTAGAAGCAGCTCTCCACTAGGACAGTTGCCATAACCAATGGGAGAGTTTAAACTGCAGTCACCCAAAGAATTGTCCTCGCTGCTGCAGGTCATGCTGGGCACCCAGATAGGCTTCAATCGACTCTCAACCATTCGATACACACTAGATATTCACAATGCCAATCAACCAGTCGGTGTCATGCAAAGGGAAGTACAGACCTTGGAACAGGAGTAGTAGTCAGCATGGCGCTTTCTCTGGGATAGCCTAGTCCATTGCACACAGTTTCAGCTACTTGGTTTACAATTCGTGGCCGACACAGAACCCCCCATCGTCCATTAAAGAGAATCTCAACAGTCCCAATCACCCTGTCATTTGCCCTGGTCTCCCCAAACAGACGAATGGACTCCTCTGCACTCTCAGAGCCTGAAAACAAGCAAACACCTCATCAGGCACTGGAGAGTGATTCATGCAGGGGGCTCTTACGGCAAGAAACTCCAGCATACAGGTTTTCACGTGCAGGACACGTGGAACTCAGAGTTTCAAGGAAAGAGCACATCCCAGCCTGAATGCGAAAAACCCCTCCTGTCCGTTCACACATGGTGTCACGCAATGCTTTGGGGGCCACTGAACCCGACTCCAGCTCAAAACTGAGACAAGATTAAATTTCAAAATCCTGCAATGTGAAATGTGAAGAACTTACTTTTCAACCTCTCCAATTTCATATCCAAGGCTCTGACACACCCTCTGAGCAACAGCATTGTTCCAGTTGGAATCGGGACAAATGGCTGCGACCTGGCCCAGGGAAGTGAATATCTCCACAGCTCCACGTCCATTCTCAGTCCTCCCCACCAGCCTGAGGTCTCCGGGAATGGACATCAAACCACCAGCCAGAGAGTGCAAATCTGCGGGCAGAAAGCAAGGACAATGAATCACTCCCAAAAATGGCAAGAATGTAGAAACATCACAAAAGGGAAATTTGAAACATTATAGCCACTGAACACTAACTAACTAACTGACTGACTGATATGTGAAGGTACAGTTCCTGAATGCTCAGCAGATCGAGGATAGCTACACATTGCTCTCTAAACTTACCTGAATAGTTCTCTTGATTGGGAAGGCATGCAATGTACACATCACTAGAGTGAATTGGCTGAGACACACTTGATAATTGGCATTGTTCAAATGAGGATTCAGATCCATCGCACACCACATTCCCGTAATGCACACTTGGAGGTGCAGTTTGCTGGTCGAAAGACACCCTAAATTCAGCAAAGCACATCACACCATGCACCTCTGGTTAATCAGTCCACTATACCCTGTTGTCGGTATGGAATTCAGCCCACCAGCATAGCCTAGCTGACGACACGCCACCTGGACATTTTTCATCGGCCAGAAACCAAGAGGACCTTGTCCCTGGATTGTCCCCCACTCCCCATTCTTGCAGATCTCGAGTCTGCCTGTATTATCTGTCTCTAGGGATAAAGTCTGCATGAGCTGCACTTGAAACTCCATACATAATGGATCTTGACCTGGACACAAAGGCAAGATGTCATCTCAAAAAGTGGCTACTTGAGATCAGCTCTAAAACATGGTCTCAGCTTGCTGGCTAGACTATCTTAGCTACCTACTTACCCAAGGCAGTGCATATTACGCAAAGTATCAGAGCAATCCACTTCTCCATAGCCAGCTAAGCTTGAGCTCAAACCACAAACAAAGAGGTGCTCGGTCACGGTTGGTTGTTGTTGTTGCGCTCCACCACAAAAACAGAATTCTCTCTAATTAAATGCATGCCACGCCCCCTCTTACATATCAGCAGCTAGCCCCACCCACCCCTAAGAGTTAGTAGTATCCAAGCAACCAAAATGCAATTGATGGTGGAGGATGGAGGAGATTATAATTATTATAGTCTATGCAGCCCCACTATTTGCTTGCATTGTATATAGATCTATCCCATGATGGCTGGAAAGACAACTTCAGCTGGCTACAGAGCGCCAGTCAGCAGTGAATACCACCAGAAGTGCGTTTCTAAAGCTGTGAAGGCCATCCAAGAGACAATTCAGAGGACACCCACTGATAAGACATACCCAAATGTAGCATATAGGAACTGCAATGCAGTTGCACAAGAAAGGGTCTGGAAAGAATTTGTTCGCAATGAAATCAAAGACTCGAAAGAATGGTAAGATATTCCAGAGCTGCTAACGAAATTGCCCAAGGAATAACGCTTTGACTCAGGCCTTAGGTAGACATTACGTGATAGCAAGTTAACTTCATTTTATGTTTCTTGAAGGGAAAAGAACTGGGGATTCCTACTGGAGTATGACTATCAGGTAAGAATCACAACTTGCACCCTTATCAACCCAAGTCCCACTTTACCCTAATCACGAATTCTCCCCAGGGAAGGCCGAGGAAAAAGAAGCAGCTGCCCAAAAGTGAATCCCCATACAATACCACTTACCCTGTGACTGCCTCCAAACAATTGGGCCATCGAAGTCTGGGGGAGCACATACGAAGGCTGGAGAGAACTACTAGTCACAAAAAGAGGAAAACAGACCTGGAAAATTATGCTAATAACTAGCTAGCAATGGTTTTGCTATATTTTTGTACCAAGTGTGATTAAAAAACACATCTTGAAATGCTAGCAACAATCTTCCGGTTTTTTAAGATGTTTATTAACCTGATCCAAGTTCAGTTTGGCATCTCCGAATGTTGGGTTTAGTTCTAAACATCTTTCTAGGTCACTCTTAGCCATCTTGAACCGACCTGTAAGCACACAAAAAACACAATCATTTAGCATCAATTTTCATATGTGGTCCTACCCAGTCTGTAATGAACCTGTCCCCTGTTATAGTAGGCCACAGCAAACTTGGGATCCAGCTCTATAGCCTCCGAATAGTCACCGACGGCATCATCAAACTCAACCCACAGGTATCTGATGTGCCCCCTGGAATTGTAAGCATCTATCAGCTCCTCTCTGTGCTCAGGCTTGCTAAGGGCTCTCTGGGAGTTGATAAAATCAGTGAAGTATTTGAAGGACTGCTCCAGATCTTTTTCCTCCAGCAAGCTTCTTGCTCTGTTGAAAGTCTCCATTTTCTACTTAGCCACGCCTCCAAACCACATCCGCTGGATGACCACGCCCACAACAATTATTTACCACGCCCACAATATTTACCACTAAAACGCAGGCCAGCTGGGGAGTCTAGATGGATGCCTTGGCTGAGTGGTGCAGCGAGAGGCCAGGCCTGTTGGGCGCATGCTGCGTGATCCTGGTCTTTGCCTGCTACTATTTGGGCTGGATTGCTGGCAAACCCAAGGTGATAGGTGCTGGCCAGTTCCGGAAGACACTACTTCAGGGCTGCCCCATCCTCTCTGAATACTACTGGCCCACTGTGTGGGGGTTCAACTGTCACGTCTCAACCATCACACGCTTCATCTTACAGAAAAATCCAAACATAGCGTATAAAAGGTGACAGATTCTTCGCTATGTCAAATTCGTAGCTGATTGTCACCAGTTATATGGAGAAGTCCAGATTAGAGGGGGTTACAATCAATTATGTTATTTCATTTAGAGAGATCCTGACTCTGGATGATGGCGGCATTGTTGGGCTTGATTGGGGTGTACCGGGGGACTCAATGCCATCCTCTCGTGAGGTGCTAGCAAGGAAGGACACGCCAGTGCTGCTGATTCTAGCTGGCATCACCGGATGCAGCATGGACAACTACATGCTTCACCTGGTGGATAACGGGCTGCGGCAAGGCTACAGGCCTGTGGCCTTCAACCAGAGAGGAAATGGTGGAATTAAACTGAAAGTAAGCAGTAAGCAGTTATTTTGGAAACTCTGTAAACAAAAAAGCTCTGTGTCTTCAGTATCTGTCATACGTAGATATCCCTTTGTGAATTGATCACGTGGAAACTATAGTAATATGGGATGCTAGGCCACAGCTAAGTAATGTATATCCAGAAATGGCTTCATGTCATCAAGCCCAAATTTGTTTTTTCAGACCATGCGCACTTACTCAGCTTCAAGTATCAGTGACCTCTTCCAAGTTGTCCAGTATGTGCACACCATTTACCCTGAAGCTTCAATAGTGGGCATTGGAGTATCCCTTGGAGGGTGAGCTGTCATACACTCATGGCTATAAATGGACTCTGTTCCACGAACGTGTGTTCCATTCTGGTGTATAGCATGATTCTCTTGCAATACCTTCACCGACTTGGAAAGGAATGTGACATCAGTGCTGCCATTTCAATATCAGCCAGCTTTGATCCTTTTATGACCAGGAAGAGTATAGAGGGTGAGACGATCAATAAATATCTGTACTCGAGAGCAATCATCGGTGGCATCAAAAATATCGTCAGGAGGTAGGCTGCATACGTAGTAAGAGGAGAAATGGTTGTGATTGTAGTATTGTAGAAATATAGATGAGTTAACAGAGACAGAATTGAAAGATGTGCCTCTAGATTTGAATGAAATCTTACAGGTAGGCATTTATGGTGAAATGATGGATTAAGTTTATCTTCTGGCCTGTTATATAGGCTAAAGCAGTGTCAGATATCGACACACACCTGACGGTCCCTATGTTTGGGTACTCCTGCTTGGAGGACTATTACAAAGACTGCAAAAACTCGGACAAGCTACACAGAATCTGCAGGCCCTTGGTGTGCATCACGTCAGCAGACGACCCCTTTGTACCCCACAGCTGTGAGTCTCCCATGCTCAGGGCAATATGATAGAGGTTCACACTGTCCTCTCCCCTAGCCCTGCCTTTCAAGGAGATTGAGAGCAACCCCCACACCCTGATGGTCCTGACAATGCGCGGAGGACACTTTGGCTTCATTGAGGGGCTATATCCCAGCTATAAAACCTGGATGGATCGGGCTGTGCAGCAGATCTTGGAAACATTCAAGAGCGAATTGGGGAAGAAATCAGAGGCATGACAATTATTTCATCCATCATTATTTATGATCAAGTTGGCGATATCTACTTAATGATCGTTATTTCTACAATGCATTATTAATACATAGCTAGGTACATCCTAACTGTAGCTAGCACACGAAAAATTTCATACTAGATGTCATCTTGCTGCATTAATGATGATATTAATTCATCCAACTTTAACTCCTCATCCAGCAGTCTCAGCATCTCTAGTGAATGCACACTGTCTTTCATTTCTGGCTTAGTCGCTGCCATCTGCTCACCAATCCCAGCAGCAATGCTTACTTCCCCCTCCTCCTCCTCCCCCTGCCCCTCCCTTGTCACTTCCTCCAGTGTGTTGTATGTATGTTTGGTATCTCCTGTTGAGGAACTGTCCTGGCCCGCGAGACCCAACCCCTTGTTGTAGCCCGGGTCATCAAACAGAGGCTCAAGAAAGTGTGAGTCTTTGCTGACCATTGGCTTGAGAATGGGCTCATCATACAAAGCCTCGCCTGCAGACACTTCATCATCCCATGGCTCATTTTGAGACGCCTCTGGACACAACGAGAGAAAAACCATGAACCTAACTGGTAAAATCACAAGCTTGTTTCGCGCTCACCTGGTGCCAAGGAAATGAGGTTGTCCGATAGTTGCGTGGACTGCTTACGCTGGGTGATGACCATGCCCCTGCCTCCAGTGGAGCTGTCTTCGTACTCAGTGTCCATTCTGTCTCCCTCTCCTGATCCTCTGTCATCCCCACTGGCCTCATCCTGTTCGGGACTACTGACCGTCCTAAGGATCTGGCTGCTGTAGATATCTGGAGGGAGATTGATCTTCAGCTGCTCTAAACTGTCACTACTCCCTCCCATGATCTCAGGGTCCTTGAATCCTGGGATTTCGCTGAGTGGCAACCTGGGTGATTTTTGACCGGACGTGCGGACCTGGTGGATTGAAAGTGGCTGCATTCCAGGCTGCTCGGAGTTTTCAAAATCATCTGTGCTTGTGATGACTTGGAAGCTAAAAACTGGGTCCGTGCTTTCTCTCCGTATCCCTTCTCTCCTTCTTTCGCTTTGAGTGCTCATATTCTCTGACCTCTGTCGACTGAACCTTCTTCCCCTCTCCCTCTCATGATCTTCTTGACCGTGGACCCAATTGAGAATTCCTGCTTCACTTCGACTGCTCATTCTTGTGTTGCTTTGCCGTGTGAAGTGTATATTTCTTCCCGAGTCACTGCGTATGCTCTGCCTAATCGCACTCTGACGATTGAAGTTCCCCAGATCTTCGGCACTGCTGTGCACCTCTTCGTAAACCACGTCAGTGTTTGAGTTTGAGTCTAGCTGTTGGTATCCTGGCTCTTCATCATTCACACTCTCTCTCGTCACCTCAACCTCCTCCCGTGAAGAAGCTGGTGGCTCCTGCGGTGGCTCCTGCGGTGGCTCATCGGGCGTACTCGTGACGATATTGTCAAAGACATTGACATAGTTGTGATGTTTGGGCTGCGGGGAATTCAACCTGAAACGCAGCAAATACAGAGTTTGGTTATTCTTGAAGACCTTTTGGAGGCTTAGGAATAACAGAGGAAAATCCTCACGGGCTGTTTTGGACTTTAATCATTTTTGTATGTCCACTCTTGATATTAGAGCACCAGCACTATGCAGCTCCATATTATAGAGTGGGAGTAAGGTAATGCATGGTGGATTTGAGTGGCTCTGCATGTTTCATGATATGAATCAGTATTTCAGTTTACACAACAGCAAACAACTCACTCACTCGAGAATGCCTTGGCTACGCACACTGTACGCACTCCCATGTGTACCATTCCTCCCTGAGAGAAAAACAAAGTGTTATCATAGCAACACCACCAGCAAAGAGTGGTTTAGCGTAAATCATACCACAACCCTACACAACAAGATAGCTGAGCAATGGATAGCTACACTACTCAGTCTGAAGAACAAATTTCTTGCAAATATCTTAATGAGGGTTGTAACAAGCTAGCTATTGGGATTGGGATCTAGCTAGCTAGCTACCTAGCTACTTAGCATTTCCTAATTTTTTCATAACTGACTGCCACACCAATTGAATGCCTCATGATAGATTAGTTATGGTCTCTGATATGATGAAGTGTGATGGCCTCACCTTTCTTTGGTTTGGTCTGATAGATGTATCTGATGTCCTTGCTCCTCCTGTAGCACTTGCAGAGGAGGACAGTGCCAATGAAGAGACCACTGATCAGCAACACACCACTCACAAAGACCAAAACAACATGCCACAGCATGAAAACAGGTTGTTTTTCTTCAAGTAAAGTACTGTTAGTACAGTTCTCTTCCATTGTAATATTGTCATCACACATTTCAGAGGTTGGAGAGAGGAAAATAAAATACTAGGTACTAGAAACTTTCAGCTCATGTAATGTATCTATAGCAAGCTAGCTGGCTGACTAGTTATAACAGGTAGAGAGTTATAGCTATAGTTAGTTACACTGCTAATTGCCATGTAGCTGTAAGCACTTGCAATAGACTTCCTGCGAGCAGCTTGCTATTGTTTTGAAGTAGTGTAGCAGTGTATTATTATTGCACTTTCAATATCAACCTGGGATGCATCCTGACGACATGCTGTGAGAAGCTCTACTTTGGACTTGAAAACAATCTTCGTAAAATATCATAATAGCTATGTTAGGAAAAAAAAAGTTTTTGTCACTTGATACAATTCCAGTAAAAACCAAAAGAAAAGCAAACGAGCGGTAATATAAGGGGTAGCTATGATTATACAGTCTATATTGGTGATGTGTGTTCTTTGCAGCTTGACTGCTATTATTCTAGTTCTCTGTCAGAGGGACTGCTAGCTCTCTTGTTAGAGGAGGGTGAGTGGACTTCACAGATTTCCTTGGAAGTGGAGTTGGTTTACTGCTGCCGGTCGCAGTCTCCACTAATTCTCCACTTTGAACTTTGTCTTGCAGTAGCCGTGAGGAGGGTTTGGGCCTGACCTGGGGCTTCTCCGCTTGCTCTTTGCTGCTTGTTGGACTGTTTTTATCTGCATTGCTTGGAGCCTTATCCGCACTCCCCTGATCAGGACTCTTTCCCTTGTCGCCATCCCCCCCTCCCTCGTTAGGCTTGCTTGACGGTGAGGAAGCAGCAGGACTGCTCTGCTTGAGGGCCGTGCGTGGTACATTGTATATTCCTGCAGGGTTGCTGGCTCCACCCTCTTTCCCTTCCACCACTTGACTCAGAAGATTACCAATAGGTGGTTGCGTTTGGTTTGGACTTTCCACCTTGGTTGCTATCTTCGGGGTGTCGTAAATGCTGAACTGGAGAGGTTTTGTGGTCTTGTCATCCTTGAGATTCATCAGACTGGCTTTCCTCTCTGGTTTGGCAGGTGGAACGCGCTTCTTCTCGGTTTTTGAAACGAGTTTCTCCTGCAGCATGGTTGGTGTTACTAGTGGCAGAGGCGTGGCTGTATCAGCTGGCGGAGCAGAAACAACTTCTTTGTGGCTGTTATCCGGTGTCTTTGATTCCCGTTTCAAAGCAGCGGCTCTCTCTTGCAGTAACTTCTTCGGGACATCATAATGTGAAGTATCAACGGTTGGCAAAGGTGCTGTTTCTTCCATGCCATTTGAGGCTCCACTTTCATCTTTCTTTGCCTCCACTACTGCCCTAGGCACATCATACAAGCTCTCGGCAACACCCCTAGAGTTGGCAGGGTCGGTGGGCGTGTACCCAGCAGCAGGGGGGGTGGTGGCGGGGTTCTTGGGTGTGGTTGAGGAATCCTGTTTTCCTGGTAACTTTCCAACTGGTTCCATAAACACGTAGCCATCACTTTCTCTGGCTGTGACGGTGCGAGCTTTAGATGCACTTTCCTCGGTTTCGGTTTGCTTTGGACCGCAAGCTGGCAGTTGTACACAAGATGTGTTTACTTTCTGGCTCGCCAAATCATCAAGTTGTGGATTCTTGTAGAGTGGCTGTGAAGTAATCACTCTGTTGATGGCTCCAGTGGATTTTGCAGCCTTCAAATCACCACTGAAGCTTTCTTTGCCCGTAGAAACACTCGGAGGGGCCTCAAAGGATGCCTGGAGTACATCGCTTCGCTGGGCCTTGTGTCTGCTGGGCAAGGTTTGTGAATAGTTGGTGTTGTTGCTTAAAACGGGAATGGAAGGATCCACTGCGTTAATGAAGACCAGTGCTGGAAGGTCTTCGTCATCATCACCTGCCTTTTCATTTTTTTCACCTTTCATCTTTTCTGGGCTTGTGGGGACCGATTTGATGCCGAAAGTGTCTGTGGTCAGATTCACTCCAAAATTAATGATCCTATAGGGGCAATGGATAGTTGTTATAACTTAGGATCATATGGAGCAGAATTGCTGGCTTACTTACCCCTCTTGCAGTGGCTGGAAGATGAATACATCAGGCTGGTCTGTGCCCTCCCCTCCTACATGGTATAATCAGCAAAGTAAGAGTAAGTATGTTTAGATCAACAAGGCAAGATACCCTAGCATGTTGCAATATCCAGTACTGAGCATTACAGTTGACAAAATAATACATAGCAACACTGTTTAGAATGCACTAAAGACCTGAAAGCTCTCCCATTATTACAAAAACCCTGAGCTTCTACATCAACAAAAGCACCATATGGCTCTAACTGCTCCTGCACAAACCTTTGTACATAGGGAAGATATTATGACTGCTATCAGCTGTCACTAAGACAAATCGGTTGCTCCTCTTCTTTCTGCGGACCACGATCACCACACAACACAGGATTATACAGAGCAAGCCCAGCACAAATCCCCCACCAACTGCAGCGACAATGATAATGTTATTCATGGAGAAGGGGGCAACGGTTGTATCCCCAACATCTGGGATGGGAGTTGAGGGAGGTGCGCTGGTTGTGGGCACGAGAGAGCTCATGCTAGTTGTAGACACAGGGGAGGAGAGAGGGATATCGGGGGATGAAGAGATAGTGGAAGAGGGAGATGGTGCAATGGGAACAGACACTGTAGCTGAGGAGGAAAACATGGATGAAATGTCTGAAGAGGAGGGAGGTCTAGCAATGGATGGAGATGGCGTGAAGGGAATGGGTGTAGTTGGAGAGACAGAAGAGGTGGTTGGAAGGGGGACTGTGGTTGTAGTTTGCAATGAAGCTGACAAGAGGACTGAAAATGAAGAGCTGAGCATTGGGGAAGCAGAAGTAGCAATATCACCATCAGTGCTGGCTGAATCGGGGACGAGGAGGGAAGGGGAGGGCGTGGAGGGTGTGGGGGTGGAGGGGGTGGACGGGGTGGAGGGGGTAACAGACGGCATAACACTGCTGATAAGTGTGGGAGTGGAAAGGAAGGTCATTGTTGAAGGAATGGAGAGGGAGACTAATGTAGGAGAGGTGACCATTGAAGTAGTAGTAGCAGCACTGATGCTGAGACCATTCATCGAAACACCACTACCTGATCCGGAACCTGGAGATGT
>JAAGOD010008819.1_pt1 | contig 10422 bp, 7 predicted proteins | sample 8389681 | NCBI WGS metagenome assembly JAAGOD01 (sample SAMN13964374, study PRJNA552185) | sponge metagenome | biome: deep-sea hydrothermal vent fields; feature: spots directly above weak diffusing fluid; material: seawater and sediment | host: Tedaniidae sp. KZ-2020 ... | reverse complement strand
TTGTTAAAACTAAGTAATTGACGCTTAAAATTTTGCTCATTTAACTGAGTTATTGCCAAAATTCTGGCATTTTTAAATTGATTTTTATTAGCATCTGGCAGGTATCCGGGGGGGGATTGGCTAGTTGTGGCTGTTCCAGGATAAAATTTTAGCTGCCATAAATGATCCCTGGATAAGATATGGCAGGAACAGTTATGGTGCGACAGATACCAGCTTAAGTGGTGGAGTCTTTCCTTTATGAAGCCCTTACCATGCTGGTACTGTGGTTCTACTATATGGATGTTCTTTGAATGGCTATGAGATTTCATACAGGATTTTTGGTGATAGGGGGATACACACTGTGCTTTTATGATGCAAATCTCTTCAACAGCAGGTGGCTACTGTTATAGCTCCTCCCCCTTGTGGGAACTCTATATAAAAGGATCTGTTTTTAGTCCGAACTTTCACAGTTTGCCTCAACATTAAAACTTCTTACAATAGTAAACAATAAGCTCTGTTGCTGTGATTTGAAGATGAATAAGGTTGCATCTACTATCGCGAAATCTTCAAAAAAGATATTAATCCGCCCTTCATACTTTTGTTTTGCAAACACAGACTATCAACCCAAAACAAGTCATTCCAATGAAGTTCCATTCCACTTTATCCAACCTTCCCTCTTTGTGAACCACTTCAGTGGCTCAATTTTGATGATGCACCAAAACCCTCAGCTCATCACTGCTGAGAAAGAAGCAGCACAGGAAACCCTCAAGTTTCTTCAAAATATTTTCCCAGAAATTACCAACCCTGAGGAAATAAAAGAAATAAAAGATGTTGCATCAAAGGCTGCACAGGAGGAGCTCAAGCTTGCCATGGAAGTAAACTCTAAACAACTCAAGGTTGAGGGTATGTTGAAGGAGCACTTTGACAAATTCCAAGAAGTTCCAAATTTTGAGTTGACAATAGTATGGGATGCTGAGGAAAAGCAGTTTGTTGGCATCACTGGAGAAGGTAACGAGTTTGTGATACCTTCTTCTCCTGGCGGTTCGGATAGTGGCCCTGATTTTGAGTACATCAGAATGTTATTTCATGTGATTACGAGTGTTATTTTTGTTGTTCAACTATTGGGCTTCACAATTGATATTAAAGATAATATTCAAATGCTGGTGAGCGAATTGTGTGTAGCAATTATGCACACAGGAGATCTAATCGCAGCAAGCTTAGAGTTAAAGAAAGCCATGGAAAAGGGCACGTTGTCTGACAAAGGCTGTGCAATTGTTGATGTAATCATCGCTGCCTACAAAGCTGGTGTATTGTGGATTGTTGTAAAAGGAGTATTTAATATTCTATTGAAGAAATTATCGTCTGACGGATGGGACAAAGCGCTTATTCTTAAGTTACTGGCTGAAATTTTCGCCACTATATATGCATCAGTTGAAACAGAAGGCAAAACTCTAAAAGTGAAGGTTATATCTGCTATGGAGCATGTTACTTCTCTTAAACGTAATTTTGAAATTCTATCAACGGTGTTTATTCAAAATTAACTTCTTGCTACCTACTGTTAGGGTGTGTAGCTAAATTCTAGGTAGTTTTTTGTTCTGGAATATTTTGTATGATCCTGATTATTAACAACAACTTTGTCCTTATGAGTTCTTGTTGTGTGACAGATTCAGTTTCTGTGCAAAACTGCTTGTGATCTTGCAACACAACCCTGATCTGAAAAGCCACAGCTGGCTTGAGCACAAAAGTGCTTTGTGGTTGGAGCACCAGCTCCTTTGCAATTCTCTCCATGACAATGAACATCATGAAGAACCTATCCTCCCTCCTCCCCCAAAGAACCCCCAAAAGAACTTTTCCCCTGCCAAAGGGAACTTCTAGGCATTCCTTCACATCCTGACAGACTACCTTAGCATACATAAAGCATGGGTCAGTAGAAGGGACATTCGACGGGAGACTGCCTAGACGAGTCCCAACCACCTCAGCCACAAAGCTGGGTGACACACCTCTTCCCATGCACAAGACCTACGTATTACCTCCACAGAGGCTGCAGGCTGGGAGGTGGACTGATGAAAAGCATTCTCAGAGGAGGACAGGATCCATGGACGGTAGATTGAAAATGGGTTGGTTGTATTCTATCACCTACATGGAAGTGCTTCTGACATTTTGTGGCAGAGAGGGGGCCGAGTTTACAACCACACCACAACCTGCCCATACATGGTTGCTAAGGAGGCAAAACTCAGAAGTAGCTAAGATCTTCCAATTCATGAAGTACTATAGCTACCATAGATTCACACACCAAAGATGGCCTATGATATGAAGCTATATCATCAGTAAGATAAATGATATCTTGATGATTGCAGTAAGACTCCGGTGTTTTTTATATAAAACACCAACTACTGGAGTCTCTGCGCTATTCATTGCAGAAGCTTTTGTCCATTTTACTTTTCGTGTGAAGATGATAGTCTGAACAATGCATACCCATAAACTAAGAACACACCACATGTCATTTCTGCAAATAAGTTTGTCAGGTGAGATTTCACACATGGACCAATTAGATTTGCAGGCTATGTGAATCTGATTGGTCCATGTGATCTTGCTAGCTGAATGTCGATCAAGCAACTACCACAATGTCATCATAGCCTATGATGACCCTTTACCACATAATGGGTAAAGGATCATCAACTAAATGCAGTTGTTAGGAAAGGATCGTCATATGAACAAACCACCAAAAGGCAATGACAAATTCTCTCACTCTGGGGGCTATTTACACACGTATGTGCAGTGTCTCACATAAGACAGATACTCTCTAAAACTGAGCTCTGCCAGCTCATTCAGTGAAATACGATCACTCAATGGAGGACTACAGTGGATCGGCTGCAGTTCACACTCTTTGTGCTCATAATCCATGTGTTAAGGATCGATCATTACACCATTCCTCCCCAGACTGACCGTTTATGCAAGGTGAGAATGCATTTTATTGGGGACCTGCCCCAATTCTTAAGAGGGGCAGCTGGCCTCCACTGCTACATCCATGCGATAACTGTCAGGAGGGCACTGTGATAGGTGAGGACTGGGATATCTGTAGCTCAAACCACAAAAGCAAACTAACAGAGTATGTAGCTACAGCTACAGCACTCCTTTATAGGGTAACTACAGCAGACAACCCCACAGCATACCTTCCATGTCTACCCTAGGTGCTTCTGCTTGCAAATCCCCACCCCACCCATTCAATACAGGCATCAATTGTCTCACACACACCCATACAGTACAAACGCAAACCATGTGTGATCGTGCAGATTTTAATAATATTGGGAGGCCCCACTTGTGAAAATTCCAATGGCCACCTATTACTAGTGAAAATCCTTGCAATTATGTAGCTATAATCACTTGAATCACAAATTTGCGGCAAGATGTGACTATTACAATAGTCAATGTGTCCTGGCATCAAGAGCATAAAATGCTTCTCTTCTGTATGGATGGGGCTCTTATATTGGTGGTGCTGTTCCAAACCTAGCAACAGCCTTAAATTCTACCAAAGAGGGTACTTTCACTAGTGGAAACTGGTTTTCACTCGTGCAAACCAGTTACTCTTATTGTTCGACCATGCTGGCAACAAACTGTTGATGTCAAGTCATTCTGAAGTAGTAACCAACGTTTGTATACCATCATTCAGCATGTTGTTTTGATTACTAGAAGATAAGCTATTGGGAAAATTATTTATGAAAACATCTTTTCAAAGTGTTGTAACAACACTGTAAGTTGCTAGTCCCATGGGATAAACAAGTTACAAGTTACTTATGCCTTTAAAGAGTTTGACATAGCAAATAGAGTGTTACTATGCAAGTGCTGTAGAAGGACCATGGATAAAGTGATTTTACTCATTCTTCTTCTACAATCAGCCTCAAGAATTGTAACAGCAGGAAAGACAAAAATTTGTGTTGTTAGTAGTACAGATGCGAAGAATAACTCCTGTGCAAACATTAAACAATGTCTCAATGAAGCTTATATCACTATTGAAGAAATGCAGCATCAAGAAAGTCTTCAAGAAGTTGAAATTTATTTTTGTTCAGCAGCTTACAGCATTAATAATGACTACAACATGCAATTTATAGGAAAGCAAAGTGTTTTAATACAGGGAGCTATTACTAGATCACTCATTAACTGTCACAATTCATCTACTGGCCTTTATTTCAAAGATGTGAGTGAAGTTGAAATTAAGAATGTGATGTTTTTTCAATGTGGAGTTACACAAATGGTTGAATCGCTAAACTATATTATTACTACGACATTACTCATCACAAGCTCATTCAAAATAGATATTATCAACATTGAGATTTGTAAATGTCATGGAACAGGTACAGTTCTGGTCAACAACTGCAATGATGTCAATATCACTAATGCTAGATTCGATAGCAATCTTCACATTGCCAAACCTAGGTCTGAAGTAAATTCTCCATATGGCATTCTCATTTACTCAACTAGGAATGCAAGTGCAAACTATTTCATCCATAATTGTGTCTTCACCAGCAATGGTGAAAGAACTGGAAATAGCTGTGAGAAACATTCTGAAGTGATTAATTTGGTGGGTAATGGAGGGGGGATGGCTATTGACTTGAGAGCTTGTACACACAATATCAAAATACTCATTCGAAACTGTGAGTTTATTAGTAACTCCGCCCTAAATGCTGGAGCTCTGGGCATATCCCTAAAGGATTCAGTTCATGATGTGTCTGTGATTGTTGAAGAATCCAGGTTCAATAACAACAGGGCTGTACACCTAGGAGGAGCTGTAGTTGCAGAACTGGTACCAGATACTGAGACAATGGTCAAAAATAAAATTGAATTCATTTCATGCAATTTCACAGGAAATATGGCTTGTGAGGGAGGGGGAGTGTATCTATATGCAGCCCCAAACTACTTTCACTACAGTGATAACAGATTTGAGATGAAAGATTGCCATTGGACTGAAAATAGTGCTATGTATGGAACTGCCGTACAAGTATCATCTTACTCATCCAAGAAATTTTTCAAAGATGGAAACTTTCTGACCCCAATATTTGAGGACTGCACATTCATTGGGAATATATGCAAACAATTGTATACAACTCCTGAAAATGCCTCATATGTTGAGATCCACTATGGTCGAGGAGCATTCTACTCAAGTACACTGCATGTCAAATTTCAAGGGAAGATAGTTTTCGAAAGAAACAATCAATCTGCTTTATACCTCTTTTCAAGTATAGTTGAAATAGCCAACAACTCCTGTGTCCTATTCAAACAAAACAGCGGCTATCAGGGAGGGGCTATAAGTATGATTGGACCATCTTCAGTATTCATCAATGACAATGTTAGGATTACCTTTGACAGTAACAGTGCTAGCTACAGAGGAGGAGCTATTTATCATGGAGCACTTACTGATCGTAGCCAATCACCAATAGCCAAATGCTTCATTAAGTATGCTGGTGATTATACAAAAGATGTAAGTGAAAGGAATATCAGTTTACTTTTCATTAACAACAGCATTTTGGGTGCCAAGGTCAGAGGACAGTCCATATTTCTCTTTTCAAGAGCTCCTTGTAGACAAATATATAAAAGAAACAGCTCTTCATTTCAAAGTACTCTAGAAGAAATAGCCAATTTTACATTCCAAGGTAGCAATGATATAGGTACAGTGGCTTTAAAGTTCAGCATCACTGGTGAAGTCCCAACAACCTTTATACCAGGAAAGCAGACTGATTTGTATATCTCCCTAGTTGATGAAAATGGCTTCAATATTTCACAGCCTGTTTACAGAGCTAGTATAGTCAGTGAAAACAATTCTATCAATACTGTATACAGTATAATCAGTAACAACAAAATTACATTGACTGGACCTACAGGTGCTAAAGGCATTTTGAGATTAGCGATACTTGACCAGTTGGGTGTATCACTTGTTGGCAGTATAACCCTGGCACAATGCCCCCCTGGATATATATACTTAGAGAGAAAAAAGGAATGTGAATGTTCAGTCAACACAGAAACACTCTATGTAGGAATCCAACGCTGTAATGTAACACTTTTTCAAGCTAACCTTGTAGAAGGCTTCTGGGCAGGTTATTCTGGGGACAGCTTCACTGAAAAGACATTTCGAACATCTAATTGGCCACTTGGACACTGCATGGTAACAAATAAATCAGAGATTATTTTGCCAAATGTGAGCTCAATACTAAGTGAAATTATATGTGCAGAGAATCGTGTAGGGGTAGTGTGTGGAAGTTGCAAACAAAATACTTCTGTGCTCTATCATACTCAGAACACATTTGACTGTGTTTCTGATAGTGAGAGATGCCACTTTGGGATTCTGTTGTTTATAGTAACAGAGATTACTCCGGTTACCATACTGTTTGTGATGGTCATTTTGTTGGACATCCAACTTACCACTGGTGCACTAAATGGGCTTTTACTGTATATGCAGTTATTTGCTACTTTGCATATAACGGCAAATAATTTCATTAACTTCCCCACAGTAACCAAACATTTAGCAACAACCCTATTCTTCATTGTGCAAATGTTCAATTTGAAATTCTTTTCGCATCCAAATATGTCATTTTGTCTTTTTAAGGGGGCACATTCTCTACATCTACTTATCTTTGATTATGTGACAATATTCTATTCACTTCTTCTTATTCTACTGACAGTAATTTTGATGAGTCCACGATTCAGTACAATTCACAAATACCTTCAGAAATTAAAGCCAGGGAGAAAGTTTATTTTGTCACGTTCAATTATACATGGTCTATCTGGGTTTCTTGTAATGTGCTATGCAAGATCAACCACACTTTCCCTTCACCTCCTAACTCCAGTTTGGCTTTATGGCAAAGGAAGCAAAAGAAATGAAACCGTTGTTTTCTATAATGGGAATATGAAATATTTTCAAGAGAAACATCTGATGTATGCCATTCCTGCCCTCTTTGCATTAGTTTTTATGACAATCTTGCCACCACTTGCTCTGCTTGTCTATCCTCTCTGCTACAGAGTGTTGGCTCTGATTAGGCTGGAAGAGTCACAGTTCACAAAGTTACTGTGCAAAGTAGCACCTTTGGAGAAATTTAGACCATTCTTCGACTCAATTCAGAGTCCTTTCAAAGATGAGTATCGCTATTTTGCTGGTCTGTACTTTATCTATAGATTTTCAGCACGTTTTTAATTTCAAGAAACTTAACCTGGTTCTACTTTGTCCTAGAACTCGAGTTGATCATAGTGTTGGCAGTCCACACATGGATACAACCATACAAGAAGAAATGGCACAACCAATTGGACTCCTACATATTCACACTCTTGTTAATTTTGAATGGCATGACATTGTACAACTACCAACAAACTATCAACCGTATTGACTACAGAAGTACGATCAAAATTCTCAGCACCATTCAAGTGCTTATGGCATATACTCCATTAGCCATCCTGTTAGTATACCTCCTCATGAAACTCGGGATAAAAGGTTTGATTCAGTGGATCAGAGACAGGTTTCATAAGAATGAGAACAGGTTAGACTTCAACCTATCAATAATTGATCATGATAGACATAATGAAGATGAAGTAGAATTGAGCTACCAAAAGATCAAGTGAGAACATGAGTGTGTTGTTTGTAGCTTTACTGTTTGGCTGTTTGGTTTTATTTCCACATTTTGTTGATTATAATAATTAGCTGTTACTGATCAAATTGTTTATAGGCATGCAGAAGTGCTTTCCATCTGGGCTCACACCTCAAATAGTTGGACATGCACTAGAGAACCATTGGGGTGTGTGGATAAGCAAGGAATGCCAGCAGCCTTGATGGTGCTTGCATGCACATAGTGGGTCTCTTTTTATTACTAACACAATGTAGTAACAGTGCTTCTACAGTGAATTATAGCGTAAGATTCGTAACAGATGCGCCTTGAGCATACTAGTACATCTACTACTATGGTGGAATCTCTGATTATAGGACACCTTGGGATCAGCCACTTTGTCCACTGTTGAGAGGTTGTCAGGTTAAAAATGTACTATTGCTATGGGAAAGGGGTCCAGAAGAGTGTCCTTTGTAGGGAGGTTGTCCTTTTCTCGGAGGGTCCTTTATTAGAGGTTCCACTGTATTATACTATTATACTGGAGGAGGAAATAATACACCGTGTATGTCTGTGTACAACTACAAATGAGAAAATGGGCAGGATTTTAAAAAAAGGAAATACGGCTAGCAGAGATTAGTAGTCTTTTGCAAATTTTGACTCTGAGGCTACCAGATCTACTGGAGCCATTGGGGCCATGAACCTTGATGCGTGACTAGTGACTGACATAGTACCTCTTGGTCATCCCTCATAATGTATCCACTTGGGAATCAGGAATGCTTTAGTGAAACCTCATGGTGTGAAAGTGAACAGTTTGTAACAGCAAACTAAGAAACTACATGAAACATTTTAAAACAACAACTAACTGCCCTATGCATGCCATTAACACTACTACCACCACTGTTGTTTGACAAGGTACTTTTGAAACTGGTACAAGGAACATTTTGAACTGGTGGAGGGATACAGCTAGAAAAACTTAAAAAATGCTATAGCTGATAATTATGTGACACACAAAGTGGTTAGTCAACTTTCTGGTAGTTCACTTGATATTGTGACATTTCAACTTCCCTTTCTTGATCAAATACTGACAGCTCTGAACTATCATTATCATGTTTTTTACAATGACATATCTTTCCAAGATAGTTGAATAAAAGCTGGATTTTAAGTTTATGCGGGAGGTATGTGATCATGAAAATTAAGGGAGAATATGCTAATATGATCTGAATTCCACTGAGAAGAGTAATAACTCTTTGATAATCAAGCAGACTTATTGTCTGATGATAGTTATATAAGGTGATCCCATTTATTACTTTCAAAAGAGCAAATATGTACAAATCCAGTCGGTTATGCCATTTTTTCTTGTACGGTTGCACCCACGCATGCACTGCTAGCATTATGATAAACTGCAGTTCCAACAGAAAATAGAATGCCGTTAAATTCTTGGCAATGACAAATATCAATAGTGTGGACAACCTATAACAGAAGTACAGCCCAGCAAAGTAGCGATGCTTGTCTTTGAAGGCACTTTGAATAGAGTCAAAGAAAGGTTTGAATTTCTCCAAAGGTATTAATCTGCAGAGTATCTTAGCAAATTTTGACTCTTCCAGCTTTAATAGGGACAGCATCCTGTAACAAAGGGGATAGATCAACAGAAAAAGTGGTGGCAAGAGAGTGACAAGAATCAAGGCAAAAAGAGCGGGTATTGCAAATTTCATATGTTCTTTGCTGAACAGTTCAAATTCTCCATAATAAAATACCACTAAGTCATATTTTTCTTGTCCCTTTCCATACAACCTAGTTGGAGTGAGAAGATGAAGTGATGTTAGGGTCGTTCTAGCATAACACATCACTAGAAATCCAGACAAACCATGAATAATGGAGGAAAATAAATTTCTTCGTATTCCCAAATAGTTTCTGATTTTGGTACATCTTTGGTTCACCACAATTACAGTGAGCACAATTAGAATATATTACAATCACGTAATCAAAGGCAAGCAAATGTAAGGAATTAGCTCCTTCAAAGAGACAGAAAGATAAACTAGGCAGATCGAAAAAGTTCAAATTGAAAATTTTGAAAGCAACAAGTAATATCTTGGTTGTTTTTGGAAAAGCAATCAGGTTGTTTCCATTAACCAGAAGTGAACTGAATAGCTGCATATATAGCAGGAATCCATTTAGTGCTCCAGTTGTTAACTGGATATAAGTAAAAACAGAACAGTAGCTGGGATAATCTCTGAGAGGATAAAAAATAGAATCCCTAAGTTACATAATCTGTTTGTGACACAACTAAAGGTACTTTGAGTGTGATAGAACACAGAAGTAGTTTCCTTGCAACGTGCACAAAGTGCTCCTTCACGGTTTTCACTACAGATGAGTTTATTAAGTTCTGACACTGACAAAGTATCTGGTAAAGAAATTTCTGGTTTATAGTACACCTCATCATTGGTGCAGTAGCCTAAGGGACAATTGGAAGTTCTAAATTTATCAGCACTTACTCTTTCACCATCACTAACTCTATAGCCAGCCCAGTACCCCTGTATTAAATTGGCCTGGAATGTGGTCAGATTGCACCTCTGGATACCCAGGTAGAGTGTGTTTGTATTAGCTGAGCAGACACATGTGTTGCTGGTGTCATCGTGCAAGTAACCTGGTGGACATTCTTGAAGAATGATCTCAAAAGAGAGGCTAGTATCTTGGTAGTCAAGATTTGTTATTTTTATGATACCCCCACTTCCAGATAAGCCACACAATTTGATTAAGTTGTTAGTAACTATAGCATAACCAGGGCTAACAGTAATACTATTGTTCTCAGAAACCACATCTATTCTGTATACAGGTCGTTTAATGGTCGTAAAACTGA
>JAAGOD010039846.1_pt1 | contig 10452 bp, 6 predicted proteins | sample 8389681 | NCBI WGS metagenome assembly JAAGOD01 (sample SAMN13964374, study PRJNA552185) | sponge metagenome | biome: deep-sea hydrothermal vent fields; feature: spots directly above weak diffusing fluid; material: seawater and sediment | host: Tedaniidae sp. KZ-2020 ... | reverse complement strand
GTTAACCCCGTACCAAAGTGCATGCGCACTGTAAGTGGTGCAGCTGTTTTATTTCTGGGAGTTAGAACATTTCTTACTAGCTAGATTAGTCTATCTCTAGAAAAGAATAAAGTCATAGCATGAGCACTCTGACAGGTCCCAAGGCTGGCCGGATTAGAGGGAGTCCACTGTACTAATCCAGACACTTTGACAGGTCCGGTATCATATCATTAAAAGCTTGAAGCTGATAGAGCTGAGTTTGTCCAAATTAAGTTAGAACCAGAATGCCGAATCAGCAATTTGTAGCTATGTTAGTTTCTAAAGTGAAACCCCAGCAGGATGGACCACTTCTAAAGCCCCTTCCCCACCAGCACAGCAGCCAAGAATGCTGTGGGCAAGAATACAAACGCCACTGTTGCCCCTGAGGCCATTCAAGAGCACCTGAATAGCGCTGCCACCCCCTCACAGCCGAACTGCATGTGCGGGAGTGTGTACATGTGCTGTGAATGCAGATTTGAACAACTGCAGCCCTACAGAACACAAGCTTTGAGCTATGGTGCTGTAGTAAGGGCCCAACCAGCGATCTGTTCAGTGAACTCCCTCTAGTCCAGCCACCCTTGGGACCTGTCAGAGTGGTACAGTGGACTCCATCTAATCTGACCATCCTTTGGACCAGTAGAAGTGTCCTGATTAAGGGTGAACTAGGAAACATCTTTTGAGAACGAACTTGAGTTACTGCGCATGCTCGGTTACTACTCAGTTACTGGTTACTACTGCAGGTTTCAGTTGTGTTTGAACATCCCATGGTTTGTTTTTTTGCCCGTTTTAATGTACACCTATGGCACGCACAAACCATAAACTTCCTGTGTACGCTCTACGGGATGTTCAAACGCAACTGAAATCTGCAGTACTCAGTTACTGCGCATGCTCAGTAGCTGCTTGAAACTAACTATAGCAGCAGAGCATTTTAATCGAGTACCAACACTAAAACTTCAGACTACACAGTACAGAAAAATGTGTCCAAAATAGGCGGCATACAGTACCTACACACATACACAATACTAAAAAGCCTCGTTGTAAGCTTGGTCCACAACTCCCTTTAGTCAATATACAAGATTACAATGCTTCTAATCTTGTAAACCAGGCTGGAGTGTAAGATTACAAGCTTTCTAACTCCTGCAAACAGATACATAGCTGTAAAGTTGTAGACAGAGGGTGTCCCATTGGGAGGAACAAGGTGGAAATAGGATAGGAGACACCAAATAGCCCAGCTAACAACTGCTAGGAAAGCTTGTTCACTCAGCTAGCAAAACTTGTAGACACAATCAGTTACAATAAACCCCTCAAATGAGGCCACCCCCCTAATCAGGGAACATCAAAAGATAATAAGACTCCCCATTTCAATGGAAACCACCCACTCTAATCAAAAGAGCTAGTTTTCTAAATGCACATCACTAATCCAATTTCTTTCAGCTGGCCCCCAAATCTGGAGTACGCTTACTCACCAATCAGATTCCACTCTCTACTTGACCAATCAGATTCCACTCTCTACTTGACCAATCAGATTCCCCTCTCTACTTGACCAATCAGATTCCCCTCTCTACTTGACCAATCAGATTCTTTCTCTCCCCACAGCACATAGCTACATATCTTTAGAATTCACCCTTCAAATGAGGCAACCCCCTTAATCTTCCCTCATCTACTACTTACTAGCACCCAACTTCGATTTTAAATATTTAATTTTACCACAGCCCTTCTGAAATGAAAGGGGAGCCAATTAGCAGGTGAATCATGTGACCTCCCATGACCCCAAGGGGGTGATCAGTGCCTCAGGCTAGACATACCAAACCTTGGTATCACAATGACTGCTAATTGAAAAACTGGACACCTGAACATCATTATCAGGTCAGCAAGAGATAGCCAAATATGGTAATGAACTGGCAACCTTGAATGTTGAATTAGAATCTCAGTCATTGCATCTCCAATATAGGCTCTCTAATGTAGAGATTCCACTATAAGGGGTTTGCTAGTGAGAGCCCTTCAAATTAGGAACCATCAAAGTCTTCTGTGAAGAATGAATCGCTCATCATGCCTTCTGAATCGCTTTTGGGCAGATTACCTTGAATTGGGAACTATTACATCTTCAAATCATTTGTGAGATAAACCTTAACAATCATGTTCTCTAGAATCGCTTGAGGCATAGTGCCTTAGCAACCATCACATCTTCAGTAAAGAATGAATTATATCTCCAAATCAGCTTTGGGGAGATTGTCCTGATAACCTTCAAAATGAGGAACCATCATCTTTGTTGATAACCTTTGAATCAGCAGGGGACAATGGACTGTTTGAAAAGCAGGAATCTCATTTTTAGGGGAATCACAAGTCAAAGTCCACTGCACTCCTGTAATTCTTGGGCCACAATAAACACCTCTATCATTCACGACTGGAGCACTGGTAACCCCCTTGAACTGCTATAGCACAGAGACCATGGAAAAAATGCCAACACAGAATCAGGTTTTTGTGCAAGGACAAAGATCTCTTGCAAATTCAGCACAGAGACCATGGCAAAACCACCAACACTGAAGATCGCTAAATCCTTATTACAAGGTTTTTGTGCAGGGACAAAGATCTCTTGCAAATTCAGCACGGAGACCATGAAAAAACCACCAACACTGTGAAGATCACTAAATCCTTATTACAAGGTTTTTGTGCAGGGACAAAGATCTCTTGCAAATTCAGCACGGAGACCATGAAAAAACCACCAACACTGTGAAGATCACTAAATCCTTATTACAGGGTTTTTGTGCAGGGACAAAGATCTCTTGCATGGAATTCAGACAGGGATGGCCACAGAAGCACTGGCAATGGCAGCCAACACCCGGCCTAACTGCTAAGGCTGTCATTGTTGTCATAATTAGCAACTTGCTTGTTTGCATGAGTTTCACTGCATAGCACCTTGCTAGGAGGCATGGCCACTGCAACTGCTACTACTACTTCTACTACTACTGGGCACTGCCTGCTTGTACATTGTATGCACGCACTCAGAGGCTTTAAAAATAGCAGCTCTACAAGTGAAATAATGTCCTCTATAAGGAGGTAGATAGGGGATTTAGTCACAACTACAGTGAAACCTTCGATACAGGATAGTCCGAAAGAGGATAAACTAGATGTACTGTTGTATATACTCTATACAAAATAACCTCTGAAAGAGGACAACCTCTCTATTAAGGACAAACCAAATTACTGTTGTCTAGGTGCACTCTATGCTAAAATAGCTTTCGAAAGACAACACCCTCTCTACAAAGGACAAAAGGAAGAGTGTCCACTATTCAGAGGTTCCACTGAACTGCTACCATACTACTACTCCTGCGTACTTTGGTAGAGGTGTGTCTGCTGGGGGGCGTGGCAAGGCTGGAAGGGAGCCATCCAGGGAAAGTGGGTGTGGTGATGGGACGGGGCCTGGAGGATGGCCATAGAGCTGGGGGAGTGGTCTAGCGGAGGGCTGGGGGGCTCCACTGCCTCAGGGGAACTTGACGAACTGAAGTGGTCAGACTCTCCATCAGAGGTGCCTGCAGGGTTAGAATGTGCAAGCTAACCAATAGAGTAGGAAAAGCCTTTATTTCAGCAAGCAGATTACAAAATGGTAGAAACATGCTTCATAAACTGAGCATGCTCAGTTGCAGACAGACTACGCATGCTCAGTTTGCTGACCGACTACGCATGCTCAGTTTGCAGACAGACTACGCATGCTCAGTTGCAGACAGACTACGCATGCTCAGTTGCAGACAGACTACGCATGCTCAGTTGGCTGTTACAGACCAGGGGTGGTTTCCTCCCACCCCAGGCCCAGGGGACAACAACCCAGGGGCAAGCCTGTAAGCTACCAATCTACATAATTAGGGACAGCACACAGAGGACACCAAATTTGGTGGAGCCTTGCTGGCAACTCCCTATTATCTGCTACAGGGGAACACTAATACCAATTACAACAGCTACACAATAACAAACTGAAAACTCTATAGTTCTGCAGCAGGATCAAAAAGCTAGCACTCTCCAGCCAAACTCTGGTGGGACGATAGTCTTCAGTCAACTGAGCATGCTCAGTATATGAAGCATGTTTTCTACAATTTCCCCTTGTAATCTACTTGCATAGGTAGAGCTAGCCAGAATAGAGCTATCTTATTGGTCAGTAAGAAGTTTGTTTTTAAAACAGTAGATTCCATTGGCTGAGGTGTCTAACTTATTTAGACTATAGCCCTAAGGATTAGAATGCACTATTGCAAGGCATCTTCAGATACAATGCACTGTTGTCATGTCATTTACATACAAAAGTGCTCCAAGGCGTGATTCTAAGTTAGGGCCTTTTAGTAGAGGCCTCCCTTCGCTCTGCCTCTACAGCCCAAGGCCCTTCAGGTTTCTAAATCCAGTAGATTCCTAGACTGTGGTGTCTAACTATTATTTAGCACAGTCTGTGATCTAACTGCATTAGTGGGGTCTGGTCTGACCGGCTTACCCAGTGCATTAGCGTGATCCTCTGGGGAGTATATTCTCCCATTGCTGTAGTGATGAGTTCGCTCCACATTAGGGGGATAGCAACTCAGAGACAACTGGTTCTGAAACAGAAACAAGAAATAAAGATAACAAAAGCTACCCAGAGTTTGCCTCCTCCAGAGCCACCAGTAACACCGCTGTTTACACAATAGGCCAACACAACACTGATGGTTAACAATCTCCAACACAATATGCTAACACAAACATCGAGGTTAATAACTTCTTAACCCTTGGAATAATACCATACCCACCAATTCAGTCCCACCATCCCAGCTAAGAGGACTCCTCATAACATTAAAGGAGCCAATTTAAAGCAGCCAATTTAAAGCTCCTCCTTTAATTCAGACAAGACACCAAGCTACAGTCTCTAAATCGACGACCCCCCCCCCCTTAAAGTAGGGAATGCTATTGCTAATGGTGTGATCTATAAATAGAAGCATTCTGCTGTGGTCTGCAAATAAAAGCATTCACCCCCCTTAAAGTAGGGAATACTACTGCTAAGGTACACCATAGCTACTTCTGTGGTCTTTAAATAGAAGCATCCACCCTCCCAGTGCCCAAAGTAGGCAATCCTAGCTGTTGCTAAGGCGCACCATAGCTACTGCTGTGGTTGATAAGAACCAGCGTGCATATGGACCAGTAATCCAATAACCATACTTCATATACACACAGACACACACTTTCTCCATGCTATATTGTATTAGGATGCCACATACTGGCCCAGCAACACACAGCAAACTTTATACAGTAGGGAGGGGAAATGAAATGGCTTCCCTTGACAGATGTCACCACAGCCAACAGGACTATCTAGAGCTAGTGTCCTAGTAAACATAGCAATCAAGTCGGTGATATTATTTTCTTCAGGGGCAAACAGTGCTCTATTGCATGTATTGGGTTCTTATTTAGCATCAGGGTGTCTCTAATTTAAGGGACTGCTTCTTATCTTATTAGAGGGACCCCCCTATTCAGGACTCAGTTTGCCCTGAGAGGATAGCAAGGGACCTTATATGGAAGGAATGTGGTTGAAAGTTTAGTTGACCACATTTCTGATTGCTGCAGTGAACAAGAAGTCTCCTTGTGGAGTGGCCTCATTTCAGGGTCAGATGAGGTTACAATTAATACTCAAAACTGAAGGTCCAGATTAGAGGGTACTCGCTGCATTGAATTGGTCTCAGTTCAGACCACGCCCACAACTTACCAGCATGTCCGAGAGGGAGGGCCCAGCGGACACCTGCGTGACGATGGCCTGAGAGAAGGGGCTGATGTTACCCCCCATGGCAGACGCGGGGGTCTCAAAACCAGAGTCAACACTGGCCTCGGAGGAGGAGGAGTTGAGGGGGCGTGGCACATGCAGCTCCATGGGCGTGGCGCTATAGGTCCAGGGGCTGCGGGTCATAGAAGCTAAAGGAGGTGGGGCAAAGGAAAGAATGGTTAATCAATGAATATCATTACCGTGGAATTTCGCTAAGTCAGGACACCTTTAGGCTATATTCAGAATTCCCTCAGGCATCTACCAAATACATCCAAAATCAATCATACTGGCTACTACAAATAATTGTGATTGAGTGCCTTGACTATTTCATTATGCCTTTAATGCATCAGCTTCCTATCAAGAGAAAACTGCATCTTGTAAAGGTCACCCCATCACCAGGACACAGCCACAGACCAGCAAGCGGAGCAGGTGACCAGTGAGGGTTTGGCCTAAGCAAAGCATTTGCACAAGCTGACAGCACCAAGGAGTGGTCTGGGCTAAGCCTGAGTAAACCTCCTACCCACAGAGGAGGAGCTAGTACTGTTCTCTCACCACACCAGGAAGCCAGATAGGGCCACCTTAGATCACCTCAACTCAGCCCACAGGCCTAGGGAAGCTTTCCCTATTGTACATTGTCAAGCAGAAAGAGCTCTTAGGAGAAACATGAGCCTTAGCCGCTTGTTCAGGAAGGGTAGGGGAAGAGAGGAGGTAAACATTAATTCCTAAGGCTGCAGCTAGATAGCCTGGAGGTTTACTACTTGCTGCACACACACCCGCCCTAGGGGCAGCAAATCAGGTCAAACAAACATGGAAATAGCTCACTCCAAGCAAACAAGAAGTGTCTGAGAATGCTAGAATGGATCATTGTAACTAGTAAGGATTATCAGGAAAGCATGGCCAGAGAACTGCCAGTGGATTCCCTCTAATCCTACCACCCTTGTGACCAGCCCTATGTCCTTTATCAGATGATCATTTCAGGGGAGAGAATTTGCACTAGGAAGCACACTTCTTGGGACCTTTCAAAGTGGCTTAATTACAGGGGGCCAGAGGGAGTTCACCATAAAACTAAATCCCATTCTATCCTCCCAAAGCACCACCCCTCCCAAAGCACCACGGCTCTCTCTGCCACACAGGAGCCAACCACACCAGAGACAAGCTAAACTGAAAATAAATGCTTCTGAGGAAAAAGATGTGGCCAAAATAATAGCTTTCAATCCCCGTAACAATCCACTTCTTCAAGTTCCCCCATTTAGAGCCGTCACAAGAGACTCTAATTTAGCTCCCTTCCCCTTAATTCAATCACCCCAGCTTCGTAACAATGAGATCCATTTGGCCACACGGCCAAGAAGTATGGCCTTCACAATAGTCTTGGCCACGGCTACAAAAATTCTTATACATGATCGAAAGGTGTATTGAAGTCTGGGTGTACTTTTTAAGAAGCTAGAAGATGGAGTCTAGGTTGAAATGAGTTGTGAATAGACTCAATCTAATAGCTTCTTCTCTAAAACCACTCTCTCTGAAACCAGGTATCGCCTAAGGTCAATGCATTTAAGAGACAGCTTTCAGGTTGTGAAATCCAAAGGTCAGTGCATTCAAGAGTCAAATCTGACAGCTTTTTGGCTCCAAGGTTTCAGCCAATCAGGCATCCCAACACATTAGCAGGAGGAGGGTGTCCAGACTCACACCTCAGCCACTGAGAGCTAGGGGCAGTCTATAGCAGCCACAGCAAGCAATGGCTCAATGGGGTCTAAAAGACAGAGCAATTTGCCCTCTTTTGGGAAGTCAGTGAAGCTGAATTAACAAAAGGTGACATGGGCCTCTTTTCATGCAGAACCTTTCAAGTGGTAGGATTGTATAGAGACTTGGTAACATTGTGCAGTGAATGAACTGCAATTTCATACTACATTCAACAAAAGGGCCTAGGGTCTTCTTTGCAGGTGAAGCAGAACCCTGAATAATATTTTTTGCTAGCTTCCTCTGTCTAAAGATGCTACCCCTGATTTGCCAAAATGAACCATCATGAACCATTATCTCCCTAGAGGGCACTGATAAAGTACTTTAAGGCACACCACATCTGCTAGCCTCATCTAAGCATGGTGACCTAAGTATTATATACTGTATACAGAGATCTGAGCTCCTCAACACTTTGCCTGGCTAGGAATAAACAAGGCAGGGAACAGATCAAGTGCAGGTAGTGGTGGTTTTGAGAGCACAGTAGCTAACATTCACTCACGAATCGGTTCCGATCTCCCGTCCAGAGGCGACGTGGGCTTGTTTCCAGGCCTTTCAAGACGACGATCGCTGCAATACTGTCTCTCCACTGGCTGCAGGAGATAGAGAACAGCTTTTAAAACTCTCTTTCACTAGGCGCAACCACGGGATACCCAGGATGATGAGTATAGTTTCCACACAATAAAGATTGGCGATCTTACAACTTTTGTGGCGAAAAAATAAATCTAGCTCCAGAAACACAAAAATAGCTGAGCTGTGCAATAGCCAGCTAGCTCACCACTTCTGCAGATATTTACCTAGCTTGAAACTGAACACTTCATGGATGATATTTTAGCTTATCAGCGATTGGGGGCAGTGGTTTGTATGGCTTGCATGCAAAAAAGGGCCAGGTTTTTGGTTTTCTGCACTGCAGAAAGGCTCGATCCTGCAGTATCCGAGCTCTACCACCTACCAACAAGATAGCTATAGCAATAAAGACTTACAGATCCACAGCAATAACCTTCTGGCATTCTTTGCATTTAAAAAAAAAACAACAAAAACTTTTTTCAAAACTGGTAAAATCTTCCCACTTTTCTTAAAGAATAAAACTGCAGAGCTAGGGGATAAAAAATACAGCTAAAAAAGAATGAAAAACTGTCTTCTCCACACTTAGACTGGCGTTGTAAAGTAAGCGAGAGAAGCTTTTATTCTCTGCATTGCATATACGCAATCAGCTGATTGGCTTCATAATGAGATTCATAGCCTATGAATAACTGAGCAGTTTTGTTGATGTTGTGTGTGTGTGATTGCTTCCCCCTCTGAAATAAGGACAACCTCTGTACAAAGGACAGTAAAAATATCCTTGTGTAGGAAGCTGCTGCTTGCAAGAATTCTATCTAGCTAGCTGCACAACATAGTTAATAGCTTACTGTAATACAGTCTGTAGACCTTGGCTAGGCTGCATACAGGAGATTGCAGAATGTTTGCAACAGTGTGAAAAGCAAAATGCCTACTGCCCTCCATATATGGATGAACCTAAACCACAGATAAGCCATATATGGAGTGGTGTAAGGCTTTTTGCTTTTCACACTGTTGCAAACATTCTGCAATCTCCTGTATGTATACTACTTTTAAACCTGGTTCTAAAATTAATATGTGGTGTGAAAGAGGTAAAAGGTCATGTGCTGAAGATGAGCCACCTCAGAAGAAGAGAAAGACAAAGAATGACGAGAATTTTGAGGAGGAAGATGATATTTTTGATGAGTTGAAATCAAAAAACCCTAAAATGGAGGCACCTAAACTACGCTTATGGGCAAAACTGATCAAATCCGGTCGGCATGAAAGTTACGAGGTCCCTCCATAAATTCCTCTTATTACTGGCTCAAGTGTAACCAAGCCCAAGAAAGAAAGTCTAGCTGATGCGTTTGCTGGGGCTGCTTCTGCAATTGTCAAGGTTCTCCATGAGAAGCCTGAGCCTCTCAAATCACCTGCAAAGAAAGATCCTGGAATGTCTCCAATGAAAATGGCAAGTTTACGTCGTGGTTGTTTAGAAGATTTAAAAAAATTAAATGAGTTATTCCAAGATGGAGTACTGACACAAACAGAATTTGATACAGAAAAACAGCAGATACTACAGACACTACGAAAATATTAGCTAGTTAGCTAGCTGCCTATGTACAAATGATTGTTCCCAGACCTGACATGCATGTCATCACTGTAAAGTCATCAGTTTGCGATTTTGAATGTGGTGTCAGCTATACACACTAATGGGATAGGCCTAAGTTGTACACTGCTATGATGCTAATATCCACAATGAGTTATCCACCCTTCACAATCAGACTTTGTTACAGTGTTAAGGGCTGCTATCAGCGTAGTTTCCACATCATAATCTTTCCAAATTGTCTCATTTGCTTTCATCACAGACTTCACCTTAGCAAATGCCATCTCAATGGGGTTAAGGTCCGGGCTATAGGGAGGGAGAAACTGCACTAAAGCTCCTGTACTCTGTATAGTGTTCACTACAGAAGATGTGTGATGTATGGATGCATTATCCAGTATCACTACACTCCTTGCATTTACACCATCAAATGGCTGTAAATAGGGCAGTAAAGCCTTTTCAACATAATGCTGAAAACTTAGACTGGTGTTGGTGGATTTGTTTCTAATAAAGTCCAGCATTCCATCACAGGATACACCCACTATAGCAGATACACGTTGTCCACGAACCATGAACTTGCTAACAATGGCAGGTTGGCCCCTAATGCTATAGGCGAATTTTCTCATAGTGTCACGTTTATCAGCACCAGTCTCATCTACGAACACAAATAGTTCTGGATGGCCTTGATAAATGGACATATCACACAAGTATTCACATCTAAGTTGGTCACTTCTCTGAATAGCTGTTGTAATCATTTTTTGTCTGGTGAAGCCGGAAGTATGCAAAAACCTACAAATAGTGC
>JAAGOD010021596.1_pt1 | contig 10473 bp, 9 predicted proteins | sample 8389681 | NCBI WGS metagenome assembly JAAGOD01 (sample SAMN13964374, study PRJNA552185) | sponge metagenome | biome: deep-sea hydrothermal vent fields; feature: spots directly above weak diffusing fluid; material: seawater and sediment | host: Tedaniidae sp. KZ-2020 ... | reverse complement strand
CCCCCCCCCCCCCCCCCCCCCTCCTACAGGTGAGGCTGGCTGGCTAGATAGCTAGCTACTGACATGTCCTCATGAATTCCTTCAGGTTGCATGCCGGCAAGGAAGGATCTTCTGGTCGCATCAGGTCCAGGTAGTACCAGTGGGCCAGCTCAATGTAGGAGCAGAGCTTGATGGAATCCCTCTTCTCCTCACTTGACAGGTTGATCAGGAAACGGCTATTTTTAATTAAAAAAAGCAACAGACTCTTATAGGTGGTGTGCATCAATTGGAATTCAGCACATTGCACTTTTTAGAACTTACCTTGCTAGATCATTGAGGACTTCTCCCTTGATGCCTATCCCCCTACTGCTCGCATTCACTGCTGCCATATTGTTTTCACACCTTATTTCACACCTTAACCACACCTCCTAACCAGCCCCGCCCACCCCGTGCTTCCTGCGCTGCATCATCACACTAGCCCCACCCCCACTTCTTTGGTGCACATAATAATGGGATAAAAAATGAATCAGTGAAGAGGTATATTATATATCTAATTGCTATCTTCTTCGTTGTCAGTTTCCGGCCAATCTAGCTGCTCCATTGAAATGTTTGGGATGTCCTTTGGCGGTAGGCCCAACATGCCTTCCTCCCCCTCCCCCCCCTCCTCCTCCTCCTCCTCAATGAACTCCTCCTTGTGCGTCTCCAGGCTGGGAGGGATTCCCCCTCCCCCTCGCGAGTGGAGTGGGGGCGGGAGGTTGTCGTCAAAGTCCTTACTGGGCATGCTCATGCTGCGGCCATATGGCTTGTTCGGGTTTATCCTCCCCAGTGTCATGGTCGTTCTGGATCTCTTCCTTGCCTGGATTTGGTCTGAGTCGGTGGCCCCTCCCTCGGCTCCGCCCACATTCATCTCCGCCTCCTTCTCCAGCACCCGCATGCCGCTCTGCTCCAGCTGGATCTCCAGGTCATCTCCGAATGAAACGCTGTGCCGAAGCCTGGCCACTCCCCCTGCTGCGCGGCTGCGGTTGATGGAGAGGTGACGCAGCCTCCAGAACTCGTTCTCGATCTTCTGCCGACGAAGATTCCACTTGAGGTTTGCATGGATTCGTCTTGCCTCCTCATTCTGGTCCTCCTCCATCTTAATCATCATCTCGGTAAGGGGTGGCTCAAACACGTCCTCACTGCCGTCCGAGACGATGCGAGAGCGGTGGGACATGGGGGAGAAGATGGTCGGGTTTTCGTCCTGGAGCTCTCCGTCGATCATATCTGTGTCTTGCATCATGAGCTCCTTGTTGTTCCATGGGAAGTCGTGCATGATGTAATGGAACCCTCTCTCAAGGAACTGGGAGGAGGGACGTGCTTGTTTCAGCTTCTTCAGGGCCTCTCTTTTGCTGGCGATGCCGTCAATGTCCTCCTCCAGTGCAGCCTCGTTGGCCTTGAAATCTGCCGGCTTGCATAAGTCCCTGCGCATGACAACACTGGTCAGCATGGCGGCAGGGTGGTCCACACTTTGCTGGAGAAGCTCAATGGAACTCACACGCTTCCTCTTCCGCCTGAAATCAAAGGGAAAAAAAGGACAAAATATTCAACAATAGACACTAGCTCTGACCCTGGAGCACTTTTGTCTCCAAATTTCACACAATTAAGATCATATTTCATGCAGGCCATGCCATTCAAAACAGATTCCCTATAATGGGTAACCTTAGGAAGCTTGCCACTGTAAAAATCCTTTGTACAGAGGTCATTCTAATCTCCAAGGCAACCCTTTGACGTCGTGTGCTGGCTGTTGCCAACTCACCTCTTTCTCTTGGTCGAGGACACGCAGAACATGTAGAAGAGATTGTCCTTGATGATCCCAAAGTTGACCTTGAGCTGGAGGATGAGGATAGCCAGACAGAGCAGGATCATGAGCATGCCCATCAGAATGACCAGATTCTGGAACGGGTTGATGTCAGCGAGTCCAAAGTACTCGATGGTGGCCAGACCAGAGTCCCTGAAGCACTCCAAGGTGGAGCTACGGGTGCATTCGATGTCGTTCCCCTCAAGAACCGTGACGCTGGTGGCCGAGAACGCGTAGAAAGAAGGATTGATGTAAAATATCCACCTGTAGTAAACGGGCATGAGTGACTTCGGGACGATGAACCCGCAGGAGAATCCCCCAGCGGCTGCAAACACGGGGCAGAGACGGTGTGCCTGTGAGGGGGAGAGGACATTGAGCACGATGAAGACTGAGATCCAGACCTGGTTGACCAGGAGGAAGGCCAGCAGCACCACCAGGTACGCCTCCAAGCTGTAGTTCTGGTAGACAAGTCCGAAGACGATCGTGGAACAGACTGAGAGGGGGAGTGTCGAGAGGGCAGTCATGCGAATGAAAACCTGGAGAATGAGCTCATGCGATTTGGAGATCCCGTCTGAGTGCTCGAGATAGAACAGTTTGAGCGGCTCCACCAGGAGGCTGGAGATGATGGAACTCATGAAGAGAGAGCTGGAGCAACTGAGGAGGCAGGTCACGGACAGAACCTGGACAGGAATGTTGGTGAAGAGATACGTGGTGCCTGCGGGAGGGAAAGGGAAAGAAACATGTCAAGGAAGGGCAGCCAAAGTTCCACACAGTATGCTGGAACAAAGGGTCTTACACGCCATGTTTAAGGAATCAGTGTCAACCAATGAAGTAATGGGGATTTGCTGAGACAAGCTTCGCATCCTAATTCTGCTGACACTCTGGAATGCTTGGACTGTCCTGCTCCAATCAAGGGAAAATTAGGTCACTCCAAAATACAAAGTTCAACACACATTCTGACTATCAGAACTCCATCAGAGCTCCATATGGAGTGGAACAGATGTCAGGGGAACTCAGATAATTATATGCAAGGGTGCAAAAATTGCAACATGGATAGAAAGACTTATTAAAGACAGAGGTTTCCTGACAGGGTAATAGGCTCCACTGAACTGGGTCTGGCCTGGACTGTAGGGTAGTATGGTCCACTGCACTGGGTCTGGATTGGATTACATGCCGGAGGTGAGAGTCGGAATGTTTTCACCAGTTTGTTATGATAATTGGTCCCCTCTCCTCCTTTTCCTCTCCTCCCTCCCCCACCTTCCCCTCTCCTCCCTTCCCTCCCCTCCCTTCCCCCACCTTCTCCTCCCCTCCCTCTCCCACCTTCCCCTCTCCTCCTTCTCCTCCCCTCCCTCTCCCACCTTCCCCTCTCCTCCCTCTCCCACCTTCCCCTCTCCTCTTGCCCTAAGTTCCCTTGGCATCCCGTCATGCCTACCCCATCACTCCCAACCAAAAAGTTCAAGGTGGGGGAGGGAAGGGAGGGGAGGGAGATGGTGAGAAGAGGACAAAGACCTACCAAGTATTAGACCCAGGACCAGGTAGACAATGGGAAGGTAGATGATAGTAAAGAAGGTTTGCCTTAGGGACGCTCTCGACTCCAGTGCCACCAGTCTGTGCCATATCCCAGGGTTACGACTGAAAGGGGAAAAAAGAAGAAGTTGAAAATCTCACGGCATAAATTGGGAGGGAATAATGGCTGCTGGAGGGGAGGGCTCACCTCTGTGTTTGGTGGGGGAAGTCAGGATGGTCCAGCTTGCTGTCCAGAACAGCTTGCTTGACGTGTTTAGGCTCATTGCTGTCCTTGTATGCATGGAGGACCTGTCTCTGTGACCTCTTCTCCTTGAGCAGGTCCAACACGGCATCCTGCACTTGCCCCTCAGACTCCTGCAATGGGAGGAGGGAAGGCATGTCACATGTGACAGGTTGACAACTAGTACACGTCACGTCAGGGAAACTGATTATAAGGGAGTTCCTCCAGAAATGTTAGTTATAGATTTCTAAAAGGCAGGTCAACACAACTTGTCAGCAATCCTGAAGACTTAAACCCAAACATCAAAATAACTCTCCCTAGTCAAACTTTCAACTTTCGAGACTGCCGTCCTACAGATCTCTCTGCCAGTCACTGGGAAGCGTGACTGAGCTTTGATAGGTCACACTAATGCTTACTTTCAGTTCTTTTTCGCTGATAAGAGCCACGCGGAAGAACTCCCAGACCTTGACTGGAGAGCCAAAGAAGGCGATCTGGCCGTTGCAGAGCAGCATGATCTTGTCAAAGGCGTGGAAGATCTCGCTGCGAGGCTGGTGGATGGTGACCACGATGGCCCGCCCAGTTCCCGCCATCACCTGCAGGCTCTTGAGGATGTCCAGGGAGGAGGCGGAGTCAAGACCTTAAAAAGGAGACATGGCAGAGACAGAGGATCATCTTTCGTCAAAGGGATCATGACACCAGCTACCCTCTCATCCAGCCTCCCTTGGGACCGTCAAAATGTCCTGATTAGGTGGGCGGCCAAATTTCATGCTTTAACATTGAAGTGGACTTCTTAAGAGGGGCTTCACTGTATGCGTTGGAGTTGGGGTCCCCTAGAATGTCCTTAATGCGGAGGTCATGTCCTGATTAGAGAGATCTTGCTGCATAATGAACAACATCCTGACCACTATATACTCAACATGCTAACTGCTTATGAATAGGCTCTAACGACTCAGTTTTACACCAGCAGTGGTGAGAATTCTCATTTCTGAAGGGTACTTACCTGAGGTTGGCTCATCCAGAAATATGATATTGGGCATGCTGAGGAGCTGGATGGCAATGGCCAATCTCTTCCTCTATAAGTGCATGTGTGTGTGTGTGTGTGTGTCAACATGGAGGTAAGATCATGTCTGCAAGTCAACATTCAAGCTGACAGAATGTAAGGAATAGCTGTCTCTGTGACGAGATGGTAAACAAGAATCTCACCATCTCCTCCCCTTACAATTCCAGGAGCATCAGGTTTCTTACATTCCCATTCACACCATTCTAGCCATGCATGTGGAGCTAAAACGGTGGAAGCATAACTGCATAATTGAGAAGCCTCAGGTTAAAGATCACGGTGCTTTCTTGATTTCATTTTACGACCAAAGATAGACTTCCTTATAGCTCATGTTTTAGCTGAGAAAACAGAATTCTACCCAAGCTCTGACAACCCACAAACACAGTGTACGGCATTATACTGGGACTGAGCAAGCCATGCAGTAGCTATGCATCGTTGCTACGAGGTCTGTTTTCATCCCCAGCTGCCTGAAAATTTTCTATCGCAGTGCTAAAGCCAACTGTTCCATTATAAACTCAACAACATTCTCTCACTCAAACCATTTTGTACCAGAAAGGTAAACATACGTACTTGAGAAAACAAATTTTGTTTATTTAACCCTCAGTTCACTGTTGTTAAAAGCTAAAAATGACTAGAATGCCTGCTACAGTGGCAGGTAATGACTTTGCTCAACAGAACGAACTGAAATGAGACAACGCCGCTCAGAGCATTCAAAGATGACTTCCCTACCCCAAATACCCCATTTCAGCCCCATTCCCATTCCATACCTGTCCCCCACTGAGTCCCAGTCCGATGCCGTCCCCCACTTTGATGTCTGCCTGTTCCAGCAGTCCCATCTCCTGGATGACCTGCTCCACCCTCTCCAGCTTCTGGCTCAGCTTCATCCCCTTCTGCGCCTGCATGCTCATCGAGAAGATCAGGTTTTCCCGCACTGTCAGCTCGTTGTAGTAGGACTTTGCCAGCTGCCTCACATAGCCTGTGTTGACGATAAACCACTCGCGGATCTTGTGGAGGGGTGTGCCGTTGATCAAAATCTCACCCTAAACCGACAGAAAAAGAAGAATTTGATTTCGACCGTTTCGGTGTTAGCCGAGCTATTCAAGGAATGCGTTATCCAGATATTCAGTGAGTATTTATTGTGTAGCTTTCTCCTCTCTACCCCCCCCTAATCATTCAAACAAGCGTGTCTGCATATCTGGCATTCTCCAACTGCCTGGGAGGCAAATTGCACGCAGCATTACAGAGTGAGGCTAGGAGGGCTAGAGGGGGACACTGGAGCCCAGCCCACGGCAGACTCCGGAGAATGCAGCCAGGAATTTCAGCCATGCAGTGCCTGCTTGTGTGGATGTTGGTGGAGAATCTTCTACAAACATCTGGCCTCACAACAGCACACACTCTCTGAAGTCCACCCCAACTCAAGAGGATGTTGACAAAACAAGTTTTGACCTGGACAGTGTTTTGACCCGGACAGTGTCTGGACAGCCTTTGCAGTGCAGCTTGAAAGAGAATCTCCCCCCAGCTAGCTATGGGAAGATGGACTCCCTCTAAATCCTCCCCCGGATAGATGGACTCCCTCCAATCTGACCACCACAGTCAAAGTGGACTGATTAGAGAGGGACGTAGGGGGTGAATTTACTTTCATTCCACTACAGATATGGACTGACAGACCGATGGTCTACTGCCGTACTGCCCTTACCTCTGTGTGTCCAGCTCTCCTCCTTCCCAGCAGGACGTCCAGGAAAGTCGTCTTTCCCGAGCCGGAGGGTCCCATGATGGCCACCAGTTCCCCCGGATTCACGTACATGTTGACGCGATGGAGGATGGTTTTCTTCCTGATGCTCCTCTTCTCTCGTTTGATGGAGCTGACAGTGCGCACCACCCTCCTGCTCTGCTGGGGGCAGTGGCCATTGCCTTCCGGCTCAACCACACCAAACTTCGGGTCGTCTAGATCCAACGAGTCGAGACTCATGGAGTCCAGGGACATGGGTGTGGCTGATCTCCTGCGGTGGTTGATGGAGGAGGATATCCCTGAGTCTGTCCTCACTAATTGTGCCCTGGCTGTTGTTTGCTGGTCGTGAACCGGGGGCTTGTAGCGAGTGACGCAGCCTGAAAACAGCTTCTTGCAGCAAGGGAGGAACGTCTCGATCCCAGCGTACAAATCATACTGCTCTTCCGTATACGCTCCGAGATCAGAATCGTCGGTTTTTGCCTTGCCCTTGTTGACGGTGTCAATCCTGTAATAGAGGTTGACGCAGGAGATGTTAATAGGATGGGTGGCCTTGGGGAAGCATTTGGGCGAGTGCTTCAGGTTAAAGGCATAGAGACGCTGGCAGAACAACATATACTTCATGTGGAGATACAGCCCCAACTTGAGCACGGAAGGGATGGCTGTCAGGAGGGCAGCAAGGACCAGAATTAAGACATTAACCTCTCTGAGCCAGAGACCGAACTCTGGGTCGAGATTGATACTGCTGGTGCAAAAGTCTCCGCAGGCTGGACCCACGCAACGATCAGCGTAGAACCGAGGTGTGGCGAGATCCGTGTACCACTCCACAAGGGCATCCAGGAGGGTCTTGTTGAGTGAAGCGTCGTGGGACTCGATTCTGGCCATCTTCCAGTTCCCGTACCTCACCGGGTTCCTGAGGAGAAACGGAGGCTCGCTCACGTTCTCTGAAATTGTCTGAGCCAGCAAGCCATTCGTGGCCCACATATCAGAGTTGGCCAGGTACACATGCTGCGTGCAGGATGGGGCAAAGATGGTGAGGTTTGGGTAGGCATTGTAACTCTGGATGAAGCTCTCGTTCATCAGGGAACCGTAACTGTTGAAGATCCGAAGTAGATCCCTGTCATCTTGAGGTCCATCGTTGCCCGAGCTTTGGAGGGACTCCTTCAACGGATCTTCGAGCGTGAGGATATCGTGGGTGCTGGAAATGGCAAATATGGGGGCGTTGCTCCGTATCCAGCCCCTGGAGAAGAGGCACGGAGGAGAGGCACAGCACGCAGAGCCGAGAGTGAAGTCGGAGCAGGCCGGAGGCAGGTTGAAGCCAGACGAGGACGATGATATCTCACGGCTCCAATTCACAGCGTGATTCTGAGCAAAGGTGATAAACCAGGAGGAGTCTATGATGCTGATCACCTCGGGAGGCGACGTCGAGTTTGTCCCGTTCTGAAGGGCAGCCTCCACCCACTCCAGGTTATTGAGGACTCCAATCCCCCCGGCACTGCTACCAGCAAGAACCACCTTGGAGGCATCAGCCAGTCCGTGCAGCTCAATCAGCTCACGAATCACGGACTCAAAGACGACAATCCCTTTGAAGACAAAGTTATCAGCGTTCTCAGTCTGGTTGAAAGTGGTCCTGTTGACTCGGTAGTTGGTGTCAGAGTTGTTGACATTAGGGTTGTTGCGATTGGCAAGAAATGCATCCTGTGTGCAGTAGGGGACGAGGATGTGCGTGTAGTTGTGGAATAGAGGGTTAGCAGTGGCGTTACTGGAGAGCAAGTCCCTCCCCTCTATAACGTGTCCGTACGCATCGGAGGACATCAGCGGATTGGTGGCGCCGTCTCCAAACCGTTTCCACTGATCGTTGCACTCCTGGAAGGTGGTGCACCCCCCACCCCCTTCGAAGAAGATGACCCAGTTTTCACTGCTGGGGCCAAGGTTGGGAGGCATGTAATACACAGCTCGTGAGAAGTCGTTGCAGAGAGCATCCCTGTTGGACAAGCTGGTGCGAAATGAATAAGAATCGTGGTCATCTCAGCAAAAAAAATAATTGGGGGCTAGCAACTCTATCAAAATGACAAGTGACTCTTTGTAGCTAGCTAATAGTAGATAGGTGGCTAGCTATTAAGTATTAAGTACCTCTTTTTCTGTAGAATGTCAGCTGGTGCAGAAGAGGCGAGCTTGTAGACATACAGCAGAACTATCAACAGCCTCTGCAAGGAGGCAGAGCTGCCAAATCTCATGACTTCGCAGTCGTGAACAAATAGTTCTCTTCAGCTGTAGCTAGCTAACACAGCTTCTATCCAGTCCAAGATCTTCATTTGAAAGCAATCTAGAGGATTTATACCTGCTGGGTTTACCATATCCTGTCTGTTGGTGCATCATATATGCACGCATGCATTGCAGTGTGGAATGTGGTGGTGGTGGTGTGGGGAGTGCTAGCTCTATGGAATGTCTTAATAGGACTTGCCATAATGATATTCATAGCAGCCCCACCCACACACCCTGCAGCTATCATATACATGGTGGCACAATAACTGATTACACAATAACTGATTACACAATGATGGATGAGTCTATTCTTCTCTTGGATAGCAATGCAGGATTGCAAAGTTTCTCACGTCCAGCGGTTGGGGGGGTGGGGGAGGGCGAGGGGTGGTCCTGGTGTTGGACGATGCTGCCATGCTCTGGAGGGTGAAGGGGGGCAGTCTGAAGATGTTGAGTGGTGGGGAAGAGAGGGCTTGTCTGGAGACAGTGGGTGGAGGGGGAGAGCTGAGGTGGGGGGCTGGCCTGAAGAGAGAGGGTGGAGGGGGAGAGCGGGCTGGTCTGAGTTCAGAGGGAGAGCTGAGGCGGGGAATAAGCCTGGAGACATTGGAGGGTGGTCTGGAGTTACGAAGGCTAGGCTGCACGGAACTGGGAGTCAAGGCAAAAAGCACAATGCAACATCACACAAACAAACAAACAAAATTCCAGAGTCTGCACAACATCCTAGCACACTAGCACGCATGCCAACGACATGACATAGCCACCACCATTACTGCATTCATCAAATCTGGAAGAGCAACAGAATACATAGCAAGCTCCCTGGGTCACAGCAGAACGACACTTCGCACAGCAGGGACCCACCAACAGAGACCTTAGCTGAGCTCAATACCTGTGTACACAGCAAACCTCACAACTGCTCTCAGCTAGAACTGAGCCTAGTCAGTGTGCACACACGAGAGGGGAGTTGTCTCCTCGTTTGGGACCCCCCACAGTTCCCCTTCCACCATCTACACAGTGATTCAAAACAGGCACACAGACAACAACAAATTGATCTCTCTCAGCGTCATTGGCTACGACAGGTCTTCGCAACATGGTCCAGTTACGCAAGACGAAGCAGAGAATTCCGCGTGGGGGCTAATAATCAGATTATCCCACCTGGTCCACCACAACAATAGAAGGAAGCTGACATCTGCATCCCTTGCTCAGCAAGACAACACAGCAAGACTCAACTGGCAGTAAAAGTCATGAAGTCACTCATTACGACCAAAATATTGAGAGTATCACCAGAACTACCAGTCAACAATGGCCGGCAACCATATCAGGGCCCGGCACAGCCATAGCAACAGAAAACAAAGGAATATGGTCATTCTTCCATCTCCCACCTCCCCTGTTAGGAAAACAATTCTCAATTGAATCAGGATACGACTTGAGCAGGGAGGTATGGTCCCTGATGCTGGGGTGCTTGGTCTAGCGAGGGCACCAGCCACTCTGTTTCGGCTAAAAACTCTGCCTCTCCTCCACTCAGCAAATCCTGTTGCTGCGGGGGCATCTCCTGCACCACGGCCAAATGACCCAGCTCAAATTCCCTCCCCTCAGGGCATGCATCGCCAAATCCCCTCCCTTCAGGGCTCGTATCGTCAAAGGAGCTGCTGGGCTCCGAAGCAAACTCGACTCTCTTGACCTTGGGTCTGCTGCTGAGAGCACCACAGCCGAGAGAGTCGGAATGGAACGAGAGGAAGTCACTGTGCTGGGGGGAGGGGTCCAGCTGAGAAGAATCGGGCACAAGTTGAGGAGGCCTACAAAGAGATGCCAAACATCCTATCCATTAGGCTGTACTTGGAGGCTTCATGGGGGGGGGGGGGGGGGGG
>JAAGOD010061155.1_pt1 | contig 10477 bp, 12 predicted proteins | sample 8389681 | NCBI WGS metagenome assembly JAAGOD01 (sample SAMN13964374, study PRJNA552185) | sponge metagenome | biome: deep-sea hydrothermal vent fields; feature: spots directly above weak diffusing fluid; material: seawater and sediment | host: Tedaniidae sp. KZ-2020 ... | reverse complement strand
GTGCGGCTTGGGCGACCGCTTGTTTCATTTCGTCTTGGTTCATAACTTTTCCTTTTTGCAATTTTAATAATTATACACGATGGACAAAATCATTCTCGCCAGTAACAATCATAACAGCACTCACTCACTTGTACACTCTATTTTCTTATAGAGGGCACTTACAATAACATGTAACCACAAAATGATATTCCTTTAATTTTATTGTGGTCAATTACAATAACAGTAGTAATAGCAGAGTACTCTATTTCCTTTCATTGTGGTCACTTATAATAATAAAAGCAATCACATGATAAACACTACCTTTCATATACACCTGATTCCTTTTTTAGTATTTATTGTGTAAATTTGTACCCTATACTGTTGACACAGGAAGGTTGTTTGGTTGATTTTCTCATTGAAGTGGACCTTCTATCAATCAGAATATTTTTTAGTTTACTGCCATTTTAATTTTAGCTGTGCAAACATGACTTCAAGCAATGTTCGCCCTGCCTCAGGTGCCAGAATAAACAAGGCTATTACAATAAATAGATTCACCTTCCTGAGTAGATTCACTTTCCTGATTGATCTAAGCTGTGGCTTGCATTTTTTCTGTAGCTGGGGGGTCTTCAGTTGGACCATGACCTTCGCTCTCTGCTTGGGTTCCTCTCCTCCGTGACACCCTGGCCTGTTCGCGACAAGTTCTCACGTCTTTCCCAGATGGCCACTCTCCTCAGTCTGGAGAAGGTCAGAGTGCATTCTCTGCTTTGTACTTACCGGTACTTAATTTTGTAGGTGGGGGAAGTGCTGGATTACTGGGGAGAAAATTCTGGCCCCATGGTTTGGAGACTCACGCCACTGGAAGTCAGGACTATTATGACACGCAGGTAGGATAGTAAAATATTAAACTGAAGCCGCAGCTGGGATTTTGTTTTACATTACTATAGGGTGGATTTTATTGATGATGAGATTTATGGCCTGAGATTGTAATGGTGTGCGTCCTTCAATCAATCTAAGACAGCTTATTCATTCAATTTCATTGTACTATATCATCAGCAAATAATATACCTCGCACATTTTTTTTCCCCCATTGCTCTATTTTCCATTGCTCTGTACATTATATAATGTTAATGACCTCATTGCTCTTAATGCACATTATAATGGAGTCTAAAACTTTTCCAGCAGAGTTTAGAGCAGCTTCTCTTTCCAGATAAGTTATTCAAGGAACCATCAGCCATTTTGCAGAACGGGCAGTCAGCAGTAAATTCTCTCAACTGCTGGCAATGCTAATTAAGGCACATTTTCCTAACTTACTAATGGTAACTAAGGCACATTTTCCTAACACTAATATAACTGAAGCAGCCAGAACACAGTACCTGAAAAGGATTACTTGTTGCACTAGCAGCGAGGACCTAAACTGCAGCAGCATTATATTATTCTTGTGGCAATGCTAATTAAGGCACATTTTCCCACTGAAGCAGCCAGAGCACAGTACAAAATTTTCCGAATTAGCGTCTTATAGTACCTGCTAATGGCAGCAAATGCGGGCAGTCAGCAGCAGCAGGACTAAATTCTCTAAACTACAGCAGCATAGTATTATTTATTTACTTCTTATGGCAATGCTAATTAAGGCACATTTTCCCAACTACTAAGTTGTTGCACATAGCGCTTTTGAATTTATCAACACTTTACCTGAAAGTTAATTTTTAATACAGAAAGAGACATAATTATGGAGAATGGAAACATGATAATGTTCTGAATAGATTGCAATGGGTTGAGCACCTGGTGCTGAATAGACGAAGACACAAATTAGCCACACCACGCTGATACACAATAACATACCATACCAAGGCCCCTTGGCATGTCACTGTATTCAGGACTCAATGAAATACTGTGTCAGGTGGAGAGTGACCAGCTTCCTGATAAAGAGCTCATTGTCCAGCATGGCAATGTGAGCAGCCCTCCCGATCATGGAATTTGCTGACGTGGGTATGGCATGGTCCACACTCATGCGCACCAGGTTGACCCTGGCTCTTCGCAGAGGCTCGAGGATGTTCTGCATTAGACGCAGACTCACACTGCTCTGGAACGCAGCATCTCGCGTCAGCGTGGAGATCTTGGCAGAGTGGTACGGCACATACTTGTCTTGAGGAGATGCCAAGAGAAGGATATGACGAAAGCTCTCCAGTGATGGTGCTTCACTGAGCTGGTAGAGGAAGGAGTCATACGGGTTTGACGAGTCCTTCAGAGAGAGCTGTAACAGAGATTTTGAGTTGTACCACTTACGTACGGCCCACATACCAAAGCTGATAATCCCATTCTGATACTTGGTTCCGAGGTGAGGCCCACATATGGACATGTAGAGGTGCAGTTTCGGGTGCAGGCTGGCAAACTCTGGCCGCGTGACGAGAGAACGCACCACAATACTCCCAAGGGAGTGGCCAATAAAGCTCACCTTGGTGGGGGGTGTCGGCATGTCACGGACGTGGTCCAGGATTTCCTCCAGCAGGCGGTCCGTCATCAGGTTGAAGTCGCAGAAGGTGTCCCCTTGGTTGGCTGAGGACATGAGGAAGCTGAACCGCACCTGGGGGAGGGCCATGGTGAGGAAGATGCGGTACAGCCTCAGGTCAAACTGGTTCCCCTGCAGACCATGTACACACACCACCAGGTGGATGGTGGGAGCCCGTTGGCTGTGGGTGCGTCTAGCCTTGGGTAGGGAGTCCATGAGGTAGGGAGAGAGGTGGCGCGTGAATCCCTGCAGTCCCGGGGCTGTCCCTGGGAGGTGGTCGAGGACGCTGGCCTCTCCTGTGAGAGGCAGGGAGCTCTCCTCCAGAGCAGGCCAAGGAGGGGGTTCCACAAAGATGACAGCACTGTTGAGGGAGGTTTCCACGTTCTCTTTGCAGTAGAGCACCAAGGGAACCGCCAGAGACTTCCTGATGCGACTGGCCACCAACCCCAGCGTGGGGGAATCCAGGTTGGCTGCGTTACGCAGGAAAGGGTGGTTGTGGGCAATGAGGGTGTCCTTGCAGTAGAGCAGGTGCTGCTGGTAGCTGGATGCCGCCAGTTGAGGGATGAGTTCTGACTGCTGCAGCACTGAGTTGCAGAACCACTCCCAGGAGGCAGCCAAGTTGTCGTTAAGCCGACCGACCCTGTCCACAAACAGACTCTCAACTTCCTCCAACGTGTCGAGGGCATCACTCCCCGAGTGCTCTGTAGAGGGAGCTTCCTCTGCTACAGGAGGGGGTTGCGAGCTCACGTCACTGCAGGCCATGTGCAGACTCTCCCGTGCCGAGGCGAGAACATCACAGAGCATCTGCTGGGCATCCTGAGCACGCTCTATCCTGCGTTCCGTCACCAGGTAGACCAGGGACCTGTTGTTTCCTATGCGGGAGTCAGGCACGGAGAACGAGCGAAGGGGGCGGGAGGACCCAGGGGGAGCAACAGGCAGGGGAGGGTCCTGGAGGGAGTCCTTCCCAAAGAGGATAGTGTGGAGGCTGGGCAGTGAGGGAAGAGAAGACGTGGATTGGAAGGAAGACCATCTCCGGCCACCAATGGAAGTTCTGGACTGCCGTCGCTGAGAGGAACTTGTCATTGGCGGGACTTGGGGAGGAAGGGCGTGGAAGTCATCGAGGCAGAGCTCCAGGAGGGAGGCATGGACAGTCACCCCAACAGCAGCCAGGTGGAAATAGTCAAAGAGGACTGGAAAATGTTGGTGCAAACCTTTGCTCCAGTCTATGGAGAAACACATGGTCCTTGCCGACACGGTGGTGAAGGTCAAAGGGTCATCAGGGAGGTCTTCATCTGTGTTGAACTTGAGCTCCAAGTGGAGGAGCAGCGAAGACGGGATATACGCATCAGTGTGGTCGCTCTTGATCGGGCAGTCCAACTTGAATAGAAAACACTCCCCCAGAGGAAAGGACTGCTCCGTGTACTCCACTAAACTGGTCTGTGTGATGAAGTGGTCGCCCAGGAGGCAGGCTCCAGGGTAGGTAAACTGGTTGTTGAGCCCAGGACTGAACAGGTCCTTCACCTCCAAACATTCCACTCTAGAAAGGCTCTCCTCCACGTTCTTGTCCACCAAACTAAGGCTGATATGGTAGTGACCCTTCTTGAACAAGTCCAAGTTCACTAACGGGCACAGAGACACCAGGACCCTGCGAGAGAAGAAAGGCATAGCTTCTCCCTGGCAACTCAGCAAATGGGTATTATTTCGAATAAAAATGGGCATTAACTGTAAATGCTTTAAGTGTGGTTTTTGCATTTGACGACCATAGATACATGATGGATGGGAAAGACAAGTATTCTGTGTTGCTGCCAACCTATAATGAGAAGGAGAATCTTCCACTGATCATATGGCTGCTAGTGAAATACTTTAAACAGAGGTAAGTTGCTTGAAGGTACTAGAAAGTACTGTTATCCTGTTCATACAATGCAGTGGACACGACTACGAGGTGATCATCATTGACGACAATAGTCCTGATGGCACGCTAGAAGTTGCCAAGCAGCTGCAGGGCATTTACGGAGAGGACAAGATCGTCCTGAGGCCCAGGAAGGCAAAGTTGGGCCTAGGTATTGCATAATTTTAATGTGTTATCGTTAAATCCATTGCTCCATATCACAGGCACCGCCTATGTGCATGGGATGAAACACGCCACCGGGAATTTTATCATCATCATGGACGCTGACTTGTCACATCACGTATGTATGATGTCTGTGCTGTGCCGTGGTGTTCTGGTTTAATAATGGTACTATCCCCTTTCAGCCAAAGTTCATTCCAGATTTCATCAGGTAAGTTATCCATACTGTGGTTAGTAGTCTATCTCCAAGAGTAAAAATTTCTCATCAGGTAAAAAGTTTGGCTTTTTTAAAACTGCAGAGCACAGCAGGAGAAGAACTACGACATTGTATCGGGGACGCGGTACTCCCTGGGAGGGGGCGTGTATGGGTGGGACCTGCATAGGAAGCTCATCAGCCGTGTGGCCAACTACCTCGCACAGGCCTTGCTCCGCCCTGGGGCCTCAGACTTGACGGGAAGCTTCAGACTCTACCGCAAAGCAATGCTGCAGAAACTCATGGAGTGCTGTGTGTCCAAAGGCTACGTCTTCCAGATGGAGATGATAGTGCGTGCGAGACAACTCGGCTACACTATGGGAGAGGTGGGGAAACTCACTTTATATAATGCACACCACTATTTCTCATCCTCTCCACAGGTTCCCATATCCTTTGTAGACAGAGTGTATGGTGAATCCAAGCTGGGTGGAAATGAAGTTGTCTCATATGCTAAAGGACTGCTCTATCTATTTGCCACAACATGAGACGACTCTTTCATAATTATTCCATTCTTTTAAAAAATAACAAAAAACTTCCTGTTGTGATTTCAACAAGGCATACCGTAGATATGATGATGTCCACTTTAACTGGAAGCAAAGAGGCTTTTCCCGATTATAGACCCACCCTCCAAGCACGAGAGGACTGCTGTTTTAAAAGAGCTTGGCTCTATGTGGGTACTGGAGGGGTGTCTGCCTTAGGGGTGTCCCTGGGCCGAGTGGTGGCAGGCTGGTCCCACCCCTCCAAGCCCTTGGGCAGTTTGGTGTCCTCCTCAAGACTCCCAGTTCCTTCCACAAACTCCTCGTAGGTGGATTTCTCAGGGAAGGGCCTCTTGCCCAGCAGCTCGATCATGTCCTCTCTCTTGATGACCTCCTTCTCCAGGAGCCGCTCAGCCACCTGCATGGGAGGGGCACTGTGAGCAGGCCTGCACACACACACACACACACCCTCACAGCTCCTCACCAGCTCCACATCACTCCTATGCTCCCTGACCAGCTCCACCGTGGTGGAATACGCCTTGTCAATCAGGGACCGCACCTCCTTGTCGATCAGTTCTGCCGTGGCCTCACTGTACGGCTTCTCAAACATCTGCTCGCTCCCCTCCCCGGGAAGGTCAAAGGACACCTGTCCCACCTTGCTGTTCATCCCATACTTGACTATCTGCAGGAGCAATCATTACGACACCACATGAAGACCAGACAGTGAAGGTCATAAGTTGAAGTATTGCGGGTTGCTTTGCTGTGGACTCACCTGTGCATAGGCTGTGGAGGTGACCTTCTTCAGGTCGTCGTGGGCTCCTGTCGTGATGCGACTGAAAAACACCTCCTCGGAAGCACGCCCCCCTAGCGTCATGCACATTCGGTCAAACAGCTGGCAGGGAGGGAGAGAGGAAGGGATGAAGCAGTGAGGTTTTGTTTCGCACTAGCTCACCTGTTCAGCAGTGTACAAGTGGAGTTCCTTTGGCAAGTACATGGCATACCCCAACCCTTTCCCTCTGGGGATAATGGAAACCTAAGCCACAGCACAAAACCACAGGTCAAAAGCCAGTGGTCAGACCCAGAGGGAGAGTGTACCTTCAGGAGTGGCTCAGCATGCCTCAGGAACCAGCCCACCACCGCATGGCCTGCCTCGTGGTACGCTATCACCTTCTTCTCCTCTGGCTGGATCACCAGCGTCTTTTTCTCCAGGCCAGCAACCACGCGCTCAATGGCCTGCTCAAAGTGCGTGAAGCCCACCTCCTTGGCAGAGTACCGGGCAGCAATCAATGCTGCCTCATTGCAGACATTTGCCACGTCAGCACCCGTGAACCCAGGGGTAAGGGCCGAGAGACGGCGGGCCACCTCGCCAATGTCCAGGCTAGTCTTGATGGGAGCAAGGTGCACCTTGAAGATAGACGCTCTAACACATATTGCATTGCATCATAAAACCACGACCAGATACTGCCAATCCTGCACTCTGACCTTCCTTTGATGTCAGGAGGTGGGAGATAGATCTGTCTGTCGAATCTCCCTGGACGAAGGAGGGCGGGATCCAGCACATCAGGTCTGTTAGTGCCAGCAAGAACTACCACGTTAGTAGTGGTGTTGAACCCTGAGGAAGCATTAATGATATTCACAGACTTGCCACTGACGTGCATTAAATAGAGTTAGTCTGCTGAACTCCAAATGGTGATTACAGGTTCTACTGGCTCACCATCCATCTCCACCAGGAGCTGGTTGAGCGTGTTCTCTCTCTCATCGTGCCCACCAAAGCCTCCCCGCGCACTCCGCTTCCTACCCACAGCGTCAATCTCGTCAATAAATATGATGCAGGGGGCATTCTTCCTGGCCTGGGCAAAGAGGTCGCGCACCCTGGCTGGCCCCACCCCTACGAACATCTCCAGGAACTCGGAGCCGGAGATTGACAGGAAAGGGACGCCAGCCTCCCCGGCTGTGGCCTTAGCGAGCAGGGTCTTCCCCGTGCCAGGAGGGCCCGAAAGAATTGCACCCTAAGGCAAAAACCAAGTGCTAACCAAAGTGCTGACACAGCAGTATCGTCATCCAAGGTACCTTGGGAATCTTTGCTCCCAGATCCTGATATTGCTGAGGATTCTTCAGGAAATTCACAAACTCTAAAATCTCCACCTTAGCTTCTTCACACCCCGCCACATGCCTGGGTCAAAGGTCAAATTCACCATAGAGTTTGGTCAAGGTACATCGACCTACGTGAACTTTGTCTTTATGTTTGTCTCCTTGTTGACGAACTTTGCAGTGGACTGCCCCACACCAAACAAACCCTGAGAACACATCAATCATAATAATTCCAGGGACGCCCCTCCAATCAGAACACTTCCTTACCCCTTTGCCGCCAGAGGCCCTTCTAGACATGAAGTATATGGCACCGATCAGCAGGACAGTGGGAAAGACATTGATGAAGAAAGACTTAACCCAGTCAGAATCAGGTTTATAAGTCACAGGGATAAAGTCGGAGGGGTGAATTCCAAGTTCTCTCTGGGCCTGCTCCAGGTTCCGCTCAAACGAGTCCACGCTGCCAATGTTGAATGTCAGGTAGCTAGGGGCCTAGAACAACATCAAACATTCTCTATTATTACAGCCACCCTTGGGATGTCAAAGAGAGGGTCAGAGGTGGATTTATGACGCAGGGTTTTAGAGGTCAAGGTCGAGACTAGCTTGCAAAGTCCAACTGTCCCTTACCCCTGATGTTTTGGCCACGCTGACATCATTACGCAGGTACACACGAACCACATTCCTGTTGACGACCTGCAGCCTCTCCACCTCTCCCCTCTCCAGGTACTGCGTGCGAAACTCCTGCCAACTGATATGCCGGGTGTTGTTGTTTCGGGTCAGCATGTAACCCACGGCAACGGCAACTGCCAGCGGCACCCAGCCCCACTTCTGACCATCAAACTTGAATTCAATGACCTTCCCTGAGAATACAGGCTTGCCGTTGGTGAAGAAAGGGTTGCTGCTTTCCTTCCCTTTCCCCCCTCCTTCCGCTCTCTTCCCAGAGTCCCCTTTAATGGATGTCCCTTTACTCTCAGCCTTCTTGCTTGCTAAAGGAAGGAGTCAGACACCATTCAACCATCTGCTTTACCCAACTTCAAAAAGCAAACTCACTTTTTTGTGGAGGAGGTTGGGTGGATTTGAACCTTGTTTGAAAATATTTTCTGCTCACTTGGTGCGTCCTCCAGGTAGCAGTCCCTCCATGACAGTAGTGCAGTGCTGACAGCAGCTTGTATCGCGCAGAGTGCAGGGAGAAGGCTGCTCGGCTCACATAGGCCATCACTCCAATCAGGCCAGCAAATGTTCAAGCAAACCCTTGAGACGGATACCGAGATTCTTTAAGCCAGTGCAGCACAACCTCACAGTTTTAAGCAATGTCAGCACTTTCATTAGAGATTACGTAACTCTGGCAACCAGCTGCAACAATGTTCATAAGGGTTCTGGTGGAAGAAGAAAAGGGTAATAAGTTTCTTAGTCTTTTTGTTTTAATTCAGTACACTGTATTCCAGAACTTCTGTTCAACACAGACTGTCAGGTAGCATTGCTGCTAAACTCCATCAAACGGGCACACAACATTCCACAATCTGGTTCGATCACATAATAGCTGTGATGCCATGCCATTTGATTCTAACACTTCCATTTTAGAGATTATTGATCTGTGTAACTCAGACGGTGTCGTGAAGGAGCTGTGGAAACACAGCAGAGACAATGCCTTGCCGTTCTTCAAACTCCGGGAACTCTGTCTAGTCGTCAACATTCCAAGTAATCCAGTGGAAATTATGTTACACTTACACAAATAGTACTGGTTTCATAGATGCACAAACGGATCCTTTTTTCACTCCATATCTGAAGGAGTATGCGGAAAATAGGGGCATTGAAGGTACGACTCTAAACCGAGATAGGTTAAGAATCATTACAACTACTTCAATACCCATCCAGTTACACTGAACGCAAAAGAAGAGAAGGCAGTCAAGTCGAGGTTTAAAGGAGTTGGGTCCTCCTCGCTTCCTAGGACACCAGCAGGCAGCCGCATCACCGTCAGCAGCAAGAAAAAACGAAGGCACACTCAGAATCACTGACAGTACTTATCACTGCCTCTCAGTATCACTGATCTCTTGAAGGTATAAGAACACACGGCAGCAGTTGCTCTGTGTATTCCATGGGGAGGTAGGTATTCACCATCCTTTCAAAGGTTTGCTTGCTGTTGATGACTCTCTGGAACTTGTCCGCTCCCTTCTGACGATGCAACAAAAGTTTGACATCATCCACTGTGATGGTTCTTCGTCCAGCATGACGACTGTAGCATGCCAAGTCATTGGACGCCTGCTCCAGATAATCTGCCGTACTAAACAAGAGACCACAGTCAATGTTTAGCAAGACAGGAGCAATTTTTAGTAGTGGGAACCAAGGATGCAATAAGATCATCTTCACTACAGCTCACAGATTGATTTCATAACTGGTACTATCCTATCCTTTGTACAAAGGTTGTCCTTATTCAGAGGGTCATATTTTATTGACTTACAACTGCATCACACGGTCCATGGCTCCTCTGGTTAATCTCCGCTTGCTGTAAAGACAAAACAGGTTCTTGATGAGAGAACGGGGTAGATTTTCAGCACCAGACCCAGTGGGAGAAACGTGTGCAGGGGACCTGAGAGATGAAAACGTGGTGGAGTGTGTGACAAAAATGATTCCTCCTGTAGACTTACTGAGAGGGTGAGGCTGTCTCTTTACGAGGCCTCCCTCTTTTCCTCTTCGGTGGCTTTTCACTACAAATATTATTGGATGTTCAAACAAAGTTTTGATTCCAGTTGGAATGAACTCACTGGGGAGATGGTTGCTGTACTTTACGAGGCCTCCCTCTTTTCCTCTTCACAGGCATTGCACTGCAATGTTTATGTTCACATGACAGCTACTCACTGACATGAACCCATCAGGCTCAGAGAACATACCTACCTAGATTCCACAGTTGTATCTGCATCACTCTCCACAGCTTTATAACCCTTAACATCCTCCATTCTGGGTGTGGCCAGTCGATGCTCCTCCCCTTCTTCCTCCTCCTCCTCCTCCTCCTCTGACAGCAAAGGTTCCAGATCCATAGGGTCCACTATATCTGGTACCCCTTCAATGGAGTCTCCTAGAAGCACAGGGGAAGACCCACGGGACATGCG
>JAAGOD010042731.1_pt1 | contig 10477 bp, 5 predicted proteins | sample 8389681 | NCBI WGS metagenome assembly JAAGOD01 (sample SAMN13964374, study PRJNA552185) | sponge metagenome | biome: deep-sea hydrothermal vent fields; feature: spots directly above weak diffusing fluid; material: seawater and sediment | host: Tedaniidae sp. KZ-2020 ... | reverse complement strand
CGGACCCAAAATCAGCAAATAACGCAAGGCTATAGCCTTGCGTTTTTCGATTTCGAGGCCCCTCTCGGAATCAAATCAAATCGCACCTGCTAGTACTACTTCAAGAGCCTAACAGCATGCAAATACTTTCACGCCAATTAGAGCCTTTCAGTTTCAAATATGGACCCCTTTATAACGGACCCAAAATCAGCAAATAACGCAAGGCTATAGCCTTGCGTTTTTCGATTTCGAGGCCCCTCTCGGAATCAAATCAAATCGCACCTGCTAGTACTACTTCGAGAGCCTAAAAACATGCAAATACTTTCACACCAATTAGAGCCTTTCAGTTTCAAATATGGACCCCTTTATAACGGACCCAAAATCAGCAAATAACGCAAGGCTATAGCCTTGTGTTTTTCGATTTCGAGGCCCCTCTCGGAATCAAATCAAATCGCACCTGCTAGTACTACTTCAAGAGCCTAACACTTTCACAACAATTAGAGCCTTTTAGTTTCAAATATGGACCTCCTTATAATGGATTCAAAATCAGGTATGATGCACCCCCTCACCTGTCACCTGGTGTATTGCATCCTCCTCCCTCACCCCCTCTCTCTCCATCTCTCCCGACTCACTCTCCATCACGCCTATCTCTGGAGTGAGGGTGGTGAAGGGATAGCTGGCTACTTTGGGTCTGGCGCGAGAGAGAGCCCTCAGTAGAGTGGATTTCCCTGCGTTTGGGAATCCCACCAGCCCGACGTCTGCTATGGTCCGAAGCTCCACCTCCACCACCCTCTCCTCTCCCTCGGCACCGAGGGTCCTCACCAGGGGCTTGCGGTTGGCGGTGGATGAGAATCGAGCGTTCCCCAACCCCCCTTCCCCTCCCACCGCCACCACACACTGGCTACTAGGGGTCAAAAGGTCATGAAGAATCTCTTTATTTGGAGAAAAGTGGTCCCTCAAGACTGTCCCTGGTGGGACCTGGGGGTTTAACGACATAGTTTTCATTTCAGCTACCCTTTACCGAATTACAAACCTTGACTGTGATCCCTTTGCCGTCGTTGCCTTGATGATAGGAGCCCTGGCCGTTAACCCCATCCCTGGCTCTGTAATGGCTGAGCACAGACACAAGTGACTTCACTCTCACATCAGCTTGGAAGACCACGTCTCCCCCCCTCCCCCCATCCCCTCCATTCGGCCCTCCTACCCGCACCTTGGTGGACGTGGGTCTGCGTGGAAGGTACAGAGGAACCTCTGAATAGAGGACACTATAGTGGGACCTCTGAATAGAGGACACATTAGGAACATATTAATTGGAGAGCACTCTATTAATGTTGGGAGGCTGTCCACACTCGTTAAGATGTATCAGCACTATAGGGGAGTTGATTTTTTGACACTGCAAGGATGTAAGGGGTTTCAAGTTAAAATGTATCAGCATTGTAGGAAACAGATGACTTTGGGACATTACGATGCTTTGTAAACCAGGGGGCTGGCCTGTTTGGGTATAATATACAGTGTCCTCTCCAGACTGTGTGTATAGAGAGAAGCCTCGTAGCTATGTCTTACTGCTTGAATCTGATGACACCATCTCCTCCCTTCCCGCCTTGCACTCGTACTCTCTTGAAGTCCACAAACCTTCTCCTCCCTCCCTGCCGCAAAAAATGCATACACGGATCATTATAGATAAACCATAGTCACTATCTGTGTATGTAGCTAGCTAAAATGTTGTCGACTGAACTGAAATAATCCTTTGCTTTTCTGAGGCATAGCTAGCATATGGGAAGGAAAGCATGCATTTCAAGTTCTCTGCAGCTGGGGTTACTCACTTTGGGCCTTCCTGTCCATATTCTGAGCACCAGTGAAGTAGAGAGCTGTCTGCTCTTGGTCATCAGTTTATTCATGAGGACCTCCAGGCTACAGGCAAAGTGACTGGAGTCCAGCCTAAAGTGAATTAAAAGTGGGCGGAGCACTTTTGCAGCACTAGCTCCAAGTATAATAGCTATAGCTAGGGAATGCACGCCTCCTGGAGTTGATGCCAAGTATTCTAAAGAGTAAGTGAAATGTTTTTATAGCTACAGCTAGCTTTGATGCTTTGAGAAAAGGTGCTAAATTTCAAACATTTTGCAGCTGCAAAGTTTGAACAAGCCTGGCTAATTTAAATGTACAACTTTTAGCGGTTTAGCTCGCTACCACACTCCATCAGTTCCTATTATACTACCTCTTTGCAGAATGTCTTGGAAGAAGGTTTGCTGGTTCCTGTGGCTGTTCAGCTCCATTTTGCTGGAGGACCACCACCACCACTTGGCATCTGCACAGCAGCAGCAGCAGCTGCAGTTTCTGGGGCAGCCACCCTTCAGGGCTTATGCCTCCAGGTCCAGTATCCTCGGGGAGGTCCTCTACAGGCTGTTTGGAGTGGATGCCAGCACTGGGAGGCCAACTGGAATCACTTATGCCATACAGGAGACAGTAACTGGTCCGTCTTCAAGCCGGCATTTCTCGGTGAGAGTGGAGACGGGCGAGTTGGAATTGGTGGCGTTGTTTTCTTCGCTGGGGGAGCACAGGGTCACGGTGGAGGCACGGTCCGATTCCCATTCTCCAGTCCAGGCCGAGGTGGTCGTGACGGTGGTACCGGAATCGGACACGTCTCCTCGTTTTGAGAGGGAGGCTTACGAGTTGGCGGTGCTGGAGAATCAGCCAGTGGGGAGAGCGTTTTCGGTGATTCAAGCCTCTCCCCTCTCCCCCTCCCCCTCTCTCTCTGGCTACTCCACCGTGAGTGAGACCAGTGGAGGGGCCTTCTCTGTCGACTCCAGCAGTGGCCTCCTCTCTCTGACACGCCCTCTCGATCGAGAGGAAGTGGCAAACTACTCCCTCGCGCTCCGTTACACCTTTGACGCAGGTTTTGTTGACACCAGTGTGACAATAACTGTGCTTGACGCAAACGACAACGCTCCCGCCTTCTCCCGCACGTTCTACAATGTCAGCATTCCGGAGGATTCACCTGTGTCAACCAGCGTCACCACCGTGTCAGCGTCAGACCCTGATGCCGGCTCAAATGGGATGATCCGGTATATGCTAGGGGGGTCTGTGCCGACAGATTTTGCTCTGGACCCCCAGAGTGGACTTCTCCGTGTCTCGTCGAGTCTTGACTACGAGAGGAGGACTGGCTATCATCTCACGGTCGTGGCTACGGACATGGGGGCTCCGCTAGCAAAGAATTCGACCGTCACCGTGATCGTGAATGTCATTAATGTCAATGACGAGTGTCCGAGATTCGAGACTACTCACTACGTGGTTGACATCCCCAGTGCTTCCCCACCTCCCCCTCGGCAACTGATCCTGCGCGTGGCTGCATTCGATCCGGACGGTGCCGCCGTAGGGGGTGTGGTCAATTATGCCCTGGCGAGCAATGGAGACAGCTCTGGTGGAAGCGTATTCTCCCTGGACTCCGAAACAGGCGCTGTTACGCTGACAGGCGACATCAGCACCAGCGGGCAGTACTCTCTCAACATCTCCGCCAGTGACGCAGCCTGTGTCGTGCCCGAGGCCTTCGCACTGGTCGAGATCAGAGTGGTTGCCGTGAATGAGCACAGTCCCGTCTTTGCTAAGCCATGTAACGCAGCGTTGCACGAGAATCCCATGCAAGGCACGGTGGTGACGACTCTCAACGCGACCGATGCAGACGTGGGAGTGGGAGGGGAAATTTCCTTCTCCCTCCTCAACACGACCCTCTTCTCCGTTGACGCGAGGACGGGCATGGTGACAACCAATCAGGAACCAGGAAGCTATGACAGGGAGACACAGAGGGAGTTCTGTTTGGGTGCCATTGTACAAGACACAGGATCTCGGCAAGACTACTGTTTGCTGACTATCACCCTCCAGGATGAGAATGACAATCCTCCAATCTTCCTTTCTACAAGGTATGGATCATAAACTTCTAAAAATGAAGTGGACTCCCTCATTCTGGGACCATTAAGTGTCCCAGTTAAAGAGACCCAGTTAATGTGTGTGCTATCCAGAATCCCCACTCCCCTATTCATTCATCTTGTGATCTTGTGCCGTGTTTGCAGGTACAACGTCACCCTGTCTCCAGACACGCCCCCCTTCACCGCCGTGGCATCCATGGTTGCGTTTGATGCTGACGAGGGGGAAAACGGGAACATTGAGTACTCCCTGGTCAGTCCGGTCCCCTTCACTGTCGATCCCGACACTGCCGACCTCATGACAACTGGAACGCTGAGTGGGAGTGGCTATACCTTCGACATCGTTGCCACGGATATGGGAGCACCAGCGAGTCTCTCGTCCACAACTGTTGTCAGCGTTTCCCTCCAAATGAGTGGGACCTTTCCCGTGTTCCATCACAACTACTACAACATCACAGAGTGCGAGAATATTCCCGCAAACAAGATCATCCTGACTATCAATGCCTCCGCAAGCCCCTCCGCAAGCCCCTCCTACAGGCTTGTGAATGGGCGTGGCTACAGCTTCAATGGCATGGATGCATTCCAGGTGTCTGGGAACAACCTCAGGGCGAGCTCACATAGAACGAGAGATTTTGAGCTACTGGACTCGAGAAAGAGCTTTGTCTTTCTAGTTGTGGCTTCCAACTCGGCTGGGAGCAACTTTGCTGTCGTGGAGATATTTCTGACCGATATAGACGACAATTCTCCAGCAGTGGATTCAAGCCTTTCCTTCTCCCTGCCAGAAAACCAGCCCAGAGGCGTGACGGTGACGCAAGTCCTCGGTCACGACGAGGATTCGGGGAGCAACGGAGTCATTGTGTACAGACTTCTCGTACCGTCCACTTTCTTCAACATCTCCTCCGATGGGGTCATCCGTTCCAACAGCACGTTTGATTTCGAGGATCCCAATGCGACCCTGAGTGGTACGCTGACGGTGGAGCTTAGCAACCCAAACCCCGCCCCTTCTCCTGCCGAGCTGATGGAGGCCTGCGGCTTTCAGGTCTTCCTTCTGGAACCAACAACTACAATCACGGTGCAATGGAGCGTTGTGGACCGAAACGACAATCCTCCGATGTTTCAACAGACACTGTACAGTGTGTCGGTGCCAGAGGATAGCCAGATGCTCAGCAGTCTCTTCAGTTTCAGCGCTAGCGATAGTGACACTGATGGTCAAACTGTGCTCACCTATGCCATCACTGCGGGCAACGACGACGGCACATTTGCATTGGAGTCAAACCGCGTCATACTCGTTAGAAGGTTGGATTTTGAGACGAGAGAAAGCTACCGGCTATCTGTGGATGTTTCTGATGGCGGCCATTCGCGATCCAGCTGCCTCCGATGTTCCACCACTCTCCAGATCACAGTTCAAGATGTTGACGATGAGCCACCTGTCTTTTCAAACCCCGCCTACTCTGGTGATGTCATCGAGAATGCTGAGACTGGGACGACAGTTCTGACCGTATCAGCGCAGGACCAGGACACGCCCACTCTCACTTACCGGCTGTCCGGAGAAGCAGATGGAATTTTTAGTGTGTCCAGTTCGGGGGTCATCGTCGTCTCGGGGGTCGTTGACAGAGAGGATTTTCTCCCCGGGGGGATTATTTCGTTTTCTGTGATGGCGGAGGGAGGGGGAGTGGCAGCGGCAGAGGTCAATGTGACTGTGTCGGACATCAACGATCAGGCACCACGGTTCCTTGGGATCTACAGTGGGATCGTACGAGAGAACATGACACCACCGGATGGAGAAGGGGGCGTGGTCATCACGCGAGTCGTGGCCGAAGATCTGGACCAGGGTAGGAATGGAACAGTGACGTACAGCCTGACGAGTGGAATGGAACACAGATTCCAGATAGATCCCGATTCCGGTGTCATCACGGCCCATGTGGCATACGACCGCGAGCGCCAAGCTTCCTACTTCCTGACAGTGGCTGCTGTGGACAACGGGTCCCCAACGCCACTCTCCTCCGTTACCACGGTGATGGTAACCGTGGGAGACGTGAACGACAACCCTCCGTTCTTCCCCTTCCCTTACATGTATGCGAGGATTTTCGAGGGGGCGGAATTTGGGTCCCCGGTCCTCACTATCCCCACGTCAGATCCCGACTCCAGTCCAAATGGCGTTGTCAACTTTACCCTCATCTCCTCCACCCTCCCCAGCATTTTCACCCTTGACTCCGTGACGGGCGTGGTCTCCGTGAACGGTTTTCTTGACTACGAGATCCCCCAGCATCGCAGCGCCACTTTGCTGATTTCAATCCGAGACCCCCAATTCGAGGGGACGAATACTGGAAACCTCACCATCACGCTTCTTGACTGCAACGATAATCGACCCTTCGTAGACACGCCCATCTACAACCGAGATGTCGTGTTTGGTGCGTCCACTGTACCTGAGACCCTGCCCCTGGGGTTGCTCGTGGCAACCATCATCGCGTCTGACGAAGACCAAGGTGCGAATGGAGACTTGGTGTACTCCATTGTGAGTGGGGACGACGCAGGGGACTTCACAATCACTGACCACGGGTTACTGATCAGCGCCAGGCTCCTAGACTACGAGAGGATGAGCCGATACGACCTGGTGATTTCTGTAGCCGACAGGGGCACCCCGCCACAGTCCGCCCTGGTCAGACTGGTTTTAAACGTGGCCGATGTCAACGATAACGCGCCATCCTTCAGTCAGGATGAATACTCTGTGAGTGTGACTGAAAATGTCCAGGAGTTTGGGAGCATTCTTCGAGTCCAGGCCTCGGATCCCGACACTGGTTCGGGTGGGAGGGTGGGCTCATATCGCATTGTGTCGGGGAACGTTGGTGCGAGGTTTGCTCTCGATTCAACTACCGGAGACCTCAGCACCACTCCTGGTGCTGAATTTGACCGCGAGGACCTTCCCTCGTACACCCTGACAATCACAGCGAGCGACATGGGAGCGGCCCCCCTGGTCGGGACGGGGACGGTGAGAGTGGAAATCATGGACGTCAACGACAACCCTCCCCTCCAGGGCGGACGTCTGCTGGTCTTCATCAACTCTGGAGGAGGACTGGTCCAGCCGGGACCACTTGGTCCCGTGTACTTCCCAGACGCGGACACCTCCAGCTCCTTCACCAACTGTGATGTTCGAGAAAATAACTTCATGGACATTTTCCAGGTGAATCGTGATACCTGCTTGTTGAGCCTGGTTCGAGAGAATCCTTCAGAAGGGACCTACTCTCTGATGGTGCGAGGAAGTGATGGGGTCTATCCATCAGTCAATACTGAAGTCGTCATTGTAGTGGATCACCTTAACGAGACCTTCCCTGAGGAGAAGCTCGTCACGGTAACCGTCAATGCCACGGCGATGGAGTTCTACGCGGAGGGTTTGAACATCACCCTCCCCTCCCTCTTTGCAGAGCAGCTGGGTGTGGATGGGAGGAGTGTGCACGTCGTATCCGTCCAACCAGGCTACCACGATCCTGTCAATTCAGTCGACATGACTGTCTCCGTTACTGGTGCGTCTGGGCAGCTGATGGAGCCAGTTGATGTCGTCAATCAGCTCTTCCTCTCCAGGGATAGCCTCTTCGTTGGACGGCATGGGGTCGTCGCCATACCAACGGACCCTTGTGTGGCAGAGCCGTGTTCCAACCAGGCCGAGTGTCTGGTGACGAGGACAATAGGCCCCACCCAGCCAGCCATCAGCTCCAGCCAATATATCCTGCTCACCCCTGCCGTGACCTTTGGGTTCGAGTGCCGGTGCGCTCTTGGGACAGCTGGAGAGAGGTGCGAGATTAACTACGACGATTGCTATAGCTCCCCCTGTGTCCACGGTGCCCAGTGCTCTGATGGCGTCCAAGGGTTCCTCTGTGACTGCCCCCCAGGCACGGGGGGTCCTGACTGCAGTTTCAACCCCGATGAATGCCTCAGTAACCCTTGCCAGAACAACGCTCAGTGCATAAACAGCTTTGGCACATACATCTGCGAGTGCCTTCCTGGTTTCTACGGCAACGAGTGCCAGTATTCGCACTTCCAAGTCTCGTCGAGCTGTGACCCCACCCCCTGCGAAAGCGGGGGGGCGTGCAGCGCTGGACGTGACAGCTACACTTGCCTCTGCCCCCCGGGGTTTGGCGGGCCTCACTGCGAGACCCCCATCCAGTTCCAGGGGGGATGTTCCAGCAACCCCTGCCATAACGGCTCGTCCTGCATGGACACAATCGAGGGACCGAGGTGCGAATGTTCCCCAGGGTTCGTGGGGCCGTTTTGTCGCTGGCCCCTCAACAACTGTGAGCTGGAACCCTGTAAAAACGGGGGGACATGTGAGGAGGGTTTGTATGGCTCGTACCTCTGTACGTGCAGGGACGGGTACGTCGGGGAGAACTGTACGGAGGAGGTGAGGGCCTGCGAGTCCGGACCTTGTCTCAATGGAGGACGCTGCGTCGACTCACTCCAAGACGCCCGAGAATTCTCTTGCCAGTGCACTCGTAACTTCACCGGACCCATGTGCGACGTTCCTCTACTCCCAGCCGACCTCTGTAGCGAACTCTTGTCCCCCTGCCCCGCCTCCTCGTCAAACTGCACCTCAGGTGGGGGGAGGGTCACCTGCGGCTGCTTCTCGGGTTACCATGGCAGCGACTGCTCCGAGACTTCCTCCCCCCTCCCTTCTCCCTGTTCTTCCAACCCCTGTCAGCATGGTGGTACCTGTTCCTCCCTCTCCTCCCCCTCCTCGTCCTACAGCTGCGAATGCCCCCCCGGCTATACGGGAACCAACTGCGAAGTGAACGTGGATGACTGTGTCTCGGAACCCTGTATAAACGGGGGGTCGTGTGAAGACGGCGTTGGGGGGTACGTGTGCCAGTGCAGTGAAGGGATCACGGGTGAAAACTGCGAGATTCGCTGCCCTGAGGGCTACGAGGGGGAATTCTGTGAGACGAGGGGCGCACAGTCCTGCTCCGCGGCTTCGTGCGAGAATGGAGGCAGCTGCGTCGAGACTAGCAGAGGAGGCTTCAACTGTCTCTGCCCCAGCACCCACACCGGCTCCAGATGCGAGTCCTCCCTCAACTGCACCACCAGGCGGTGTCTCAACGGAGGAACATGCTCGGACATGATCGGCACCACCCCCGGGGCGGCCGAATGTAGCTGCCCCCCTGGATTCGAGGGGCCCAACTGCGAGCTCCTCGCGGCCACCTTCTCCGGTGGTCCCACCCAGAGTAGCTTCAGGGCATTCCATCCTTTGGAGCTTCTGCGTGGAGGGGGGAGGATTGCTTTCGAGTTTGCGACGAGATCGGAGTCAGCTCTGCTTCTCTTCTCCACCCAGTACCAGCACGAGGGGGAGAGCCGGGACTGGTTGGCCGTGGAGGTGACGGGAGGGCTCTTGCGGGTCAGCGTGGCCCTCGGCAGTGGCGCGAGGGGCGTGTCCGTGTCGGGGGACTCCGTGAGAGTGAGTGACGGACACTGGCACCAAGTGACGCTGGAGACAAGTGGAAAGGTAACGTAGTTAAAAATTGTAGCCTTGGGGGGTGAATTTAGGAGTGTTGTAAAGTGTTCGTTGTAGAGAGGTGTCCTTTATTCGGAGGCTCTACTGTAAGAATACAAAGGCTGAGTCACACTTCTGACAACTCTGCTGTGATAGCGTTTCCTCGATTGTTTAAAATGCTGGTGGTCTTGGAATGTGTTGTGACCTTGAGGTTTGATGGTTTGCTGCCCGGGTAAGTGGCGCCATTTCCCAGGCCCATCCAGTGGGAATTGGTCATCATCCTGCAGTAAAAACATGTTGTGATGGAGCTGTTGCTGAAACTGACAGGGCTGTTTCATGCACCATGGACTTTCAGAATGGGTTTACAAGTGATAGCAGATTCTTGGAGTGCCAATTAGTTGGGGGGAAACATCTTTGTGAGCCTTGAAATCTCTCTAGCTAACATAAAAAGATGAACTGTAAGATTCTAGGACCGTATTAGAGGGAGTTGACTATGCTACACGATCACCCTTGGCTACACTTGTAAGGGAAATATTTATACACGAGGGAAGCAGACATGGTCATGAATATTGTTGAGTGAAGCTGATAGCATATTCACATTATGATGACTACATAATTGTGATGGAAAACACGCCTAGATTGGGCAGACACAAATCCTATTCCAACTATGAATACGTATTTGGTGCAGACCATGTGGACAATGTTTCTTTTTGCTTTCTGTAGATGTTTGAGGTCATGCTGGACGACTGTCACATGCTGGGGGAGGGTCTACTGGCTTTCTCTCAGTGTACGGCATCGGCCGTAACCCCTGGCAACAGCAGGTATGGTGTACACACAAACTTAATATCCCACAGCGTTGATCGAATTCCCTCTGATGTTCCTTGCAGTTTCTTGGATCTTGGTCTTCCTCTGTGGATTGGGGGGGTCCCGTTCAATTTCCCCCCCTCCCTGCCCCCCCTCCTCCTCCCGTCCAGCGTGGGGTTCTCAGGGTGCATCCGCAACGTCACCATCAACCAGCAGCTGCTCGACTTGGAGGGCTTCCTGGACCAGCGGGGATCGGAGGGGGGGTGTGGTGGGGTCGGCGAAGGGTGCAGCGCTGAGG
>JAAGOD010072814.1_pt1 | contig 10478 bp, 21 predicted proteins | sample 8389681 | NCBI WGS metagenome assembly JAAGOD01 (sample SAMN13964374, study PRJNA552185) | sponge metagenome | biome: deep-sea hydrothermal vent fields; feature: spots directly above weak diffusing fluid; material: seawater and sediment | host: Tedaniidae sp. KZ-2020 ... | reverse complement strand
CTGTCAGTGAGTGAATGAGTAGGTTTGAGAGCAGAGTTAAAAGAGACAGCAGAAACAGACTAATAAATGGCATGGCCTATGTGAGTGGACTGTCGGAAGACCTGCCTTCCTGGCTCAGCGTACTTATTGCCTTAGCCAGGCATCGAACAGTCAGTTCACTGGCTATTTGATCCAGTGCATCGGGTTCACTGTCACAGCTAGTCTGTGAGGCTACAGAGTGGTCACTGGGAGACGTACTCACTAACAGAGGGCGACTTGACGCTGAAGACATCTCCCTCTCTCCCTCTTTGGTGGTGAGGCTCTTTCCAGGGCTGGATTGGCTTTTGTACAAGGCAGAGGAACCTCCATCTGGCTCTAAGGAACTTCTGTCCAGGTCAGAGTCGCAGGATGGACTATGAGATATGTCTCCGATGGACGGTAGGGACCCAGTGCTACCATGGAAGTCTGCACCAATCTGAATGCTGTCCACTGATGTCACCTCTTCCAGTTCCCCTTTGTGCATCCTTCGCATTTCCGGGCTGCTCCCTGTGGAGTTGACCTGGCGAGGGTCCAGGGGCAGCTTCCCACTCTGGAACCCTCTACGCTCATGAATCTCAGTGTTGAGGGCCTCCAGCCGACGCAGGGAAGCAGAATAAGTCCGCTTGCTCTCATTAATTTTCTGCTCTAATCCTTTCATCGAGGCTTTGAGTTTCTCTAAATGTTGATTTACTCTGTATCTCTCCTGGAAGTACGGCCTGGACAATGCAAATATGTGGACACATCAACACACAGATACACATGCACACATTGACTTAACCTTGACTTGATGATGTGGTTGCGAAGTTTTCTCTCTATAAGCCTGTAGTTCTCCATCACAATCTTGCATTCTTCAAGAACTTTCTTATGCTCTAGTTCACTGTCCCTCCTCTCCTTCTCTGTGATCACCACCTGCACACAACACCACCATCAATTCTAGGTATGCTGGAATATTTCAGGAATTGATACACCCGGTACGAGCCATCTCACCTTACTAGTGGCGTGGTTCAGCATCTCTTGCCACGCCAAGTCCAGGGGTGATGGAGACGAAGGTTCCTCCTCTAATTCTTTCTGCTGTGCTCTGCACGCATCAAGTTGTGATTCAGCCACACAGATCATCTCCTTCGCTGCCAGGTGCTGGCTGTTGACTTTGTCATAGCGAGCAGCTGCTTTGTTGGACATTTCTTGGACCTGAGAGATGTAAAACACAGGGTGAGTGTACAGTAGAGTACAGCGCCAGGAATCCAAAGCAATGCACAGAGAGGCTGCTGTGGGCTGCACAACACCACCACCACACACACACACACACAGTGCATCCTGCAACCACAGCATATGCACACACATACCTTCCTGGCCTGACGCCATATCTCTACAAACGGTTCCGATTTTATGATGTGGGAATTCAGCTTTTTTCTGAGTATGTCAACATGCTTTTTCCCCTCCACCAGCACCTGTTGGTAGAGTTGCTTCGTTTTTGTTAACTGCACTTCAAGGTCATTGATAGCTGCTCCGCTGTACGTCAACTCATCCAGGTCACGCTAAAGGCAGAAACATAACAAACCTAGCCAGCTGGATGGAGATATTGTTACCTCTATCTGGATGACTGGAGGGTCCTCCAGCAATTCATTTCCTGTCCTTTCATTAGGCATTTCATCCAGCAAAGGATGTTCATTGGACAGTCCCCCTTGGTCAGGGGGCACAGAGAGCTTTCCATTACGCACTACACTAGCCTCACTAGTACTCATAGTCACCAATAATGCAGCTTCTCACAGAAATAGACTTCTCATTACCAGTCTCCTAGCCTTGTCCACAGCCTGTTCTCGCTGGGAGAAGGGACTCATAGAGCTGCAGTAACCAAGCAGACCAACTCTCCCACCAAGTTGAGAGACAGACTGCTTTTACACGGCCCAACGATCTCCTGACATGGTTGGGTTGGCTCTCTCTCATGAGAAATCATTTAAATATTTCACAGTTCTTTTCTCCTTAATTAGAAAAAAATGTGCCACGCCCACAATAGCTCACAGATATAATATTATGGTGTGTGCATGCATTCCTGTGGTGCTGCAAAGCTGTTTGGTGTGGAATAATAATATGGAACTAGTTAATCTCATGGTGAGGCTGTGGTGGATCTACCTCTTGATACATGCAGTCTCCTCACAAGAGAGCAAGGATTGTGAGTGCCATCTGTATCAGCTAGGGCTGCTGATGAGTCCAAACTCTAATGTGTAGGGAGTACACATCACTTGGATGCTGCCCTACACCACTACGACACCCTCCATGTTGACGACATTAGCTACATCTCCTCTGCCTACGCCCATCATGTGGTGAGGTTTAGTGCCCTGGGCAGGGATTTCCACCTGATCCTGGAGTGGGACAGGAACCTCTTTACCGAGGACTTCAGTGTGCACTCGGTGGATGCCGAGGGCCGCCACCACCTGCACCCCATACAGCAAGAGTCTTTCCTCCACGGCCACTTGAATAGTAAGAATTGCAGCTGTGCTAAACTGCTGTGTCAGCACTGTGACTATGTGCAGACCGGGAGAGGGACTCCCTTGTCACGGCCCATCTTTCCGAAGAGGGGGTCCTCTCGGCGGTGATAGCCACACCCACTGATACCTACCACGTGGAGCCCTCCCAGCTCTACATCAGCCAGCCACACCCCTTTCATATGGTGGCCTACGCACACGCCCATGTCAAGCAGCGCCTAAACTCCACCCTTTTTGACTATGCCACACCCCCTGTGTTGCAGGGGATGTTTAGCAAGCACCACGCCCCCTCTAAGGACGAGGGAGCGGAGCCAGTGTGGCGATTAAGACGGCAAGCAGTGAATACAGGCAACATCAGAGGGACCTCGTGCAACATGGTTCTCATTGCAGACAGTTTGGCCTATACAATGTTTGGTAGCAGCGTGCCCAGTACCAGCAGCCAACTGGTAAGCTGTGGGGTGCCCTGTGGTGTGATATTGGATGCTGGGATTGCATTCAGGTGCTGTTAGTATCCAGTTTGGACAAGGCAATCTACCGTCCTACCGGATGGTTTGTCGATGTCAATGATAACTTTGTCACAGGACTTGGACACAGTATTCAGCAGGTAGGTCTTTATCTAATCCTCTATATAGTTGAGTAGTTACTCTCTGTAGATCATCGTGCGCACAGATTCCAGTGACAACCCAGATGATTACAACTTTGATCGGCCAGGTCTAGAGGCTGGGGATATACTGGGGCTCATGCGTTTTGGGGAGTTCAGTCAATTCTGTCTGGCTCACCTTTTCACCGACAGACAGTTTCCTAATGGTCTCCTAGGCCTGGCAAACATAGCCAGCCCATCCCCTGACCAGACTGGTGGGATCTGCTCTGAAGGTGTGTGCTGGGAAGGGTGCCACTCCACTCATCCTGAACTCTCTCTGCTTGCAGAATTTAGAGACTTCAGTTTCAGCCCCCCTCGGCCCATCATCTTCAACACTGGCCTGAGCACCTACAACAATGCTGGGCAACGCATGATCCTCTCTGAGATGATGAGAGTGACCGGCCATGAGCTGGGCCACAACTGGGGCAGTCACCACGACCCCAACAGCATGGATTGCACCGGCTTCATCATGAACGAGTTTGCTCAGGACGGCAGTAGGGACACCCACATGGTATGTTGTCGTGGAAACAGCGCCAGTGTCATTTCTGTATGTTTGTGTGTGCAGATGTTCTCCGACTGCAGCAGGCGCAGTGTTGGTAATGTGTTGCTGAACAAGGCTGGCTGTTTTATTGACCGATTGTGTGGTGATTATCTTGTGGATGAAGGGGAGGATTGTGATGCTGGGACTGAAGGGGACAGTTGCTGTACCAGCCAGTGCAAATTCACTGAAGGAGCCCTGTGCAGGTAGTGCTAGCTGGTATACGCACTGTAGAGTGGACCTGCCACTATCTCCATTGCAGTGATGTGAATTCCCCGTGCTGTATGGGGTGCAGTATAGCTGGACCCTCGGTGGAGTGTCGTGCACCCATCGGCATTCAATGTGTCACACGAACTTTCTGCGAGTATCCTTAACACACCACCCCCTGATAGAGAACACTCCCCTATAATAGACCACACACCCTTCGGAGGCTCTTCATAGCCAGTTCATTTTCTTGACGATGCTATTATTAGCGGTGTGAAGAGGGATTGCCCCCCAAAGAGTCCCCCTGTAGCTGAGGAGAGCCTGTGCCCAGGGTCAGTGAGTCCACTCATGTAGGTGTGTTTAGAATCTCACCGATTGTGACTCCTGTTTCAGTGGTGTGTGCCAAACGGTGTCTGCGAGTCAGCCAGAGTGTGTGCCTCTGTGCATGAGCATGGGTCTGGACAGGTGTGACTGTGAGGAGGCTGAGAAGGAGTGTGAGGTGTGCTGCTGGAACAGCACTCTTCAGCGCTGTGTTTCCCTGGAGACCCCGCTTGCTGATGGCTCAGAGTGTGAGGGTGGAGTCTGCATCAATGTGAGTGCCACCCTCAGCAAGCAGGCAGGGAGGGAGGGAGGGAGGGAGGAGAGGGGTGACCAATCACACCGTCCACTGTAGGGAGCGTGTACCGACAGAGTCCAGGACACTATTGAGAGGTTCTGGGATATTGTTACCAACCTTAACAGCAGCGCCTTCCGTGAGTTGTAGCTACTCTTTCAAAGTGCAAAGTTTATGGTAGTATTGATTTGCAGTGGAATTCATTAATGAGAATATAGTTGGTTGGACCCTGATATTCTCCATTCCTCTTTGGTGCCTGGGGAGCTGTTTGCTGCACTGGCTGGTGAGTTGGCTGTCACTCTCAGACCCTAAACTGCACTGGATTCACATGTTCACTTCACAGGTGGACTATCCCAGGCAGAAAGCATTTGAACGTTCTGTTGAGAATCAGGACATGGGGAAGTTATTTGTTCGTCCTCGACGCCCAATCAGAGTGCAGCCTATGGAGAGAAGAGAACTCTTGGCAGGGACAGAGAGCCCCGAACCTGAGAGTCCTGTGGATGAACCTATTGATGAACCTGTAGATGACTTACCACCACCAAGATCTTACATCTAAAATGTAGTTTCATTGCACTATTTATCACGACCGATAGCAAAAATTAAAAACAATACCTAGTCTGTTGTGAAGTGCTTCTTGACTAACTCATAGACAGCATTGACAATGCCCCAAGATACAAACGAGCGTGTGTAGTTGATGTGCACACCTCGAAACAGCTTCCTCCACTTGTGCCCTCTCTCTGCCAGTGTCTCTGCCAGCACTTCCCTCAGGCCAAGGAAGGGCCCCCCGATACGAGCCTGCATCCGGGTTCTGATGACATTGAGGGGGAAGAATGCCGTACTGAGAAACGCCCCCAATCCAGCTCCACTGATGAAGGCATTGACGGTCTGTCCCACTCTGCCCTGGGACTGTGGCAGTGCTTGCTGGAGGGGGTCACGCAGACCCAGAAACAGCACGTTACTGGGACCATTGCGCAGCAGCACAGCCGACCAGCCGCGATACAGTTCAGGGATTCCATGTCTGGCCAGTGTACGGAATGCATGGAGAGTGTTATCCACATTGCCATGGTAATCCTTCACCTGGAGGACCACCTGGATACGCTCAAACGGAGCCAGGACAGCCTCCGTGCTGCCCGCCAGCAGTGCAGCAACGGTGTGCGCAGCCACGCCAGGGCACTCTGGGAAATCTCGCAGGATCAGGGAGGAGTAGTGGGCATACGTGCCAAACATCAAGGACACGGTGGCCGTGCGCTGGAGCAGGGGTGGCAGGAGACCACGATACAGCAACACCAAACCCTCTGTTCGCATCTCTCTGACGGCATGGAACAGCCTGATGCCCTGGGCCTGCTGCCGGAACATGATCTTGTTGAGGGGAAAGGTGATGCAGGTGTTGACAAAGGAGGCCACAGCACCACACATGTATTCATTGGGCTCCCTCTGGTCCATGCCCACTCCAGACCCTCCAGCTGCCCGCCTGCTGGAGGAGGATGGAACACTCAGCATAGTTCTACAGCATACATTACTGGCTCACTTGTTGCTCATATTATCGCATCCCTGGCTCCCTCAGCACACTCCAATTCACATCTTCTGTCTCCTCCCTCTTCTCTTGGCGACCCTTTACCACAGCCAAGTTGAGAGGCAGCCAAATTGCATTGTTTTTGCACAGTAATGATAGACATGGACTAAAAGTTTCAGCAGAGCTGATGCTATAAGTTGCTTGCACTGTTTGCATTGGGCTCCATGTACACCCCCTCCATGGCCTTCCACAGGTTAGAGCGGGACTTGGTGCCGATGGCGGACACCTCGTACTGGCCCTGGATGGGCCTACCGTAAGTGTGCCCACTGATGTGGAGATACCTACATACACACAGCATGCACAGGGTGAGAAGCAGTGTAGAGCTTAACTTCTACTGAATATCACTGAAACTTACGCATTGGTATGATAATGTCGGAATCTCACTGCTTCATCTCTGCTCCAATTCTCCCTCTCACACTCAACAATCCAGTTATCACCTGCAGTGAAGTAGCGAGGTAGTTAGTTGCATTACATAGGTTAAAGTCCATACCTTCATCTCCTTCAGAGCCATTACCAAAGCAGCTTACTTCCTGATTGTTGGAGAGGGGAGACCGAAAGTTGTGAGAATGAAGGAATAGGCGTGTCTGGAGATGCTGAAGGCGTATCACTGAACCACATGTAACAGGTTTGCTATAAAAGAAAATAGGTCATTTCCAAATAGAGCCCACCAACATCATCTTGCTGCATGTACCTACCCTCTATGGCAATTTTCACCATTTGGGCCTTTCACTATCCAGTAACTGTTGACGTCATCCAGAAACTTTGCCCCTGTTACACTCTGAGTCAAGACAAGGCAAACGGTCGTGGAACACACGTCAGATACAGTAAAGAGTCCAGCATACCTGCTGTCCACTACCAGAGCCATACTTGACGTCATGCGAATGCAGACGTACATTATTCTCAGAGTTTGCCAACTTGATGGCAGAGCCACAGGTGACATACTGAAAGCCTGAGGGAAAGAGAGGGCACAAGATGAGGCTGAGAACCTCCACACTCAAAAAGGGCTCACCTGTTGATGCCACTATATTCACTGAGGCCAGTAGGAGAACCAGTGAAAAGACACCCTCCATACTCTAGCCTGATGATACACGCCCCTGAGATACTCAGTGGATGACTGACGTGTAACAAAGCCAGCTGGGTGTGTAGTGGGTGTGGCCAAATAGGGCACACACCCCTTTTGGTGGTGGGGTCGTTGCCATGGCAATAAACTGGAAAAAATGCAGAGGTTGAAGTTCTGAATCTGAAGAGTGTGGGAAGGCTGGCCTGCTGATGTCCCATTTAGGCGAGGAAGAGCTGCAGGAACTATATGCATGGATTGATGAGATCCCTCTCACCAGGCAAAAGAAGAATATCACCAGGGATTTCACTGATGGGGTTCTAGCAGCTGAAGTGGTCAGCCATTTCTTCCCAAAGTATGTGGAACTGCACAACTACAGTCCAGCAAATGCCACTCAACAGAAGGTGGAAAATTGGAGAACTTTAAATAGTAAATTCTGGAGAAAATTCTCACGCAGAAACTAATTGAGATTGTTTCATAGGGAAAGTGTTTTCACAGCTCAACTATGCAGTTCCTGAGGATTTGCTGCAAGGTGCTGCGACAGGCCGGCAAGGGGTCATTGAGTTCATCTTGTCTACTCTCAGATCAAAGGCAAGTTCTAATGCCACACTGTGTCATGGTCAGTCACTGTGCTGATACATTAGATCGAGCTCCATCTTGAAATGCGTGCCGTCAAGAACTATTCCACTGATGGCCTGTACATTTCCCCCCTCCTGGAGGGCTACCAGCCTGACCAAATGAGCACTGCATACCAGCCATCTCAAGGCCTCTGGGTACGTATCCAGTGCCCCTACTGTAATTGCCACTGATTAGGGCATGTTTGATGGGACAGGATGGGGGGAGACATGCCGGGGAGGCCAGTGCACCAGAGCAGACACCAAATCCTCAACACCTGACAAGAACTTACCCCACAGAGTCCAACACAGCGGGCAAAAACCAGTTCAACCAGTCTCGGATCCCAATACCTGCCAGGAGAAAGGAATCAAGTCAGCAAGAATTCACACGTGGGAGCCTCCCTCCTCTGGTTGAGAGGCACAACACCAAAGCATCGTTACCCCCGACGCTCCCCAAGAGAAAACCGTCCAACCGCTATGCATACAATGTGAAAACAGCCCCCTTTCCAGAGACCCTCAAGGGCAGGGACAACATTGCAAAGTACAAACTGCTCTTGGCAGAGAAGGACCAGAAACTACTGGAGACACAGGAATACATTCAGGTATAGAAATTGACAGGCTGAATAACTGCACATTCATTTTCTTTGGTGTTTAGTTCTTACAGATGAAACTGACCCGCTATGAACACTTAGTTCACGTCAAAGACATGAAAATTGCAGAGCTGAAAAGGTCTCTGGAAGGCGTCACAGGTCACAATGTCAGACACCACCCTCACTATCAACACCCACACCACAGGAGATAATAACCCCACTTTTCTAAAAGTTTTATAGCCATACTCATCAATGTCATTTTTTAAAGCTATTTCTAGTTGAATCTACTTGGTTCTAGTGAAATCCAGTGGGTTTCCAGATATGGAGTCATGGATTTCAACAAAGAGTGGAACATAGGTGAGATAGTCAAGGAATTCCACCAGCCCCATCCCTTCATGGTTCAGCCTGTCCACCACAAACTCCACATGCTCCTGGGTCAGCCCTCCAGCCTGCAGCTCCACTGCCAGGCTCCCCGTAGTGACCACACCCCCTTCATGCTCCGATGCTGCGTCATCTGCCAGCAGGTAGAACAGTTCCTACAGAGAGAACAGCCCCTAGGGACATGCACAGCATCACCAAGCCTTACCTTGCACTTCTTCATCTTCACTTCCAATGCGTCAAAGTCCATTTTGTTGATGAGACGTTTCACCATATCCCTGAAGAGATTAGCTTGCTTCGCATGCCAGCTAGCTATAGCTACTTAGCACTCACTCAAGGGCGACCACCTTCTCGGAGAGGGCAGCAATGAGAGAGAACAGTCTGAAGTTGAGCTTGTATCTGCCAGCAAGCTCTAATACCTTATTACCAGATCAAACTAGTGGTAATTGCTGGTGATCAGAGACGAAAAGGTGCTTACCGAGTGAACATAGTTCATTTCAGAGTCAGAGATGAGGTCGTAGTTGACAGCTTTGAGGGCAAAGTCCAGCTCTCCAATGTCAATCTCGTCGTCTTCGTCTCTGTCTACATTGTTGTAGACGTGCTGGTAGTGGGGGAGCTTGCTCTGGTCAATGATACAGTACCTGGACACACACACCACAAGCATTCCCCTCTCTCTCACTTGGCACACAGAGAGAGGCTCACCAACCTGGCCAGGTAATCCAGAGGGTCAATCCCTTGCAGCTCTTTCATGGTAGCATGGAGTGCCTTCACATCGTCTCTCTTGTGCTTAAACTTCCTCCTGTGAACATTACAGTCCAGTCAGCACAATGGCTGGCACAGACGAGCCTCTCCTTACAGGTTGCCATGGTAACCACGCTTCTCGTCATCTTCCTCTTCCAGGTCACGTTTGAAGTTGAACTCTGACCCTCTGCATCCCCCCTTCCCGTCCTGGTGGTCCCCCTCGGACTCTCTTCGCCTCGCAGTGCCACGCCTCCCTCTTCCTCCCCCCTCCTCCTTGTCACTGTCCTCCCCTCCCTTGGTCTGCCTGCGCCGCACTCTGCCCCCGCCACCCTGCAGGAAGGGGGGAGAGGTCAGACCACACCCCCTCTACCACACCCCCACACTCACCTCCTCCTCAGAGGTGACAGCCAGTCCCTTCTTGCTTCTCTCCCACCCCTGCCCAGACTGACGCAGGGAGCTCCCTGGACGACTACCAAGCCTTGACTCCGGACGCGACCGTCCAAGTTTGGACCCTGGCCTGGAGGCGTGGCTCTGTCTTCCTGACTCCTCCCCTGCATGCTCACTCTCGGGCCGTCCATCAGTGGCCCCCTCCCCAGCAATACCCCCTAAAGCAAACAAGGGAGTTGGTGGAACCATTAACTGGTGCTGTACGTACCATGAGAGGAGGTCTGGTGAGTGTTGGCTGCAGAGCCAGCGTTGTCAGCTCCATCCTTCCCCTGCACTCCATCCCACCCACCACCACCATCCTACAGCAACCATCAGGTCAGTAGAGGGGACACCAACACACACCAACACACCTTCCTCGCACTGGCATGCCTCTGGGCCAGAGTGCCGGCTCTCTTCTCTGTCTCTCCTGCTCCACCCGTCCATCCTCCTCCTCCACCATCCCCCCTCTCCCTCCACCCTGGTCCTCCTGCACCACCCTCCCCTCCCCACCGACCACCTCCCCCTCCAGTCATCTGACCTAATCCATCCTGTCCAGCCCCCTCCCCCGCCACACCCCCTCCATCGTACCCCTCCACGTCTCCT
>JAAGOD010060422.1_pt1 | contig 10480 bp, 10 predicted proteins | sample 8389681 | NCBI WGS metagenome assembly JAAGOD01 (sample SAMN13964374, study PRJNA552185) | sponge metagenome | biome: deep-sea hydrothermal vent fields; feature: spots directly above weak diffusing fluid; material: seawater and sediment | host: Tedaniidae sp. KZ-2020 ... | reverse complement strand
GTCTACTGTCTTGATCAACACAACATCAGGTATAATATTATATTATAAGTCTACCTATAATAATATAGCCGTTACAGATACTTATTGCTTGCTTGTGGTGAGATAAGTAGGTAGATTAAGAAACAAGGTTTGTTTTTGACCATTTTTGTGCTTGTATGTATGTGGTTTTGTTATGATTATCTGACAATTTGATTGCACTACACCCTATTATAGTTGCCCCCAGCTCACCTGTCATTAACGTCACTGCCACATCCATTGCATTCTCACTCGTATGGGCTCAACCACCAACTGATTATGTTGACAGTTACAGCTTGAGCTGGTCCTATGTCATAGGCCCCTGCAGTGGCCCTGGGGTGCCTCCTGATGATGACCAAATGCTTAATGGCTCTACGAGGAACTTTACACTGACTGGCCTAAGACCAAACTCACAGTATTTGGTGACACTAGTGGCCATGAATGCTTTAGGATCAGGAACTTCTCAAATCACAGTAAATACAACTATTGCAGGTTAGTTAATCGCTATGGCCACATTTAACGTTCCTTAACAATTTCATCTGTTTCAGCACCTGATGTGAATTTAATTTCCATTGCTGCTCTGAGGATAAGTGATGTTACGGAGACAAGTCTTGGCATAATGTGGGCACCTGTGGACTGTTTACAAAGGAATGGCTTTCCAGTGACTGTGAGAATAATGTTGACAGAGGTTTCCACTGGGTTGAGCGTAGCCAATGTGACTGTGGCTGACTCTGGAAGCTACACTCACACTGAACTGCAGCCAGGGACAGTGTACTCCTTCCAACTGTTTGTGGACTATGAGGGAAACGCTGGTAGAACTGGGACCACAGTCACCAGAATGACCCCACACTGTGAGGAAGAAATATGTCAGCGAATAATGATGTCTTACTTCATTCCCTTTCCACAGTTCCCCCCAGCTCTCCTGTTTTTACTGACGTCACTACCACTACAACCACCTCCAGAATCCTGTGGACTCACCCAACAACTACCCCACCAACTGACTTTGTCCTTACCTACAGGGTGAGCTGGTCCTACGTAGGACCCTGCACTGGCCCCGGGGCTCCCACTGACGTCATGAGGGTGCTTGATGGCTCCACAAGGACCTTCTCTCTGACAAACTTGGTCGCAAGTTCGCAATATTCTGTGAGACTCGAAGCTAGGAATGACGCTGGGACTTCAATTTCTCAAACCATAGTGAATACTCCTTATGCAGGTAAATATTTATCTAGCCTGTACCTCAACATTAACTAACTCACAATACACAGCACCTGATGTCCAAGTTACTAATCTGAGAGTAACTGGTGAGACTGACAGGAGCATTGGATTGGCATGGACACCTGTTGGTTGTGTCGAGAGGAGCAACTTGCCAATCAGAGTGAGAATCATCACCAGAGTGCTTCCCTCCATGAGCATCGTGGGGATAGGGAATGCAGCAGATGAGGGAAGCTATAATCGTGCTAGGCTGGAGATGGGATCATTTTACTCCTTCCAAGTCCTCGCAGCAGGTTTGGAGAAAGCATTTGGGATAAATGGACCTACTGTGACTGGAATCACTTCAGCACCAGGTAAAATTTCAAGCTATGAAAATGTTACTACTACTATCTCCTTTCTCAACTAAGGTTTAGTGGTATGTGAGGAAGAGCTTGATGACATGTGGCTCCTCCTCTGGCCCCAGACTCCCTCCGAATTGGCATATCCACAGCCTTGCCCAATGGATAATACTGGTTAGCTACGATTTGTGACCAGGTATAGCTATAGCTGATATATAGATATATCTACTTTCATTCAGGCCTAGCAAGCCGGCAGTGTCTCTCCACCGGTGAATGGGGTGCTGTCAGCACTACTGGTTGTACAAGAAGAGGCTTTGCTGCAATCTCCATGGAGGTCAGAACACACAAAATTTCAAGAATTTTGAATTGACCATTCTTTGCTACTAGGCTGAGATGCTGTTTGGTAGTAACTCCACTCCTCCCAGCTTTACATCCGTGGAGATGCTCGTCTCCAACCTGACGACACTCACCTCTGTCGAGACCACAGGAAGCTCCTCCCATTTTCCTTCAGACCTGAACACCACAAACAGAGTGGTGACAATGGTGGTGGACTTCCTCTTGGAGTCTACTGAGCAGGCTGATCCTGGCGAGCACCTGCCCTTCAATGAAGTGAGTTGGATGGAGTGTAACACGGTAGCTAGCTGTGTCAACTGACCATGTCTTTGTGTAAGGGCCTGATTGATGTGTTCAGCAACCTGCTTGAAGAAGATAATGAAGATGGATGGGAACAACTGCAAATGGTAGCTACATAGCTTTGTACTAAACAAGCAGCGATAGATTGAGAGTTTTACAGACTAAGTGTTGCATCATGGATACTACGTATAATATCTATAGCTGCATGCAAGAAATTTTGGCAATATGCTCGCTCAAAATAAAAAATGCTAATCACCGGGGGGACGCTTTGGTGGGAAGCTCCGGGCAATAATGCTTGTTGTATATCTAGGAACAAGTTAATGCAGGGAGTACAGTGTTGCTACAGAATGTTGAGAGCTATGCAGTGTACATCGGCAATGCTATTGTGAATGACAATATAGACACTGGACACAGAACCACCATCACACTACCAAGAACTAACATACGTAAGCACTGCAGGCTGTTACTTAATACTAACCTCCAATCGTATTGTATTTAGTCTTGGATGCTAGGGCTGTACCACAGAACATAAGTACAATTGACACTGTGTATTTTCCTGACTTGGAAGGAGATAGGGAGAGAGAGTTTGGCAATGCCCCACTTCAAGCTCGAATTCCAGCTAACCTCCTCATTGAGAGAGGGGCACTTGGTTAGGAGCGCATGGCTTTCCTCAATATCTGGTTGTATTTCTTTCTTATTCTGCAGAGTCTAATGTTTCAACAGTTAATGTTCTATTCTCAAATCTGGAGTTTTTCCTCCCTCCAATTGGGTTTGTTTGTTAAAAGCGTGCCCATGGTAACATATCTATGCCATCTTTCTCTCTCTAGCAATGAAACGATAGCTGTGAGTTCTGTCATCTCCAGTCAAGTCATTTCTGACCTCCTTGGAAAGACAACGGCAACAAACTCGTTTCCAATTGAACTCTACTTTGAAACGGAAATGGTAAGATGATAATACATACTTTGATGGTGTTTCCATGAAAGTTCTTTTCAGTACAACAAGAGTCTGTTTAGAATAGAGAAGCCGAGGTGTGCATTTATTACAGCTGAAGATTTAATGAGGTATAATAATAGCTACCTCTCCAGAGATTCACTGTGATTCCTCCAGACTAAGTTCCATAACACAATCATACTTTTAGTGCTGTGTCTGGGAGAGATCTCTGGAGCTTAAATGGAATCGAAGAAGTGTCTGTAATTTTTGAAGAAGAGGGAGATTTTATATACTACAAGATCATCTGTACCAGTTTCCATCTTACCAGCTTTGCTGTTCTCATGGATGTCTATGGAATCACTCAGGTAATGTGTAGCTATATTATGTCCAAAACGATACAGCATGATACATTGGTGTCTTAGAACATTTCAGCTGAAGAGAATTTTGCTCTGACGGTGGTGTCTTACATCGGCTGTGGAATATCCATTGTTTTTCTTCTTGCTTCAATTATACTTTTACTCACGCTTGGGTAATGAAGTACACCAAATAACTCCTGTCTTAAGAAATGTTGTTATTGTCATACAGTAAAGAGCTCATTACATCTGTTCATTATTTCCTTCACTTGAATCTGTCCATTGCTTTGATACTGGGATGTCTCTTATTCATCACTGGAGTGGACAATGCTGTTGGGATAAGGGTAAGTCCATCATGCCTCCTATGTTTCAGCAAAACTGAGTCGGCTGATTGGAGCAAACCTGAATTGACTTTTTTTCTGATTAGGGTGCTTGTATAGCCGTGGCTGCCCTGCTCCACTACCTGTTCACGGCAGTCTTCTGCTGGATGCTATGTGAGGGGATCATGCTCTACCTCATGCTGGTCGTCGTCTTCAGCTCCCTGGCCAAGAAATGGTGGTTCTTTTTCATTATTGGCTGGGGTATAATAAGCGCCCTAGCGTGACACCGTGAAGCAGCTATCATTGCTAGCTGTTTGTCACAGGTTTGCCAGTAGTTCCTGTTGCAGTCTCTGTTGGAATTATGCATGAAAGCTACGGCTCCGATAGAAAGTAAGGTGTTATCACTACTAAAGCTAGTGTGGTATTGTGTGTGAGTCCATGTTTTTCTAGTTGCTGGTTGGCAGTGGAAGATCCTTCCTCCATTGTCATTTGGCTGTTTGTAGGACCAATGCTTGTGATTATACTGGTAAGATCCATCAGACCTTTGCTAGCTATATAGTGATTCTGTGATAACTCTGTAGCTGAATACGTTCTTCTTGGTGGCTGCTCTGAGAAGTTTGTACAAGGTCAGGAAAGTGCACCAACAGAAGAAAACTGTTCTTTTCTGGTAGGTCAAAAATATTGTAACTACCTATTAGAGGGTTTGATATGATATTATGTGAATGAGCACATTTGATTATAGGAAAGTGTTCTTAGCCTCCATTATCCTCCTTCCTCTGCTGGGGCTTACCTGGCTCTTTGGCTTGCTGGCTATCAACAACAGCCTCACAGTCTTCTCGTGGCTATTCACCATACTCAATTCACTACAGGTATTGAGCTATGATTTGACTAGTAGTGCAGCTAGTGATCTTATTCTAACCACCAGGGTTTCTTCATCTTCATATTCCAAATAGTCCGAAATGACAAGGTATAAGTAAGAAATCTTAGGGAACTGTAAGCTTAGCTTCTTCTTTCATTAGGTGATGAAGAGATTCCGTGAAATATTCACGAAAGTATCATCAAGAAATAGTACTACCAAGACAACTGTAAGAATCAATATCTCCATGTGGAGGCAGTCTGATATTCAATGAATTTCCACAGAGTGCAAAAAGGTCGAGTAGTGACCATCGCTCAAGTGAGTATGGTCACAGAAAGTATGCAAGCAGGATTGAGAGCTCTAGTCCTGTGTCTGAGACTGAGGAAGGGATAGTGTTGTCCAACTTACACTCATAAACATGTAGCTAGCTTGCTAACTGACGTGTGTACAAAGATAGATCTTGACGTCACTGTAGTGGTGTGCGCATGCCCAATAAAGCGCGCGCTTTGCGCGCCAAGAAGCACACACGTGTTGCTCTCAAAAAATGGAGGAAGAGGACGTCGTCCACAAACCTTGGGAAACTGAGTACGAGAGGACCTGGTGAGCTCTCTTGAAGTCCAATAGCTGCTCTGACTCTCATTGGCTTTCCTCTGTAACAGGGAGAGCATTCAGGAAGATGCCGAAGGTCACTTGCAAGCTACCTCTGAAGATGAGGCTTACAAGGCCAAAAGGAGAATGTACATCTATGGTAGTATAATTATGCTGTTGTGATTTACACATTTCTTTTTTTAGGTTATTTGAGCAGCCTAAATCTGTTCGTCTTGGAATGGTAAAGAAACAATACTTTGCTGGTGGTGGAATGAGCTTATCTTTTTGACCACCCTTTACCAGATGAGACACATTTTTGTGGTGGTGGATGCCTCTAGGTCTATGGCAGAGAAGGATCTGAAGCCTGACAGAATCACGTGCACTGTGAAGGTGAGAAAGAAGCTACTGAAAAGTGTCTTGGCTGAAAGGTCTGAGGGTGGGTAACTTTCTGGGGTCAAAGTTGAATCACCGATACAGTGGAACCTCTGAATAATGGTCACACTTACCCAGGACCCTTTGTAGAGAGGTCGTTCTCTTTTGGAGGTTACTTTGTATGGAGTGTAATAGTTTGTCCTTTGTTGGGAGGTTTGTCCTCTTTCCGAGTGCCCTATATATCAAAGGCTTCTCTGTGACTGATTTCATGTTGTATAGGTCCTTGAAAAATTTGTCACCGAGTTCTTTGACCAAAATCCGATATCTCAAATGGGAGTCATTGCAACGCGGAACGGCAGAGCGGAGAAGTTGGCTGAACTGAATGGTCAGTGGCCTGGTGGAGGTAGCTGGCAAGCTATGACACTGTATTGTGATGGCTATGCCTGCAGGCAATCCACGAGTGTTGTGCAATGCCCTGGGAGGGATGACCAGGGAGTGCAGTGGGGACCCTTCTCTGCAGAACGCCCTCCAAATGGTCCTCCGAGGACTAAAGTAAGTCCCTGTGAACTGTGTTTGTAGAACAGATGACCCTTTACCCGTCACCATTCTGAAAGGCACGTCCCCAATCATGCCAGTAAAGAAGCATTGGTGGTTCTCGGATCTTTGACTTCGTGTGACCCGGGGAACATATTCCAAGTCATGGAAGTAAGCTGCTTTTTTGACAAGCGATTTCTCTGTAGTATTCTAGCCAAGTCATCAAGAGTGTCCTGATTTAGAGAGGGGTGGCCTCATTTCTGAATTCACTGTCATGCATTCTATTTTCAGTTTCTGAAGGAGCAGTCTATCAGATGTTCGATCGTCGGACTGGCGGCTGAGGTCAGACTCTGCAAGAACATATGTCAGACGACTCAAGGTCTTAATTCCTACTCTTTCTGCGTGGACGTAGGACGTGATCTCTTCACGTCTTTGTCTGCAGGTAGCTACAGTGTTATTCTAGATGAAGCCCACTTCAGGGATATTCTACTACAGCACTGTAGACCCCCTCCTGCCAAGGTGGGATAAACGTGACGTGCATGCAATCACCGATTCAAGATGTTTTTTTCCTTTTTCAGGAGAATAGCGATGCTACCTTGATCAGAATGGGTAAGTATACCAGTTTGTGATACCCTGGTAAAGGGCTCTTTGAAGTAAAAGCTGCTTTGACGTAGGGGCCCGCTCCTCTAATTGGTCTTGTTTACCCAATTCTGTGTGCAAACTTACAGTATCCACACTATGGCAGTTGTTTCAGTCCAACCTTTAAATCTAACATCAAAGGAATCATCACTCAAAACTTAATTCGGGAGCTAAAACACACGCTTACTTTGATCTTTTTGTGTCTTTTCTTTTGAAGTTTATTTACTCCTTTCTTTCTTGTCACTTGCAGGTTTTCCAAGGCACCTCATCAACGGTCCCTTGTCAGCATGTCTATGGTGGGCATAATTAGTAGGTGTGGCTTCATTTCGTAAGCATGGACGTAATTAGTAGGTGTGCAGGGGATGATTCAGGGGTGGGGGTGGGGCTAGCCAACCCCCCTCTGGAGTCATAAAGATAGTGAACTTGAATCAGACAGTGATGAAAGAACTGTCACCTTCCGACATGATTTCTCGTGTACATGCATGTTGACACTGCTTTGGTTCGACAACCCACCCCCCCCCCCTTCCTAAAAACCCTGGATCAGCTCCTGGTGTGGCTTCAGGAAGTATGCTGTATTGAACAAAGGATGTTTCGAAGTACATAGTATTGTGTGGTGAACTGATCATGACACGAAGAAAGGATGTGCTGTTGGGTGCATGATACTGCTGACGAGCAACAGAGGATGTTGTGAACTGGGACTGGAAGCATTCTGTATGCAACCAGACGGCAGCTGAGGGATTCTGACCCAGTGTGGTACTGGAACAAGTGTTGAGGGGATGTGGTGGTGGTGGTGTAGTTTCCTCAAAGGGCATGCCAAAACAAGAGGATTTCCTTTGTAACAAAGAGACTTCCTTTGTTCTCCTCAGAATGTTCTAGGGGGGGGGGGGCATTGAGTGGAGAATAATGGAGAAATGGAGAATAGTGCCCCCTCAGTGTAATTAAGAAATATGTTGCATTGCCAGAGGGCATTTGATGATTGTTGTTGTTGTTTTTGTTGTTGTTTACGTAGCCACTTGGATCAGCGGGACCCTGAGTACATTTCCTCTTCCGGCTACTTCTGTCCTAGGGTAAGTTAGTCAGCATTTGCTTTATGCATGAGGTGATCTTTTACCAAGTATCTGGTATTAAAAATGCTACTATTGTTGTGCAGACAATTGGTTTTTAGATATGAAAGTTTGCATTCTGTGCTGGTGTAAATTGCACTATCAGCACATGCCATTCAGCACCACATCATCAATCATCAGCACCTTGTCACCTTTCTCATCTCTCCGCCTTCCAGTCTATCTGCAGCTGCCAAGCTTGGCCGCAGCAAGGGGGGCCCTTTGTCAGCAGCCAGCGTTGCTATTAGCTGGCGTGCCTGCACAAGGTGCCTGGCTAGATGGCCTTTTTTAAGTGAATAAGTGTGCAAAGTCACAGATTTAGTGTTCAAAGGGGAATGGATGTTGTATTGTGATAGATTCTAGTTGGCAATGTAAGCATTGCAGGCTGTTGAACTGCTGACTGTAGACTCCCTGCTATCAGGACACCTCTTATGTTCAGGACACGTCTATGTTCAGGACACTCTTGTTTCACTAAAAAAATTTGGGGGGCAGAGTGTATAGCTAGCTACAAGAAATGGCCCAGACATCATGTGGGACAAGTACAAGCATGCAGTAGTGCACCTAATCAGGACACTTTTCCAATACTTTTGCATTGGCTCAGCTCAGTCTCCGGATTTTCAGAAACACAAACTATGTCAGGGTCAGGTCACAAATTGGGTGGCCACTTAGAGAGAGGAAATTCCAGCTGGTGACGAGTTTCACTGGTGAAATAGGCCACTAACCGAAATAGGCCACTAACCATGGGATGAAGCAATCGAGCGCGAAGAATTGTGATCAGAAAAATGTCGCGATGATCGCGTTTTGTCAACGGGTTCGTGCCAACCGGGCTGTGGCTGAATGTGAGTTTCCTTCCTCTGGTGATTAGCTCCAGTTGCAAGTATCTGTTTTTGCAGCTACAGTAGTATACACAGAAACCATACTATGAATGGGCACTTCATCCTAAATCCATTGAAGTGGTCCTCAGTGTATTTAAGCTTCTCATGACAACCAACCTGAAATACGCTGTAGCCCAGAAACAGAAGCTCAGCACTGGCACACTTGTAGTGACCACGCTATAGGCAAGAAAGAAAGATCGTTATTTGATATTCATCCCTGAAATGAGGCCACTCCTCTAATCAGGACCATTCTGACTGGTACCAAGAGTGGCTGGATTAGATGGAGTCCACTATAAGTATACCAGAGGTGCGTTGGTGGAGGCTAGTGCTGTCTCCACTGTCACGAAATACGAACCTCCCTGTTGAAGCACAGAGTGGAAGACACTCCTAGCGATTACACTCCCGAGAAGATAATCTTACGCTTAATGGCTGAGATATGAGCCTGGTACGCCAGGAATGGGGACCACCACTGCCATCCCTCTCAAATTATACCCTAAAGTGCATTGATTAAGCAGCCCCCTCCCTCTCTATGTTCTTCACCACAAAAGCTCTACCTGATAGCTTCCCTCCTTAATCACTCTTAAACCTGATCCGGCAGTAATGTGATCAATTGCTGAAAGCCATTTGCTTTTGTCTTTAGGAATGTTTCTTCAAGCTTTGGGTGGTTGGTGTGGTAGGGGGAAGAGAGGAGGGGAGGGAGGGATGAGTTTACGTCCTGTAATCTAGAACAACCTCGAGGCAAGCAGCTAGAGGCTGATCTCTCTTGTGATTGAGAGTGCGGTAATGGTGTGCAGTCATCTCTATAGTGAGCTCAGCGTCTCTAGAATGAAATCAGAAGACCTAGTGGTTTCTGTAATGGAAGTCAGTTAGTGGACTAGTAATTTCTTCAGTAGTCCCTTCAGTAATCTCTAGTAATCTAGTAAAGGTAGTCGGAACAGAGCATCCTAGAACCTCTCCATTCGAATGCCGCCTTCCTTTCAGGATTGGAAACTCTCTCATTTCATATGCTGCTGGAGAAGCCCATAGTTTCAAATTGCAGTTGTGTCCAAAATTGCTAGGTAATTGCTCTATTTGCTCTGGAATGTTTATAGCAGAGCTCAATAAACCGCTTGCCAGCCAGCTTCTCCTTCATTACAACACTATAAAGCAGTCTGCAGACCACAAGATAGAGTTAGGATTTGCTTTTGGAATTTGCTGTGGAATCTTATGAGCAGCGCTCAACAATAGTGTCTTTTCCTATAGCATCTTGCCTTTTCCTATAGCACCATATACAGTCTGAACGAGTCCATGTTCCAAGACTCTAGCTGCATTTTTAGCCAATGCACAATGAAAGGACGCTCTCAAAGAACTTAATTAATTGGAAAATTGCTCCTTTCCTTTCACAGTGAAAAGGAAGCGGTAATTAATTTATTTTTGAAGAATGGGCTGGAATGGGTGTAAGTTGAGTTTTGTGGTGATGTGGTTTGGCCTTCACCTTGACTCCCCCTCTGATGTCATCACTTTGGTACTCCACTTATAAGCTGACCTTTAGCCCCCGGCCTGCCCTAATCAGGCTGGGGGGAGGTTCAAAGGTTATCAATACAGTTGTTGTGTGGTGTGTGTCCATCTGTTGGAGCTCGTCCTCACAGTGAGGCAATCCCGTACTCACTGAGGAGGTCGTAAGGGATGAAGCGAGTGCAACAGGGCGGTCTGCCCTGCTGGATGCTTGCTTAGAT
>JAAGOD010049055.1_pt1 | contig 10480 bp, 17 predicted proteins | sample 8389681 | NCBI WGS metagenome assembly JAAGOD01 (sample SAMN13964374, study PRJNA552185) | sponge metagenome | biome: deep-sea hydrothermal vent fields; feature: spots directly above weak diffusing fluid; material: seawater and sediment | host: Tedaniidae sp. KZ-2020 ... | reverse complement strand
GAGTGCTAATACTGATTTGAGAAGATTGTCTGACCAGGATACAGCTTGCTTACCTCGGCTTCTGCTATGATGGACTCCTCCTGTTTCTCCTTTTTGTCGGGCTCTCCTTCCTGGGGGTCATCTGGAGTGGGGGCATCAGTCTTCTTGCGTTTGGCTGCCTCGTCAGGCTGTGTCAGAGTGCATCATTTGAGCTTTGGTCTCAACTAGCTATCTAGCTATCTAGCTAGCTGGGCAGTGCACTGACTGACCTTGGACCTCACACAGCAGCAACCAATGCAGCAGACAAATGGCAGGATAACAGCAATGGCATACAGTGCCCACAGATATGGGTAAGTGTTGGCCAGCTCAACAAAGGAGTCCAACCATGAACCCTGGAACAAGGGAGAGGGAGAGAGAGTAGAGGAAGGAAAAATAGACTACTGGCAACTCACCAAGGACATCCCACCTCCCAGTCTTCTCTCCCTCTCCATTTTCAAAACCCACCTGAAGACAAAGGCAGGTAAAGTGAACTGACATAGACACTATACAACTACCATTCAACCCATATAGAACAATAGCTTTTCATGTGCCTAGACAACCCTGTATTAATGCTACACCCCTCCCACCACTGTACATAGAGCCATCAAAATATTCCATTCCTCTGCCAAGATTGGGTCATTCCTAGCATAAGCTACTACTGTACCTCCTACCTAACTTCCTATCCACCCCCTCCCCAGTTACCTGGTCCACTCCCCCACTTCCCTACTTACCCGTCTCTAGCGTAGTTGTTTGCGATAGCCAACTCTCCACACACAATGACGTTATCTATCAGAATGTTCTCGCTCATGGTCCAAAGTTCAAACCCGAGGGCTGAGATGGGACTGAACCTGGTGAAAGGGTTGTCATCCTCAAAGTAGGCAGGGTTGTCGATCCTACGTGGTGCCCACTTGCCCTGTAAGACACACAAGCAGCATCTCACGAGATGAAAGGAACTTTAGACTACAGTGGATTTAGACCACAGCAGTATACAGAATTGGATGATCTGGGAGAGTAAATGGCTCACACTGTAGTCTGGGTTATTGATGAGGGATGGCTTCCATTTTCCCTTGTGGGCGGGGTTCTGGATCATGGAAGGCTTCCACACGCCACAACCAACTTCCTCACAGGTCGGGTTCGCTGCACAGAACATGAGAAAGAATGAGTCAAGGACAGGCGAGAAATGGTGGGGGGAAAGGGCAAATCTTACGTATAATTGGAGGCTCATACTCTCCATCCTCCTCCTCATCCCTGAACAAGGAAGATATGCATTGGCATCCTGAAACTACTACTACTACTACTACTACTACTACTACTGTACCAGTCTTCAGGCATGGTGGCATCAGGGTCTGGAATATACTCTGGTCCATCATCCATCCAGCCTTCTGGCTTCACTGCATCAGGGTCTTCAATCTTGGCAGGAGCATCTTCGTCCCAATCATCTGGCTTAACAGCCTCAGGGTCTGGGATCCTTACCCGGCCAAGATATGAAACATGAAGTTGTGCACAACCTGTTTTCACCAATCCTGCCTCACTTTTCTCTCTCGTCCCAGTCTTCAGGCATTCTGTCCTCAGGGTCGTCAATCTCCTTGGGTGGGATTATGGGTGGAGTCAGGTCATCGTAGATGCTGCCCTTCTGGAAAGGCTTCTGGTCCACAATGATATGGTACACGCCATCCACACGAATCACTGATTAAACAAAGCAGCTCAAATACAGTATCTCGGCAAGAGTACAGGGAGACTCACAGAGAGTGAAGAGATGAGTTTTCTTGTCGGTGAAGAAGTCCATGCTCTCCGTAGACGGCTTGGAGTGTTTCTCTTCAATCTCCCCCGACACTGGGTTCTTGAAACCAACAATGAAGTGGATCTTTGAAGAGGTGCCACACCTGTCCGGCCCAAACATGATGGAATAGGGAGTCTTGTCTTGAAACTATGGTAACACAGAAACCAGTCATTAGCTGCTCTCTTGGCATTATGCACAATCGTAATGTTGTAAAGATGGTAACCCCTTACCAGATTCAGGTTATCAGCAGAGGTCAGTAGCTTAATGTAGGCTCCACCACAGGTCAGCCCATTTTGGAAGTTCACCTCATATCTAAAAGGGAGGAATATTGGGTGGCATCCACTACACACATTCCATATTCGTACCAAAGGTGAGTCTAGCCCCACCTTACTGTAGACAACAACAGGTGACAAGATAAACTTGTAGTGAGAAACATCAAACTGCCAACATGTTTACATACCACCAGGAACACAGAAAACCACAGAAAACCACACCAATGGAATACTCCATAGCTACCCTAAATAGAAAGCACCCTGCAAGGCAAGAACTGCAAACTGCCACTTCAGCTACCCCACAGATAGAAACATGCTCCATTTAGCAAATTGCCACTTCGCCAGATATTCACTCACTGGACTACAAAGGCTTCAGCATCTTCAAACAAGAATGGCAGGTCCAGCTTGGCTGCTATGGCGTAATGTTTTGCCACTTCCTGCAATTGCATTAGAAGAAATCCAACTCCCTCTTCATCTTTATACTCCTAGAGAACTTACAGGCAGAATCAAACCTTGGTCTTCCTCAATGCCACCTTCAGTGGAGGGAGATGCCAGCTTCCATTTCCCTGTGGAAGAGTGCCATAGATACTGGACTACATACACTCCAAAAGGGCCTCACCATCATACTTTGCAGCACCATCTTTGGTTGCCTCTGAAGGGGTCCAGACCTTCCACACTTCATCTTCATCAGTGAAGGACTCAGCAAAGTAAACGTTCCCTGAGGGTCTCTCTGGTGGCTGGAAGGGGGGAGAAGTTGGCCCTTCGCCCTCAGGAGTGTCACCCTCACTCTCAGGAGTGTTGAGTCTTTCTTCATCAGCGAAGTCTTCTTGGTTGGAAACTGTTTGTAACAGCACCGACAGTATCACTGCCACCCACAGGTACTTCATGGTGAGGCAAGGAAACGTCCACACTCCAAAATCACTGAAGACCAAGTTCTCCTCTCCCCCTGCTGAAACTGAAAAGTTATCCCTCTTTTTTTTCCAACAACCACGTGCATTTGGTGACGTGGATTTCCACCTTTGATCTCGCGCCTTTTTTTTAGGGATTTCCCCATGTGCTCTCCTCAAGAAAAGCAATGTCATGAGCACTAGTGGTTTCCCCAGCTTGCCTCCTCCAGTCTACAAGCCTTCAAAGCTGGTGACCCTTCTTGACTGCAAAGGACTGGAAATAAGGGAAACGGAGTACAAGAAATGGGTAAGATTGTAGCCATCATTATGTCTCCATTTAGGTATTTCAATTGCTCCTCATTTTCTCCTCATCTCTATAGATGGTAGAAAGTCAAGCCTCCTCCCTTCCAGTTCCAATTGGGATGAGGCCGATAGATTTGGAAGACGACCTGGGCATGGACCTGGATGAAGACGAGGCCAGCTTTGAAGCAGGAAGTTTTGAGGAGTCTGGTCAGGATGGAGAGAGGAGTATGCCGGAATCAGAGTCCATCCCAGTGGAGGAAGATGAAGCGTGGCACTTTCTTGATCCTACTAGTGATGATGATGAGGCAGTGAATGAACCCTCAGTACAATCCGACAGGACTGAATGACTAAACTGGTGGACATTGACAGCATCGTGAGTTCAGATACAACAGCAGCAATATTGTTCAACAACATAAATACAGTTTTAATAAAATAACAATCAGCTGCTGTTATTCTCCTCCACTAAACTCAGTCTCCTCTCTTCCCTCCATTGTCTCTCCTTTTCCACCCCCCTTTCAATGTCATCTGCTATCTTTGTCATGGCAGCTGCTTCTCTGACTTTTTTCTTCCTCTTTTCTTCCCTCATTCTATCCCTTTCTGCCTGCTCCCTTTCCTTCTTCAGCTGCTTCTGAAACTCTGCCTCCATGGCTTCCCTCTTGATTCTCTCCCTCTTTTCCAGCTTTCTTCTCTCCTCTTCTTCTTTCATCTCGTGCTCCTGCCTCTCCCTCCATTTCTTCAGCTCTTCTTCATTCCACAGGTCTCCGCCATCTGTGCCCTCTTTGCAGGCTGGGCAAGGTTCCAGGCCATTTTCATTGCAGTGTGTGCATCGGAGAGCCTTGAACTCGCTGGTAAAGTTGTTCTTGATGCTGTTTTTGGTCCCACTACACTTGCGGCAAGGAATGAACTCATAGCCACCACAGTACCCACACTCCTTCACTGTTTCCATCCGCTGCATAGAGAGCACAGTTCAAAATAGAATCCTTGTAGGTATGGAGATTAACTTACTGAAAAAGTCTCGAGAAGTCTTCTCAATTCCCCAGTTTCATTTAGTTCCTCAAACTCTTCTTTCCCCTGAAATCAGATTTAGGCAGGATCCACACTAGCTTTAAGCCATCTGCTACTTGTGTATCCTATTCAGCAGTTCTAGAAAAAACAACCTACCCCTATGTGCTGTCCATTGATGAAGATTTGAGGCACAGGTAGCTTGCTCTTGTTGTCTAACTTGAGCCTGTCTTTCAGCTCCCTGTAGTAGTGCTTATTGACGTAAATGTCCTTCTCTTCAAATTTCACCAAGTAGTTGTGGAGCACCTTCTTGACGTAACCACAGTCCTCAAATGTACTCCTGACTCCCCTGAAGCTAGTGAGATATAGTATAATCCTCCCCTCCTCTTGCTTTTTCTGCAATGGGAAGGTTTTGTAAATGCAGCAGCTTGCAGGTCAGCCCCACCCTCCTCTAGCTAGCAGCCAGCCCCACCCCCTCTTCTGACACTGACCTTCTCCAGAGCTTCTCTGTCCTCAAAATTAGCCAGTCCTGCCCTCACTCTGTTCTCCACGCCTCTCACGCTGCCATCAGCATCCACAATATCTCTCTCCTGCACTTTGTCCAGCTCTGTCAGGTCCCGCAAGCCAGTGTAGCTGTACTTGCGACTTGCATCTGTGATGTTTTCCTGCGATTCTTTGGTGACGTAGTACTTCTCCACGCCTTCAGTCTCCTCTGCATCTGAACCTGAATAGGGAGACTCGCTTCTGCTATCTGTGGAGTCGTAGCTATCGCTGTACTCGTCTGAGTAGTAAGAATCACCACCCCCATCCCCTCCTTCAGCCATTGTGGTGATTGTTTGTTGGGTGGTAGCCTAGTACTTATTCATTGCATGCTCCAGCATAGTTATGTAGCACACCTCCCCCCTTCATGAATAAGCAAAATAAATAAATAATGATGCCATGACAGTGACTGCATACATTTAGATTTGTTTGTTCTTACACATCTGAGCTAAAAGTGGTTCGCTTTGGACGGTTTCTGACCACAGCAGCAGCTCGTGGGGAGGGAGTTGCCCCTGGGGAAGCCCTCGGGGAGACTTTTGGGGATGCCTTCACCTTTTCACACTGTTCTCCCCTTCCTCCTCCCCCGTCTAGACTGTCCATGGGAACACCTAGAACGGCAAATTTCCTCTCCTGGCTCTCTCTCGGCTGCACTTTTCCACTTGCTGGTCTCCCAACGATATCCGCACTGCCTTCTCTGCTCCCCTTCTCTGAACCTTCCCCGGCATTCAGAGAACTCTGCAGTGATTCGGTTTGTTCATCTGCTCTCTTCGAACCTGCGGTGTAGAGCTGTGTGACAGAGGAAGAGGATGATGATGCACTATCCAGGGAGTCTGTTGTCCCTAGTTCAGCACTCGGGTCTGAGAAGGTTGGAAGTGAAGGAATGGACGGTGGCACCGTGTGACGGTTCGTCTCTGGCGTTTGCATCAGATTGGACGGAGGACGAGGCAAACTCCCACTCTGGACTCTAGGCATGTGAGAGAACCTGGTCATAGGATTCGGATACGGTTGGGCTGACGGATACACAAACTCAGACTGTCCTGAGTGGCTGGAGAAGGTGGAGGAGGATCTGCGATTGAATCTGAGATACGAGTTAATGACTTGCTGAGTGACGACAGTGGATTTGCCCCCTCCCATAGGAGACTGGCTGCTGGGGGACTTCATCACGGGAGTGCCCGGGTGGAAACCACAGACATTCCCAATCTTGTTCCAGCGCTTATGGTGCTCTTCAAAGAACTCTGAAATAGCCTGCATTTTGTTCCTGAGAATAACAAATAGAATAATTAGAACCAGTCCCTCAAGGTACATGCCATTCAAACAGTCAACACATGCAGCCTAGCTACCATGACTGCCCAACTGCTGTGACTGGATCAACAATAGGCCACTACTGATCTTTCTAGTCTACTGGAGTCTAGTGTTCGAGGTCAATGATTAGACTGGTATGGCATGTGATCAACAAGGAGTAACTATCCATTTCTCCCTTGGTGCTCATTCAGACAACACTACTGCTTACACAGCTTTGCTAATCTGCAGACCAGCTTCTTCTAAAACTGAGGAGTTGGCCAAATGAAAAGTTCCAAATATCGAAGAACGTCTCTTTCTGATTTTCTCACACTAAGAGTTAAAAGCAGAGATGTGATCACTAAGTGCCCATTATCGTGAAATATGATATCAGCACTTACAGCCCGCTGTGCACGAGACATTTGCTCCTCCACCACAGACTTCCTGAATTCCAGCTGCTCCCTCTCTTTCCCCTGACACTCTGGCAGCATCTCCTGCAGGAGCTGCAGAATCCCGTGGTGTGCACCAAGCTCCTCTTCCAACGACCACACTCTCTGCTGAAGCACCTCCACATTCTCCTGTGCCTGGGTCAGAGCTGAATGTCTTTGGCTGGAACAGGTCCTGCCAAACAGACAGCCCATTATGAAGTTATATATAATCTTGGCCAAGTTGGAGTGCTAGGATTAGTTACATACAGGGGTTGGCGCATTGGAGGGGTACATAGAGGGGATTCACGGATGAGACAAAGTACCTGTAACACTACTAGATGGGTTCACAGAGGGGATTCACTCTACGCCTGGATGGATGGTGGAACGTACTTGCAGGACATGACTGAGGGGGAATTGTCCTCTGAGCCAGAGCTGGAATTGCTATGGATGGGTACCATCATCAGCGGCTCCACGGACAGCTCCTCGTCTTCCTGCTCCTGACTGTTGTCGCAGGGCGGTGTGGGGAGGTGGGACAGGGAGGGATCATCAGTGGACTCCCTCTCAATGGCCTCAAATTTAGACTTGAGTTTTCTCAGTTCCCCCTCTTTTTGCCTGAGGTCCTCCATGAAAGAATCCATGCGTGATTTCGATATCCTCCTCTGTCTAACAACATAAATGATTCCACAGACAGCCCAGAGAAGTGAAAGCTTCCAGATGTAGTCTTTCCAGTGACCTCGTTGGATTGGCGGGCCAAACAAGATGATATCCATGGCTCTAAGCTGGATCTTCTGCTTGTGCTGGCTGTCAGTGATCATCAAGCTGTTCTGGAGAATCTGGCCGGCATTGATGGCCAGATGGGGAAGCTGTCTACCTGTGATTTCATTCCTTCTAAAGGCGGCTGAGTATTGGGGGAGTTCCACATAGGCCTCAAGCCACTCCACCACATCTTCGGTGGTCCAGTTGAAAACTGCATAACAGGCGAGGTGCGAAAAAACGGAGAAAATTGGTGTGAAAAAGGGGGGAAGGGGGAGAAACAGTGCAACAATACCTTCGTTTTGATGCCAATTAACCCAGAGTTCTGTAGAAGTAATTTCCTTATCTGTTCTGTGAAACATGAGGCTCTTTTCTGATCCTGTACACAAGTTCTCCCTCAGGACTTGATCTTTGTCATCAGCCGGGGCTCCACAAAGCTCAGTTTGCACAAACTGCCACACAAAAGATAACCACGAACAATAAAAATTTCCACACTAGTTATAATTGGACCAAGAATGCCAAGTTCTAGGAAAAATCCTCTCTACCGGAACAGTCACTAGCCTCCACTAACCTCCGCACATCCACTAAGTCAACTAGTCAACCAACCTCTGCAGATTCACTTAAGTCAACGTTGCCATCAGCATTGTCATCTAGCTGTTTATGGATGGTCTTAATGGCAGCAAACTCCACATCTTCACCAGTACCTACATAATGAATGGTTTCTTGACACAAAGACAGAAAATCCCTTAGTGACTAATGGAGAGACACCGAAAGTGAATTATGACTAGCACATTGCACAAGTTTATACTAGAATCAGAACAGCGCTTCTGCATTTTCAACAACTACTGTTTACAGCGCTACCTTCTATTCTTCCCAATTCAGGCATACTGGGTCTACATACTGGGTGCTTGGTGACACCTGATGCCAACACTTTCCCTCTATCTCTATGGCTGCAAGTCACAGCTCGTGGAATTTTGTCTTCACACCACACACCACAATCAAAGGGTATGACCCTAAATGTCTATCGATATACCCTGAACTATTCATGACTCCTCACCAAATTCATAGGTTGTCAAGGAAGAAATTAGAATGGTTCCTATACAGTGAACTAGCTAGTAGCTAGCTTATTCAGGCTACCCATATCAACTTACCTGTACTTTTTGTTTTATGTTCCCAGTGTTCCTGTCAGTTTAACTAAAAATTTACATACTCACCTGCTGTTCCACCTGCCATCCCATCTTTAATCTTTTCACAACGGACACACAGAAGGGCCAGCCATAAATACAACACCCACTGCCAGTACAAATCCATAAATGAGCTCTATCCACACACCTACTGGAAACCATGAATAAATGACACTGAAGCTAGTCCAGCTAGCTAGCTCTAAGCAGTGAGACTTACCACAAGACGACTCCAGTATTACACTGCTCGAGGCTGCAAGGGCTACAGTAGAACACACAACACAGTTTGCCTAAAGTCAAAGATGCCACAACACCTATTATTGGAATGGAAGGGGGGAGGGGTTTCACATAGTGGGCAGGGCCTGGATGACGATGCCACGTCAGCTGATGTGTGTGTGCTGATATATGCAGGACGACGACACCACAAATAATCATCTTTTGTGGTTTTCTGTGCAGTTGAGATCAAGAATGGGTGAGTTCCAGATCTGTATGAGAAATTTCATTCCAATTTTGTACTTAGAGTATGAATATGGCTGGAATGACCCTCCCAGCTTTTCCTACTCAGCAACCTCTTCATCTCAGACTCCCTCAGGCAAGCTCACCAAAAGACCCTCCTACCCTCCTTCCAATGACATCACCACCACTCCATCCACTGCCACGCCCCCTCCTGCCCTGGCTGCCCCACCCACCACCAGTACATTCTGCGTAGGAGCCAATGCTACCAAAAAGACAACTTCAGAACCCAAGGAAGAAGCAACAAAAAATCTCAGTGTTTACGATGATGCCGATTTCACAGAAGTCATCCAGAAACTTAACGATCTGACCGACAATGTCCGAGAAAAACTACAGGTAAGGTCGGAGTGCATGCACAGTGTTAGAAAAGCATACAACATGTTTGTGGCCATTGTAGAAAAGACTGTACGATGATATCAAGCGACGACTGAATTTGCTCTTGGTGCAGGTGAAGAATGAAAAACTATCATCGGCTGTTAAATTGAAAACTGGGCAGTTGGTAGCAGGTGAGCCATTGCTAGGCTGTATCTATGGCTAGGCCAAACTGATAACCACATCTTTGTCAGCACTGGATCAAGAAGACTACGACACAGCAGACACTCTCCAGGTTGGTCTGATGGTTGACCATGTCTCGGAGGTCAACCAATGGCTAGTAGGAGTCAAAAAACTGATCTCCACTCTCAGATCAGAATCATAGGGTGGACCATTATTTATTTCAATCATCTGAATAAAGCATGGTTATATGAAAGATGGATATATGTAACAATGGTAACAATATTATAAAGGTGGGAGTTTATAGTGTATGTAAGACTTGGAGGATTTGATACATAACTCCTTTATCTAGAGGGCTTAGCACTGGACTTCTTCTAGATACAATAAAATTAACTTCATTAGATTATTTTATCAATTATGGGCCTTACTTTGTGAAGAAGCTTATTAGAATGTCTGCATAGGATCTGGGAAAGTAACTGGACTTCACGACGTGAACGAGTGCTTGAACTGGGCCTTCGATCTCCTTCACCGGGACAAACTTCTTATCTTCGGGCTACAATATTGTGTTCAAACAAACTATGGTTCCATTGAGTATAACATGCTACCTTCAAAAGTCCAATGTGGACCAAGATTTCATTCAAGAGTGCCGACCCCAACTCCTCTTGAAACAGTGGCTCCATGATTGTGTCTAAACATGGAATAACGGTCTGACCAAATGTGTCTGACTGACTGGCTGACTGACCAACGACATTCTCAATTATGGCCTTCATGTTGGAGTCCCCCAACAAGTATGTGTGGTAGTCTCTGGTGACTTTGGCAAACGTGGAGACCGTATCCGTCACCCATGCTTCCTTGTCCTCCTGCCTTCTGCTCACGTAGTCCAAGAAGAGGTCGTTTCGATTGTCTCCCAATGCCATCAGAGTCTCCCCACATGGTTCGCTCAGAAACTCCTCTAAAGTAATCTATATTCACACATTAATATTGTCACCTCTTTTTTCTTAAAAAATCTTTACAGAGAATCATTATAAACAAG
>JAAGOD010016733.1_pt1 | contig 10498 bp, 16 predicted proteins | sample 8389681 | NCBI WGS metagenome assembly JAAGOD01 (sample SAMN13964374, study PRJNA552185) | sponge metagenome | biome: deep-sea hydrothermal vent fields; feature: spots directly above weak diffusing fluid; material: seawater and sediment | host: Tedaniidae sp. KZ-2020 ... | reverse complement strand
TGTACGTATGTATGTATGTATGTACGTACGTACATATGTATGTATGTATGTATGCATGTGTACATGTACTTGCATGTGTGTGCACGACCATACGTAAGTATGTACGTATATGTGTGCGTATATCCTTAAGTACGTACGTATGTGTGTGCGTATGTGGCTGTGTGTGGGTGCGGTAAGGCCAGAGGAGTCTCTGCTACAAGCATGCCAACATGGACCAATTAGCGAGAGTCATGCTAACGAGATGATTAGAGCAATCATCCCTGCATACCACACCCTCCCACAACCACAGTGCCAGCTCACACAGTGCCAGCTCATGCCATGCCACAGGCCATGCCATGCCATGCCAACATGCCAACAGGCACATTACTTTCACTCTGAGGTCGATCATGGCAGTTGGTTTTCAAAATGCACCAATCTGTTTACCACGTCATTCAAACACATTTTACCAAAACCAACAGCAGAGGATACCTTAAACCAGCACAAAATTTAACACACCCTGCCCAGAGCCTTCACTCAGCAGCTGCTTGCTGGACTACAATGGAAGGCATTGTTTGTATGTATGGGGAGAAGAGGGGGGAGTTTGTAAACAGTTGCTAAGGTGACAATGAGTTCAGATGAGCCCTACCAATTCACACCAATTAGACCCCAGATCACATTTTCAAAGCCAGCAGACCTTCAACCCTTTCACAAGGTCCAAGTTCCACTAGCAGCAAAGTATTGCCCTGGGCTATATACCAGAGTACAGCTATAGCTAGCTAGCTAGCTAAGGAATAGATGAAGCCATAGCTAGGCATATTCACTCTGATACTCACCCAATTGGTATTCAGCAAAGGAAGCGCCAATTCTCAGCCAACACACACATACACGCAATAGCATGGGTAGGTGAAACAATATTAAGCTGACAACAGAGGAAAGATTCACTATTTCTGCTATGTCTAGGGGAGAGCATCACAGCCAAACAGGAAGATCTCACCACCACCTCAACCATGCCTTTCACTAGGTCGTGGCAGAGAGAGAGAGAGAGAGAGAGAGAGAGAGAGAGAGAGAGCGAGCGCTTCGACAGCTTGCTTGGCCGACACTACTGATCTCTGGGATGTCAGGACAGACTCAGTGACTCACCGTCGGGACAGACTCAGTGACTCACCGTCGGGACAGACTCAGTGACTCACCGTCGGGACAGACTCAGTGACTCACCGTCAGGACAGACTCAGTGACTCACTGTCGGGTGCGGGCAAGCTTGAGTGCTCCCCAGTGTTGAAATGACATGCATTGTTGGAGCCAAATAGGGGTCTGAATGACCATGCATTGCTGGTGGAGAGATGCCCCCACCAGACCTAAATATGGCTGCCACAAGCCATGGTCCTAGTAAACTCTCTACTCTGAATTTCCTTTCTCTGTAGTCCTCAGCGGACTTTACCCCCATACAGTCCCTGTGAAGATCAATAGCGATCCTACCTAAACCAGCTACAGACACAATCTTCAGGATATCATCAGTACACACATTGTAAAGATCTAGCCTGCACCTCACACTGCCAATGCTGAAATGCCTTTGATATGATCTTTCAAGTTGATAAGACCTTTATTAGCTATAGATACTTATCGTTTCACTAGCTGAGTACAACAGCACTCTGCCCAGCGCTCATCACAACAGCTGAGCATCTAAACAGCCTACCTGCTAAATACCTGGCAGTGATTATCGCGCAGATTGACTTGAAAGACAGGATGGCTTCCACCGTTCTTCACTCCCTGTGCCTAGAGACACTGCCAGATCTTGGGCTGGCCAGGGCACACGGACGCTCCCAGTCAAGAAGGCGACAGGACTGATGATCTCCACGACAAACTCAGCTAGCTGATCCTACCAAAACAAACTTAAAAACATGACTACACTCCCAGAAAAGTTGAGGTCATTACAAAAAACCACTTTTGCCCTAAAACTAAAAAGGGTCAGTACGCATGCGCAGTAAGATAATTGGCTCAAAAGCTCTGTTCAAAATACAAACTACTACTTTTACTCTGTCCAGTACACCTTAAAAAATATTCTACAACAAGTTTCTGTAAAAAGACAGGGATGAAAAGGCTCAGACTAGGACGCACTAGCTCGCCACTTGTAAGTAGAGCTGTAGACAAAGCCCAGCTTGCGAACAAACTCATCAGCTTCAGGGGGCCCCCGGCTACAGTGAACACAATGGATAAAGAGGGGGAGAGGGCACGGGTGAAGGTCAAGACACAAACCTGCCGTATTTGTATTTGTGGAGTGTAGGCTTGGGCCCCGAGCCCTCCAGCTGATGGAGCAGAGGGGTGAAAATTCTCCAGGCATCTGCCAATTCATCACTGCACAAATACACATGCATGATAGCATTCTGTGCCCACAATGTGCATTCTAGTACCTCCTGACAAACTGAGCTTGCATGCCGTTGAAGACGTCAAGGATCAATCTTTCGTAAGCATCAGGAAGACGTATATCCTGTGTGATGTCATAGCTATGACTGGAGGCCAGGGACGGCTAGCATCCTCATTGTTCTACTGCACACTCACCCCATATCGGGCCTTGTAGGTCAGGTCCAGCTCACTCTCCATGGGTTCAAAGGACATGCCCGGCTCCTTGGTCATGGTCTTCATGTACATGGCCTCGTTGGGCTGGAGGCGAATCACCAGCTCGTTACGACGACACTTCCCGCTGAAGATGTCTCCAGGAACGTCCCGGAACTGAATGCGGACCTCCGCCTTGCGCTCATTCACAGCTGGAATGGATTTTGAAACTATTTCTAGCTTTTAATCATGACAACCCTTTACCTTTCCCGCACTTTAGGATGAAAGGGACTCCATCCCACCTCTCGTTCTTGATGTAGAAAGCAGCCACACAGTAAGTGGGTGTGACAGAGCCCTTGGGGACGGTGGTATCATCCAGATAGCCCTGCTTGGCGTCAGCATCCTTGCTCTCTGGGTCTCCCACATACTGCCCCACCAGGACGTCGTCCGTCTCCAGGGGGCGGATACAGCGCAGAACTTTGACCTTTAGTGACATCATCAAATCAAATCATGGCATTTCGACAAAAGTATCCGAACTGTGACCTTTTCATCTCTCATGTCCTCAGCGCTGGTGGAGGCCGGTTTCTCCATGGCCGTGAGACACAGCACCTGCAGCAAGTGGTTCTGCATCACGTCTCGGATGATCCCAAACTCGTCAAAGTAGCCTCCACGCCCCATGGTCCCGAACGGCTCCTTGAAGGTGATGGTGACTGTGGAGATGCTGTTTCGGTTCCAAATGGGCTGGAACACAGAGTTGGCAAACCTGGACAGCAAACACAGCCATCAGCACGGTGTACTAGTAGAATACTGCCAATCCTGCTACCTCAGATACCTCAGATACTATCTATCTCTACGTTGACAGATAATCGGCCCTTATATTGTCACTTGAAACACCAGTAAATACTAGAGAATACTAGACTACTCACAGTAGATTACTAGATTACACTACCTGAGGACGAGGAGGTTCTGCACCATTTCTTTGCCGAGGTAGTGGTCGATGCGATAGATCTCCTCCTCCTTGAAGAGCCCAGCAAGGTGCCGGCTCAGTTCTGCTGAGCTGGCAGAATCCTTGCCAAAGGGCTTCTCCACAATCACACGAGACCAGCCACTGAAGAAAGAGAATGCAAAACATGTCGGATTAGCACTCTGGGAAGTCGGCACGGACGGACGGACTCACGTTTGGCTCATGCAAACAGCTTTGATATTGCTGGTGACAGGGGCAAAGACAGAGGGAGGGAGGGCCAGGTAGAACAGCCTGTTTCCCATCATGCCCTGTTCTAGCTCCAGCATGGCGCGATTCAGGCCCTCAAAGGCTGCCTGCTCCGTGTAGGAGCCCTTGACGTAGGAGTTGATGGCCCAGAACTCCTCCAGTTTGGACGCCTCATCATCCTTCGCCTGAATCCACACACCGAGGCAGAGAGTGAAGCGACTTCATCACATGATTTCTCTGCTATGACCTCACCTTCATAAACTGCTTGCATTTTTCCTTCAGATTGTCAACCGTCAAGGCAGATCTTGCGTAACCTACTATCTTGGCGCCTTGAGGAAAACGGTCGTTCTTGAAGATTTGCCTGTGAAATATGTTAGCATGCACACTGTCACACCAATGCTGAGCGGTGCTGAATCAGTGCGTACCATAGTGTGGGGTAGATCTTCTTCTTGGCCAGATCACCCTGCAGTAAGGAGGGGGGGGGGGGGAGGGGGAGGGGAAAGAATGCTCAATTTGTGCATACCATTTCCAGATCACTGCAGGCACAAAAGGGAGATCTATATGGAAGTGGAGAGACCAGGGACCTTGCAACCCACAGGCATGGCATGATTTCATCAAACACCTCCCATCCCCTTCATTATAAGCTAGCAAATGAGATTTTTGACTGACCGAGGCGCCTAGCACGACAAAGATGTTGGATGCCTTCTCAAATACGTCGTCCTTGCCGGCCATTGCTGCTTTCTGGGGAGCTGGAGAGAGCTGGGGTGTCCTGAGAGGAAGTCCTACTACTACCCTGCTGGAATCAGGGCTACTACTACTTCTTGGAGCTTGACTTCCTGCTGCATGACCGGAAGTGGCCCCTACGTGGTCGTCCGGACCCCCTGCTGCCGGGCCTGGGCCTCCTGTTCCCCTTCTCCTGGATTGTCCACTGCCCATAACCTCAGTTCCCTATCCTTACTTGCACAATCAGGAGATGTAGATTGGAGCCTGCTAGCAATGCTTGGCCTGGTGGTGCATGAGTGTATATGGAGACTAAATTGGTCAGGGCCATGGAATTATAAACACTTCCACCACTTCCTTCCTCTCTCAGTAATTAGCTAGCTAATAAGGTAAAGGGTGGTCAGCTGGGTGCATGCATGTCATCATCGTCTCATCATGGGGATGTCACGTTGGAGGGGTCTGTGGCACAAGAGAGGCCCATGTTTTCCCAGTCGAGACTTTCACTTCAAGGGGAACCTGTAGAAATTCAATTGACGTCACCACGACGCACGCACACTCGATTCCCACCTTCAATTTGCACGGTAGTGTCTTGGCCGCTTCCAAAAGTTGTTTAACTTTACCTTCAAAAGTTGCAAATCATAATCTAAGTGACATCACAATGCAATACAGAGGAACCTCCAAATAAAGGACATGTTTGGGAGCAATCATTATGTTCCTCCTCTTTCAGAGTGTCCGGTTTCACTGTACATTTCATTACCTGAGACAACGGCCACTTCTTCATCTGGTACTTCAATCAACAGCTCATCATGAATCTGCACCAGGATTCTGCAGGGAGGCAGCCACACCCTCTACAGCTCAGCCTGGGGTGGGTGTGGTTTCAACTCACCTGGACTGTGGGTTGTCTTCTGCTAGCATGGCGGTGACCTCTATCATGGCCAGCTTGCAAATATCAGCCGCGGAACCTGTTGGGGCCCATACACTTGTGACTAGGCTACCACGCAGCCAGGGCTGGTCTCTATGCTATGCTGTTACCCTGTACGGGGAAGTTGACAGCCTGTCTCTCAGCATGCGCCCTGAGGTGAGGGACGGGGGAAATGATGTGGGGAAACCACCTCCTTCTCTGGCACAGAGTACTCAAATATCCTAAACATGTAAGCGACACATGCATGTAACATGCATGTCACATGCATGTTGCATGCCGGTCACACTACCTTTCTTCCTACACTCTGCAATGGTGGCTGACATGTATTTCTGGATAGCAGGAAATCTGGCTGTGAAATTCAAACTACCATGACAACGTCACTATCATAGCAAGTTACGGACGCACCCAAGAAGGAGCTTGTTAGCTCCTTGGCCACAGAAGGTGATTCCTTCATGATTTCCCCCAGTCTCTCCTTCCCTGCAGCAATGCAACATGAACAGTGGTCCTCGCTGGAGAGCCAGGGGCAAAGGCTGTGCTTGCAGCAGACCTTACATGCGTACCCACTCCGTAGATGACTGCGTAGACGACATGCTTGGTTCTCTCCCTGTCCTCCGCAGTCACTGCCGAGATCTGCTTCCCCAACCTGCCAACACACACACACACACACCATTCAACCACGGGACTATGGAGAGCACAGGTGCTGACCACTCTGAGGTGAGGTTGACAAAGATGTCCGTGCTGTGGGGGGAGTTGAAAGCAGAGAGAAGTTGAGTGTCGGCTGAGAGGTGCGCAAGAACACGCAACTCAACACTCTTGAAATCTGCACCAAGGAGACGTTTCAACCCATTTATGGAGTCTGTGATTGCATACCGGCAGCAAGGAAAGTGCAGCCTTGTCGACTCTCTATCAACTCCCTGACATTGATACCCACCTCCACCGGCTGCTTCCCTGCAGGATGAAATCATGCTGACACAGCAGACGAGTGCCACTGCTGTCACGTACCGACAATATACTGCTCCTCCACTGCACCAAAGTGGATAGTATGCTTTGGAAATGCTTGGATATTCTAGACAAACGCAGGCATCCATTGATTGCTCACAACTAGCTAGCTAGCTAGCTCACTGGGTTGCAAGCCACCAGACGCCCCGTAGCAGCACCACTCTGCAACCTGTCAGACACATGTGTCGAGACAGATAAACAATATATTCTACATTCTCCTCACCATGCAGGCTTCAGGACTCCCTGAACAAAAATACCAAATATGGAGTCATGAATATTATTAAGGATCCGTTACCAGGCTCCTCACCTGCTGAAGGTAGGACATGATGCCACTCACGTACGTTGCATTCAGCTTGCACAGCTAGAAAGGCAGTGCATCAAAATATCCAAGTTTCTATCTATCGCGTAATTAGTGTCAAAATGCATTTCCATAATCTAGTCACCTGTCGATATTCCAGGACCAGCTTTGGCAGAGGGTGCAGTGGAGAGAGCTGGGTCAACTGAAACGCCAAAATGAATATCAAGGTGGTCTAGTTGTTACGTCCTTACCACGGCTTCGGAGGTGGATTTGTGGTGGTGGACGTGAGTCTTTGAGAGCGTTTTGTTGTCATCCAGATGAAGCTCATCAAACAATATCTGTCAAAGCCACCCAAACATATGCCCTAGTGTCTGAAAATGTTCCACAATCACTTCTACGAGGTGGGCTGATTCAATTAGACAACTTAGGTGACTGAACAATAATTACTCTGATTGGATTAACTGCAGGCTAGACTTGCACCCCGTCAACACAGACAATTAAATAAAAATGCAAAAAATCCCTTTTTACCTGCCGGAGTTGCGAGGTGCTGTTAATGTGGAAGGCTCTCCCTGCAGCCTGTGGGTAACACACACACACACACACACATCAGCACACATCACAGGGCGTCAAAGCCAGCTGAGAGCTATAAAGCTACCAAGCCATGCAAACCTTGTGGGCACTCTGCTGCACTCTGCAGATCCTCTTCTGCAGAAATCAAAGATATATCACAGGAAAGGAATCTGTGGTGGTTTTGAAATTAGAAGCTCACCTTCAAATTTTCTTCGAATTGAATCAATTTTTGGCAGTTGACCTGCACCCCATGATGGCTCATGGCTGCAAAGCATTAGATCGTACTAACATCAACGACTTTGGCTGGGGCAATGGTGGAATTTACCTGCTAATATTGGACTGAGCTCTGTCTCGATCTCCAAAAACACAGGGAGCAGCCCCTGACTCTGAAATTCGTTAGCATTAGCAAATCTGCACTTTAGAATTTTAGAATTTTGCTCTTTACTTGGAGTTTTTGGTAGATCTTTACCATGAGTGGCCCCAGCAGAGCCAGGTCATGGCGCACAGTTGCCGGGCTGACCGTCCCTTCCCTTGCCATGGGAGCCTGGGGAGAGGGTGGGGGCGGGGCAAGCTGCTGCATCCCGTGCCTGGCCAGCAGCTCCGAGAAGGAGTTAGACGGGTTGTCTGGGTCTAGCAGCCACGCCCCCAGGCTGGTGTCCAGGGGGCACCACCCCCTCCACGCTGCACACAAACACATGCACATCACAGCTCGAGACAAGATGCTGCACCAGCGTACTATTTGAAGAGATGTCGTCAAAGTTTGATAGCAGAGCAGAGATCAACTTTTGTCCTCCATAGGTAATAACCCTTGACCTTTCCATCAACGAGACCAAAATGTGCCTATGCAGACATTAAGGAGGGAAACGGCAGGTGTTAACATGCATGTGTGGCCACACCCACCTGCAGGCAGCGTGCAGGCTACCGTCCTGCGAGCAGAGTGGGAAGGAGGCATAGCGAAGGATGGGGCCATTGTCCCCACTCTCTGAGTCCACAGGGTAAGCCACACACACTGAGCATGCCTGGAGCGGGGAGGGAAGAGATTGCAAGCCAGGAGAGGCTGAGCACAGGATTTCCCCACCTTCCTCTTGCCTTGCTGCTGGTGCTGAAGGTGGTACTGATGCTGCTTCCTCCCCTGCACATGCATGCAAAGGCATTGTAAACAGGCCAGAAGCTGTGCAGTGCAACCACTAGGAATGCCCCGATTAATGTTTATGGTTGTGTACTGTGCAGCTCTGTGCTAGCCCGCTAGCCCGCCAAAACGCAGTCCACAACAGCTGCAGGCTCCCGACAATGCACACAGCTAATTAGCCCGCCAATAGTCAAAACATTGGGCAGTGAATGGATGGGTAACGTGTGCCACACAGAATAATAAAGTTCCTAGAGCTTCCCCTGCACATGCATGTTGGCTGAACCTAGCTTTGATGCCAGCATGCACAAAGGCTCAAATGTCCAGTACAGAAAGCAACGGGGAGAGCAAGTTGCATCCCATTAAATCATGATTCTGGTATGAAAATGACCTTGGTGGTTAGATACTGCTTCAATTACTTACATCAGCTCTGCAGCATAGTTGGGTGTCTCCATCTGTGTAGACCAGTGTCATGGCAACCTCTTCAGCATCATTGAGTGCTCTCCTCAGCTCCTCCACCTGCTCCCTCCCCATCCTCCCCACCTCCATCTCCTCCTCCTCACGCTCCCCTCCAGCACCAGCACCTTGCTTCCCCCCTGCCTGCAGGGCTGGCTCCAGTTGCCTCAGCATCTTGCAGTGTAGCACTGCAGCCTCATCCTGGTCACTTCCTACTCTGTGCTGCTTTGCTGCAGCCCTCTTCCCATCTCCTGCGCCCAGCACAGCATCAGTGGACGGGGATGGCTGTGGCTGCCTCACTGCAGCTCTCTTCCCCGCTCTGAGCACAGCATCAGTGGGCGGGGCTGGCTGTGGCTGCCTCACTGCAGCTCTCTTCCCCGCTCTGAGCACAGCATCAGTGGGCGGGGCTGGCTGGGGCTGCCTCACTGCAGCTCTCTTCCCACCTCCTGCGTCCAGCACAGGATCAGTGGGTGGGGCTGGCTGTGGCTGCCTCACTGCAGCTCTCTTCCCCGTTCCGAGCACAGCATCAGTGGGTGGGGCTGGCTGTGGCTGCCTCACTGCAGCTCTCTTCCCACCTCCTGCGCCCAGCACAGGATCAGTGGGCGGGGCTGGCTGTGGCTGCCTCACTGAGGCTCTCTTCCCCGCTCCAAGCACAGCATCAGTGGGTGGGGCTGTAAGTGCTGCTGGAGCCCTGGTTTCAAGATGGAGAGCACTGTCTGTACAGGGCCTCTCTGCCAGCGGAGGCATCTCTCCAGTGAGAGGAGTATGGCTTGCTGTAACTGAAGACACAAAGGGTACACCACGATGCTGCTTCTGGTGTGGCTGACAGACAATCCATCCAACCTGATTCTCCTCAATCTCTACACTCTGCAATTAAAAACAGATAACAACAGAACTCCACATCAATGCTGCCATGTTTCTGCATGCAGTCTCAACATGTACTGTCCCAAAGGTCTCCCCTTATTTCACAAGTGGAACCGAGACAGATAGCACAAACTTACTAAGGTCTCCTGAAGCCAGGTTGCACCACCAGGCTTCCATCCATACTCTACATCATAGGAATTCAATTTAGTAAACTATTCACACCTTCCTGCAAGGAATGAGCTTGCCTTGGGGCTGTGATCCGGTGGTCAATGTCACCTTTGGACTGGGGGGAGGGATGGTTAGACACCTGGAGCTGGCCTCTATTGAGAACGGCGTAATTAACTGCAATGGCCCTTGGACCACTCTAGTCCCAAACCCAGCACATAATGCTGTAATTGCATTCGAGAGCATTACGGACAATTACTGGAAGGGGAGGTTTTGCATTGCATCCTTTGAAGCGGGAGCGGATGTGCCCTGCAGGGCTGGCTGACCAGGGCAGGTGCAGGCAGCACTCTATGGCTGCGTGGCTACAAATTACACGGTCCTCGGTGCAAGCTCATGGCAAAGGCATGCAAGGCTCAAAAGACTCCAATGGCTAATCTAATTCAGCTGGAATGCTGCCTTAGGCTATAAATAGCACACCAAACCCATGCTGAAATGCAAAACAGAAAATACTCCACTGCATCGTCTTCAGAAGAACTTATCGCCACCAAAAAAAATAATTCAAAAGTAAAAACTCATAATGCATAGTGAGATTCTGTTGGTGAGTCTAGCCATGCTTGCTCTGGTGAACAGTGGACTAGG